>Ga0065714_10064452_pt1 | contig 75496 bp, 61 predicted proteins | sample MisRhiReplicate2_FD_59101 | JGI IMG/M metagenome (GOLD analysis project Ga0065714, IMG submission 59101) | Miscanthus rhizosphere microbial communities from Kellogg Biological Station, MSU, sample Rhizosphere Soil Replicate 2: eDNA_1 v2... | ecosystem: Host-associated > Plants > Roots >...
TCACGGCAATCACTGTTGCTTTCGATCCGGTTGTCGTGGTCCACGCACTACCAGCATTAATATCCGAGCCAAACTGCCCGCCGTTCTGGCCCGTGTTGCGCAAGGCCCACTGTTCATTGAACCGCGCATCGTTAGGACTCAGCTCGTCCTTCGCAATCAAAAAGTTCGGTTCGGCAAACTCAACTTGCGGATTCAACAACAGCTCCAGCGCCACGGTAGGAAGATCGCGGCCGGAAGACAGCTCAAGCTTTTCAACACCGGAATCACCTTCGAGTTGTTTCTTTCTCCGCACCCCGTGTGTCGCGACGATCGTCTCTTTATCGTGCTCTGAAACTCCCGCTCGAAACCGCACCAGTAACTCACCCTCGCGATAAGCGGCGTTCTGCATTGCTCGAGACGGTTTGGCTGACTTTGTTACTCGCGGCGGACTCGCAAAAGGAACAAGCGACGACGTGACAAACAGATACGAGAGCAGTAAAGCAGTGAGCCGAGAACGATGAGGACGCATGATGTGAGACGCTCCTTACTGGCTGACGTTGGGAAGCTGTTGTCGTGAGGCAATCGACGAACGTTTCTTCGATTTACATTTTATGTGGGCGAGACGCACATTATTCGCCGCGCGGAGATCTGTCAAGGGGAAATATCTAGCTATTGGTCGTCTTCTGGCTCACCGGTGTATGCAAGCTCAAACGTGTGCGCATGCGTTTCTGCCACGCGCTCTGTTTCCCCTCGCCCTCTTCTATCTGAGCCAGCGCGGCGCTTAAATGTTCACCACCAAGCTGCCGCATCTTCAGGTACAACAGCGCCGGCACGATCGAAATCAACGGTAAGATGAAGATGTTTACCAGAGCCAGGAACTGCTCATAAACCTGGCGCGTAAGCGTTCGCTTTTCGAGGTGGATTCCGATCCTGATTCGGCCCACTAACGCACTGACGATCATCGGAATGATGATCTGGATTATGGATACGATCACGATCGTGCGCCACGAGCGCGATGCCAACTCGCGCGCGCGCCGCATCGCCGCTTTCTTTTCGAGTCCTTCAATGAGCACTACCGGCGCGTAGAGCGAGTAACGAACCCAAATGATGATGCCCGGAATGATTAACAACAGGCACCCCAGCAGGATCCGCAACGTGACCAGAATTATCGTCTTGAGAAACGGCTTCCAGCGCTTGCGCAAAACACCAAATGCCACGCGCAGTTTTACCGGTCGCAAAGGCGCGGCTGTGAGTTGCGTGATAATCACTGCCGTCACGCCTGAGATAACGCCTCCCGCCACCATGTACGCGACGATATGCAACAGCCCGATTATGACCGTCGCCGCAACCAGCGCAATCTTCTGCGGCAATCCACCCTTCGGCAAATACTTGTCGGCTATCAACACGCCCGTGATCAAAATGGTGGTGATAATCACCGGCAGGTGAGCAATAAGACTGAGTTTGAGGAATTTAGGAAAGTACTCACTGTAAAGAGAGAAGGCACGGCGATAAAGGGCTCCGACACCCTCGCTCTGCGCGCGCAATGCGCTCGCAAAAGCAAAAGCAGTTTGCGGTCGCTCGGCCGGGTTCTTAGCGAGCGCCGACATCACGACCCCGGCTGTGCGCTTGGGAATTTTGGCAGCGCGTTCGCGGAGATCTTTCGGCGTCTGCTCGCGATGTGCGCGCATGACTGTGGATGTGTTGCCGGCAAAAGGCGGCTCGCCTGCAAGCATCTGGTAAGCGATCACGCCGAGACTGTAAATATCTGAACGCGTGTCAACGCGACCTCCGCCGCATTGCTCCGGCGACATGTAAAGCGGAGTGCCCATGATTGCGCCGACGCGAGTCAGTGTGGAGCCCTGCGCCGAAGTCGCGACATGCGCTGTGTGCCTGCCGCCGCTATGTGTCGCCTGATCGAAGAGGAGCGTGCCGTCGTCATCCTCGCGATGTTCAAAACGATCGGTAAGCGAAGGGTCTTGCAGTAACGTGGCAACGCCATCAGCCTTCGGCTTAAAACCAACGGTGTGAGATTCTTCGCCGGCAGGTCGTAATAACGTGTCCGTCTCGAGTTGCGCGTTTGTTATCGATGGTGGAGCGTCGTCGATGATCGTTGCCGCCGGATCGTCATCTGACGGCGGCGCGCTTGTTTCGCCGAGTTTGGCGATGCCGAAATCGAGAACTTTGACGCGATAACTGCCGAGGCGATTTGGCTCGAGCCAGATATTGTCAGGCTTCAAGTCGCGATGGATGATGCCTTGCTGGTGCGCTTCATGAACGGCGGAGCAAACCTGTTCGAGAATGTCAGCCACCCATTCGAGCGGCAAACGCTTCTCTTCAGACAAAACATCGCCGAGCGTGCAGCCGTCGAGATACTCCATCACGAGGTAAGCGACTTGCCCTGCTTTGACGCGCGCGAAACCAAAGTCTGTTACGTCAACAACGTTTGGGTGGCGCAAGCGGCCGGCGGCGCGCGCCTCGCGTTTGAAACGCTCGACGAATTCATCGTTGCGCATGAACTGCGGCGAGATGAGTTTTAGCGCGACATAACGTTCGGTGCCGAGGTGAGTGGCAAGATAGACTGCGCCCATGCCGCCCTGACCGAGCAAGTGTTCCAGGCGGTACTTCTCGTCAAGGACTTCTCCGACATATTGTTCGAGTCCGGGCATGAGTCCCTTATGGTACAGCAACCACGGATAACACGGAAAAGAGCCAGGGATTAATACGGATCAGACCACCAATCCATGCCGATCGGCTGGCCATCGGGTGGGGTTTGCGGTGCCGTGAGATTCATCTTCTTCGGATCGTCCTGGAAGCGTTTGATCTGTTCGACTGAGTAGAACAAAAACGCGCGGCGGTTATCATCAACTGCCAAACGACTTTGCGACGCGAGCCACGTTTTCAACTGCTCCAACTTCCACGAAGCAATCGCACGTGCCTGGTTCGACGCCCGATCACCGGAAGCGAGCGACATGAGATCGGAGAGAATAACCATGTCAACAGTGTGCTGAATCTCACCGGCATAGCCGGTCGCCACCGGCGCTTTCCACGTCGCTGCAAGTATTTTGTCTATGACTTCAGCAAGATCCGGATTCCGCGGATCGCGAGCATGAAATTGGACCAGGCGCGCAGCTCGCTCCTGATTCAACAGAAATCCACTGACGTGATCCGCGATTGCTTCCGCCGGCGCGAGGGCGTCAAAAACCGGTTGTGTGCGAATGCGAAAATCCTCGCGCGTCCGTGGATAGCCTGAAGGTCGCGGTGGAATCAAACGCAACAACGACTCCGGAACTGCCAGCGCGTCCGGCTTGAGCGTGTCGAGCACCGCCGCGAGCGCGCGCCGCTGTTCTTCAGGCGCTACGATCTGCGGATTGCGATCGCCCTTCCCTCGCAGACTGAACGTATAATCCTGACCTCCAATTAATTTCGTGGCAGCTTCGACTTGGTAGCGGTGGTACATGTAAATCGGTACCAGCACATCTTCGATCGTCGCCATCGGCGCGCCTTCGCGAATGTTGTTTTCGCCGAAACGCCGCAACGCGGCCGCACGCACCTTCATCACGTTTGATAACTCGTCGATGACATTTGCGCCGTTGTCCCAAAGGTGGGCCACCGAACTCGAACTGCTCGCCGGTCGCGCATCCTGATCGGTCAAATACATCAGCCCACGTGCGAACGCCTCGCTCAACGTGCGATCGAGCGCTGCTGCTTCGTCAGTTCCCGGTGCGAAATCCTGGTAACCGTAAGCGATCGCGACCTTGTCCCACTCGCCGATACCTTTTGCGTACGCGTCAGAAAGATCAGGAACACCATCGGCGCCGAGCTTCGCGCGCGGCGCGGGATAGTCCATCACCGACGCGCGGCCCACGGGACTGGCAGCATAGTTATGTTGCAGTCCCAAAGTATGGCCCACCTCGTGCGCTGAGAGTTGCCGCAAGCGCGCCAACACCATCTCCAAAAGTTTTGGCGAGGCAGTTGTCGTTTTGTCGTAAGGCGCCAGCAGTCCTTCTGCAATCAGGAAATCCTGACGGTCACGCAGTGAACCAAGGGAAACTCGGCCCTGGATTATCTCGCCGGTGCGCGGATCGACGAGCGAATTGCCGTAGGACCAGCCGCGTGTAGATCGATGTACCCACTGGATCACGTTATAACGCACGTCCATGGGATCGACATCGGCCGGCATGATCTCGACGCGAAACGCGTCTTTATAACCGATGGCTTCGAAGGCCTGGTTCCACCAGCGCGCGCCTTCGAGCAATGCAGAACGCACGGGCTCAGGCGCGCCGCGGTCCACGTAATAAACAATCGGCTTCACTGCCTCGCTGACTCGCGCGCCTGGATCTTTCTTCTGCAAACGATGTCGCTCGATGAAGCGTTTGGTTATCGGCTCCTCGATCGGAGTCGCGAAGTCCATGTAATCGATACCAGAGTAACCAGCACGTGGATCGAAGACGCGAGGCTTAAAGCCTGCGGGCGGCAGTTGAACAAACGAATGTCGTTCACGGACTGTGATCGCTTCGGGCACTGGCACAACTTGTCTGACGAATTGTCCCGCCGGCTCGCCAGTGAACGTCAGCGTGGTTTCGACCTCGGTGTTTTGCGGAAAGTTTTTGGTGTTGGGAAGATAAAAGGCGCTGCGAGTTGGATCGAGTTTATATGTGCCCTGCTGTCCTCGTTGCAGTGTGTTGGTGACCTGGTGAACGTCGCGCAAGTAGAAGTTTGTAGCATCAACCAAGACGCGGCTGCCCTCTTCAGCGGCGACATCGAACCCCCACAACGTCGATTCGGCGAATGCGTCTTTCACAGCCAGACGTTCGTCGGGATTGTTGGTGATTGCGCGGAAGTTGTAGTTTGGCGCAACCAGTAACACGCGCGGTCCGGAGCGATCGAAACGAACAATCGCACTGTTGCCGAGTTGTCCGCGATCGAGACCGATGTCGTTCGAGCCAATCCCGGCCGGCAGCGATTCGACGTAGAGAAACTCAGTGTTCCACTTGTCGATCTCGAGCCAGATCTTTCCCGCTTTCGCGTCCCAGTAGAACGGGAAGTAACCGGGAAACTTCTCCATGCCCGCAACCTTCTCGGTCAGGGTTTGCGGCTTCTGGGCTTGGATCGTCGCAAAGCAGAACAGTACGAACAAAAGAATCCCGAGACGTTTCATTCCGATCTCCTTTTTAACCACGGATGACACGGATGAAGACGGATGATCCGTTTATCCGTGTCATCCGTGGCTATTAATCATTGATTCCGCCACTCCGGAATTCTTCCCGGTGTCCAGGGCGCGCCCGCTGCTTCCAATTGTTTCTCCAACCGCGCCAGATCGACTTCGATCAACTGCCGCAACTGCGATAGCACCGCTTCAAAATCCTGAGCCGCGGCTGCGTATTGATCGCGTTGAGTTTGAGTCGGACGCGAAGTTGACATGCGCTGCGCGCCAACAACGTAACCCACGCGGTCGTTGATCGACGGCGGCGTATTTATGTTCCGCTGCCGTGCGGCGGCATCACCACTCAAAGCGCGCTGGATCTCACTCGTTCTTTTATCCAGGGTCGTTACCTCGTCCTGCAATCGCTGAGGCAATGACGGTGTCTCGTTAATTGCCCGCCTGATTGCTGCGAGACGAGGCTTGAGTGCATTCGCAGCTTGAGTCGCGCCGCTCACTGCGCGCTGGAGACGCACTGCTTTCTGCTGAAACTCGACAAGTGCGGCGCGATCCGAAGTGGACATGTTTTCCTGGCCTTCAACAGTCACCTCGAACTGCTGCGGTGGTCCAAGTGGCGTCACAACGCCATCAACTCGCTTGGCCACCAATGCCTTGTACGTCCCCGGCATCACGAGTGGTCCGGAAGGTTCGAAATCAAAATCCGCATCGGGCGACGGTGGCGCCGAAAGATTCGGCGCGGGATAACGTAGATCCCAACTCAGCCGCTGGATACCTGCGGTAATGGGACCGGTGAGTCGCCGCACTACATTGTCGGAAGAGTCGGTGATCGTAACGATGATCGCCGGCGCTTCTTCGTCTTCTTCAGCACGCAGTTCGGCGGATGTCGGCCAACCTACGGGTACGCCTTTCTTTTCGGCCTCTTTCTCGCGCTCCTGCCGTTTTTCTTTGCGTGTCTTGAGGGCCTCCTTCAAATACCACGTCACAGTGGAGCCAAATGGCGGATTGTCGGCAGTGTAGAATCGCTCACCCTGAAAGCTCTTCCCTCGCCCGCCGAGCGGTTGCGATTGGATGTACATCAACGCGTCCTTCACTGGAAACACAGCAGACTCCTGCCTCACTGTTTCCGGTTTGAGCAAACGCAAAGGTGTGTAGTCGTCGAGGATGTAGATACCGCGTCCAAACGTGCCGATAACAAGATCGTTCTCGCGTTTCTGGATGTTGAGATCGCGCACGGCGATCGTGGGCAAACCGCCTTTCAGTTGAATCCATTTCTGCCCACCGTCGATGGAGAAGAACAGGCCAAACTCGGTGCCCGTGAAAAGAAGATTCGGATTGACGTGATCTTCCGCGATGGCCCAAACGGGTCCGTTCTTTGGCAGGTTAGCGCTGAGAGAAACCCAGGTACGACCTGCGTCCGTGGTCTTCAAAAGATATGGTTTGAAGTCGGCGTTCTGGTGATTGTCGAAGGCCACGTAGGCAGTGTTGGCGTCGTGGTTGGAAGTGATGATGCGGCTGACGTAAGGCATGTCTGGAATGCCGGGAAATTTCTCGATCTTGCGCCAGTTTTTGCCGCCGTCTTCGGTGATTTGGAGCAGGCCGTCGTCTGTTCCGACATAAATCAGGCCGTCCTTTTTCTGCGACTCCGCGAGCGCAGAAGCATTGCCGAAGAAAGCCGTAGAAGCATTCTTCGCAACGGCGTCGATGCTCCAAATTCTGCCCATCACCGGCAACTTGTCGCGATCGAGTGCGCGCGAGAGTTGGCCGCTGACAGTTGTCCAGGTGTCGCCACGGTCGTCGCTGCGATAGAGTTTGTCAGACGCCATGTAGAGTCGCGTGTGTAAGTGCGGGCTGATGATGAATGGCGTGTCCCAATTCCAACGCGGCGGATCTTCGTCGCGGCCTGGCTGCGGTTGAATGCCGAGACGCTCGCCAGTGCGCTTGTCGAAACGAATAATGACGCCGTGCTGGAGTGACGCGTAGATTGTATTGGGATCTTCAGGATCGACCTGCGTACGAAAGCCATCACCCCCTTGAGTGACAAACCAATCAGCGTTGATGATGCCGGAAGCGCTGCGCGTGCGTGAAGGACCGCCAAAGCTATAGTTGTCCTGAGTGCCGCCAAAGACGTTGTAGAAAGGTTTTGCGTTGTCAGTGGTGATGTCGTAGAACTGCGGCACCGGGAGGTTTTGTTTGAAGTCCCAGTTCGCGCCGCGATCGAAACTCTCGTAGACGCCGCCGTCGCAACCAACCAGGTAATGCTCCGTGTTGGCTGGATCGATCCAGATGTCGTGATTATCGACGTGTTTGTTTTTCTCACCGAGACGTCGCAGGGTCCGACCGCCATCGTCTGAGACCATCAGGAAGACGTTCATGACGTAAATGCGATCGACGTCTTTCGGATCGGCAACGACGCGAGCGTAGTACATCGCGCCTGCATCAAACTCGTTGCGCCGCTCCCAACTGCCACCGCGATCCGCCGAGCGAAAGATTCCACCTTTGCGATCGGCAGCTTCAACAGTGGCGTAAATTACATTCGAGTCAGCCGGAGAGATGGCGAGCCCGACTCTACCCAGCTCAACGGTTGGCAAGCCGGCCTTTAATTTGTTCCAGGTCGCGCCCGCGTCGATGGATTTATAAATCGCGCTCTCCGGACCACCGTCTATCAGTGTCCACATGTGGCGGCGGCGTTGATATGAAGCACAGTAGATCGTGTTTGGATCGTTCGGATCGATGACGACGTCAGTGACGCCGGTGTTTTCGCTGATGTTGAGAATATTTTTCCAGCTCTTCCCGCCATCCGTGGTCTTGAAGAGACCACGCTCGCCGCCCGGACCCCACAGTGGTCCCTGCGATGCGACGTAGACGATGTTTGAATCTTTCGGATCGATCGCGATCCGCCCGATGTGCTCGGAAGTTTTGAGACCAACGTTTTTCCAGCTCCGGCCGCCGTCCTCCGATTTGTAAACACCGTTGCCGTAGGAGACGCTGCGCTGGCTATTGTTCTCGCCGGTGCCCACCCAAACTGTGAGCGGGTTCTTCGGATCGAGCACGATCGCGCCGATTGAGTAAGAGCCTTCAGTGTCGAAGACGGGTGTCCAGGTGATGCCGGCGTTGATTGTCTTCCACACACCACCCGATGCGACCGCAACGTAGTAACGCGCCGGATTCGCCGGATCGACTGCGAACCCTACAACGCGTCCGGAAGTAAAGGCTGGGCCAATCGAACGCATTTTGAGTCCATTGAATGTCGGCGTGGACATCGGATCGCGAGGCGTGGGCGACGCTTCGGGTGTGGGGCTTGGCGTAGGTGTCGCGGTCGCGGATGGAGATGGCGACGCAGGCGGTCGCGGCGGCTCCTGCGCGACGACGCCGAGCGGCAGTAGAAACAGCATCGAGATCAAGGACAATGCGCACGAAGACATAGACATAGACAATTTCCTCTTGGTTGTGAATAGAGATGGAGCTTACAGAGTTGGCGACCACAGATTAACACGGATCGGTAAGGATCAGTCCCCAATCCGTGTTAATCAGTGGCTAAATGCTTGCGAAGGAACTCGACTGTCCGCCCCCACGCATCAGCGGCAGCCTCGGCGTTGTAAACTTCCGGCCGCGTGTCGTTGAAGAACCCGTGATCAGCACGAGGATAAATCTTCACTTCGATCTGCTTGCCGAGCTCTTTTACCTGGCGCTCTAACTCGCGAGCTATCGCAGGTGTAACAAAACCATCTTTCTCGGCGTAGAGTCCGAGCACAGGCGCATGCAAGTTTGGCAGATCAGGTTTCACCTTTGGATGTCCGCCATAGAAGACCACGCAAGCGCCGACGTTTGAGTTTTTCGTTGCGGTGTAGAGCGACAACGCGCCACCCATGCAGAATCCAACCACGCCGACTTTCTCACTGGTTGTAGAATCAAGAGTAGACAGATATTCAACCGCCGCGCTCAGATCTCTTTCAGCTTCGTCGATGCGCAACGCCATCATCAGCTTGCCTGCTTCATCCGGTGACTTGGTTGTTTTTCCGTGGTAGAGATCAGGCGCGAGCGCGACAAATCCCTCAGCCGCGAACCGGTCGCAAATGTCTTTAATGTGATCTACAAGACCCCACCACTCCTGAATCACAACTACGCCCGGACCGCTGCCCTTTTCAGGTGTCGCGAGGTATCCACCAGTATTCCCGCCCGCAAATGGAAATTGGACCAATTCTCCCATGGCTCTCTCCTTACTCTGTTTCCCCCGATAATCGTTTTCGATCCAGCAGAACGCCGTCCCACCGATTCATTACGTCCATGTGAATGTCAAATTGATCGATCACGCGCATCGCTATGTGATTGATCATGTCCTCGAGATTCTGAGGGTTGTTGTAAAACGCGGGCACGGGCGGGAGAATGACCACGCCCATGCGCGCCAACTTCAACATGTTCTCGAGATGTATTTCGTTGAATGGCGACTCTCGTACAACCAGCACCAGTTTTCGCCGCTCTTTCAGGATCACATCCGCCGCACGATGAATCAAGTTGTCGCCCAGGCCGTGTGCGATGGCCGCGAGTGTGCGCATGCTGCACGGCGCGATCACCATTCCGAGGGTCACAAACGAACCGCTCGAGATCGCCGCCCCCTGCGCGCCGATGCCGTAATTCTGAGTGGCGAGGCTTTGTACGTACTTCAACGAGTGTGGGGTTTCATGCGTGAGCGTGCGCGCCGCCCACTTGCTCACGACAAGATGCGTTTCGACACCCGATCCGTGCAGCATTTGCAGTATGCGCACACCGAAGATCGTTCCCGTCGCGCCGGTGATACCGACAATGAGCCGCGTGGGTTTTGTTTGTTCCATACCTGGTGCCACTCATTTTAGCCACAACAGGCACACAAAAGAAAAAGGCCGGACGCAAAAACACGTCCAGCCTTCTTACCGCTTATCTTCTAACTATGAAGCCTTCACCGCCGCGTACTTCTCAATCATCCTCATGATCGACTCTTTACTCGTCGCGCCAACCACGCGCTCGACTTCTTTTCCGTCACGGAAAAGGATCAGAGTCGGGATTCCCTTGATGCCGTAGCGCTGTGCCGTTGAAGGGTTGTCGTCTACGTTCAACTTCACCACGTCAGCACTGTCGCCATAATGCTCGGCGACAGCAGCCACCGTCGGCGCCAGCATGCGGCAAGGGGCACACCATTCAGCCCAAAAATCAACCAGCACCGGTTTAGCGGCACCCAGTACGTCCTTTTCAAAGGAGTTGTCGCTTACTTCTTTTACATGTTCACTCATTTTTAATCGCTCCTAATCTTCTGAACTTATTGCCCCTCGCCTTCGAGGAAATTCTTTAACAACCGTGCGCGTGAAGGATGTCGCAGTTTGCGCAGCGCCTTCGCTTCAATCTGGCGTATGCGTTCGCGTGTGACGTTGAAGTTTTGACCCACTTCCTCCAAAGTGCGCTCGTGACCGCCGTTATCGAGGCCAAACCGCAAACGGATCACGCGCTCTTCACGCGGACTCAGCGTCTGTAACACGTCGCCTGCGATCTCGCGCAAATTTGAAGTGATCACACGCGCAGCCGGACTCTCGCTCGATTTGTCTTCGATCAAATCGCCCAACTGCGAGTCGCCATTTTCACCGATCGGCGTCTCCAACGAGATCGGATCCTGCATCAACTTGCGCGCCTTCCGCACCTTATCGACGGAAGTGTCCATCTTCTTCGCAATCTCTTCGGTCGTCGGCTCGCGGCCAAGCTCGCGTACCAGCTCACGCGAAGTGTTCTTGAGTTTGTTAATCACTTCGATCATGTGCACCGGGATGCGAATCGTGCGTGCCTGGTCGGCGATCGCGCGAGTGATTGCCTGACGAATCCACCACGTCGCGTAAGTTGAAAACTTGTAACCGCGGCGCCAGTCAAACTTGTCAACGCCCTTCATCAAACCCAGGTTGCCTTCCTGAATGAGATCCAGGAACTGCAAACCACGGTTCTGATACTTCTTGGCGATCGAAACAACCAGACGCAGGTTCGCTTCGGTCAATTCGTGCTTCGCCTGCGCGGTTTGCGCTTCGCTGACCGCGATCATCTGGTGCGAACGCTTGATCTCCAACGGCGACAGGTGATGCTCGGTTTCGATCTCCTTCAAACGCTTTCGAGCATTGCCGACATGCTTTCTGAATTCCTTCTGCTTGTCGGCCTTCAGTCCTTTGCGTTTCAGTTTTTCCGAGTAGCTTTCAATCTCCCGTTCGAGTGTGCGGACTTCCTTGTGCACCACGCCAATCGCGGCGATTAGTCTTTGCCGGGCAGCTTCCTTCAAATGGAGGCTGCGGATCTCCTGGGCAATTTCCAACCTGGTGCGCGCGAGTTTCCGCCGGTAACGCAAAAGTTTCTTCGAACGCTTACCTCGCGAGACTTTCAGCTCATCCGCGAACTTCTCAAACTCCTTCAAGCCGCGCTTGTAGAGTTGCCGGATGTTATTCAGCCCTTCGATAGTCCACTGCAAATACTCTTCACTGCGATCCTCGTGTTCTTCGGTCTCCATTTGATCGGAGAAAGCGACGACATCGCGGATGTTAAGTGTGCCGGCGGCGAGTTCATCGCCGATCCGGAAAAGCTCCACTACGGCGATTGGCGAACGCGCGATCGCTTTTTCAGCACGCTTCTGCCCCCGCTCGATGCGCTTCGCGATCGAAACCTCCTGCTCGCGTGTAAGTAGAGGCACTACACCCATCTCGCGCATGTAAACGCGGATGGGATCCGAAGTCTTATCCATCTCGCCGGCGGAAAGGTCGAGCTCGACCTCTTCGCTCATGGCTTCATCGGATTCAACCGCAGACGAGGACTCCTCGATCAAAGGCTCCTCGATCTCGGTTTCACTACTGGTCGCTCTTTCGAGCGTTTGCAGCACTTCGTCGATATCCTCTATCGACACGGCATCGTCAGTCAGTTCCTCGCTGAGGTTGACAAACTCGCCTTTGACCGAATTCATGAGCTCGATACCGCTTTGATCTTTTTCAAGCCTGGACAAATGATTATTCCTTTCTCGCGGTTTATTTACGCAGTTCGGAAGGCCCGTGCCCTCCGGCTCTTTGCACCTGCTCGCAACGCGGGCAAAGCAATCTGCTTTTGGTCGTAATCTCTCTTCCTTCCATTCTTCTCCAGCGTCTTCGATGTCGCAGCACCCCCGCAGGGTTTCAACCGCTGTACGACGTCGTTAATTGTTATGTTTTCAAGCACCCGTTCAACCGCAGAGTCTACTTCCGTGAGCACGTCGCCCAGAACTGTTTCAATATTTACGCCCACCGGGCAGTCCCGGCTTGGAGGCTGCCGGTGCAGCGAAAAGACGCCACCGCACTCGAGTGCCTGGTAGACGTCCAAAAGGGTAGTTTTCGCGGGGTCATGTGTCAGCCGTGAGCCGCCGAACGAACCGGTTTGAGACACGACCAAACCCGCCTTCGCCAGTTCCAACAGCATGCGCCGGATCACGACTGGATTAGTATTTACGCTTTCTGCAACCTGTTCGGATTTAAGGGGTTCTTCGCCTGACCAGGCCATCAAACTCAGCACATGTACCGCCACCGCGAACCTGCTATTTGTTGACATATCAAATCTGTGCGGGGAACCTCGGGCCGTCCTTTTTGTAACCATTATAGTTACAATTTCATTTTTGTCAACTTATTGTTTTAACTTGGTTTGTTGGTGCTCAGGCGATAGAATGCGAGGCCATATGGAACAATTCGACTTCACAGGCTCACCTCTCCATCTGGACGACCGAGGCGCGATTCGGGTCATCGGTTCACGGATTACGCTTGATACGCTAGTTGATGCTTATAAGCAGGGAGACACGCCGGAGGACATTCAGGATGGTTTTCCTTCTCTTTCGCTCACACAAATAAAGGGTGTCATTGCTTGGTACCTCAATCACACAGCCGAGGCTGACGAGTACCTCGAAAAGGGGGAGGCCGAAGCAGAGGAACTCCGGAAGCGAATCCAAAGCGAGCCGGGATACAAGGAGTTTAACGAAATGATTAAGCAGCGCTGGGAGCAACTGCTGAAGCAGCGGCGGGAGCAACTAATCAAGAGCTAATTCCTCACATTTCATCGAACAAATAATGCTTCGTCTCCTCATCGACGAAAACGTTGACCATCGCTTACTGCGTGGATTGAAATCACGTTTACCACAGCTCGACTATGTCCTGGTAAAACAGATCGGAATGTCTGGATTTTCCGATTTGGAGTTACTGAGGTGGGCTGCCATGGAAAACCGGATCATTGTCACTCATGACAAAAAGACGATGATCCCTGATGCCAAGCATTGTGTGAGGTGGGGAGAGCCTATGGCGGGTATCATCTTCCTTCCAAAACGAACCGCTATCGGTCGCGCGATTAACGATCTGGAGCTAACCGTCGCGTGTCTTTCCGAGACGGAGATGAAGGATCGAATAGAATACTTGCCACTCTAGCGGTTAAGCTTTCCGACTCTTCAAATAATTGAAGCTTAGCAGACTTAAGGTTTGGTTTGTTCGCGCAAAACAGCTAGAATGCAAGACCACATGGAACAATTCGACTTCACAGGCTCACCTCTCCATCTGGACGACCGAGGGGCGATTCGGGTCATCGGTTCACGGATTACACTTGATACGCTAGTTGGTGCTTATAAGCGGGGAGACACGCTGGAGGAAATTCATGAGGGTTTTCCTTCCCTTTCGTTTAATCAAATAAAAAGCGTCCTTGCCTGGTACCTCGCACACACCGCCGAGGCTGACGAGTACCTCAGAGAGGTGGACGAGAAAGCAGAGGCACTCCGTCGGGAAATCCAAAGCACGCCAAAATACAAGGAGCTCAGTGAATTACTTAAGCAGCGCATTAAGGAACGCCAGAAGCAACTAATCAAGAACTAACTCCTCACTCCATTAAAGAATAATGCTTCGTCTCCTCATCGACGAAAACTTTAACCATCGCATTCTGCGCGGATTGAAACTACGTTTACCGCTGATCGACTACCGCGTGGTAAGACAAATCGGAATGTCTGGATTCCCTGATTTGGACTTACTCAGGTGGGCTGCACGAGAAAACCGGATCATCGTCACTCATGACAGGGAGACAATGATTCCTTATGCCCAGCATTGTCTGAGAATCGGAGAGCCAATGGCTGGTGTCATCTTTGTTCCTGAACAAATGGCTATCGGTCGCGCGATTAGCGACCTGGAACTGATGATTGAGTGTCTTTCGCCCGCTGAATTAATAGATCAGATAAAATACGTGCCAATCTAAATTCACGGTCGCACGCTACCGCGGAATGGATCCCAAGCGAGGTTGCTACTTCAACGCCGGGGCGATGAGTTCCTGGATGAGGCCGAAGAGGACGTCCACGTCTATTGGTTTCGGTACGAGTGCCAGATAGCCGACAGCGAGCGCGCGCTCGCGATCTTCTTCGCTCGCATAACCTGAGACGGCGATGGCCGGCACATCACTTAGTTCCGGCAGGAGGCGTAATTGATCGAGGAGTTGATAACCATCTGTGTCGGGCATTCCAATATCGGAAACAATAATGTTCGGACGCTTCATGACGGCACTTTGCAATGCCTCAGTAGCCGAGGACGCGGTTGTCACATTCGCGCCTTCACGGCTGAAGATCATTTTGAGGAGGTTGAGCGTATCCGGCGAGTCTTCAACGATCAAAACATCGAGACCCTGCAACGAGTGGATCTTTTGATTCACAGTCTCGGTTGCAGCCTTCCCGCTCGGCGCCAATTCCATTCGCAAGGTGAACCGAGAGCCCTGTCCAACGCCGTCAGACTGCGCTTCGAGTTTGCCGCCATGCATCTTCGTCAGTGCGTCAGCGATCGCCAGGCCCAGTCCTAAACCACCATGTCGTCTTGAAGTGGAACCATCCGCCTGGCGAAAACGATCGAAGACATGCGGGAGAAACTCAGGTTCGATTCCAACGCCGGTGTCAACAACTTCGAGACGCGCTTCTGTACCGTTTAGTTCAGTCGTCACCTTCACCTTGCCGCCCGGCTCGGTAAACTTGATCGCGTTGGAGAGAAGGTTCCAGGCAATCTGCTGCAAGCGTATCGGTTCACCCATCACTACCAAACTCGAAGGCCAGAACGACAGCGATAACTCGATATTACGAGCAGCGGCCGAGCCGCGGACAGTATCCACAGCGGCCTTAACGACGGTGTTCAGATCGGTTGGCTTCGGATCGAAATGTAGTTTTCCAGTCGCGATTCGCGAAGTGTCCAGCAGATCGTCGATCAATCGTGATTGCAGCCAGGCGTTGCGCTCGATGGCGTCGAGCGCCTGTGCCACACTTTTTTCATCGAGAGTTCCACTGCGCAGTAACTTGATCCAACCAACAACGGGCGTCAAAGGCGTTCGCAGTTCGTGAGAGAGCGTGGCAAGGAAAACATCCTTTGCGCGGTTCGCTTCGGCGAGTTCGGCATTGAGCCGCTTCAACTCCGCGGTTCGTTCTTCGATTCTTCGCTCCAGGTCAAGATTCAACTCCTGTAGATCCATGCGGGCCTTCTGTTCGGCCAGCATGAGTCGCCGGTGCTCGACCCCCCTGCGGATCGTGTGCTTCATGCTCTCGATGTCGCAGGGCTTGATGAGGTAGTCGTAAGCGCCTTCCTGCAACGCCGCGATCGCAGATTCAACCGAGGCGAACCCGGTCAGCACAACTGAAATCGTCAACGGCGCGTGTTGCCTGATCTGGTTCAGCACCGAAAGACCGTCGCCGCCTTCCATGTGCAGGTCGGTGAGCACCAGATCGTAGTCACTGTCATTCAACAGCGCCACCGCTTCGTCTCCGCTCGACGCTGTGTCAACAATATACCCTTCGTTTTCAAAAATCGCGGCGGTGGTGATGCGCAGACTTTCTTCGTCATCGACTACCAGCAGCCGGACCTCATTTGATACCTCGACGAAGACATCCTGCGGTGAACCGTTTCCGGAATGATTGATTGAATGACTCATTTCGCAGACAACCTGGATTCGCTTTCCTGATCTTCGAGCAGGGGAGACTCAACCTGAAGCACGATGGTGAATACGGTGCCTCGGCCCAACTCACTGCTCACTTCGATGCGGCCGCCGTGCTGTCTCACGATGTCCTGCGTTACCCACAACCCCAAGCCCGTCCCCTTCTTGCCGGTGGAAAAAAACGGATCGAAGATGCGATTGATGTCGTCTGCGGCGATGCCCACACCGCTATCGCTGAGTTCAATAACAATCGACGGTTGCAGAGCTTGTTCATAACGAAAAGTCGAAATCATTATTTCGCCGTCGCCTTCAATCGCCTGCTGCGCATTGATAATCAGATTCAGGAAGACCTGGCGCAACTGATCGGCACGCGCCCTGATCTTCGGCAACGAATCGTCGAACGATTTCGTGATCTTGATGCGCAGTTGGCGCATCTTCTTCTCCATCAGGACCAGCGTCTCTTCCAGGAGTTGGTTTACATCGACCCAATCAACTTCACCGGGCCGCCGCGCAAACCCGAGCATCTGGCGGATGATATGCGAAACTCTTTCAGTCTCCTTTCTGGCGATTTCCAGAAACTTGGCATTTTTGCTCTCACCTTCAAAACTCGTTTGCATCAGGTAAAGCGCATTCTTGATCGCCTCCAGCGGGTTGTTGACCTCATGAGCGATCGATGCCGCAAGCCGTCCGACGGCGGCGAGCTTCTCCGATTCAAACAACTGTTGTTCGACGCGACGTCGCTCGAGTTCACGAATCTCAGTCAAGTCGTGAAGAATAGAAACGACCGCGGTAACCTGTCCCGTCGGATCCAAAACTTCGCGCGCCGTTATCTCCATCGGCAACAATTTGCCGTCTTCAGGATCGATCAACTCGATCTCAGCCTGCCTGCCTGTTTCTGATGCTGAAGCAAGTCCTGAAATAAACGAAGTGAGTTTGACGGCATTGGTGCGGACGGCAGCCGCGGCCGGCGATCTGAACGAAGCATTCTCCTGAAACAACAACTCCGCGCGCCGGTTGAATAAAATGAAGTTGCCGGCTGAGTCGCAGACGACGATCGGATGGCCGACGTTTTCGATAATCAGGTCCAGACGATCGCGTTCGCGACGCGACTCGGCCTCAGCCTCTTGCAACTTGACGAAGTTTCGCGCCAGCTCCTCATTGGCTTCACGCAGATCAGTTACATCACGGAAGATAGATACTAGTCCGAGCGGCTCACCGCGGGCATTGGCAGCGGGAGTCGAGATCACTTCGAAGTGAATGTCAGAACCCTCGATTGGATCAACTAAGGTGATGTCTCTTTGAATAACTTCTGACGAGGAGACTGTGGCGCTGGAAAGATACGCAGAGAAGAGCAGGTCGTTCATCTTCAGCGCGCGCCGCTTTCCTTCTCCGGCGTTGGCTGAGCCGCTAAACAGTTCTTCCGCGCGACGATTTTGCAGCAGTATTTCATTGTCGAGATCCGTCAGCACAATCGGATCGGCAACAGACTTCATGATCGACTCGGTCCACTGCCGTTCTCTTTGCAGTTTCGTGACTGTATTGACGAGTCGTTCCTGATGAATTGCGAGAGACGCGATGATGCCGACTTTGTCAGAGAATCGCTTGAGAAGATTCAAGGAAACGGGATCGACGCTGTTCTCTGCCGCTCCAATGTAAAGGACGCCGAGCCGGGAACCGGGATCAAAGGTCCAATAATGAGCCGGCAAACGTGAGCGGCCTGTATCGCCACGGCGAGACTTTGTGGAAATTTCCGAGATGCCGAAGAGCGGTAGCGCCAGCACGTCGTGCTGCCAGTGCATTTTATCGAAGAGAGTTCGTGAAGCTTCGTCTTCCTGTATCGAGATCCAAAGGGGAGTAGCGTCATGGATCACGCGCACGCAAGCGGCACTCGAGTCCAGAGGCATTTCCACGCGAGCGCTGGAGTCGGCTTCGAAACCCACGGCCGCGCGAATTCGCAGCTCCGCATCTCGCTCATTGATCATCGCGATGGCGGCTTGTCGGTGTCCGAAGATGCTTGCGATTCCTTCGAGGGCCAGTTGTAGTCGCTCATTCAGCTTGGGAGTGGCAAGCATCTGAGTCGTAGTCTCGACAAAGATGTCATACTGGCGCAGGTGGGGGCTAACCCGCTCTGGTTCCGAGATGGATGGGTGGGTCCGGACTGCTAATTCTGCGGGAACTTCTCCCATAACTCACTTACATTGCCGATTGCCGATTGCCAATTGCCGATTTGTTAAAGAACTGGCGATTGGCTCTGTAAAATTGGCAATTGCCAATCGGCAATGCTCCACATCATTTCTTCTCAACTTCGACTGTGACACGGCGACTGGTTTCGACTGGTTCCGCTCCAGGCGTAAGAGCTGGTCGTGAAACTGCCGGGGTCAATCCTACTGCTTCAGCGTACTTGAGATAGGTATCGATCGAAGCAACGACTACACGAGCTTCGATGGTAATCAGGTCAATACCCACCAGAGAAATTCTCACCCACGCATCGATTACGATGCCCTTATCGAGCACACGATCGAGGACGTCAATTAAACTAGTACCGCCTGGTGCTCTTTCGACAGCCATTTGCTTCGGTTCCTTTTTTGTAAGTTGGAAAAACGAGCATACTGCACGAGGATTGACGGCGCCCCTTGCTCTTCTTTAATACCCTTTCTCATTCATGCACCATTACGAATTGCGTCGCCCGCCTTTCCCTTTGCGCGACTGGCGACTGTTGGCAACTGAAGTCTGTTCACGGACAGCCGCAGCCGCACCGGCTGCTGCAAGTTTTCGGATCTCCAGTTCGAGCTCCGCAAGTCGTTCGCGCAGCTCCAGGTTCTCGGCTTCCGCACGCTCGGCGCGTGTCGTCAGGTTTGTGTCGTAGCGCCACCAGTTCAATCCAATCTGCTCTGCCTTATCGATCGAGCAAACGAGCAGACGGATTTGCAACGTGAGTAACTCTACGTTGGCCAACGACACTTTGATGTCGCCTGCGATAACCAGTCCTTTATCAAGAATACGGTCGAGAACATCAACCAGGCCCGGGGGACGAGCCGTTATCAGGGTAGACCTCTCGCTGGACACTTTCGCCCTCCACTATTAGGGGGCGGCTTTACTCAAAAAGCTCAAGATGGCCGCCACCATCGTTTGATTCCAAGCAAGACTGCATACTGCTAAATCAAGCGCCCGATTGGACCGAGATCGAGGTTGAGGTCTTCATTCTCCAGTCCAAACTGTGTCTTCAGTTCCTGGAGCTTACCTTCCAACCTCATGAGCGCCAAACCTAACTCTTCGATTTGTTCAGGTGAGAGATCCCCGCCTTCCATGCGGCGAACCGCCTGTTTTTCGAGCAGGCGACGGATGAACTCGATCAAAGTCAGCACCAGCTTGGCCAGACCCTGCTCGACGCTCTGCGCATCGATATTGATTCGCGATGGAAGGGTATCGGTGACGCAACGGAGTTGCTCCACAAACTCATCCACATGCGAAGTTTCAATCTCTGGCTCAGCCGAAAGGGGGTTTTCGGGGGAAAGCTTCATCAGCTTACTCCGAACTGTGTTTTAAACTCAAGCTCAATATTTGCAAAGCTGTAGGGCGGCCACGGACCACTCAATAAAAAATGTAAATCCGGCCGGGCCGTGCGGGCTGCGGCCACTTTCTCTCGATATCGCTGGAGATTAGCGCGTTCGACGAGGTGCGCCGCCGCTAAAAACAGTCTCTCAGAAGACTGAATAGTTACCTTTTCATCTCTTGTTAAGCCGCTAACGCTTTCGTGCAGCCAGCTCGAGATCTCATTCGCCTGGGCTGCCCTGAACTCGCTGCCCAGAATCTCTCGTCGTTTCGCCGCCAGAAAGGTTGCGCCGGCTCCCTGCGCGGGTTCCTGGAGCCCTTCCTTTTCTTTTGAGACTTCTTTTGAGACTGGCCAAATGATCTTCACGCCCATCTCGACACAGCCACGGACCAGGGCCAGATTACTTTCGAGTGCGGGCTTCCGAGCCGAGACGTAGCTTCTGAGTTGCTGCTCGGTCACGAGTGTTCCAAACCGAAATGGCAGCGGCGTCGTGCGATCCAGAACGCTTCGTACCACTGCCGCGTGAGTCATGGCATTTTCACGAGTGACCGGAACGGCATCGGCATTGAAGTCGCTAACCAAGACACCAAGTTCTTCTAACTTCTGTAATCGAACCGGAGCGCCGGAAACACCGAGTACTGGCCCGTTCAGTTCATCGATGTCTTTGACCAGGCAATAAATGTATAACTTCATTCGATTTGGCGCTTGCGTAAAACTTCGTGCGCAGTCTCAATTGAACTGACCAGAACGTTCAGGCCGAGAAAGATCAGATCGATATCCGCGACGGAGATCGTGATCTCGCCGGCGATTACCAGTCCGCGATTGAGCACGTGATCAAGCGTTTCGAGCAATGAGAGATCAGTTTCTTCCCACTCTTCGCTAACGATGATCTGATCGAAAGTAGACATGATTACAAGATTTTCAGGATTTTACAGGATTCATCTTGTCAATCTTGCCAATCCTGAAATCCTGTACAAAGTTGTAGACCGGCCACGGACCGGTTAATTCAAGGCGAACTCCGGCATTCTGGTTTTCCTGCGCCAGGCGTTCCGCAGCATTACGAAACTTTTCAAACTCCGATCTCTTCACCAGAAACGCGAACTTCGCTTTCAGCTCGCCATGCTCCGTTGTTTCAACCTTGAGTATGCGCAAGCGTCTTGCGTCGTCACTCTGCTCTTTCAGTTTCTCTTCGATCTGCTCGACGATGCGGTTGACTACGGCGCGTGCTTCGTCAACCTTCAGCGCCTCGATCTTTTTCTGCATCAGGTACGACTGGCCAGGCGGAGCCTGCTCCGCACGCTCTACGAGATCGCGCAAGACCGGACTCACCGAAGTGATGCTCGACAGCAACACAGCCCGGTCGCACCAAACATTCACCCCCCACTCTTCACGCCCGCGCAGATGCTCGATGATCTCTTCGAGCTCTCGCGATTTTTCCGCGAGCATCTGCTCGATTCCGTGACGCTCGAGATAGATCGTCCCGAACCGCAAAGGAACGACACTCGTGCGTTTAGCGACGTACTCCACCACCGTCTCGTGACGCATTGCGCGAATAGCAGTCCAGGTCGCATCAGTTAAGTGTTCGGCTAAACTCTCTTCACTATACGATTCGCGCGGTACGCGACTCACGAGTGCCGCGAGTGCATTGACTGAAACCCATTCGAGTTTGGAATCGTCTTCGATCGCCGCGGGCAATGAATCTGCGGGCAACTCGACGGCTGCCACAGTCTCCGCAATGCAATAGACATAGAAAGCGTTCATTCGAAGGTATATTCTCCCGCCAAGGCGCAAAGGCGCAAAGAAAAACTCAACTTTGCGCCTTTGCGCCTTTGCGGGAAACTTTCTTCCAAGCCTGAAAGTGGCCCAGCAAGTCGTCCGCGCCTCTAATCTCGTGCGGCTGCTGCGGCGCGACAAACATTTCCACTGAGCGCCGCCGGAAGTGTTTCTCAAAATCAGCAATGACCTGGTCCTGCGCCTTTCGTCTCGACCTGCAAAACGCGCAAGCATCATCCGGCGCGAGTCCATTGATCAGGAGTTTACGTAACGGTACTTGCAACTTCTCCAGCGACTTCGCGAGGTCGATCGTCTCTTCGAGACTCATGCGCTCAGGAATCGCCACCGCGATAAACTCGCAACGCTCCGCGTCTGTCAGTAGCGCGATCACTTTCTTAATGCTCTTCGACAACGCCACCAGCTCTTCCGCGACCTGATTCGCGCGCATCACGTTTTGATACTTTAACAGTAACTTCATGAACGTTCGTATCCATGAAAGCGCCACCTGCGGCAACTCCAGAAAACGTATCAGGTGGCCGGTCGGCGCTGTGTCAAGAATCAGTGTCTGGTAGCGCTCCTCATCCAAAAGATCGCTGATCGTACCCAGCGCAGCAATCTCGTCGATGCCCGGCGGAGTCAGCTCAACGAGCTCGCGCATTGCTTCCTTGTCAAATTTGATCTCCATTCGCGATCCGCCTGACAACGACTCGAATAGATCGTCAGTCCATGAACGATAGCGCTGCTTCAACTCTTCAAACCACTTTCCCGGATCGATCTCCATCGCGTCAAGGTTCTCATTGCCGGCGACGCCGCTCTTCGATTCTCCAATCTCTTCGGCAAAACTGTCGGAGAGCGAATGTGCCGGATCAGTCGAAAACACAAGCAATTTTTGCCTTGGAACATTCTGCGCAAGCGCCAGCGCATAAGCGGCCGCCGCCGTCGTCTTCCCAACCCCACCCTTCCCACCAAAAATAACAATTTTTCGCGCCACGAACGGGAAGGAAGACTTGACCGCGGATGACACGGATCTGGAATCCGGATTTATCCGTGTGATCCGTGGTTTCATTTCATCTTCCCAGATCAGCTTGCCGATTCTTTTCAAATCGTCGATTCCGCGCACTTCCCTAGGCTGCAATGGAACATAGTGAAGTTTTAGATCGCGAAACGTCGAGGCAATCTCTTTGATCCACGGCTGCTGAGTCCGCACGCGCGCCTGACAGTACTCACACGCGTCATGTTCCTGCTCGACACGATTCACGATCAGGTCCCGCACAGGAACGCCCTGCTCGCGCAGGAGCTCGAGATATCGCTCGGTTTCGCGAACACTCATCGCTTCCGGAATCGTCACGAGCGCAAACCTCGTTTGGTTCTCATCGTGAAGCAACTTCCGCACGGACTCGATTCGCTGGCTGAGATCGCGGAGAAAGACGTCAACCTCGTCGGCAACAACTCTTCTACGCGCAAAATGAGCGACGATGTAACGATGTTTGTCGCCCATCAGATCGAGCGCTTTCACCATGCGAGCAAAAACTTCGGGCAGCCGCAACAAACGTGAAGTGTGGCCCGAAGGCGCCGTATCGACGACGATGTGCGCGTACTGCCCGGCACGGTCCAACTCGCTCAACTCGAACAACGACATCACTTCGTCGAGACCTGGCAACGAGAGACTCAACAACTCGTTGATGTCGTCTTCATCAAGCAAAGTTCCCCGCTCTGCGATCTCCGCGAGCACCTTGCCATGTGCGGCACGAAACCTTTCGAGCGCAAGACTCGCGTCCATCTCGTAGGCAACCAGGCGTGCGCCGCGAAGCTGTTTCACCTCGACGAGACGATTGCCGATTTTTACGTCAAGACTGTCGGATAAAGAGTGGGCTGGATCGGTAGAGAACAGGAGGACCGAATCGTTTCGTTTTAGCTTGTTGAGGAGAAAAAGAGCGGTAGCTGATGCCGCGGTGGTCTTTCCGACCCCACCCTTGCCGCCGAAGAAAAAGTAACGTGCGTTCAATCCTTTTTTAGCCACAGATTCACGGATTACTCCGTATTCATCCGTGAAAATCTGTGGCTCAACCTGACCCGATGCCTCCCTCGTCTCCACCAACTTCGATCACAAAGCTCGACGACTCCGCTGTATGTGCCGTCGCTTCGTGCAGCAGATCGAGTTGCCGCATTTTTATCACTCGCAACCGCGCGAACAGTTCCGCTTCGCGTTCACGAAACTCTTCGTCCGAGATCTCCTCGAGTTCGTAACGCATCTGCAACTCCAGCAGTTGGTCCTTGATCACGCTGTCGTCGTTCAATTCCTGATCGGCCATCTTTTGAATCTGGCCGAGGATGAACTTAAAGCCGTTGACCGGCGCCAGGAGTAAATCGTCAATTAGAAACATTGGTTAACTGGCGCACTGGTTCGGCGCCGCCTTCACCACGCTCACCGCGCTCGATGGTGGCGCCTTCGGCGCCGCGCTCGAGCTTGAGACGAATGTGAACGAAATTGTATGGAGGCCACGGACCTGTGTACTTGAACGACAACTTTCCTTCGTACTTCGAAGCAATCTCCTTCACCTTTTGATCAAACTCCGCTTCTCGATCGCGTTCGATAAGGAAAGCGGCGTTCATGATCATGCGATCCCCAATCGGTTTGTTGGCGCGCGAAGCAACGGCCGTGTCGCGCAACTGCGAATAGACCTCGCGAATGTAGGCATCCGCCTGGTCCGTCAACGCGGTTTCGATCAATCTTCCGAGTTGCATGCGCGCGAAATAAGTTGAACCGGTCGTGCGCGAAGTAATCTGCTCTTTGAGGTGGCGGATCTCGTCGTCTTTCTCTTCCAGTTCAGCCGTCACCTTGTCGCGATCCCAATTCACCTTCAGTCCGAACTCAACCTTGCCTTCCATCTTCGCCAGTACGTCGCGCAGCGCGTCGTAAGTGCCGCGGATCAGTTCGACGATGTCTTCCTCCGTACGAAACAATGCGCCAAACGCCATCGGCAAAACGGTGAACTCACGCATGACCGTTTCATTCACTTGTTCGTGCGCAAACACGTTTTCACGAGTTGGATCGTAAACAACCAACGGGGTGTTGGAAACGACGGCCGCGAGGCCTTTGTGCTGCACAGTGTGAACGTCGTCGCCGCGTCCGCCAATGCCCATGGGACCAAACGAACGCGGTTCGGAAGTCTCGATGATGCAGTAAACGTATTTGCCTTCGGGGACAGACTCAACAGGGGATTGTTCTGCTTCTCGATTCATTGGGTTTTACCGATGGGTACCTTCTGGTTCGGACGTTCCGCAGAGAGGACGGGATTAAATTACGATCCGAATAATAATCAGTTTATCCGGTTCTAACAAGTCTTGTTTGACCGGATTCAAAACATAACGTTAGAGTTGGATCGAAAAGCGGATGATAGTGATGCAGCACTCCACAATGTTCGTGGGGAAAACACCCGCAGCGGGTTGGCATGGACGTTGCTCGTTATCACCCCGGCGCTACCGCGCTTGTGTTCTGTTTAAGAGAGACTCGAGAAGGAGATTTCGATCATGCTGTGGACAATTTTGGTGATTCTGCTGGTCTTGTGGCTGATTGGCTTGCTCTCACACGTTGGTGGCAGCCTCATCCATCTACTGCTCGTCGTGGCTGTGATCATTTTGGTCATCAACCTGGTAACGGGGCGACGAGCTGTCTAACCAAACGGGCGAACTTTTCGGCAAAAAGTTTTTTAACCATAAAGACGCGAAGGCACTAAATATAATTAGTGTCTTTGTGGCTTTGTGGTTAAGTCTGCTCTACGGACGAGAGGTCGCTGTTGGCAGGTCCCTGGTAGACGCGTCCTTCCGCATTGTATCGTGAGCCATGACATGGGCAGTCCCAGGTTTGTTCGGTTGAATTCCACGAAACTACACACCCAAGGTGAGGACAAACCGCTGAGAGCTTGTGTACAGTCCCAGCTTCGTCGCGACGGATCGCGATCTTCGAAACGCCGTCTCTCATGATCGCTCCCTCGCCGGGCTTAAGCTCCGACTCTGACTTGATATCGCCCGCAGTCACGTAATCTGCATACTGTTCGGCGACGTTGATATTCTCCGAAGCATACTCAGGCAAGGCCTTCAGTCTTATTCGCGACGGACTGTACAGATCATCCCAACCGTTCTTTCGCTCCTGGATTAGATCGGTCAGCAGCATTCCAGCGATCGTTCCGTGCGTCATTCCCTGTCCTGAATCACCGGTGGCAATGTAGACGTTCTCGTCGTCCAACGGATTTTGCCCAATGAACGCCAAACCATCCACCGGCTCCATTACCTGGCCTGACCAGCGAAACTCAACTTCACCTGCCTGCGGAAAACGCTCGCGCGTCCACTGCTCCAATCGCGCGTGTCGCTCACGGCCATCATTCGCCTGGCCGGTCTTATGATCTTCACCACCGACGATCAGAACGTCGTGGTCGTTTTCACTTTGTAGTCGGATGTAGTGGTAAGGATCACCTGTGTCCCAGTAAAGCCCGCGCGTAACCGAACCTCTGGGCACCTGCACGCCGATTACGTACGTCACGTACGGGGCCTGCTTAGTGTGAATAGCTACGCGATCGTTTACCGGAGTATTAGTCGCGACGACAACCACATCACTCGTCACCACTGGACCATGGCTGGTTTCAACTCGAGCCGAAATTCCTCCATCGATTTTCGTCGCATGAGTTTCGCCAAAGATCCAGCCGCCGTCGCGCGTGATTGCTCGGGCCAGGCCGGTAAGATACTCGAGTGGATGAAACTGCGCTTGTCGCGGGAACCGCAGAGCTGCGCCTGTGTCGAATGAACTGAGCGGCGCTCGTGAGACTTTTTCTACTCCCGCCAACCCAGCTCGATGCGCCGCGGCCAACTCGTCGTCAAGCAACTCGACCGCGTCTGGCGAGTGCGCGAAGAGAAATCCGTCGAGCCACTCGAAATCGCAGTCAATCTTTTCACGAGAAACAATCTCGCTAATTTTATTAATCGCGGCAGTGTGGCTCTCCGCAGTTAAACGCGCGGCTTCGGCACCGTGCACCTTTTCAATCTCGACGTAGCGATCGTCGTAAGCATTGCTCAAATGGGCGGTGGTCCGGCCGGTCATACCACCACCAATCAGACCATCGTCCAGGACAACTACAGACCGCCCCTCACGCGCGAGCAGGTAAGCTGTAGATAATCCGGCGATCCCCGCGCCGATGATGCAAACATCGGTGCGAATACTTTCCTTCAACCGCGATGGCGACGGCGTGTTTGCCGTCGCCATCCAGATTGACGTGCTGGCTTGTGAATCGTCCTTCATAAACAATTGCCGATTGCCAATTGCCGATCGCCAATTGGATAAACGCCGCAATTCAACGTCCAGAAATGGGCAATCGCCAATCGGCAATTGGAAATCACTTACTTGGCCGGCGTCCCGATGTTGACGTTGATCTTCTTGTTACCGCCAAACCACCGGCCACCAAACACAAACAATGCGCCTACCACAAGGATCACAAAGATCACGAGAATTGCTATTATTCCAGTGCTCGCAGCACTACTTCCATCGTCAGCCATCTCTTTTCCTCCTCGTTTAGTTGGAGCGACCTCACTCCGCACATCAGGCCGCAGTTGTTTCGCCTCCGAGCAACGTCAAGACTTCTCCAGTCACGTAACTTGAATCGATCTCAGAAGCGAAGTAGACAAATGCCGGCGCAATCTCTTCCGGCTGGGCAGGACGCTTCATCGGCGTGTCTGCTCCAAACTTCGCCACATCTTCCGCTTTCTTGTCCGCTGGATTGAGCGGCGTCCAGACTGGTCCGGGCGCAACGCAATTCACCCGAATCCCACGCTCGACAAGATTCTGCGCCAGCGATTTTGTGAAGGCGTGAATAGCGCCTTTAGTCGAAGCGTAGTCGAGCAGCTCCTTGCTTCCCTCCAGACCTGTAATTGATCCGGTATTGACGATGACGCTGCCTTCTTCCAGGTGCGGCAACGCGGCTTTCGTCATGTAGAAGTAGCCGTAGATATTTGTTTTGAACGTCCGGTCCCATTGTTCTTCCGTAACGTCTTCGAGCGTTTCCTGATGTTGTTGAAAGGCGGCGTTGTTGACGAGGATGTCGAGCTTGCCAAACTTCTCCACCGTCTGCTCAACAAGCTTCTTGCAAACTTTTGGATCGCGAACGTCGCCCGATAACGGGTAAGCACGTTGGCCCTCGGCTTCAATGGCGCGTTTCGTCTCTTCCGCGTCCTGCTTCTCCTCTTTCAGAAAGGTGAACGCAACGTCGGCGCCTTCGCGAGCGAAGAGAACCGCAACCGCGCGACCGATACCGGAATCACCGCCAGTAATCAGCGCGACTTTCTCTTTCAGTTTTCCCGCACCCGTATACTCAGGTGCCTCGTAACGAGGACGCGGATCGAGTTGGTGTTCCTTGCCGGGCTTGCGCTGGTGTTGCGCAGGCATCGGCGACTTCGGCTCTTCGCGCTTCTTTGTAGCGCTCTTTGCACTAGACCGCGCGGAAGCTTTGGCTGTCGCTGCCGAGTTTTTACTCGCCATACTTTGTCCTACTTTTTCTTGCCCGCTTTCTTTCCGCCCTTGCGCGAAGAACTCTTGTTGCCTTTCTTTCCACGGCCGCTGCCACTCTTCTTTCCACCGCCTGATTCCTTGTTCACGGTGGCCCAGGCACGCCGCTCAGCTTCTTTCTTGGAAACGCCTCTGTCTTCGTAACCTTCTTCAATGTGTTCGGCCTGGCGTTTCTGTTTACCCGTGTAACTCGATTTGTCGCCTCTTGGCATTGTTTGATCCCTCCTTTGTTACTCGCAACAATTTGCAAATCACGATCCGATATGCAGCGCTTGCGTCAATGTGCTTTAAAGTGCAGCGAATCTGCGTCGAACTGGTGTTGGCACCGTGCTTGCGCGAGGTGTGATTAGGCAGGATTTCGAGTTGAAAGTGCCCCGGAATTAAACAACCGAGGGATTCTCGTGTACAGGAAAGCTACACTGTCGAGGAGGATGTAAATGGCGAAGAAATCATCGAAGAGTCATCGCGAGTTAATCGATACGGGTACGGACAAACGTTTTGTTAGGCGAGACGAGAAGGGTCGCTTTGAGGACGTGACTGATGTTGGTCGCTCGCTATCGCAAGATCGTAAGCGGGAGGCGAAGACGAAGGTTCCACCGGGGCAAGGTGATCGTGGCGATCAGAAAAAGTGATGAGATTGCCAATTGCCGATTGCCGATTTTCAGAACGGGCAATACTACAAAATCGGCAATCGGCAATGAATTCAGACGCGGCGAGATGTTCTTTTCTCGCCGCTTATTTTTCTTAACCGTTGAAAATAGTCGTTGAGCATTCGGGCATGACAAATCAAACACATCTGTTCCGGCGTCTCCATGTTGGTGGTGCGGATCAGAGCGCCACACCACGAGCAGAGAATCTGAAATACAGGTCTATTGTGGTTTTGAGGAGCGATCTGTTTACTCAAGTTAACCTTCCTGACTGACCAAACTACAAAGATGCTTACAACTTTCATTCCGGTTACAAAACCACTCCGGCACTCATGACACATCTCGAACGTTTGCAGCAGAACGGCATACGCCGGCTCGGCACACCGAAACGCGGATTTCGCTATCGACCAGCGAGTGGGCGGCTAACACAGGCTGATCTGCAAAGGATCTACGAACTGAAAATTCCTCCGGCGTGGACTGACGTGGCGATCAACCCGGCAACCAACGGAAGGCTTCAGGCAGTTGGAAAAGATGCGGCGGGGCGTTGGCAATACCTCTATCACGAGAACCACAGGCGCGCGCAGGAGCTGCGTAAGTTTCAAAGACTCACAAAATTTGCGCAGGCGCTTCCAAAAATGCGTGCCACTGTCAACCGTCATTTGCGGCAACAGGGACTGGGCCGTGAACGTGTGCTTGCATGCGTCCTGCGAATCCTTTCCACCTGCTTCATGCGACCGGGCAGCCAGGTTTATGCAAGTGAGAACGGCAGCTACGGCATCGCCACCTTGCGACGCAAACACGTCAAGGTGAAGGGCGATCTCATCGAGTTCGACTTTCCCGGCAAGTCGGGCGTGCAACAATACCGCCAGTTGCGCGACCGACAAGTGGCTCGCGTCATTCGCGCTACGCTGAAAATTCCCGGCTTTAATGTATTCAAGTACCAGAATGGAGATGGAAACTTCGTCGCCGTCAGACGCCGGCACATCAATGAATACATCAAGGAAGTAATGGGCGAGAACTTCAGCGCAAAAGATTTTCGGACGTGGGCCGGAACGCTCGTTTGCGCCTGCGCGTTGGCGCGTGACGGCAGCGAGATTCCGGTGCAGAAGGTTGCGCGAAACAAAAGAATTGTGGCGGCGATCAAAGAGACCGCTGAGGTTTTGGGAAATACTCCGGCAGTGTGTCGCGGATCGTATGTTTGTCCGGAAGTGATAAATGGTTTCGAAAAGGGCCAGGTGCTTGATACTGCTTTCGAAAACCTTGACGACCTGGTCGCGTTCCGCGGCCACGGGCTGCACAAAGCTGAACAATCGTTGCTCAAATTCCTGAAGCGCAGCGCCAAGTGATGGCACTAAGCTTGCCGCTGCCACTGGGAAGCGTTCTTTATGTTTCGATACGATTCAGGGGGATTAAATGGAAGGTCCACTAAGAGGATTACTCGCCGGAGCCGCAGCGTGGAAATTTGGCGGCGGCTGCATCTCCACGATATTGATTTTCATACTTGTTTTTTGGTTGTTAGGTTACGTTAGATGTTAGACAGGATTCAGCCTGTTTCATCCTGAACAATCATGTAAATCTTGTCACCAGTTCTTCCGCTGCCTGCCAGACCGGAAGATTCGGCCGGATGGCGCAGCGATAAAGTTTCTCTGGCTGGTCGAGCAAGATACCCGCGCCCATCACCACCGTAGTGATCGGATCTTCCGGCATCGTGGCGCGCAGTTTCAGTTCGGCTTGCAAACGGTCCTTGAGTCCTTTTAGCAGTGAACCGCCGCCGGTGAGAATCATTCCCGAGTAATAAATGTCCGCGACTGCCTCGGGTTGCGCATCTTCAATCATTCGTCGAATGCCGGTCACGATTTCAGCGATCACCGGTTCGATCGCTTCGCGCACTTCTTCAGCCGTAATCTGAACCGCACACGCTAATCCGTCGCTCAACTGTTTACCGACGAGTTGCACTGTGCGCTCGTCTTCCGGTCTCTCATCACGCCCGACCGCGCCTAATTCCCGCTTGAGTGCTTCCGCGGTGTACTCGCCAATCTGCAAACAGTAGTTGGACCGCACGTAGTCGCGAATACTCTCGTCCATTGCGTTTCCCGCAGCCGTTAGACTCATCGACGACACAATCCCACCCGAAGCCACGATAGCAATGTTTGTTGTTCCGCCTCCGACGTCCACCACGAGATGCGCTCGCTCATCTTCAAAAGAGAGTCCTGCACCGAGTCCCGCGGCGAGTCCTTCGTCAACCAGATCGATGCGACGTCCACCAGCGTCGTGCACTGCATCGCGAACTGATCGTTGCTCGACAGCAGTCGCCGATCCGGGAATGCCAACTACAAAATGGCCCCAGCGATGTCCGTCTGTCACCTTACCGATGAACGAACGCAACATCTTCTGGGCCACCTCGAAATTGAAAATGGTGCCGGAGCGAATGGGTCTATGAACTTCGATACCGCGTGGCTGACGGCCGAGAAGTTTCACTGCCTTATGGCCCACACAAACGACCTCGCCATCGTAGCGATCGATGGCCACAATGGAAGGCTCGTTCAAGAGGATCCCCTTGTCGGGTTGATAGATGAGGGTGTTGACAGTACCCAGATCGATGGCCAGTTCGTTCTTAAAAAACTTCTCAATGAACTTCACGGCGACGATGTCCTCCTCCAAATTGGCAGGGCTCGGGAAGCGAGTAATGACTTCCGGGCGGCAACTCGTATGCCTGACGGAAGAACGATTCCCAATCGGGGGATGTCTGTGAAAGTAATAAAGGGCGATTGAGGTGAGGATTCCAGAGAGCGTACGAAAATCAACCACAGATAACACGGATAAATACAGTTTAATCCGTCTTCATCCGCGTAATCTGTGGTTAAGTTCTTCCAAACCCCTCAACGTGTCGTTGCCGAGATCGATGCCGATGACGCGTCGCCCGCGTTTGGCGAGTGCGCGGAAATCTCCCTGGGCCTGCGCCTGTTTGAGTATGCTGAAGGTGTAAGGCTCGCCGGGAACCGCAAAATCAACCTCGTCGTTGGCGATGATCTGGAAGAACACTCCCGTGTCCGGACCACCCTTGTGAAGCTGTCCGGTTGAGTGCAGGAAACGTGGGCCATAGCCAATAGTCACGGCGCACTTTGTCGTATCGCGCAGTTCGGTTCTGAGTGCCTGGAACTGCCGATCGATCTCGGGGGTCTCCTCGATGTAGTTCAGGAATGCGATGTAATCGCCGGGCTTGATCGTCGCGAGGTGTGCTCGCAAAACTTCATCAACCGATTGCTCTTCTGATTCTTCGGCTCCATAGATCGTGATGAGATCATCAGTTGCCAACTGTGTGCGTGGTTCGAGACGGCCGCGTCTTTCGAAAGAGCTGAGCAACTCTTTTGTCGCATCCTTTGCTTCCTGAACGTTAGGCTGATCGAACGGATTTATCCCGATGCGCCAGCCGGCACAGGCAGTGGCAAACTCCCATTCAAAAAACTCCGCGCCGAGATCGTATATGTCAGCCAGTTTGCGATAAACGACCGGGTGACCAGCGGCTGCGAGCGCGTCAAGCTTGCTCTGCGTTTGCTCCGAGATGTCGCGAGGTGAAATCGAGACGAAGACGCGATCATCACCGTAAACTTCCGGTTGGCCCAACGATTCGCCGTTTACCGGAAGTATTCCCTTGCCTTCTTTGCCGGTGCTTTCTGCTATGAGTTGTTCGATCCACAACCCCAATGTTTCGAGAGACGGATCGATCACGAGAGTGAGCTTGTCGCGTCCCGAATTTGCGCACTCACCCAAAAGCATTCCCAACTGGAACGCGGGATTGCTCTCTGCGTGGCACGATTGCTCGGCTTCGCGCGCGCGCTCGAGAAACTTGCGGACGTCGAGTCCCATCAAGGCAGCAGGTACCATGCCGAAGTACGACAGGGCCGAATACCGTCCGCCAATGTCAGACTGGTTGAGAAACGTCCGTCGAAATCCGAGCTCTTTCGCAGTCTCGACGAGTGGCGATCCGGGATCGGTGATCGCGATGAAGTTCTCACCGGGCTTCTCGCGGCGCTTGCTTACCTCTTCGTACCAGTACTTAGAGAAAACGTTGGGCTCGGTAGTGCTTCCTGATTTCGAAGCAATGATGAAAAGACAACGCTCGACGTCGATCCGTTCTTGGAAACCTGCGATGACGTCGGGGTCGGTCGAGTCCAGCACGAGCAGTTCCGGGAAGCCGGTTTGCCTGCCGAACGTTGTTGCAAGCACTTCGGGGCACAGGGATGAGCCACCCATCCCGCAAACCATGACGTGCTGAAAGTTGCTTGCGCGAACCGAACCGGCAAACGCCAACAGATCATCGACAACGCCGAGCATCTCGCCGGCCACCGTTAGCCAGCCAAGCGAGTTGTTGATGACTTTGACGTTCTGCTCGTCAGACTTCCAGAGCGACGCATCCTTGCTCCAGATGCGCTTGACCACTTCGTTAGGATTCATGATGCAAGCAGTGTAACATTTTACAGGATTTACAAGATTCTCCAGGATGTACAAGATTTATCCTGTAATCATGGAAAATCTTGTACATCCTGTAAAAAAAGATGTCTTATCCTAAACAAGCGCTCATTGTAGTTGATGTCCAAAACGATTTCTGTCCGGGTGGAACACTCGCTGTCCCGAATGGCGATGAAGTTGTTGAGCCTTTGAATCAAGTCATCGACGAATTTCTCGAGCGCGGCGCGCCTGTGTACCAGAGTCGTGACTGGCACCCGCCCACGACCAAACACTTCGCAGCCTACGGCGGTACGTGGCCGGTGCACTGCGTGCAAAACACGAAAGGCGCCGAGTTTCATCCTGCGCTGCGCGATGACCCGCGAATCAAGGTCATATCAAAAGGCCTCGGCGATAAAGACTGTTATTCAGCATTTGACGAGACGGATCTCGCCTCCGAACTTCACGCGCAAGACGTGGAAGAAGTTGTCGTCGGCGGACTCGCAACGGACTATTGCGTCAAAAACACCGTGCTCGACGCGCTGAAGAACGGGTTCAAAGTAAAAGCTTTGCAAGATGCAATGCGCCCTGTCGAAGTCCAACCCGGCGACGGCGAGCGCGCCATCGAGGAAATGCGCGCTGCCGGCGCTGAAATCGTATCCACAGATTCCACAGATTACACAGAATCTGTGTAATCTGTGGATGGTTCTTATGGGAACACTGAACATCGATCGTTATCACGCCGCGATGGGCGATGCGTCGTTCAAAGACGTCGCGCGGCTGCACGATCAAAGATTGAGCGATGCGGAAGCCACCTTTTACGTAACGCAGCGCAAGCTGCCGTTCGCGCCGTGCCTGGGCCATGAACGATTGGTGCGTCTGTTAGTCGATAGTCAAATGGATCGCCCGCGCCTGCGATTTCTCGAACAGGACCGCGGCGGCTTGCAACTCTTCGCCAAAGCAATCGAAGACATGCAGTTTGTCGGCAAGATCCGTGCAGTGCGACCGGGCACGATCGTGTTCGCGCAGGAGCCGTTTGCCGATATCAGTGGGGCGTTCGGTCTCACGCAGGCGCAGGAAATCAAGTTTGAGCATGCGTTTGATCTGCCGATGACTACCGCCAGCACGGCGATGCAGTTTCGCATGGCTGCGGGTGACAATCGCTGGCTGTCAGACTTTTCACTGCGTCGCAACGGCGACATCGAGCGTGCCGTCGATATCGCCGTCTACGCTTTCATCGGCGGCTTCAACGACACTTCGAATCTCGAAGCCGCCCATCGCCTCGATCTTCCTGCCGTGGGTACCGAAGCGCATTACTGGCAACAAGCCTACATCGAATACATGGACCAACCGGAGATCGAGCCGCGCACCGGAAAGCCGAAACACTTCGAGCAAGTTGCCTTCGAGCGCTGGCTCGATGCAAATCCCAACGGCACCACACTGCTACTCGACACCATCGACGTCTACATGGGCGCGGTCCACGCCGCGATGGCGGCAACGTCTAACGAAGCACGGCGTCGTGCGTTCAAAGGGTTTCGCGTCGATTCCGGAAATCTGGCAGAGCTCGGCGAGTGGTGCATGTACTTCTTCGCCGCTAACGGATTGAAAGGTCTACGCGCAAATCTCACCGGGGACCTGACTGTCGAGAGAGTGAAACAGATCGTTGCTGAGTTTCCGGAAGTTGCCGGCTTTGGGATTGGCACGAAATTGTCGAGCGAAGTGCCGGCCGTTGCCGGCGTGATCTTCAAACAGTGTGTGATGAAGGACCAGCCAACTCTTAAAGCATCGAACTCGGAAGACAAGATCACTCTTCCGGGACGGCTGCAACTCTTTCGCGGCAGCGACGACCGCGGAATGTATGTTGGCGACGTTATCGGGCTCGACGTTGAGCAGATCGAGATTCCGGGTGCGACAAAAGTCGAGCGGCTGCTGGTCCCATTCTGGGAGAATGGGCAACATTCGGCAATCCCGTCGGTCATGAAGCAAAAGGCATTCGTCGCGGAACAGCGCCAGCGCTTCGCGGATATTGAAAGCTATCCCTGTGACTTGAGCGCCAGGCTGCGAGAGCTGCGCGACGATCTCGTTGCACGAATGCGCGCCGACAATTCCGGTTGGCAGGAAATCTTGAAGATGCCTGAAGTGGAGGCCGCAGATTTTCGCAAATAAACGCAGATTAGATCTGCGTTCATCCGCGAAAATCTGCGGCCGAAAGGACAACTATGATTCGCGAACTCGTTTCGCCGGAAGAGTGGCAGGTCCGCGTGGATCTGGCCGCTGCATATCGTTTGGTGGCGCATTATGGTTGGGACGATCTGGTCTTCACACACATTTCCGCACGCGTGCCGGGGCCGGAACATCACTTCCTGATCAATCCTTACGGGATGATGTTTGAAGAGATCACGGCGTCAAGCCTCGTGAAAGTGGACCTCGCAGGAAAGATCGTGATGGCGTCGGAGTACAGCATCAACCCGGCCGGGTTCACGATCCACAGCGCCGTGCATGCAGCGCGCGAAGATGCCCTTTGCGTAATGCACCTGCACACCGATTGCGGCATCGCCGTTTCGGCCCAGAAAGATGGTTTGCTCCCAATTTCGCAGCAGTCCCTTTTTGTTTTAGCTTCACTCGGCTATCACGATTATGAAGGGCTGGCGTTGAACGAAGAAGAGAAACCGCGATTGGTTGCAGACTTAGGCAGGAAAACTTTTTTGATCTTAAGAAACCATGGGCTGCTCACGGTTGGCCCATCAGTGGCTGACGCATTTCTTACAATGTTTCTGCTTGAGCGAGCGTGCCGGATACAGATCCTGGCGCAGTCAGGCGGCGGCAAGCTGGTCCCGATCGACGATAAGATCTTCGCGCAGATCCCCTCGCAGGAGGCGGTGGTCACGCAGGGCAGCGGTGGGCGATTGGTGTGGCCCGGGCTCTTACGAAAGCTGGAGCGAATGGGAGCGAACTACAAAGACTAACCACAGATTTCACGGATGAAGACGGATCTGATCCGTGTTCATCCGCGTTCATCTGCGGCTCAATCTCCGCTTTGTTCGGGAGTTGCTTCCTGAGGTGTTTTGCGGCGCGGCTTCAATCGTTCGACGATTCCATGAGTAATGCCTGCCGTGGTCTCCGCGAAGCGGCGCCAACGCGAAGTCGCTTTCAAGTCGTCGAGCAATGAGTAGACCACCGGTGTTGCGATCAAGGTCAGCAGCAGCGACAGCGTCTGGCCTCCAATTACTACAATCGCGATCGAGCGGCGCTCTTCAGCTCCCGGTCCCGAACCCAGCGCGAGCGGCAACATGCCGGCGACCAGCGCGAGCGTCGTCATCAGAATCGGACGCAAACGATCGCGATTGCCCTGCATGATCGCTTCGTGCCGCTCCATGCCCTTCGCGCGCAAGCTGTTCATGTGATCGATCTGAAGAATCGCGTTCTTCTTCACCACGCCAAACAAGACCAGAATGCCGAGGGCTGAATAGAGGTTCAGCGTGTCTCCCGTACCCCATAACGAAAGCAAAGCGAAAGGCACAGACAGAGGCAAGCTCAACAAAATCGTGAGCGGGTGCACCGTGCTTTCAAACTGCGAGGCCAGGATCATGTACATGAAGATGATCGACAGGATGAAGGCCCAGATGAACTCCGTGAACGTACGCTCGAGCTCTCGCGCGCGACCCGAGACAGTCGTCGTGTAAGCAGCCGGCAAGTTCATTTCACGAACCGCTCCGCGTAGCGCTTCGATTCGATCTGCAAGCGCGTAGCCGGGCGCCACCGAAGCTCGCACCGAGACTTGTCGCTCGCGATCGAGCCGGTCAATACGCGACGGACTCGTATCGCGCTTGATCTTCACCAGGTTGTCCAACCGCACCAGCCCACCGCGCGACGACGGAACATACAGACGACTAATCGTGCCCACGTCGCGGCGATCAGCTTCCGTGAGTCGCAACTGCACGTCGTAGTCTTCATTGATCGATTCGTCTCTGAATCGCGAGGCTTCCTCTTCACCGCCGACCATCAGGCGCAAGCTCTCCGAGATAGCGGAAGTATCGACAGCGAGATCCGCCGCGCGGTCGCGGTCGATCACCACGCGCAACTCCGGTTTGTTGAGTTTCAAAGTCGTGTCGGCGTCCACGATGCCGCCGAGTTGCTTCGAGCGCTCGACGAGATCATCACCATATCCGGCAAGCGCGACAATTTCGGGTCCACGGATGACGAAGTCGATGTCAGTACGCCCGCCAGTGCCGAAGTTGAACGACTGCGCATTGCGCACACCAATGCGCATCGGCGCGTACTTCTGTAATCGCCGCCGAACTTCCAGCATGACGTCTTGCTGTGTGTAGTTTCCTCTGAAGGCGTTGAGTGGATGACCTTCTTTTAGCTTGGTCCAAAACTTCGAGAAAGAAAGGATGCGTTCCTCGTGAGGCGCAATTCGCACATATGCGCTTCCCTGGTTAACGCCACCGAGAAAACTACCGCCTACTGACGAGAGCACCAGCCTGACTCCCGGCGTCTCGAGAATGTCTTTCTCCATCGCGGTGATGACTTCATTCATCACAGCGAGATTCGTGCCCTCGGGTCCATTGACGCTGACTTCAAACTCCGCTTCGTCCACGTTGGTAGGAATGAACTCCTGCTTCACCGCGCGATAGAGCGGAACACTCGTGAGCACTGTCACGATCGCAATCACGGCAATAGCGAGACGGTGTCGCATCGCGAACGACAGCATGTGCGTGTAAGTCGCATCGATCCAACGATAGAAGCCACGGCGCGAAGCTGGAGACTCGTGACCGCCTTTCGCATCGCTAACCCGAATCAGTCGCGAGCTCATCATCGGTGTTAGCGTGAAAGAGACGAGTAAGCTGACCATGATCGCGACGGCGGCGGTGATGCCGAACTGGTAGAGGAAGCGCCCGGAGATGGACGACATGAACGACACGGGCAGGAAGATGACAACCAGCGACAGAGTTGTCGCCAGCACAGCCAGACCGATGTCTTTCGTCGCCTCTCGCGCCGCTTCTTTCGGATCAATTCTCTTCTCTTCAATGAAGCGGAAAATGTTTTCGAGCACGACAATGGCATCGTCGATCACCACGCCGACCATCAGCACCAGCGCCAGCATCGTCACGCTGTTCAGGGTGAAATTGAGCGCGCGCATCATCCCGAACGTTGAGATAACCGAGCACGGGATCGCGACGGCGGCGATCAGCGTCGAGCGCCACGAGCGCATGAACAGCAACACGACCAGGCTCGCGAGAATACTGCCTAACACGAGGTGCGTCTTGATTTCATGAAGAGCAGCTTCGATGTAGCGCGACTGATCGCGGATAACTTCGACCTTGACGTCCGCCGGGAGCTGCGAGGTCACGCGCGGCAGCGCCGCCTTCAGTCCATTAATAACTTCGACTGTGTTTGCGCCTGACTGGCGCCGGATGTCGAGCGTAACAGTCGGCACGCCATTGAGACGTGAAACGGATCGCTGTTCTTTTGTTCCGTCTTCGACGCGACCTACGTCGCGCAACCTGACTGGAGCACCGTTCACGTTGGCGATGACCAGGTCGTCAAACTGTCGCGGGTCGGTAAATCTTCCCATCGTACGAAGCACCAGTTCTTCTTTGCCGGTGGTTACATTTCCGCCGGGCACGTCGGCATTCTGGCGTTCGAGAGCCTGCCTGATTTGAGAGATTGAGATCTGATAAGCGGCTAGTCTGTCAGCATCGATCCAGACATTGATCGCGCGCTCGAGACCGCCAACCACTTGCACTTCACCGACACCCCCGATGCGTTCCAACTGAACGCGCACAGTCTTGTCTGCAAGTTCCGTGAGTTCGCGCAGCGAACGATCGGCCGAAAGCGCAATCGTCAGAACGGGTGTGCTGTCGTTATCAAACTTCTGAACAACTGGCGGAGTAGCGTCGTCGGGAAGACGTCGTCCCAGCGTGTTGACGCGATCGCGAACGTCTTGAGTGGCGGATTCGAGATTGCGATCGAGTTTGAAGGTGGCAATGACGATCGCGGTGCCTTGCCCGCAGACCGAACGCAATTCGCTGATGCCATCGACAGTGTTGATTACCTCTTCCAGCGGCTGGGCAATTAAGGATTCGACTTCTTCCGGCGCCGCGCCCGGAAGACCAACGCGTACTGAGACTGTAGGAAGATCAACCGAGGGAAAACGATCGACACCGAGCTTGAAATAACCGGCAGCCCCAACCACGACCAGCGATAAAACGATCATGGTCGCAAAGACAGGGCGGCGAATACAGATTTCGGCTAATTTCTGCATTTAATATAGGTCCTATAGGACCTATAGGACCTATTAAAAACTATTCAACGACTTCGACAGCTTGACCCGATTGCAGGTTGCCCGGATCGACGATCACTTTTTCTCCCACCGATACACCCGCCACGATTTCCGTGACCTCTGTGTTGCGACGCCCGGTCGTGATCGGTTTCTCGAGTGCTTTGCCATTCTGAACGACGATCACCTTTTCGATACCCGCGAATGTAACAATCGCATTGTTCGGAACTGTCACGGCCATTTTCGCACCGTTCGTCACGATCTCCGTGTGCGCAAAAGAGCCGGGACGAAGTTTGCCGTCATTTCGCACGTCTGCTTCAACTACGAGCATACGGTTCTGCTCGGCGATCACCGGACTCAATCGCATTATCTTGCCGAGATAGACGTTCGTATCACCCTCGACGGTTACACGCACATCCTGTCCGGTGTGAACGGCCCGCGACTCGCGCTCCGGTATTTCCGCACGCAGCCGCAACGGATCCATTCGCACGATGTTGACCACCGGAGCGCCTGCCGCGAGATACTCACCGACGCTCGTGCGCTTCTCCTGCACGATTCCATCCAGTGGTGCGACCACTGCGGTGTCTTTCAATTGCTGTTGCGCCAGCGCCAATTCGGATTTCCTTTGCGCTAATACGCCTTGCCGGTTGCGAATCTCCTCGTAAGCATCCTGGTAACGGCCCTCGGCAACTTTGAAGGTTGCGGTGGCAGCATCAAATTCAGCTTTGGCAATCACACCCTGCTCGACCAACCGCGCGGCTCGATCGCGGTTGAATCTTGCCTCATCGAGCACCGCGCGCGCCTGGCGCACGGTTGCAGTCTGTTCCGGATCGACGCGGTCGTCCTTGCCATCAGGCGCCAGACCAAGACGTGCGCGTGCCTGGGCCAGTGCAGCTTCCGACTGTTGTACTCGCAGGCGGTAGTCTTCAGCGTCGAGCTGAGCAATTACTTGTCCGCGCGAAACAACAGATCCGAGATCCACGGAGATCGTCCTTATACGTCCAGGGACCTTCACACTCACGGTTGTTTGATCGTAAGCGGCGAGTGTGCCGTTGGCGGTTACAGTTTCACCGAAAGGAGTTTCGACTACGGCTGTAGTTTTAACTTTCCGAGCTTCCCCCTGGGCTTGACGACCCTGTCCTTGTCGCTGCGAGGCTTGATAGTCACTCTTGCACGAGGTCAAAAAAAGCGCCGCCAGAAGCGACACTCCTATTACTAGCAGTATCCTGGTCTGAAACATCTTTGGCAGTTTAACACGCGAGCGGGCCAAATCTGGAATGTGCTGATTCTGTGGCCGCCGCGTTTCGAGTTACGAAAAATGGTCTAAACAACCGAATTTCAGTTTCTCTCATCTCAGCGGTTGATCATCCCCAGGCTCACCTAACGAAAGTTCTAAAGACTACCGCCCGGCGAAACGTGTGCGTTCGTTTTCGCGGAAGTGTGTAGTTTGCGATTCGCGAGATGTAAAGACGAATCAAATATAGGAGGCAACTATGAGCCGCCGCTGGCTTCTTTCCCTGCTGTGCCTTTCTGTTTTGTTCCTGTTGCTGGTCCCACTCACGCGCGCGCGTGGCGAGTTGAGAGTAAACGAGGCCCTCACCAGAATCCTCTTTCAAAAGGAACCTGCCGAGGTACTTCTCGCGGTTGAGAACTCATCCGGGCAAATCCTAAATGCGCGAGTCGAAGTGGCACTCCTCGATCCGGTCAACCATCCCACATCACAAACAACCGGAGTTCAACCCATCAGAGCAGGAAGCCAGTTACTCAAGCTGTCGTTGCCGGTTTCAATATCAAACTTCAAAGCGGACGATCGGCGTCAGTTACTGTGGTACCGGTTGCGTTACCGCATCAGCGAGGAGGGATCTCCGGGCAATACAATCACAGAGGGCATCCTCTCGTTGTCAGAGATTGCGGCGGACCTGTTTGAAATTCGCGTGGCGACAGCAGAAGTTATACGCGAGGGCGGCCACTATCACGCGCGCGTTCAGGCATTTCATCCAATCACACGGCGACCTGCCGCTGACGTTCACATTGATGGTGAGATCACGCTCGAAGATGACGACGACAAGAGCGTTAAGCTACACGCTTCAAAACCCACCGATGCAAAAGGTTTCGCTGCGCTGGATTTTGTCTTGCCGCAACGGTTTCCTCAGTATCCTCATAGTAGCCAGCCCTCGGGTGGTGAAATCCGAGTCACAGGCAGAAAAGGCGCTATCGTCGCCGAAGCAGAAGGCGACGTGTTGGTCGATCAGTTTGCGCGCATTCTGATCAATAGTGACAAGCCTATCTATCAGCCGGGCCAGTTGATGCACGTGCGAGCATTAGTCTTTACCCCTTCACGGCGCGCGCTTGCGAATCAAGACATTCTTATCCGCGTTTGTGATCCCGAAGAGACAACCATCTTCCGCTCTGTTGTGAAGAGCTCACGCTTTGGCATTGCCAACACTGACTGGCTGATTCCGGAAAATGCGCGTCTCGGCGATTACCAGATCCGGGTAGGTGTCGCTGGCGAGGAGGAAGACGGTCAGGCAACATATAACGTTCGCATCAGCCGGTATGACTTGCCGAATTTTTCCGTTAGCGTCCAGCCGGATAGAGAGTATTACCTGCCGGGTCAGAATGCGGAAGTCAAAGTCAGAGCGGATTACGTCTTTGGCAAACCTGTGGCGCGCGGTCACGTGCGAGTGGTCCGAGAAATTGAACACCAGTGGAACTATCGCGAACAGAAGTGGGACATCGAGAAGGGCGATGAGCATGAGGGAGAAACAGACCCGACAGGTTCCTTTACAGCTCACATCAACCTCGCAAACGATCAGCGTGAACTCAACGATTACCAGATTTATAAGGACGTCACATACGCCGCCTACTTTACGGATCCCACAACGAACCGAACAGAGCAGCGTCGCTTCGACCTGCGCGTAACCAAAGAAGCGATACACGTCTACGTCATCGACGATTATAGTTGGGAACATAACCGCACACTGCCGTTAAAGTTCTACGTTTCGACGTTCTACGCCGACGGCTCGCCAGCCCGTTGTAGAGTGAATGTCACACTCGCAAATGCATCATCCAAAGACACCGTTAGAAAGTCGCTCGCAACGCTGCGAAGCAATCGTTATGGCCTCGCGAAAGTAAGCAGCGTCCGTTTGCCGCGCGAATTCGAAAACGATCGAAATATGAAACTGGTGGTGTCGGCCGTTGACTCTCGCGGCCAAACGGGTTCGAAGACAGAAGAACTTTCATTCGACGATGAGGAAACAGTACTCGTCGAAACAGACAAATCGCTCTATCGCGCCGGCGAACCGATCGTTGCTTTCATCAGGTCGAGCAACCCGCGCCAAACCGTGGTTGTAGATCTGGCGCGGGATTCGAGTGTGATCCGATCCGAACGTGTGCAACTGCATGATGGCCGTGGCTCAATCACGTTTCCATATAAGCCTGAGTTCAAAGATAAGCTGACGATTGCTGCATATGGCGATTTTCAGCAACCACGAAGGATGATTGATGCGCGCACAGTACTTTACCCGCGCAATCCTGATCTCAAGGTGAACGTGCGAACCTCGCAGGCGAGCTACCGGCCAGGTGATGACGCACATGTCGATCTAAAGGTGCGCGCACCGGAAGGCAGTTCGTCAGAGAGCGCGTTAGGCGTGGTCGTACTGGATAAGGCGGTTGAAGAGCGATTCCGCACGGACCAGGAGTTTGGTCACCAGCCTTCTACTTTCAACGATGCAATGAAACGCTTTCTCGGTCTCGATCAGCAGACAGCGGGGGTAACGTTAAGAGACCTGCAACGGTTGGATACGGCGAAGGTAATCTCGCCTGACCTGGATCTCCTGGCCGAAGTGCTGCTCAACCAAACTAGAGATTATTTTCCCGACCTTCACAGTAGCGATCAATACGAGACCAACCAGCTAAGCGTCTTCGGCGATGCAATCAGGAACCAACTGGAACCACTCAGGAATGCCCTGGTTACTAAGTACGTTCGGAATGGAGATTATCCAAAGGATGACGCCGGCCTGCAGCGTTTGTTATCGGAGTTCAAGATCGCCCCTGACACTCTGCATGACCCCTGGGGCACCGCGTATCAAGCTGTCTTCTTTGTAGACGGGCAATCTGACGTTCTTACTCTGGTAAGTGCGGGCGCCGATAAGCGCTTCGAAACCGGTGATGACTTTAGCGTCGAGCGAGCCGGCTGGCCTTACTTTCGGCCGCTGGGTGAAGCAATCGATAAAGCTGTTCGTCGCTATCATGAGACAACAGATGGTTTCATTCGCGACTTCGCGACCCTTAAAAGCGAGTTAGCAAAAGACGGTCTGGATTTGAATTCATTGCGCGATCGCTGGGGGCAACCGTATCGATTCGAATTCGAAGTGAGACAGACTGATTATTCGATCAACATCAGCAGTGCAGGGCCTGACCAGAAGTTTTCTTCGCCCGAGAGTTATTCAGGCGATGACTTCGTAATTTGGAGATCCGCGATCGACTACTTCACAGACCAGCGTCCGCAGATACAGGCCGCGTTGACTCAATATCTCAAGAGCACAAAGAGATTTCCGCAAACTGATCCGGAGGTGCGCGAGGCACTGCGAAATTCGGGCGTGTCGCTCGAGACGCTTAATGATCCGTGGGGCCACGCTTATTACCCGATCTTTAAGATTCAATCGATATACGCCGATCGTGCGCGCATCGAGAATCGCGCAGATTTGGGACAGTCCACCACGCAGCGAATAATAATTACGCCTGTTACACAGCACGCTGCTTTTGTCACGCTGCAAAGCATGGGAGCGGATGGTAAGACGGGAACAGCAGATGATTTTGACGTGGCGACTTTCGGTGAAGTGATCTCTGAACAATCACGCGGAGAATCTGAATCAAAGGGTGTGCCTTCCAAGGTTGTTCTGTCGGCAACAAGCGGCACGATCGCAGGTATTGTTACTGATGCAAACGGAGCTGTCATTCCCCATACTACTGTCACCGCTACGCAATCCACTCGCGGGCAAAGCTATTCCTGCTCGACGGACGATGAAGGGAAATACAGCTTTGCCAGTTTGCCGCCCGGATTATACGAGGTCCGTTTTGAAGCTCCAGGATTCACCGTAACGGTTTTCACGAACGTTTTGGTGAGCGCATTTAACCTTACGCAACTCAATGCAACTCTCCAAGCCGGAGTTGTCACAGACACAGTGGCGGTGACTGGCAGCAGCCTGCAAAATAACATGACGGAAATGTCCGTAAACGCAAGCAGGTCGTCGGTACCTGGAACTGCCAAGGTCATAACAAAATCACAGGATATATCTACGCCGCGCTTGCGCGAGTACTTTCCCGAAACATTGGTTTGGCAACCCTCGATCGAGACTGACAAGCAAGGCCGCGCAAAACTCAATTTCAAACTCGCCGACAACATCACGACCTGGAAGATGGCCGTAATCGGCTCGACCGAAGATGGCTGGATTGGCACGGCAGAAACTGAAATCAAAGCTTTTCAACCATTCTTTGTCGAACACGATCCGCCGCGTGTGCTTACTGAAGGTGATGAGATTTCGCTGCCCGTCGTCGTCCGCAACTATCTGGACCGAACGCAGAACGTTGATCTCAAAATCAAGCCGGAGAGTTGGTTTGTTCTGCTGGGACCGGCACGCAAGCAGACCGCTATCGCGGCGGGCGATGCCAGGCGCGAGACTTTCGAACTGCGTGCGAGTGCGGCAGTAAACGACGGTAAGCAACGCATCACCGCAACCGGCGGTGAGGTTAGCGACGCGATCGAGAAGCCTGTCACAGTCCATCCTGACGGCAAAGAGATGTCGGTCACCGCAGGCGACATTCTCAGTGCTGCAGCGGAGCTTCAATTGGACCTCCCGGAAACAATGATTCCGAACTCCGGGCGCGCGGAGTTAAAAATCTATCCAAACCTGATGGCCCATGTGATCGAGAGTGTCGAAGCAATTATGAAACGGCCGTACGGCTGTGGCGAGCAGACTATTTCCTCGACCTACCCGAGCCTGCTGTTGTTGCGCTGGCACAAGCAGAGTGGCGATGATTCTCCGTTGCGCGCGCGAGCACAGCGGTACCTGAATGATGGTTACAGCCGCTTGCTCAATTATCGCGATGAGAGTGGTGGATTTACTTACTGGGGACACGGCGAACCCGACGTGGCCCTTACTGCGTATGCTTTGCGGTTCTTAACCGAGGCGGCCGGTGTGATCGCAGTGGACGCGGAGGTTATCACGAAGGCTCGCGAGTGGCTCATCAAACAGCAGCGCAGCGATGGCAGTTGGCCGGTGCACGAATACGGGAACAGTAGTGAAGACACTAGCGGTAGCGCCGTGCTGACAGCGTATGTCACGCGCATTCTTGCCATGAGTGACCCGCGTGGTGAAGAAGTGAAACGGGCGCTCGATTACCTGGATAAGCGAGCGAGGGAGATGGACGAGCCTTATTTACTCGCCTCGTACGCGCTGGCAGCAATGGAAGCACAAGATACGACGCGCGCTAAGTTCGCTGTCGAGAGGCTGCGTTTACTGGCCCATGCGGAAGGCAGCACGAGCTACTGGTCACTGGAGACGAATACGCCTTTTTATGGTTGGGGACTTGCCGGACGAATTGAAACAACTGCCTTAGTGGTCCAGGCGCTGAACAGGTACTGTGATTCGCGAAATGCGAGTTGCGGCCCGTACGTGGAGCTGAGCAAGCGTGGCTTGCTGTTCCTGCTCAAACAGAAGGATCGTTATGGAGTCTGGTATTCAACGCAAGCGACTATCAATGTGCTGGATGCGATGCTGACGTTGTTTTCCAGTAACGCAGTGAGAGCAAATGAAACGGCAGCAGAAATCCTGGTTAACGGTCGCCTCGTGCAAACGTTGCAAATGCCCGCTGCGCGCGGGTTGGTTAATCCAATAAGTCTCGATATTTCTCAGTTCCTGCGCTCCGGAAAAAACAGAATAGAGATCAAACGTCCGAGTGGGTCGTCGTTCGCGTCGGTCCACGCGCTCGTCAACTATTACGTGCCCTGGTCAAGTGTAGAAGCTACGCAATCGAATGACTTGCGGTTGCTCGCGAAGTTTGACAAGACGGAGGGCGGGATCGACGACAAAATCACCTGTCACGTCGAAGCCGAGCGCGTTGGTTTTCGTGATTATGGAATGATGCTCGCGGAGATCGGTTTGCCGCCGGGTGCTGATGTCGATCGGGGTTCACTCGAGGCGGCGATGAAGAGTTCCGCCATCAGCCAATACGATGTGCTGCCCGATCGGGTTGTGGTTTATCTCTGGCCGCCGGCTGGAGGCGTCAAGTTTGATTTCCAGTTTCGGCTGCGCTTCGGACTAAACGCGCAGACCGCGCCGTCTGTTATTTATGACTATTACAATCCCGAAGCACGCGCGACCCTCCCGCCCGCGCGGTTCCGAGTGAAGTAATCCGCAGATTACGCAGATGACGCAGATTTCTGTGTAATCTGTGCAATCTGTGGATGGCTCAGAAGCCGCGGCGGATCAGGTAAGACATTTTGATGAAGACCGTGCGGCTGTTGCGACGGAAGCCAGGCACGATCTGCGCGGTGAATGGGTGGCGGCTGTCGTAGTTCAAATCGTCGTTGTAGCCCGCGTAGAAAGCCGTCCCCGGACTCGGCGTCCAACCAAACAAGGCCTGCGATCGCAAGCGCGAGTTGAGCGTGTTGTAGTCGAGAATCAAACGCGCAAAGGTGGCTTTCGTAAACTGGTACGTGCCGCGCGTTGTCAGGATGTTGACGTTGTAGGCGACGCGACCCGTGTCGTAGCGTTTCAAGCGTTGTTGGTTGATGCTGAACGAGGTGCTCAGCGCGTTCGTCGGTTGATAAGTGACACTGCCATTGAATTGAAGCAAGCTGCCACGGCCCGGATCGAGCGGCGCGTCCTGGCCCAACAGCAACGCGGCCGGACTGACTCGCGGATATTTATCACCATTACCAAAATCTAAATCAAAATGCCCCCAGCGATGCGTCACCTGAGCGTTGAACTGGATCTTTTTGCTGGGATTGGAGCCCATGTAAAACGACAGGTGCTGTTTGTTCGAGGAGCGCTCGTTGCTTTCGCCGTAGAAGGTACACTTGTTGGCAACCGCAAACGGATTGCATGGCTTGGCTTCCCTCGTCGCCCCGAACTCATGATCGAATAACCGCTCATAGCCGGGTTCCCACCAGACGCCGATATAACTGTTGTGCGCCAACTGTAACTCGGCCCGGGTTTCAGTTTCCCAGATGTACATCCGGCCCTGCCAGTCGTAATCGATGTGACTGAAGTTATGAAGGTGATACGAGATGATCTTCTTCTTCGGATTCGGATCCGAGTTGTAACGAATTTGCCCGTAATTGAAATTTGAATTCGTGCGCTGCACGAAACCAACGTCGGCGCGGTAGTCCTGTGTAAAGCCTTCGCCGTAAATCTCCCAACCCCAGTTTCGTCCCGCGACGTTGTAATCGACGCTATAGCCGAGACCGTTGCCGGTGCGATATCTCGTCACGCCATCATCAGGATCGAAGAAGAAGTTGCGAGAGGTTGTGCCGAGCAATTGGAAGCTGGCGGTCGTCTGCTTATCGAGACGAAAACGACCATCAGTTCCGACAACTTCATTGTGCTTGTCGATGAAGCTGTAACCCGTCGCCAGCATGCCGATGGAGTTTTCCTTGCCGATGTCGCGCTTCAGACGAAGTACGCCGATGTAAGCGTTCTTATCGACAAACCGTTCGTTGTTGCAGACTACGCGTGGGTCGAGCGTGCGCTGCTCGATACAACCATTCAAAGCGCCGCGATCGTCGGCGTTGAGATTTCCCGGGCCATTGTCGCTGGCTACCATTAAGCCAAAGGTGTTTCGACCGCGCTTGCCGGTAGTTTTGACGGCGACGTCCGGGTCAACAATCGCGCGCGTGTGGACCGCAGTGATCAGCGTTTGAAAAATGTCGATGCCTTCGAGAAAGAAGGGTCTTTTTTCCGGAAAGAAGATCGGAAAACGCTGGTTGGCGGTGACGACGAGCTGATCGGCTTCGACCTGCGCGAAGTCCGGATTGATGGCGAGGTCAACCGTGACACCAGAGCTCGGGATAAACTTCGCAGTCAGTCCTAAATCGAGCCCGACCGGCTCGTTCACAATTCGACCCGGATCGGTCGCGCGAGCGGTCGGCGGTAATGAAGGCACGAACCTGCTGTTCTGTGACACAGTCAAACTCGGAATCAATTCGATCGTACGCTCCGCCGAAATGTCTTCGAGGCCCGTCAGGTGTCCTTCCTGGCTCAAGTTGCTGTCGATGCTGCGCGAGAACGGCATCCATGAGTCGAGCTCGTTCTCAAAGCGCTTGATGCGACGAAAAAAATGAGCGCCCCAAAGCTTGCCCTTCCCCGCTTCGAAGCGAAGCGACTTGAATGGGATTGCGATCTCGACGTTGAAGCCGCTCTCGTGAATGATGCCCTTGGATTCCATCAAGAGATCGACGCTGAAGTCTTCGCCGCTGCCTTCGGTGATGATGCCGTCGCCCTGGATTCCGAGTGGATTGAAAAAGACTTCGAAGGCTTTTCGTTTGTCGTTAAAGGTGTCGAGCATGAACCCGACGTAGTCGTCATTAAAAATGTTGTCGCGCTTGGCGACCGTCGCGCGCACTTTGTCGGGCTCGTCAGTAGCTTTGAAAGCGATGTAGAGAAACTTCGGATCGAATCCGATGAGGACTTCTGTTGGCTTGGAAGGCGGAATGTTGTCGCCCGGCTGAATCTGGTAGAAGTCTTTCAACACGGCCGCCTTCTGCCAGACCTCTTCGTCGAGCTTGCCGTCGATGACCGGCGCCTTATCAAACTTCGGAACGGTGACGGGTTGTGATTTCTCAGGAGGAACAACGATCGAAGGCGCCGGGGCGGTTTGAGCGTTCACACAAAGAGCGATGGCAAGGATTAGAAGAGGGAGGCTCGTGCCAAGTCTCATTATCTGTGTAATCTGTGGATTGCTTTCAACTAAAAACTGCGGCGGAAAAGATAAGACATCTTGATGAAGAACGTTCTTCCATTACGTCGAAAACCCGGTTCAAGTTGCCCACTAAACGGGCTGAAGCCGTTTCGATTCAGATCGTCGTTATACCCGGCATAGAACGCTGTGCCTGGATTGGGAGTCCAACCCAGCAGAAACTGTCCCTTGACGTTGGAGGCTAGCGTGTCGTAGTCAACGCGCCCTCTGGCAAAAAGGAATCGGGTGAACTGGTAGGTCGTCCGAAGTGAAACGATGTTCTCATCGAACGCAAGCCGCCCGGTATCATAACGTGTGAGGCGTTCTTTTGTATAACTTAATCTTGCGTTGATGGCGCTGGTAGGTTGGTACGTTATGCCGCCGTCGAAGTGCCAGAAGTCGCCCGGCCCGGGATCCTGAGGTGAACGACAAACAGCGGGCAGCGGTTCGGTATCACACAGACCAGCTTCGCCGGCCTGTCTCGCCGCCAATGCCGGTGGACTCACGCGAGGAAACTTCGGCCCGGCGCCAAAGTCGAAATCAAGCGCGCCCCAAACGTGATTCACGAAGAAGTTGAAATTGTACTTCTTGCTCGGCGTCGAGCTGCCAAAGAAATACATGCCGGTGGTCGGCGAGGAACGTTCGTTGTCCTCACCCGCGAACGTGCAGGTGTTTTCCGCAACGCAATTGGTGCCTGGCTGTCGCTTCGGTCCAAACTCACTCTCAAAAACGCGGTCGTAGCCTTTATCCACACCTAAACCGAAGTAAGTCTGTTTGCGCAGTTGAATTTCAATCTGTGTTTCGTCGTTGAAGTTTTGCGAGCGCCCCTGCCAATCAAAGTTGGCGTTGAGATCCGTGTAGACTCGCCACGAGATCAGCTTCGCTTTTGGTTTGGGTTCGGAGTTGTAGCGGATGAACCAGTTGGGATTGTTGGTGTTTGGACGGCGATTGAAGCCGACGTCGGCAATGTAGTAACGCGTCCGGCCAACCATCGCAAACTCGTGACCGAAGTGGCGACCGCTATGGTTGTAGTCAAGCGCGTAGATGAACCCGTTCTGCTTGCTGTCGCGCTGCTTTCCCTCTTCCGGGAAGAAGAAAAGATCGCGGCTGTGCGTTCCGAGCACTTGCCAGCTAAACGTCTTTTGTTTGTCGATACGGAAGCGGCCGTCGAATCCGCCGAGCTCGTTGTAGCGATCGACAAACCGGTAGTAAGTCGTCAGAAAACCGACAAACGAATCTGATTTCCCGACGTCGCGTTTCAATCGCATGATGCCGACTGAAGCATTCTTGTCAACGAATCGCTGAATGCCGGGGAAGACATTCGGGTTCGTACGATCCTCTTCAGTAAAATTGCCTGGCCCATTGTCGGAAGCGAGCAACAAGCCAAACGTGTTTCGATTTACTTTGCCGGTTAGCTTGACGGCGTAGTCGGGATCGATGATCGCGCGTGTGTGCACGGCAGAAATCTGCGTGTTGAAGATGTCGATGCCTTCGAGAAAGAACGGCCGCTTCTCTTCGAAGAAGATCGGGAAGCGCTGATTGGCCGTTACCACTAGCTGGTCTGACTCAACCTGCGCAAAATCCGGGTTCAGAGTGAAATCGAGCGTAACGGTCGGCGTGAGCGTGTATTTGCCGGTCAGGCCAGGGTCGAGCTTGATGGGTTCATTTACAAATCGCCCGGGGTCGGGAGTTCCCGCTGCAGCGTTGAAGGGGAGCGCAGTTTTTCGCTTGCCGGTTTCTGAGACGGTCAAACTCGGAATCAGTTCCAACGTTCGTTCTGTCGAAAGACCTTCGAGCCCGGTGAGATGTCCCGCCTGCGCGAGCCAACTATTCTTGTCGCGATCCATCGGGACCCACATGTCGAGCTCGTTGTTCAGCCGCTTGGTGCGTCGCCAGAAGTGCACTCCCCATAACTTATCTTTCCCGGCGACGTAGCGCAGAGATTTGAAAGGGATAGCGACTTCGATAGTGTACCCATCGCTTGTGACCATTCCCTTCGACTCCATGACGAGATCGAGGCTGAAATCTTCCCCTTGTCCTTCAGTCCAAATACCATCGGCCTGTACGCCGAGTGGATTGAAGTCAAACTCGTAAGCTCGTCGCTGATCGTTGAAGGTGTCGAAGAGAATGCCGACGTAGTCGTCGTTCCAGATGTTGTCGCGCTTCGGAATGTTTGCGCGAACTTTGCTCGGATCGTCGAAACAATGAAACGCGATGTAAAGAAAGCGCGCGTCGTAACCGAGCCTTACTTCGGTGCGGTTCGGCGGCACCAGATTGTCGCCCGGCTGCACCTGGTAGAAATCTTTGAGTACCGTGGCTGTCTGCCAAACTTCGTCGTCGAGCTTGCCGTCGATTGTGGGTGGCTTCGCGAACAGAGTTGGTTTTATTGGGGCTGACTTTTCCGGCGAAAGAGCGAGTGCCGCTTTACCGGTCTTGACTGTGGGCACCGGTTCGGAAGGCTGCGGAGACGGTGCTGGAGATAGACTCTGAGCATGGGCCGTGAAGCAACACAGGCCAATCAGAGCAATGCGCAGCAATGCGGCCTTCATGAAGACGTTTCCCACAAAAGCACAAGAAGCACAAAAGGATTTCCATTGATTTTGTGCCTTTTGTGCTTCTTTGTGGCAATCTCTGGCGAGTTAATTACGCGGCCGCAGAAGAATTTTCCCCTCGCCGGTCTTAAGTACGAACACTTTCCCGCCGGCGCCGATGCGCCAACGCTTGACGCGTGGCGATGGGGTTACGTCTTCAGCGACGATGAAACCTTCGTTGCTGATTTCATCGGGAACGTTGGTTTCGATTGTGAAGCTGGAGCCGGCCGGCACGACAAGCGTAATCGGGCCGTCGCCGGTCCTCGCTGAAAGCGCGTTGAAATTGCCGTCCAGCGCGATCTCACCGTCGCCGGTGCGCGCATCGACCTGACCGTCAAACTTGATAACCTGGATGCGACCGTCGCCAGTATTCACCTCAAGCTGGCCACCGCCGTTCGCAACCTGGATCGGGCCATCGCCGGAACGAAGCGTGATCTGACCGGAGACTCCCTCCAGGTTGAGCGCGCCGTCACCGGATGAAACATGAAGAGTTGATTGTCGCGGCACGTAAACGTCGAGATCTACACTGCCGCTTTCTTGCTCGTCGTTCTTTGCATTAACGGTGATCGTTTGTCCCTGTTGCTGGGCCTCAATCAAGATCTGTTTGAGATTCTCTTCCTGGTTTGAGTGCTTGGTCGCAGTGTAGGTCACCTCTGACTTGTCCCACCCATGGACCGTGACGCGGCCATCGAACGTCGTGATACTGACGCGCGGTGCTCCGCTGACGGTGAACGTTCGGGTTTCCTGGGCCGTGAACCGGCCGGAACCTTCGCCCTCGCCGGCGCCTGCACCGGCGCCCATGCCGGCACCTCTGGCGCGATTAACGCGGGTGCGAGCCTGTTCGCGCTGCAGGTCTCGCTGCGCGCGTTCAATTTCGCTTTGCGCCTGGCGCATGGCGATGTCCACCTGCCGTTGGGCCTCGCGTTGTGCCTGGCGTGCTTCTTGTGCTACGCGCGAAGTCTCAATCCGGATACGCGCCGTTTCAGCAGCTACTGCGGCACGGTCTACGTCGTCCGCATCAACTTCCATCCGCTCCACGTGTATTGTTCTGCTTTCACCCTGGAGTGACGTGCCCGGGCTAAGCGGTAGTCCGTCTTGTGCGTGAGTGACTTTGATTGAGCCGTTGACGTTGCCCAGCTTGATTCGCGGACCGCCGGTACCGATCTGTCCATCCATGCTTTGTCCGACGTACTCGCCGTGTTTGACCTGTATCCCGAAGTCGCTGGAGATGCCGCCGTGAACTGTGCCGGCGCGGATTGCCGCGTTTGCATTTGACGGAATGATCAGCGTCAGGCTTCCGTTGACCGAGCCCAAAGAGATCGGCTTCGACTCGTCGAGTTGAGTGAAAGTCGCTTCCAGTGGACCATTGATGGTCGAAAGCTTTGCTTCACCCATAAGTCCACGCGCCGTGACGCGTCCATTGATCGACGACGCTTTGACGTTGCCTTCGACACCGTCTACGTCGATCGAGCCGTTCACGAGTTCGATTGACTCGAGCACAGCCTTGCGGGGAACGGTTAACGAGTATTCAACGGTTGCAGGGTTCTCGTACCTTCGCTCATCACTGCGGAAAGTTTGATTCTCGTCCGGATATTCTGTTTTGATTCTGATGTTTTCTTCAGTGGCGTTGACTTCGATTTGTGCTTCCGCCAGGCGCTCTTTTCGGTAAGCTTTTTTGACTGCGTCAACCTGTACTGCTGCTCGATCCCAAACTTTGATCTTTACGCCGCCATTGATGTTTTCGAGACTAACGCGTCCGGTTGGGGACAGTGAATAGGTTTGATGAAATTCTTCGCGCAACTCCTCGCCGGTTTCTCCCACAGAAGCCGTGGAATCTGCCGGTACGGATGGAACAGGTCGAGGGTCCTGGCGACTAATACCGCTTGCCGCGGCTGGGGCGGTTCCGTTGCTTGCCAACGCGATGACAAGCAGAACTGCCGTGATGAGGGTCTTCGTTAACATTATCTTTAATCCTTGAATAAGAAAGTCTATCAACTTGCAATGCGTAGATTAATACTACGGTTCAACGTCTTCAAAAGTATTTCACGATCGCGAGGGCTGATTTTGATAACGCCATGCTTGCGGCTCTTGGCCTTGAACATAGTCAGGGGCAACTCGGAAGTGATCGTTTCATCGGATTCGGCATCGTAATCCGCAGGGATCCTGACTTCGAACTGCACTGGATCGATATTGAAGCGACGCAGTTTCTTGAGCTTGGCGATTTGAGCGGTGCTGGGTTTAGCGCGATACGTTGGGGCTTGCGGCGCCGGCGGTTCCGCTATGTCTTCATCATCAGCAACATTCGCTAGCCAGGGAAGTTCAACGGAAGGCGGCGATTGTTTAAGCTCACAAGTTTCCACCTTGACGACTGGCGGCGGAACTTCCGCTGGGACGAGCTTATCGGACCACTGGGCGACAAGGCGGGTGACATCGAGCGATAACTGCTGAACCTGGTTCAACTCCTTCATTGCGCTGGAAAATGCCGTCAATCCAACCACTAAAACCAGGATTACGCGGTAGCTTGTCTTTTCGCCCGTGTTGTTCATTCCCGTGACCTCTAACTTTTAAGGCCGGGAGCAGTCAGTTCTGAAGTAACTAGTTCCGACCGCTCCCGGCCCTTCTGCGTTGCTCTATAGTCAAAACACCGGCCTGTAGGAGCTTGTGGCAACAAATTTCCCGTGGAAAACTCTGCGTAACCTCTGCGTCCTCTGCGGTAAAGAGGCTCTTCGCATATTCACCGCAGAGGACGCAGAGGACCGCAGAGATCCGCAGAGGTGAAACAAGGGGGAAATACTGCCTAGATCTTTTTAATGCGAATGGTGCCGCCGAAAGTAGCGATCGAAATCGTAGCGTCTCCCGACCCGTATATCGCATTCACCCGGCGCAGCGCATAAGCGGGGATCCTTGCAACCACGACCGGCCCGGTTTTCTGTGGTGGTTGCGGAGTTTTGGATTTAGCTTCAGGAGACTTGGGCTTTGTGGCCGGAGGGGGTGGAGGCTCGCTGAGGTAGGTTAGCTTGAAGTCTGAAACTATGTCGTGCTTCTCCGAGACTTTGGCATTCAGTTGAAACGACGCGTCATGCGGCAGGGCAAGCACGACGTCGCCGGTCACGTTTGTGAATCCGTAATAGCCTGACTTCGCCAGCGGTCCAGTCATCATCACGGCGCCATTGACCGTTTTGGCCGTGACCTTCGGATTACTCACCCGATCGAGATGAATATCGCCGCTTACGGTCCCGACCTCAAAAGTGTCTTCTTCGGTCGCAGGCCGAACGTTAACAACCTCGACGCCCCCGCCGGCAGAGCTCAGATTGATGCGGCCGCTCGAATCCCTCAGGTAAATACTGCCGCCAACGCTTCCCGCCTCGACGAGTTTAGTGGCCCGTTCAATCGTGATGTCGCCATTTTGTGAACCAGCATAAGCACCCGAAACCCCGGTGATGGTGATGTCGCCATCACGCGTCTGGGCTTGCACCGTTGCTCCTGCCGGCACATCCATCTCCACGTCCGCGAGAGCCTGACAATCCAATTTCGGATTTGAGACGCCACTCTTATCAAACACCATCACGTCAACGCGGGTGGCGGGCTTGGAACTATCTTTGGTCCTGTCAATGCGGCGGAAATCAATCTGCGCTGCATCGAGCGAGCGGACATGAACCTCATTCTTGTCCCAGCCACGAACCTTGAGTACGCCTGAAGCAACACAAAGCGTGACTGTGGCTTGAGGATCGACCGTCATCGAGCGCTCGATCTTCCCGCCGGGCTTTTTTTCGTCATGAGCGAGGATGGGACCTGCCAGGGAGATGATGAGGCCGGCTACCGCAGCAACTACGAACAACTTCTTTGTCAACTTAAGAACCGGCCCTTTCAGTGTCCACGACCTCCACCAAGACGCGCGTCGGCTATGGTGTTGAGGAGATCCACTTTGCTTTGATAAGCAGCAAACATGAAATCGGCCGCGTCGGAATCATTTGGATTACTCTTGGCAGCACTGCGAGTAGCAGCAATCGCGCGATCCACCACCGCGAGGTTACGTTCGTACTCAACCTGCAGAGATGGTCTCATCGCGTTTTTGTTTGATTTGATTGTGGAATCCAACCGGGCGATCGCTTGCAAGTAAGAGCGCTCACCGGGAAGAAGTTTTACCGGGGCAGTAGCAGGCTTCGATGCGGGCGTGGTGAACGCAACTTTGATCGGTCGAACTATGTTGCGTTGCGCTGTTGATGGTGCAATCTGTACTGGCGGTATGCCGTCGTTCTCTTGCGTTGGGGCGGCTTTGGCGATTTCTCGGTTATCCGGTTGAGGAGTGTTCGTCTTAAGAACAGCGGAGGGGTTCTCAGGTGTTCTCATCTTCACGATGCCTAAGATCGCGGCAAACGCCAGCACCACTGCCAGACTCGCATAGCCCAAAGTACGCTGTGTTCCGAAGTTGAGAAGACCAGCAAAGAATCCTGACTTTTGCGTTGTTTGCGCGGCAGAAATGCGATCACCCAACACCGCCGCATCAATGCGCTCGCGCAGCCGTTCAGTGGGTACGCTCGACTCAAACTCCGCTGCTAAAGCTGAAGTTAAGAGTGCTGATTCTTCTTCCAAATCGCGCGCTGCCGCAGCACATGTCACGCATGAAGCCAAATGCGACGTTACGCTTTCCATCATGTCGAGGGAAAGTTCACCGTCGAAATAGCTTTGCAGCCTTGCCTCGTCCAAACACCTTGTCATCGTCTGCCTCCGATCTTACCGTAAACCCTCGCAAACTCTTTTCGACCGCGGGCCACCAAACTACCAACGTTCGTCTCTTTGAGCGACAAACTGGTGGCTATCTCGCGATATGAGAGCCCCTGCTGTTTGAGCAACAGGCAACTTCTCATCGGCTCTTTTATCTTGTCCAAAGCGCGGCGTGCTTCTTCGATAGCCAGGCGGCGTTCGTAGTCTTCTTCCGGCGCATCGACAAAAAAGCCGTTTTCCGCGGTGCTCTTGTGATACTCGTTGTCGCGAATCATCGAGCGGCTTTGTCCCCGCAAGATGTTTCGCGCCACGTTAAGAGTCACGCGCAGAAGCCACGCCCGCAGTAAATCCTCGCCCGGCGTGGAGTTGAGATTGCGATAAAGTCTTAAAAACACTTCCTGCGTCACGTCTTCGGCCAGGGCCGAATCGCGAACTACAGCCCTAGCCGTCCTGAAAACGGCGCGGTGATGGAGGGTAAACGCTTCGTCGAAACTGAGCGGACCTACCGCTTCAGTCCCGATGTCGTTAGGCATGGACTCGATCAAAGCTCTAGCTTGTCCGTTCATCAATCACCGCTCTCTCAACAGTGAAAACACCACAAACCACTGGGTTGTGACAAGTTTCTCCCAGCCAGTTCGCTTAGGTGTTATGGCGGCGATTGTAATCCCGAACCCCGTTTTGCACCAATATTTGAGAGCGGTGACTTCTTGTTAGTATCTAAAGGGCGACTGGTTTCGTAACGTGTAGACGGGCGGGAAAGTTCGAGTGTTAACAGGTGATAACCACGGATTAGACGGATGGATACGGATCCGCGCTGATCGGATCGTTAATCCGTGTTATCTGTGGTTACTTACGCGTAACGAAAACTACATAATTTCGGCGTATAAGGCGCGCCAAGAACTCACTCCTCAGCGTGTCTCGCCCCCAGCTTGAACTAATCCCCTAACCATGGAACTGATTGTGCGGATCTGTTCAGTCGTTGTGGGCCAGTGTCTGGGCTTAACAAGGAGGGAATCATGAGACGGGTTCATGGCTGGTTTTGTGAAGAAGCGGCGAAATAGTGCGTGACGAAAAGTACATGAATTCGCTGTCTTTTTTCTTGACTCGCCTGTAATAGCGGGAGTATAAGGCGCGCAGGCACTCGCGTGTCTCCCTGTAAAAAATCGCCGCTCACGCGTTGCGCCAACACTGGCGGAAGTTCATTCCTTGAGACGCAAGTCTCTCTCCCGGCAGTCCACCCTTATTCAGGCGAAAAGGCACTCTCCCTTCAACTATGGAGGAACTGATGACGCGTAAATCACTCAGACTGTTTGTTCAGATCACGCTGCTCGGATTGCTGTGCGGAGCTTCATCGAGCGCCTATGCAGACGCATTCTCAATAACCTCGGTGACTTTCGGCAATCTCCAGATCACGCCGGCGTCGGGAACGGTTCAATTCACCCCAACAGCCTCGAGCGCGGTGGCACTAGCCACGAACAATCTGCCCCAAACTGCTCCAGTTATGTCAAACGCTTTTCCCATAGCTCAAGCGAGTACCGCTGTTACGTTTGCCAGTTCCTCTGGCGTGGCAAATGCCACCACCTTTTCCGCCAACACCAACAGCCAGCTCACCATCACAGGCTGCACGTGCCAAGCCTCATCTGCCGGACAAGCCAACCTCTCCGGCACCTTTGTTATTACCGGCGGGGAGGGCAACGTTAACGTGAATATCGCAGCTCTCTTTACGACGATACAGAGTATAACGACAGACCTGAATGGATCCTTCTCTCAGTCACAAGCCATCACGACTCTCACATTAGATGGTGTGGCACTTTTTGATGTGACCACGATTCTTAATATAGGACGCAATGCGTCGGACCAACAGTCGGCGATAAACCAGATTTCACAGGCAGTTTCGCTTCAGTTTAATGTCCCTCACACCATTTCAATCCACATTCACGCCGGATCATTAGCAGGCAACGAAGTTCCAGAACCGGCAACCGCAGTGTTGCTATTCTCAGGTCTGGGGTTGATGGCTGGCTATATAAGGAAAAGGAAGACGACGCCGTAGTATAATTCGCGTCTTTTGAATCAATCGTTACATGACAGTGCGTTCATGCGGGCGTGCCGGCGGGAGCCGGTGCCTTACACGCCGATCTGGTTGATGCGGCAGGCGGGCCGGTACATGCGCGAGTACCGCGAAGTCCGCGCCCAAACCACTTTTCTCGAACTCTGCAAGACTCCTTCGCTGGCCGCTGAAGTGACTGTCACTGCGGTTGAGCGGCTCGGCGTTGACGCAGCCATAATTTTTGCTGACATTCTGCTTATCCTCGAGCCGATGGGCATTGATCTCGAGTTTGCTCACGGTGAGGGCCCGGTCATTCACAATCCGATTCGACATGCTTCGGATGTCGGACGACTTCGTGAAGTCGAGGATGTCAGCGCGCTTGACTTCGTTTACGAAGCAATTCGGCAAACACGCCGCACGCTCAAGCCTGACATTCCTTTGATCGGTTTCTGTGGCGCGCCATTCACGCTTGCCTCATACCTCATCGAAGGCGGCGGATCTAAGAATTACATTCAAACCAAACGCTTGATGTACGACGATGCCGTCGCCTGGCACGCGATGATGTCATTGATCGCGAGGGCTCTCGCGAAATACTTGAACGCGCAAATTGAAGCCGGCGCGCAGGCGGTGCAGTTGTTTGATTCGTGGGTGGGCTGTTTGAGTCCGGATGACTATCGGGAATTTGTTCTGCCTCATACTCGGAGCGTCATTCAGAATGTGACGGCCGGAGTTCCGGTGATTCATTTCGGCACCGGGACGGCGGCACTGCTGGAGCTGATGCACGAAGCCGGGGGCAATGTGATTGGACTCGACTGGCGTGTCAGACTCGACGAAGGTTGGCAACGCGTGGGTCATGACGTTGGGATAATGGGAAATCTCGATCCGGTGGTGTTGTTTGCTAGTCAGGATGTGTTGCGCGCGCAAGCGAAGCGGATCCTCGATCAGGCAGGCGGACAGTCGGGACACATCTTCAATCTCGGTCACGGCATTCTGCCGGAGACGCCGGTTGAGAATGTGATCGCACTGGTCGAAATGGTTCATGAAATGAGCCACAGATGACACGGATGAGAACGGATTGCGGCAATTATGAGGCGTTGTTACTCGTGTCCTTCGGCGGGCCCGAGGGCATGGATGATGTTATTCCCTTTCTCGAAAACGTCCTGCGCGGCCGGAATGTCCCGCGCGAGCGCATGCTTCAGGTTGCACATCATTACGAGTTATTCGGCGGCGTGAGTCCCATCAATCAACAGAATCGGGAGCTGATCGCGGCCGTAGAAAGGGAACTTGCGTTAAATGGGCCGCAACTTCCGATCTACTGGGGCAACCGCAACTGGCACCCGTTGCTGCCGGACACGCTGCGTCAAATGGCCTCGGACGGTATTCAGAACGCGCTCGCTTTCGTGACCTCCGCGTATAGTTCATATTCGAGTTGCCGGCAGTATCTTCAGAACATCGCAGACGCGCAGGCTGAGGTTGGACCAGGAGCGCCGCGAGTCGAGAAGCTGCGAGCGTTCTACAACCATCCGCTGTTTATCGAAGCGAACGTCGCTCATATTCGTGATGCATTGTCGCAAGTACATTCCCCTGCCTCGCTTGTTTTCACGGCGCACAGTATTCCCGAGTCGATGGCGGCAAACTGCGACTACGCCGCACAGCTAGCGGAAACGGGCGGCCTGATTGCGCAGGCACTCGGTGTCGATACGTGGCAGTTGGTCTACCAGAGCCGCAGTGGTCCACCGTCTCAACCCTGGCTCGGCCCGGATATTTGTGAGCACTTGAAAGCACTGAAGCTCGCGGGTGTGACAAATGTCGTCGTCGCGCCGATCGGCTTCATTTCGGATCACATGGAGGTGGTCTACGATCTCGACGTTGAAGCTCGGCGACTATGTGAGGAGATTAACCTAAACATGGTCCGCGCTCGAACCGCCGGAACGCATCCGGCATTCGTGAGGATGATTAGAGAGTTGATGCTGGAGAGGATCGACAATGCACCTGCGCGCTTTCTCGGCTCCCGGGGCGCGCGGGCAGGTATTTGCGCTCCAGATTGTTGTATGGTCGGAGGAGGGACTCGATAAACAATAAGCGATGCCAACGATCCTCAGAATTGGCCCCTATCGCTTTTACTTTTACAGTCATGAGCCTAATGAACCTGCGCATATCCACGTCGATCGAGATGCGGCTTCGGCAAAGTTCTGGTTGAATCCAGTAAGCCTTGCGCGTAACCTAGGATTTAGAGCATCTGATTTGCGCGAGGTAGAACGGTTAGTTCGCAAAAATCAAACACAGCTATTGGAGGCATGGAATGGGTATTTTGGCGTTGGCAGCAGATGAACGAGTTGCGGATGTAGAGATTACCGATGAACTACTGAGCGTTCGTCTCATGGATGGAAGAACTATATCCGTGCCCCTGGTTTGGTATCCCCGCTTGGCCAATGCCTCTCCGAGCCAGAGAAACAACTGGCGAATCAGCGGCGGTGGATATGGACTACACTGGGAAGACGTGGACGAGGACCTGAGTACGGAAGGCTTGTTACGAGGCGCACCTGCTCCTCGTCGTTAATTCAACATGTCTAGCCCAAGTCGCCAGATCGTCATTATCGGTGGCGGTATTTCCGGGCTCACGGCGGCACATCGACTCACCGAACTCAGTAAAGAAAATCAACAGCAGATACAGGTCACTATGATCGAAGCCTCGGAACGGCTTGGAGGAACGATCGACACGGAGTTTCGCGATGGGTTTCTCCTCGAGCGTGGGCCGGATTCGTTTATTTCTGAAAAGCCTCAAGCACTCGAATTAGCCAAGAGATTGGGGCTCGAGTCGCAATTAATCCAGACGAATGAAAAGTACCGGCGTAGTTTCATCGTGAGGAACGGGCGCCTGCGGCCTGTGCCGGAAGGGTTTCAACTGCTCGCGCCATCGCGCATGTGGCCGTTCGTTAGAAGCGATATTTTCAGTTTGACGGGCAAGGTGCGGATGGCCGCCGATCTGTTTCTGCCACGAAGAGACACAAACGGCACGGACGATGAAAGCCTTGCGAGTTTTGTCAGGCGCCGGCTGGGAAAGGAAGCACTCGAACGTATGGCCCAACCGATGGTGGGCGGTATTTACACTGCCGATCCCGAGACACTGAGCCTGCGCGCGACGCTGCCACGCTTTTTGGACATGGAAAGCAGACATCGCAGTCTTATTCTCGCAATGCTGCGGCAGAGTCGCGTGCAAAAGAGCGGCACAAGCGGCGCGCGTTATAGTTTGTTTCTTTCGTTCGAACGAGGAATGCAGGTGCTGGTTGACGCGCTCGCAAAGGTCAAAACCGAGATTCGATTAAACACACGAGCCGAATCGTTGCGACGTGATGGTCCGACGTGGACGATCACAACCAACACAGGCGAGCAGCTCAAAGCAGATGCGGTCTGCCTGGCTGTACCGGCTTATGTCGCCGCGTCGCTGTTAAGTGAAACGAGCGAAGCTCTTGCAACAAAATTAAAGCAGATCAAATACGCCTCAACGGCGACTATTAATTTCGGCTACAAGCGATCATCCATCGCTCATCCACTGAATGGATTCGGATTCGTCGTTCCTTTCGTCGAGAAGCGATCCGTGATCGCTTGCACGTTTAGCAGCGTAAAATTTTCAGGGCGTGCGCCTGATGGGAATGTGCTCTTGCGCGCTTTTGCCGGTGGCGCATTGCAACCGGAGATCTTTGCGCTTGACGAGGCGGAGATGTCCAGAAGAGTTGAAGCCGATCTGCGTGAGTTGTTGGGCATCACCGAGCCACCGTTATTCACGGAAGTGGCGAAGTGGGAAAGATCGATGCCGCAATACGAAGTCGGCCACCTTGATCGAGTGAAACAGATTGAAGGCGCTTTGAACGAACTACCCGGCCTGACGCTCGCCGGCAACGCTTACCGGGGCGCGGGAATTCCGGATTGTATTCGCAGTGGTGAAGCTGCCGCGGAAGCAATCACTTAGCCAGAGCTTGCACCCACTCCGCATTACTCTGCATCAACGGCCGAAACGCCTCGCGCGGCACAGTCATTTCGATGTGCATGTTGTCGTCAGTATTAATCGTGGCTCCCGCCACCGCTGGCCCAAGCCTTGACTCATCACACACAAACCAAGCTTTAACGTCAGCTTCAGTCTTCAAATCAACTCTCGCGATTTCCGCAGCCATGCGTGGATCGGCGAACCGTTCCGCCAGGCGATCCAGATTCAATGGACGGTTGCTTCCCGCCAGGATCAGATCCTTACCCTTATTCAACCCGCCAACACGAAACACCAGCACGTGCGGAAACACTTTGTGATACGTCGCCAGCACGGATCGCAAACTCTCCGTCGATAGTTGGTAGATCTGCACCCACTGCACAAACATTCCTTCATCGTTCAAACGGGCCCGGCCGAGTTCGAAGAACTCCTGCGTAAACAGATTCGCCACACCCGGCACCCAGGGATGACTCGGCTCACTCACAATGAAGTCATAACGGTTCTGCGTCACGCGCAGAAAGCTCCTCGCATCGTCAATGATTAGAGTCGTGCGTGGGTCATCAAGCGGCCGGTTGTTGATGTGTTCAAAAAACCTCGAACCGTCAACTGTGCGCGGCTCCAGCTCAACGCAAGTCACAGACTGAATCGGCGACTGCAGCATCGCGCCAACAGTGATGCCGGTTGCGTAACCGATTACGAGTCCCGTGTCGATCTTCGGCGCAATGAGCAGCGGAATCTGGCCGAGCATCACCTGCGTCGGCATGTCGTAAATACTGTCCGAGGCATTCGTGCGACCGTTGATCGCCATCGAGACCGTGTCCTGATCTTTACGAATAGAGACTGTCGCTGTCGGACCCTCCTGATACATCAGCAGTTGATGAACTGCTGAATCAGGCTGGTTGTTCGACCCCTCGCGCGTTTGTGCGAGCACTCGGACCAAACTGTCATAAGCGCCAATTGACAAGTCCGCAAGATTCATCGGCGGCGCAATCACGAAGAGCACGATCGCGAGGATTGGCGTTAGACCAACAGCGATGCTGCGCTTCAAAGCCGGATCGCGCACCGACTCGGCCGGTTGATAAGCGACTGCGGCAACCACCAGGCAGCACGTCGCGGCGAGTAAGAGCGTAAACCGCGTGCTTGTTTTTGGAATTAATAGAAAGCCTGTGACGAACGCGCCGGCAATCGCGCCGATCGTGTTCACGGCATAGCTGCGACCGACTCGCGCGACCGCTCTCTTTTCATCGGCACTGGCCCAAACCAGGACCAGCGGCATCACCATTCCCATCAAACAAGCTGGCACGAGGATCAGCAGCGTTGCGCATAAGATTTGAAGACCGAGTAATCCGGCCCACGAGGCTGTCTGAAATCGTAATCCCAGAGACACAACCATTGCCGGAAGTTTGTTAAGAACAAAGAGACTCGAGAGCAGGCTGATTGCGGTGAGCACTTCAACCTTCAGCACCATCGAGCGCAAGTTTTCAGAACGATCTTTTCGGGCGATCCACCATGCGCCAACAGCAAGTCCAATCAGGAACAGAGCCACTACGATGCTGAACGCATAGGTGCTCGAACCGATGATCATCGTAAGAATTCGTGTCCATGAAACTTGTGTGCTGATGGTGACGAAGCCGGAGGTGACGGCGGCGAAAAACCAAAATGAGACAGGATTAACAGAATTTTCAAGATTAAGAGGTCGGTGCTCGGAATGAAGGACTGATTGTGCACTGCTGCGCTGCAAAGTGATGGCAACTAATCCGACGAGTACATTCATACACGCCGCAACGGCGATCGTCGTCCGCACACCAAGCGCCGGCAGCAACACGAACCCGGCCGCGAGGGTTCCGAGAATGGCGCCCGCGAGATTGCACGCGTAGAGCCTCGCAACCGAGTTTGAATTCTTCCCAACCAAGGCAGCAGCGAGAACCGGGAGCGTTGCGCCCATGAGGGTCGTTGGCACGAGCAGGACCAAACTCGAAAGCAAAAACCGCCACAAACTAAATGTAAAGAATCCCGGTTGAAACTGCTGCCAGATGAGCGCGTACACGTGATCGATCCAACGGAACAGCAACGGAACGAGCAACGCGTAAAGCGCGATGCCGATTTCCATCCAGCCGTACGTGGCGATCGGTTTCGTGATTCGTGAGGCAAGCTTGCCGGCCAGCGCACTGCCGAGGGCCAGGCCACCCATGAACGCCGCGAGCACGGTGCTGACTGCAAGCGTTGTCGCCCCAAAGACCAATCCCAACATGCGCGCCCAGAGCACTTCGTAAATCAGACCCGTCGCGCCTGAAAGAACGAAACACAAACCAATCAGCATTTGTGTCTTTTTGTGGTTAATCACAAATAGATCACGTGGCTGGTGCGCCAAACGTTCGCAGGTATCGATCCCGGCGATGCGGCCGTCAAAAGGATCGCGTAGTCGTGCTCGACAACGTCGCGAGTTATCGCCGAATCGATCTCAGTCTCAACACCGTCGCGTGGTGTCACGAGGGCAAGCCGGCGCAAGCAGCGATAAAGGTGTTCCGTGCCCGAACCAAATGGTCCAACTTCATCTCCCAGCACAAGCCTGATTTCCGCCCGCTCGTCGATGAAGTGCTTGAGCAATGACGCCGCCTGCACCACACCACGCTCAAATCGCTCCGGCGATTCACCATGCCGCAGACTCGTGTCCAAAACGATCGTGATCCGCCGCTCGTCTTCAGAAGTGAACTCGCGCACAGTCAAACGCCGCGATCGCGCAGTCGCTTTCCAATCGATATGTCGCAAGTCGTCCTGCGGTTGGTAGTCGCGCATCGAGAACAGATCGTGGCCCGCGCCACGCCGCAAAGAAGGCATTCGCCCGGCATACATCGGCAGCAGGTGCAACTCGTCGCTGATAACTTCCGGCTTCGGATAAACGATGATGTCTACATTCCTCGCGCGCAGCCTGCGACGCCGGCGAAAAAACCCAAATGGGAAACGAGTAGACAATTCAAACCCATCAATCAGCACGTGTCCGCGAGTGGGAAACAACTGTTCGACTCGCTGTTCCGCGGCTGCGTGATGCGGCACGTAACTGAAATAAGCCAGCAAACGTTTCGCATAACGACGCCGCCGTTTCGAATTCACGTCCGTCTCGCCAACCGGCCCACGCGCTTCGACGAGAATGGAAAACGAAGGTAACACGCGCTTCGTATTGCGCAGCGTGACGATCACCGGAGCCGGCTCAGCCGCGAAGATGTGATCGGGAAAACGCGCCGAGACCGTCAAGTCGCGAAGCGAAGTGCGAGCCGCAATCCAGCCGACGAAGAGCGTGGAGCAAAGCAGTGAAAAGACGAGAAACAGCAGGTTGTTTCCTGTGTTCCAGGCAGCAAATCCAACCACGATGATGATCACGAGGAACACGCCGCCGCCACTCGTCGGTTCAAAAGGAAAATCGAGATTTGCGACTTCAAGCCGGGCCGAGCGCGCGAGTGGCGGAACGATGAAAATCGTCAGCAGCAAAGCAATCAGCAACGATAGGATCGCTGCGGCGCCTGCCACTCCAGTCTCATTCGCGCGACGCGCCAGCACTGTCACCAACGCCGCTGCAAGTCCGGAAAGGACTAGCAAGGTCCCGAGAATTACACGCACTAAGGATGATCTTTGAGGAATCAAAACGGGATCACAGTGGGACACTGACAGTCTTCAGGATTTCATTCAGGACGGCTTCTGCTTCTTCACTGCGGCGCAGCGACGATGAGAATCGCGAGCTGACTACGATGCGATGTGCGAAGACCGGGACCACGAGACGCTTAATATCGTCGGGAATGCAATACGTTCGATCCTCACCCAGGGCCAGCGCCTGCGCGGCACGAAACAGTGCGAGGGTTCCACGCGGACTCACGCCGAGATCCAGCATCTCCGAATCTCGCGTCGCCGCCACGATTCTCATTAAATACTGGACGAGTGCGTCGTCAACGGAAACAGTGGCAACGGCTTGTTGCAATTCAACCACTTCCGGCGCGCTCATCACCGGCTCAAGATCGTCCAATGGGTCTGCATACTCGCGATCGCGCAGGATGCGTTGCTCGTCGGCCGGTGCCGGATAACCGATGCGCAATCGCAACATGAATCGATCCAGTTGTGACTCCGGCAACGGATAAGTGCCGTGATGCTCGATTGGGTTTTGCGTGGCGAGAACGATGAACGGTGCTGGTAAATTGTGAGTCAAACCTTCAACAGTCACGTGTCTTTCAGCCATTGCTTCCAGGAGGGCCGACTGGGTCTTCGGAGTCGTACGGTTGATCTCGTCGGCCAGCACCACGTTGGCGAAAACAGGACCAGGCTTCCATTCAAACATCCCGCTGTGCTGGTTGTAGACGGAAAGCCCGATTACGTCAGACGGCAACAGGTCGGAAGTAAACTGAATGCGTTGAAAACTACAATCGAGCGCGCGCGCGAGCGCGTGGGCCAGCGTTGTCTTGCCTACACCCGGAACGTCCTCGACCAGCAAGTGGCCGCCTGCAATCAACGTCACAATGGCCAGCCGAATCGCTTCGGGCTTGCCTTTGATAACCGTTTCGACAGCCTGCTGGAGCCGCTCAATCTGCTCGAGCGCGTTGGCCCTGGTTATCTGTCCGCCATTGATTGTTTCGAGGTTCCGCATGAATTGCCTGCATTCTACATGCTAAGAGCACGTGTAGCACGGAAAAGTTGGCCGCAGCCGCAATGTGATCTTGGCGCGGTCCTGTAGTAGACTGCGGTCCTGTAGTAGACTAAGGCGCGTGTGGAAGATGGGCAAGCGTAGCAGAAATCGGGAACTGAACCCGCAAAGCTACGTGTAAGTGCGCGAGGAGAGATCTTATGAAACCCCTTAATAATACTAAAAAGAATCAGCGCGGCTTTTCACTTATTGAGTTGATGATCGTTATCGCGATAATCGGGATACTCATCGGCGTCGGTATCGCCGGATATAAAGCGGCTATCAAGGCGGCGAACGAGGCGGCGGCCGTTAAGACCCTGCGCTCGATTGCCGAACAACAGATGCTCTATTTCAACGCTCACCAGCGCAGCACGTTTGGTACTTTTGAAGAGATGCGTAAGGAGAACCTGCTCGACAGCCGTTTCGACGGCACCACTCCGGTGGTCGATGGCTACGTCTACACGATGAAGGTCATTCCGAAATCAACCTCTGCGCAGCCAGGTTACACCATCAACGCCGACCCGCAGGTGCCGACCGGAGTCAGTGCTACTGGTAAGAACTATTACTACGTCGATTCAGACACAAACACGATTCACGTCAATCCCAATCAACAAGCGACCGCGACTGATCCTCCAATCGGACAGTAGACAGGATTTCAGGATTTTCATGATTTACATGAAAAATCCTGTTCATCCTGCAAATCCTGCAATCCTGTCAAAAAGACTTTCGTGTCTCGACGCGTTCGAGGCGTTGGTCCGGCAAGGGCCAGCTCTGCTGAATGCTGAAGTCGGAAACGTTCTTCAGTACAAACGCCGGTGCATCGCCTTCACGTTGCGCTTTGACGTGAATGAAGTCGGCGCCGGCGACGTTGTTCAGGACAAACGCTGGTCTGAAGTCGGGACTGAGATAACTCACTTCCACATCGCGCATTTGCAGTTCCTTGATATGCCGGATGAAAAATCCGTAAGCAGGTAAGTCGCCAAACATGCTCGGCTCGGGATAGATGTTTTCTCTTTCCGGCGGCTCGAGTGCAGCTTGCTCCTTCATCCCGCCTCCCCTGGCGTAGACTCGAATATTACTGAGCCTCACGTCCTCAATCATGTAGCCTGGTATTCCGCTGATGATCGACGCGTACTTCGTATCGGCGTTGTAGACCACGATGTTGCTGATGATCACGCGGCGCATCGCGCCGACTTTCGTCGTCTCCTTTGGACCACGATTACGCGATCCGAGACGCAGGAAGATCGGCGAGTTGCTGATGTCGCGCATCGTGATGTTTGAGATGGTGACATCTTCGAGCAGCGCACCGTCTACTGCTTCGAGCGCGAGCCCGCGCGAGTAGTCGAAAACACAATTCGAAACCGTAATGTTCTTAAAACCGCCATTCGATTCAGTGCCAAACTTGATGCGACCCGTCGGGCTAAACGTTCCGTTCTGGTTCCGGAACTCTCGCTTGTAAGTTCCATCCAGGAGTGTGCCTTCATCGTATCCGCTGACCTGGCAATTTGTGATGGTCACGTTCTCTGTCACGCGAGCATAGCCAAGCGCGAAGGAGCTCTTCGGGCAGATACCGTCATCGAACGGCGAGTTGACTGTGCAGTTGGAGATGCGAACGTTCTTGCATGCATCGACGTCGATGCCGTCGCGGTTAGTATCGATCTTGACGTTGTCGATCGTGAGGTTATCGACGCCGGTCGCGAGTATCGCGAAGTGTCCGCCGTGCAGGATGCTGATGTCACGTATGATGACGTTGCGACAGAGCTTCAAACTTATCGACTTGTTTCCCCAGCCAGGTTCGACCGCGTCGCGAGCATTTGGATAACCGAACGGGCCGGCTTTTGGATCAGGTCCCTGCTTTTCGAGTGCATCGTTCTGTTCTTTAGTGCGTGACTGGCTGCCGCTCCGCACTAAACCCTTGCCCCAGATTCGACCTGGGCCAAGGATCGAAATGTTTTCGAGGTTCTCGCCCCAGATCAAACTGTTGCGCCAGTGACTATGACCGAAGTCCTGGTACTGGTCCCACTGGTTTGGTTCCGGCAGATCGTACTTGCCGTCACCATCTCGAGGATCGGCAGCGAGGATCGTTGCGCCCTGATCGAGATACAGACCGACGTTGCTCCTCAAGCGGATCGTAAAAGAACGATAGGTGCCGGCGGTGAACAGCACAGTGCCGCCGCCGGCAGCGGCTGCCGCGGCGATCGCTTTATTGATGGCGGGGCTGTCGAGAGCTTTGCCGTCCCCTTTCGCGCCGAACTTTTTGACGTCGAAAGCGCCGGCAAACGGCGCGCTCTTCTGTGCGAGTGGGGTTGTGGAACTTGAATAAGCGTCAGGGCTGTAAATAAAGACGCAACAGCCAAACGCTAAAATCAGGATCGCAAGTAAGGACCTTAGCATTGGTTTGTTCACCGGATTTTACATGATTAATCCTGTAAATCTTGTAACATCTTGAAAATCTCCTAAAAAATGCGTGACACGTTACTCAGCTTTCTTGATGACGGTATAGCTCGCGGCGAGCAGACCGCGGTGGTCCACTGGCGTGGGCTCAGGGCGTCGCGCTGGTCATATGCACGCCTCGCATCGTGCGCTTTCCAGTTTGCCCGCGAACTTGAAGCGCGTGGCATTGGGCGCGGCGATCGCGTGCTTTTTTGGAGCGAGAACAGCCCGGAGTGGATTGCAACGTTTTACGGCTGCCTGCTGCGCGGCGCAGTCGTCGTCCCACTCGATCTCAAGTCTGCATCCAACTTTGCCATGCGAGTACAGCAACAAGTTTCCGCTAAACTGCTGCTCGCCGATGAGGCGCAGCCGCAACTGGATCTCCCTCGCATACCGCTTAATAATCTTGAAGACATCATCCGAGAACATTCGGATAAGCCTTATGCAAACGGCACCGTTAAGCCTGACGACCTGGTAGAGATCGTTTTTACCTCCGGCACCACTGCCGAGCCCAAAGGCGTCTGCCTCACACATAGGAATCTACTCGCCAATCTCGCTCCGATAGAAAATGAGTTCAAGAAGTATGCCCGCTGGGAGCGACTCATACATCCACTCCGCTTTTTATGTCTTCTCCCATTGAGCCACGTCTTCGGACAGTTGATGGGGATCTTCATTCCCGAACTCATGGGCGCCGTAGTCTATTTCCGCGAGTCGTACAAGCCTTCCGAGATCATCGCCGTAACAAAGAAGGAACGAATCAACGTTGTCGTGACGGTTCCGCGCGTCCTGGAAACCTTGCGCGAGAAAGTCATGAGTGACAACGCGCTGACCGAGCATCAACTTGCGGCTGCCGAAGGACGTCACTTTTTACGAAACTGGTGGGCCTTTCGCGAGATACACCGCCGGTTCGGTTGGCGGCTTTGGGCATTCATAAGCGGCGGCGCGACTTTAGAAAGCGATACCGAGAGCTTCTGGCGGCGAGCCGGCTATGCAGTGATCCAGGGATACGGCATGACTGAGACCGCTTCTCTCACAAGCCTCTCTCATCCGTTTCGCACGCGCCACGGCTCGATTGGAAAACCTCTGCCCGGACAGGAATTGAAGTTGAATGACAATGGAGAAATCCTCGTGCGCGGCAACAGCGTCTCGCCTGGATATTGGGGAACCGGCATTCAACCGCTCAGCGATCAGCAAGGTTGGATTCACACAGGCGATATCGGGGAAATCGGTCCAGAGGGCAACATCTACTTTCGCGGCAGAAGCAAAGACACCATCGTCACCGCGGCTGGTCTCAAAATCTATCCCAGTGATCTCGAAGCCGCTCTCGATCGCCAACCGGAGATCAAAGCGAGTGCTGTGATCCCATTTCCTGAATCAAATGGGACCGAAGCACTGGCGGTACTCATTCCGCGCGAACAAGATTCCGATGTCAACCTGGCCGTGCAGCGTGCGAACGAATCGTTGGCGGAGTTTCAGCGTATTCGTCACTGGCTGGTCTGGCCCAACGCAGACTTTCCTCGCACAACGGGCACAAGGAAGGTTATCAAGGGGCAGGTTGCAGAAGCAGTTAAGACAATGCTGCCCAGGGAGCTGTCGAAGCCGGCGGCGGCCGAACTTGCTCCACTCAGCCTGCCCGTGATCAGCCGCATCGCCGGCGCACAAGCCGCCGCGTTGGACTCGTCGGCAAAGCTCAGTGACGATCTCAAGCTCGACTCGCTTGGCAGAGTTGAGCTGTTGAGCGCGCTGGAGGATCAGTACCAGATCGAACTCGACGAAGCAGCGATCACAGAAGCGACGACGATTGATGACATTGAACGGATTGTTAGCCAGAGAAAGTCTGAGTCGATTGCTTATCCTTATCCCAGGTGGGCGATGCGTTTCCCAATGACGTGGATCCGCACGATTGTCTATCACCTGTTCCTGTTGCCGCTCACGTTGATCATGTGCCGCGTGCGTGTGATCGGCCGCGAACGGCTCCGTGACGTGAAAGGTCCGGTGCTCTTTATTTCAAATCACGTCACCGACGCGGATGCGGGGCTGATCCTGTCAGCAATGCCGGTGCGTTGGCGGACACGTTTGGCCATCGCGATGCAGGGAGAGATGTTACGCGATTGGCGTTATCCACCGGCGACGATGGGATGGTTTAGGCGTTTGAAGTCAAAAATAATGTATGCGCTCGGTGCAAGCCTATTCAACGTTTTTTCGTTGCCTCGAGAGAGTGGATTTCGCCAGAGCTTCGCCTATGCCGGTGAAGCGATGGACCAAGGCTGGAGTGTTCTGATTTTTCCAGAGGGAGCAGAGACGAGAGACGGGCAAATCCAACCGTTCCGGGCGGGGATTGGACTACTGTCCGCAGAACTCAACGTGCCGGTTGTTCCGATCATGCTGCGCGGGCTTTTTGAACTGAAGCAGCGGCGGCAGTTCTTCGTTCGCCCCGGCACGGTGTCGGTTACTTTTGGGGAGCCGATCGAATTTTCTGCTGGGCAAACACCCGCGGAGATTACAAAAGCGTTAGAGCTCCTTTACAGGAAAAAATAAGAACAGGGATTTACAAAAATTAACCGGATTGCCATCCTGTAAATTCTGCCAATCCTGTCTATGCAACCTGGTAAGTCTGCCGGCCTCTGACCTCCACCTGGCCCACAAAGCGCAGCCGATCGCTCTTCAGACTCTCGAAAGCAAACTCTTTTTCGAATGCTTCATGTCAATCGCCTGGCGGCGCCAGCCAGCAGCCGCTCACTCGTGACAATCGCGCGTTTGTGCCAGCCTCGACCGACTTCACCGCCGGGGTCAGCGGCACTGACTTCAAAAAGAAAAAGCTTGCCTTCGCGTCCGGCGTAGCGTGCGGTGGCTGTGACCTGTGCGCCGACCGGTGTTGGCGCGGTGTGTGTGATATCGACGGTTACACCAACCGACAACTCACCTGGTCCAACCAACGGCTTGAGCACGCGCGAAGCCGCAATCTCCATCAGCGCAACCATCCGCGCGGTTGCAAGAACTGGGGGAAACGCGTCTCCCATCTCGATCGGCAATGAGCTCGCGAGATCTTCTGGACCAACGATCAATTCCGCCGTAGCGGTGGCATTTAATTCCGGTTCGTTTTCGATAGGCATGAGGGTTGTTCATTTATCAAAACGGAGCCGCATAGCGCAAGGCCACAAAGAAGCACAAAGAGCACAAACGATCATTTCGTTTGTGCTCTTCGTGTGCCGCTTTGCGACTGGGAAGCTATTCTTCCAGTACCGACAGAATGTTTCCTGCCGGATCTTTGAACCATGCGATCTGTGGACCATCGGGGCCGCGACAGATTCCGCGCTCGTCTGTCTTGAGGTCAGGCAGGTTGTAGTGTTCCATGGTCACTCCCAACGCGGTGAGCTCGTCTACTGCTTCTTCGATGTCGTTCACTTTGAAATTTAGAACGGTGAAAGAAGCCGCCGTGTGGTTCGGCTTGGGATATAAGAACACCGTGTTGTTGCCGGTATGGAGTTCGAGCCCTTCCGGTGTCTCGGAAACGTCGAGGCCGAGCGTCTCACTATAAAACTGTTTGGCCCTTTGTAAATCGTTTACAGAGAAACTCGAAAACGATTTGGCTGTCTTGAATAAGTTCGAAACTTTTCTTCGGGTCGGAGTTGCTGCTGTTTTCGCTGACATTACAGATCCCCTTTCGAATTTGATGGAACCTATTAAACACCCTACGGCTTACAAGCGTGTCGCGGTTCTTCGATCTAGTTGTTATGTTTCGATGGCGCCATCAAACAACAACGGAAAAAATTGACCATCAATCTTCTGTCCCGAAGGGATCGCAGACACGCCTTCGAGCAAAGGTGCATCCGACGCAGAAACAACTCCATCACGAAACGCATTGATTACCACCCCGCGACGCGGACGAGGAGTTTCGTTCGCATAGGAACCATGAACCATGAGGGGATGATGAAATGAGCACTCGCCTGCCTTCAGTTCGATCGGCACCGGCTTAAACTCGAGCCGCTGTGCCGGCGTCAAGTAATCGAGAATAGCGTCCATGTGGTTTGCGAAGCCGGCGCGCGGCAGAAGCGGCCAACGATGACTGCCGGGGACGTAATGCACACAACCATTCTCGCGAGTCGAATCATCGAGGCCGATCCAACAAGAGATATGAGCCATGGGGGTCGTCCTGGTCCAATAAGAATAATCCTGGTGCCAGATCACGACGCCGCCATGATGCGCGGGCTTGTAGAAGATCTGATCGTGCCAGAACCGCACCGGCCCACCGAGCAACTGCGCGGCGGCGACAACAAACGCCGGGTTCCACAGCAGGTCGTGCAATCCCGGTGTGATGCGCCACGCGCCGAGCGCATGAAAGAGTATCCGCTCAGGATCGGCTGATTCATTGGCGTTGAACTCGTAGAACAAGTGGTGACCGGGATGGGAAGGATCGACCAGCTCTGCTAATTCCTGCCGCAGCACGTCGAGCTGATCGTCGTCGAGCATTCTGACACCCGCCAGGTAGCCGTGCTCTCTGTAAAAACTGATTTGAGCGCCGGTCAATCGATAACGTTCCCAGTCTGCGAGCCTGGGAAAGAGATCCGAAACGGGCCGGTGATACTGAGACAAATCTTCGATCATGTTCAGAGTTCAACCTTTAGATTGTCCCGGTTGAGTATTAAAGCACAAGCTAAAGCTTGAACTCTGAACTAAAGCTTGAACTCTGAACGAAATGCTCCTTTATCTATTTCTTTTACGCGTTACGTGGATAGGAACCTTGAAGGAGGTGTTCCAACAAATGCTTGACCGATATACCTATCAATCGGCTTTGGCCGCCTCGGAAGTTATTCACTGGCGTATTGAAGACATCATCGGCGGTGAAAAACGGCTCGATTTCAACAAGCCGTTTATGCCCGAGTCGCTGGCCCAAACTGAGCCGCTAACGTTTTTGACAAAGGAAGAGAAACGAATACTGAACCAGATTCGAGGCAATGCTTACCTGTGCATCTTCGGCCTCGTAGAAGAGTTCATTTTACCGTTCGTCATCGATCACGCGCGTCCGCAGTTACAGCCAGACGACTACCGCACACGCGCGTTGCTCCAGTTCGCGAGCGAAGAAGCTAAACACATTCAGCTCTTTAAACGTTTTCGCACGGAGTTTGAAGAAGGCTTCGGAACAGACTGCGCCGTCATTGGTCCGCCGGAGGCAATTGCGAAAGCGATTCTGGCGCACGACCCGCTGGGCGTTGCGATTACCACGCTGCACATCGAGTGGATGGTTCAGCGTCATTACATCGACAGTATCAAGGACGATCAGGAGCTCGATCCGCAGTTCAAGAGCTTGCTCAAACATCACTGGATTGAAGAAGTGCAACACGCGAAGCTCGATACGTTGATGGTTGAAGGACTGAGTGCGAATCGCAGCGAAGAGGAGCGCATGCGTGGAGTCGAGGAATATCTCGAGATCGGCGGCTTCATCGACGGCGGACTCAAACAGCAAGTGGAATTCGATCTCAGCAGCTTCGAGCAGGCGACCGGCCGCACGTTGACGGAGTCTGAGAGAGAAGAGTTCCGCAGTGTGCAACTAAGAGCGAACCGTTGGACCTATCTCGGCTCGGGCATGACGCACGAGAAGGTGCTCGATACACTCGAGCAACTTACGCCGAAGGCACGGCAAAAAGTCGAGAGTATTTCACCGGCGTTTTGTTGATGGCTCTGCGGTCCTTGAAGTAGAACAAGTCAGGAAGGGTGGCTTGCCCCCGCACTTCAGAGAGCGGGGGCAA
>Ga0065714_10064453_pt1 | contig 74728 bp, 50 predicted proteins | sample MisRhiReplicate2_FD_59101 | JGI IMG/M metagenome (GOLD analysis project Ga0065714, IMG submission 59101) | Miscanthus rhizosphere microbial communities from Kellogg Biological Station, MSU, sample Rhizosphere Soil Replicate 2: eDNA_1 v2... | ecosystem: Host-associated > Plants > Roots >...
CGAAACTAGACCTTATTAATTTTCCCATTTCAAAATATCACTATAATATCTACGGTGGAGCAGGTGCGGGGACCCTAGCCGGAAGCTATCATTTAAACCAACTGAAATTCGAACTGCTGGATGCCTTGCGTGACGCCTGTTCTGAACTGGTAGCCAGCCACAACAGCAAGTTATTGTTCAGGATTCTAAACGCCAAAGAGGAAAATGAGTATCAGGATTTGAAAGGTCAGCTGGTCGGGCTTCAGAAGGCGATCAATGATAACGCCTCGTTACAAGATATCAAAGCAGGAATTTCAACTCAATTGGAAAAAATCTCTCTGGTTACAGACGATACGTCCAATGTAGTAGATCTAATTTTTACGTTACCGGATGTTTCTGACCTCCTGAAAAAAATCAGCTTGATTTACGGTGATAATCCTGTCAAGATTGAACGAAATGGGACGGGTCGAAATAATCTGCTTTTCATCTCACTGGTGCTTTCTTATATCGAGGATGTCACCAGAGCGCAGAGCGCCTATTTTAGGGTAGTGGGGCTAGAGGAGCCGGAATCTCACCTTCATCCAAACCTGCAAGACCATTTGGCCCATAATATTGAGTCATTGATTAAAGCCGAGGGACAAAAAGATTTCCGGAAGGATATCCAGTTATTGATTACTTCACACTCTACCCACATCACCACCAAGATCGATTTTAACAATACCGTTGTCCTGTACAAGAAAGACGATGCAATTATTTCACATTATATTTTTGACGGTTTTAACACGAATGCATTAGGCAAAAATCAGATCAAATATTTGAACAAATATCTCGATGCCGTAAATACAAATCTGTTTTATTCCCGCAAAATCATCCTTGTTGAAGGAATATCGGAAAAATTGCTAGTGCCTAAATTTTTTGAGATGGTCACTGGCCATTCTACAGAGCGATCTAGTTGCTGTGTCATCAATGTCAATGGGCTTGCCTTTAGCTATTTCCTTGAAATTATCAAGAACGGCTTTTTTCAAAAGTGTCTGGTACTGACTGATCAGGATTCAGATACAAAGACTAAAGATCGTGCTGCCAACCTGGCCACAACTTACGCTGGAACCTCAGAAATCAATGTGGGAATTACGACACTTTCAACATTCGAAAAAGACCTCATCCAGATCAATTCAACAGGCAAAGGTAGGGCGTTGCTGTTGAAAGTTGTAGCCGATGTACGGCCCAATTCAGGGAAAAAATATGTACAGAGCCTGGGCGCGAACGACATCGATGTTGACATCTTCTTTGAGTTGATCGAAGAATATAAATCAGAATTTTCTTATAGTTTACTTCTCCAACTAAATGAAGAATTTGATGGGTTCCTCATCCCAGATTATATTGTACAGGGTATTAAATTTTTGCTGTAATGGCCAAAGTAAAGCCCAAGGCGAAAATTATTATTGCCGGCCCAGGTGCCGGTAAAACACATAATATGGTTGCGTCGATCATATCGGCTCTACCCGAACTCTCACCGTGTCGTTACTTGGCGGTAATTACCTATACCAATAGTGCTACCAACAATATCCTGACCCGCTTGGCCAAAAAAATCACCATCCCGGATAATTTATTTATTGGTACCATGCACTCCTTTCTAAATAGGTTTCTAGTAATTCCATACGCTTCTTTTATCAGCGAGCCGGTAAAGCAGGAAAAACTATTTATGCAATGTGGCTTGGATGACGTTTTTTCCCATGTTGAAAAAATGAAAGCAAAAGATAAAAAGAAAAAGACCCCGCAGGAAGTTGCTGTGGCCAAAGCTGCAATACGGAAACGGCTGAACAAACTAGGATATATTACCTTTGACCAGACTTTATCGATAGCCGGAGCATGCATGTTAAATCCAGGCATATCCAGTGTGGTAGCGAATCGGCTTCAGTTCCTGTTTGTAGATGAATTTCAGGATTCGGGTAATCAGGTATACCATATTGTGGAAACCATCAGGAAGCAGGGCAAAACAAAAATCTATTGTGTCGGAGATCCCGAGCAATATATCCAAAGCTTCGACAGCACGATTAGAAATTTCGCCTATATTCCTATTTTAAAGGCATCAGTAAGTACAGGATATGATGTGGAAATTAACAATGGAAATTATCGTTCAACTGAACGCATTGTCAGTTTCTTGAACAATTTCAATGGCAGAACTTTTGGGAAGGATAAATTTGAGCAGGTTCCAAAGTCAAAGGATTCTGATATTAAAATATCACCAATAAAAGGCGAATTGGTCTGTTTCATTACAAAACATGGAACGGTAAAGCCGATGATCGATGATTTTTATACCTTGTGTAAGAATTTATCAATCCAGGAGGGAGACCGGTGTATAATCGCAAAGAGGAAAGAAGTCATTCAAAGGATTGTCGCAGCTGTCAATAACAAGTATAAAGACCCTAAAAAAACGACTTCAGTTTTGCCTATTAAAGCAATTCAGGACTCCTTGTTAACCACGCTTCAAATGAATGTATCAGAGTTTTGTGAATTTTATAAAACAGACACCAATACGTTAAGAAAATATGCCATCGCAATTTTCAAGGCAATAAGAGATGATGTGATTACAAATGAAAACACATTTGGGCTTTTTGTTACCGATAAGCTGAAACTTACTATTAAAGCGGGATTGCCAGTCAAAATTGACAACCTTAAATTTGATATTGTGCACGAAGGAGTTGGGGAAGTTGTTACTGTTTCTACAATCCATACAATTAAAGGGCTGGAAGCCCCTGCTGTTTTAGCTATCGCCAAAACAGAGGAAGAATTATTGTTATGGCTTGAAACTGATCATGCCAAAAGGGATGAGAAAAGAACAAATGAAACTACCGACTATCCCCGTCTGGGGTACGTGGCTTTTAGCAGGGCTGAAAAGTTGTTGTGTATTTCGTGCCTTTCTAAAGTAAGCGATGAAACACTGCAAAAAATGGTAAGGTTAGGAGTTGACTTATATAACGCAGGTGTCAATTGAAAAGCCAGTATGGGGTGAAAAAACTTTTGGATGCTTCTTAATTTAGACTAATGATTGTCTTTATCTAATCGATCGTATTTTCTACCGCAAGTTACTATCTTCTAACACAGCTGAAAGAAAATAAACTACTTTAGAACCAACCAATGTCAAATATTCTGAAACACTACTCCAATCTCCCATTCTTGAAGGCTTCATAGCCATGCTGGAAAAACCAATTTAAGTGACCCCGTATCGCCAAATTCATAACAGTATGGTATTTAATGAATTAATATGAATTTTGTTTTCGGCGAGATGGGGTCAACCGCCTGCGGTTTATCCAATTAAATGATATTTCCATAAACGAGGAGAATTGAATCTTGCCAGAGTGTTCCTATGAGCTATCGGTCAACGGGTCTTATTTTTTGGATGAAATAGACCGATTTTTGAACCTCGTTGATGGAATTTCGAAATAGATTTGTTATTACAAACCAAATATGAAATGATAATGCTTGTCCGCCAAGCTAAAGAATTAATCAATATGAGAATCGAAATATCTGACAAGTACCAGACTGGTGTACAGCCTTCATCATCCAATCAGCTAATAATCGTTAGGCCCGCAGTTAATTTGTGGTTAATCGTCCTGCTAATAATGGCGTTAAATAATATTGCAATCGCCCAACAGACCGAAATCAAAAAATTTTCATGGACAAATTTACCTGTTGCAACTTTACCCACATTTAAAAAGGATACAATAAATGTTGTAAAGAACGGCGCAGTAGGCGATGGTACTACCTTAAACACGCAGGCTTTAAACAAAACGATTTTGGAATGCTCAGAGAAAGGAGGAGGAGTAGTGCTCGTTCCGATCGGGATCTGGCTTACTGGACCAATCTATCTTAAGAATAATGTTAACCTGCATCTTCAAAGAGGGGCAACATTACTTTTTACTAAAGATAAAAGCCAATACAAAATCATCGCTGGAGATTATGAAGGACGAAGTGCAGCGAGGAATGAATCACCAATCAATGGGCTAAACCTTTCAAATATAGCAATTACAGGGTCCGGAATCATTGATGGTAACGGGGATGTTTGGAGGGCCGTTGGAAGTTCACAGCTAACCGCTTCTGCATGGAAAGAAAAGTTGGCAACAGGAGGTGTTCTAAGCGAGGATGGAAAAACATGGTATCCAAGTGTTCAGTATAAAATGGCTCAGATAAACCAAAAAAGTATGCTTATCAAACCTGGGCAGCAACTTACTGATTTTTTAGAGATGAAAGACTTTTTAAGGCCAAATCTTGTAGTACTTAAAAATTGTAAGAACATTCTTTTACAAGGGGTAACTTTTCAGAATTCAGCCGCCTGGTGTCTTCACCCTATTATTTGCGAAGACCTCACCATCAGCGGCGTAACCATTAAAAATCCTCATTACGCACAAAATGGAGATGGTTTGGATATTGAGTCCTGTAAAAATTTCCTGGTTGAGAACTCTACCCTTGATGTGGGTGATGATGCAATATGCATCAAATCTGGTAAGGACGAAGAAGGCCGAAAACGGGGCATACCCACGCAGAATGGTGTGATCAGGGGCAACGCCGTATATAGTGGACATGGGGGAGTTGTGGTCGGTAGCGAAATGAGCGGGGGTGCGAACGATATCTTTATTGAAAACTGTACATTTCTTGGAACAGATAAAGGACTTAGGTTTAAATCCACAAGGGGAAGGGGTGGAGTGGTTGAAAATATATATGCAAGGAACATTTTTATGAAGGACATTGTTCAGGAGGCGATTTTTTTTGACATGTTTTACTTTGTCAAATTTGCAACGGATAGTGAACGGGATCAGACACCAAAGGTCAATGAAGGAACGCCAATTTTCCGAAATATGATTTTCGAGAATATTTATTGCAATGGAGCGGCAAAGGGACTTTTTATTCGAGGGCTGTCTGAAATGAAAATCCAAAACATTACCTTGAATAACTCAACGCTAAAAGCAAATATCGGGATAGAGTTGTTACAGGCATCAGGGATAAATGTGAAGAATCTCAAACTTTTAACGGAAAAATCGAACCCTTTGATCTACTTAAACGCTAGCAATGATATACAGTTGGATCATATAAGCTACCAAAAAGGCTTGTCCGTATTATTAAGCCTTGATGGGAGGGACATTAAAGATGTCAGGACACTCAATACCGATACAAAGTCCGTTAAAGAAACGTTTCAGTTAAAAAATGGTGCTTCAGCGAAATCTATTGATTTAAGGTAACATGATGACAAAAAATCCGTATTTGAATGATGCGATTGGGCAACTCAATCCTTTGAGATTTTCTTCAGTGGGGGATTTCAGGAAAGTGCAGCATTTCCAAACTAACCTGGATTACTTCGTTTATAAACTTAAATTGTCCGGAGCCAAAGTTGTGTTAAACAAAAATCAACATTTTTTACAACCACAATTAGGTTCATTAGCTTTTAAGATCCTGAATTGTCAACGAAAAACATTTTCAAAGTCCCTTTCACTATATCGCCTGAGAAGATACAAGAGCTTTAGCATCTATGGAAATTTAGCTATCGCCGAACATGCTGCAATTCTCATTGATAAAAAAAGTATCATCAAACTTCAGCTTCGAAATAAATGCACAAAAGCGATTGTTTTAGTTCATTCTCAAGATTTGGTCTCCACTTTTGATCACGCGCTTCAAATAATTGAAACCAATGACTCGAAGAGTGGCTACTTCATCTGTGGCAGTAGTCCTATGCCTCCCCTTGATGTTAACCAGGTCAGGCACATTAAAAATCTTACTGTTCAGATCTATTAACTGAGTATGCTAGCCTTTTCGAATCAGCATGACTCAAAGAGCTTCCCAAACGCAAAATCAAGCGGAGTTGCATAAAAATTGGAAGTAAAAAACCAAAAATTGAACCTGATGTGTTAATGGCCTAACTAACTTGCCAATATCAATTTTGAGAGTTTATCTAAAAGATCTTATCTATAGATCATGCAACCGATTGCGGAGCTTGTTCTGAAGGTTTACCCTCAAAAGTTATTTTTTAAACAGTTTGAATAATAATCGATCATGGAGCAAAACCTTATGGCAACCTTCCAGGATTGAACTAACCAAATGTTATGAATAAATTTTACTTTTTTTTGGCATTATTATGCCTCTTCGCCAGTATGACGATGGCTCAAAATCGTGTGATAACCGGACAGGTTACAGATTCTAAAACAAATGAAACACTCATCGGTGTGAGTGTAAGCATCAAAGGGACTAAAAAAGGTACCACCACAGATGTCAATGGTAAATATTCAATAAACATAGAGTCAGCTGCAGCAGTATTGATCTACAGTTTTGTAGGCTATAATCCCAAAGAAATGCCTGTCGGGAATTCGACACAAATCAATCTGAAATTAGTTTCAGATGAAACGGTACTTAACGATGTAGTTGTAATTGGTTATGGAACGGTAAAGAAACGTGATTTAACTGGCTCAGTTGTTTCTGTAAAGGGAGATGATATTGCCAAAGTGCCTTCTGCTAATCCTCTTGAGTCTATTCAGGGGAAAGTCCCTGGTGTAGACATCACCCGTAGCAGCGGTTCAGCATCATCAGGAGTGAACATCAATATCAGGGGAACCCGATCTATTTCTGCAGGCAACGGCCCTTTGATTATTGTCGATGGTGTACAATATTCCAGTTTACAGGATTTAAACGCCAATGATATTGCCTCAATGGAAGTGCTTAAAGACGCCTCTTCAACAGCAATTTATGGTTCAAGAGGTGCAAATGGAGTGATTATCGTGACCACCAAAAAGGGTGTAACCGGACAGGCTGTAGTGTCTCTTAACTCTTACTTCGGTGTCTCTCAGGTCGCACGTTATCCTTCTGTGATGAATGGCCCCCAGTTTATTGAGCAACGCCGTCAGGCATACCGGACTACAGGAAACTGGGCAAGTGCTGCAGATGATTCAAAGATTTTTAATTCAGCGGAACTCGCTGCAATACAAAATAATGAGTTTACCAATTATCAGGATTTATTGCTTCATGATGGTCATCAGCAAGATTACCAGCTCGGCGTTAGGGCGGGGACGGAAAAAACAAAAGCCTACTTTTCTTTGGATTATCTTGATGAAAAAGGTTTACTTAAGCAGGACCGGTCCGGGCGTTATTCTGCCAGGCTAAACCTGGATCAGAATATTGGTAAATTCGTGTCCACTGGCTTGCAGGCACAGTTCACCCATTATGAGGTAGATAACCGTAGAGACCCACTTAATCAGGCGAATAAAATTTCTCCACTCGGAAATGCGTTCGATGCACAAGGAAATTTTATCGTATATCCCTTAGCAGGTACCTCGGTAAACCCGCTTGCAGATGAGCAGCCTGATGTGTATACCAGTAAATCGATTATAAACAGAACATTACTTTCAGCATATTTGGAGCTAAAGCCCATCAAAGGAATGACTATTCGTTCCAATTTGGGCGCTAACCTGAATACTGACCGGACGGGAACTTATTCCGACAGGTATTCAATCGAAAGAAACGGCTCTGCACCTAAGGCAACTTACCTGGCTTCGAACAGCCATCTGATAAATATTGAAAATTTTATAACCTATACTAAAGAAATTAAAGATCACTCCCTTACCATTACTGGTATCAACAGTCTACTTTTCAACCGATCAGATAATATTGCAGCATCCGGTGAAAATCAGCTTTTAAAATCACAGCTTTTTTATGGACTTGGTAATACGCAGAATCAAGCCGTCACTACTGCATACAATATGAATAATCTCATATCCTATGCTGGGCGGATAAATTATGCTTATAAAGGTAAGTATCTGTTAACGGCAACCGGACGTACCGATGGGTCATCAAAATTAGCGCAGGCAAATAAATGGGCATTTTTCCCCTCGGCAGCGGTAGCTTGGCGCATGAGCGATGAGAATTTCCTGAAAGATAACCGGGTGATCAGTGATTTAAAATTAAAGTTCAGCTACGGTATAGCAGGTAGTGACAATATAAATGCTTACTCTACCCAAAGCAGCCTTTCGAGAATTGCCTTTGGTTATGATGAAACCGGTGCTCCTGCTTATGCCTACTCACCAAAAATCGGCAACGTAGATTTGACTTGGGAAAAAACTAAAACCAGTGACTTTGGATTAGAATTGGGCCTGTTCAAAAATCGAATTACAGCGACTTTCGATTATTATGATTCGCAAACTTACGATCTGCTTTTAAATAGAAGCCTTCCGCCAACAGACGGCGTTACCACAGTAACCCAGAACATTGCAAAAACCAGAAATAAAGGAATTGAAATATTTTTAGCTTCCAGAAATATAGAGAAAGAAAATTTTAAATGGACCACCAATTTAACCTTTAGCAGGAATGTTGAAAAGATTGTAGAACTTGCAGGTGGTGCACAGTCCGATGTCTTGAATTCATGGTTTGTCGGATCCCCCGTACAAGCTTTTTATGACTATGAAAAGCTTGGCATCTGGCAACTTGGACAAGAAACGGAGGCTGCAAAGTATGGGCAAAAGCCCGGTGATATCCATGTGGCGGATTTGAATAGTGATGGCAAAATCGATGCAACAAATGATCGTAAAATTGTTGGAACCAATCGTCCGAAATGGAGTGGCGGCCTCGAAAATACCTTCACCTACAAGGCATGGGATGTGAACATCTATATTTTTGCCCGTATCGGACAGACGATTTATCCTGATTTCCTAAGACGGTATGATACTCAAGGTGTAGGGAATAGTACGACAGTTATAAATTACTGGACCCCGGAAAATCCAAGCAATGATTATCCACGCCCTAACAAGAATATCTCCCTGGCTTCTACTTTGTACTCCAGTTCATTAGGTTACGTGGATGGTTCTTACGTTAGATTGCGAAACATTACCCTAGGGTACACCGTTCCTAAAACCACCGTTGAAAAAACGTTCATTAAAAGTCTACGGTTTTATGCAACTGCCAGAAACCCATTTACCTATACAAAATCAAGTGTTTTGAAAGAATACGACCCTGAACGTGGTGGCTCTGAGAATGCGCCAATGACCAAACTCTATACTTTTGGATTAAACGCAACATTTTAAAACCTAAAGAAATTTTTTATGAAAACTTATAAATATAAATCTTTGTTTTTTCTGGTTGTCTTAACTACTACATTGTTTTCCTGCCAGAAATCTTTAGAAGAATATAATCCCTCAGGGATTACTGCAGAAAGTGTTTTTAATACGCCGGAAGGATTCGAAACACTGGTAAATGCCGGATACGCCTATCAGCGCTGGTGGTATGGTAAAGAAGAAGGTTACAGTATATCAGAGATGGGCACTGACCTATGGATGAGCGGCGCCGGAGATGCATCCACCGACCTGACCCAATATATAAATCTCCAGGGGACCAACGCTGCGCTGACAACAGAATGGCAACAGCTTTATGCAGCTGTGAATTTATGTAACGCAGGAATTAACAGGATTTCGGAAGCTAAGTTGTCACCAGTTTTACGCCCGGTTCGTGAAGCAGAACTAAAATTTCTTAGGGCCTTTTATTACTGGCATATTGTCGAAACCTGGGGAGGTGTCCATTTTTCTTTGAATGAAACTCAAGGGGTAATTACCACTGCAAATAAAACCCCGGTTGAGATCTTTAATGCCCAAATTATCACCGATCTATTATTTGCCGTAGGCAACCTGCCAGCTACAACAACAGATTATGGAAGAGTAACCAAACCTGCTGCGCAGGCTTTCCTTGCCAGGATGTACCTCACTCAGAAAAAATATACTGAAGCCAGAGATATGGCCCTCGCCGTTATAAACGGCGGATATGGTTTTGCTTTGCAAGCTAATTACGCCGATTTGTGGAAAATGGCTAACCTTAAAAATAAGGAAATTGTCTATGCGGTAAACTATTCAGTAAATCTGTCCCTAAATGATCTTGCAGACCCAATATTGAATCCTTTGGGCCACAGCAGGGGCAGCAATAACGGACACTTACTCTTCACCATGAAATATGACGATCAGCCAGGGATGATCAGGGATATTAACAATGGAAGGCCCTTCAACAGGTATATGCCAACCAGGTTTTTACTTGATTTATATTCTGATGATGATTCCCGTTATGAGGGGTCTTTCAAATCAACCTGGTTAGCCAATGGTACATCCAGACCGGCAGGCATGGCAATAGGGGATACAGCAATATTTACAACAAAGAAGGTTTTCGCTCCAACAGGAAAATTATATAAAATTTATGACCGTAATGCAGTTTATAACGCTAATGGAACCGTAAGGGATCAGCTTCATTACGTATCACTAAATAAGTTTGATGATCCAACCAGGACCAGTGCTAATGAGGCGCAGAGCGCTAGGGATGCCTTTGTAATCCGTTTCTCAGAGCTCTACCTAATTGCCGCAGAAGCAGAGTTTAATCTGGGTAATTTAACTGCGTCAGCAACCTATCTTAACGTTGTGCGCTCGCGCGCAGCTAAAGTGGGACGAGTAGCTGCAATGCAGATTCTACCTGCCCAGGTCACGCTGGATTTCATACTTGATGAACGGGCACGGGAATTCGCCGGGGAGCAATTGCGTTGGTTTGATTTGAAAAGAACCGGCAAGTTACTCGAGCGAATTAAGGCTTATAATCCCAACGTAGGGCCAAATGTTCAGGACTTTCACCTGATCCGACCAATTCCAAGAACCCAGGTTGACGCAGTGACTAACAAGGATGAATTTAAACAAAACCCAGGATATCAGTAACGAGCTCATCGATTCGTTTTCTGGCTTTGATAATCATGCACCACTTGCATTTTCAGTTTGAAAAATAAATTATGGTTAGTGAAGGGGAGATTTCCATAAGGAAGTCCCCCTTCTGTTTAATTTTATGGGTTGGCTAAAACTATCTGAATCATTAAAGCAATAGTTCAGATCCCACAAAAATTATTATTTAACTTAAATAAGGTTATAATACCTACATTTACTAGCCCTCCATTACCGCGAATGTGTATTCAATCCGGGAATGAGCCAGATATAAACCCCATTAAAAACATTAATTCTTGAGCGAATTTATGGACCCCGTATTGAGATACCTTGGATGTTTAATGCTTATCTGTCAGTTTTATTTTACTGAAGTTCAGGCTCAGTTAAAATATAAAGCTGAATTTTATTCTACCCAAGATGGTCTATCTCATGATGCGGTAACTAATATCATAAGGGATAGAGAAGGCTTTATATGGATTGGAACCTGGAGTGGCATAAACCGCTTTGACGGCCATACTTTCAAATCCTTTAAATCTTCTCCTGGCGATCTATCCCGTCTAAAAAATGATAGGATCGATCAGATTGTTGAGGATCAATCCAACAACCTTTGGATCAAAGCTTATGATAATCAAGTGTACCGCTTTGATAAACGCGAGGAAGAATTTCATCCTTTTGAAATGAAAAAAGGATCAAAGAAAATTAAAATTCTCTTTGATCGGATTAAGCTTTCAAAGAACAGGGAAATTTGGTTAATTACAAACAGCGATGGTGTTGTCGTGATACCTGATGCCAATAAACAGGAACACTATCTACACTTCTCCACATCTGCTTCAAGCCCGATCGTACTTCCGTCAGGGAAAATTAATTTTTTGTTCGAGGACTCCAAAGCTAGAATTTGGCTGGCTACCAATAAAGGAATGATAGCTTTTAACAGGCCCTCAAAAGGAAAATATTCGACACTAAAACTAAGTTCTGCATTTTTTGATCAGCACAGCTTCACTTCGGCAGCTGAAACAGCCTCACACCTTTACTTTGCAACCAATCAAGGCGAGCTCATTAGTTATGACAAAAGTAATGCGTCGGTTTCAAAAACGAAAATTTCTACCTACAGGATAAATCAGTTGTTGACTTCTAATAAAGATAATGTGGTATATGCCTGCACAGACGGAGGAGAACTCGTTCAGATCAGTGGAGCTAATGGAAACCTTCAGTATAAGCGATATACTACTACCGAAAGGCTGCTTTCTTTATTTCAGGATAAAACTGGAAATCTTTGGCTGGAGCCTGAAGGTAATGGTGTGATAAAATTTAATCATTTATCCGGGGTCTTTACTAAATTTAATCAGATCAGCGATGGCGGATATTCATATAATGGAAACCACTATAAGGTATTTGAGGATAAAAGAGGCCGGGTATGGGTAAACATGAAGAGTGGTGGTTTTGGGTATGTGGAGGCTGGTGAAAATACTTTTCAACCCTTTAGCAGCATGACTGGTTTATCTTCAAGTCCATTTTCAAATGTGGTCACTTCCCTTTATTATCAGCAAAATGGGGTACTCTGGTTTAGCACAGTAGACCGCGGCATCAATAAAGTGATCCTCCAGGATAATACCTTTGGACAGAAATTCCTCGCCGATCGCCCTCATCCCAAATCAGATAATGAAGTCAGAGGGATCTGGGTAGACCGGAAACAACGCGTATGGATCGGGGTTAAGAGCCGGAATCTATATATTCTAAAAAATGGAAAAAAACTTCCCGTTACCTTTCTTAACCAACCAGCAGGTGGTCTCGGCGCTGTTTATTGTATAATGGAGGACAGTAACGGAAACATCTGGCTGGGCACAAAAGCATCCGGACTTTATCTCGCACAGCCAGTAAACGGTGAGCAAACATCCTACCGGCTGACCAACTATTCAAAAAGTATCGCTAAAAACGGATTGAACAGCAATGAGGTTTATGCCTTACTGGAAGATCGGTATGGGAAAATATGGGTAGGAACGTTTGATCAAGGACTAAATATAGCGGTTTTCAAAAATGGAAAATATAATTTTCAAAACCAGGAAAATGGCCTACAGGGATATCCCAGACAAGGATACCAGAAAATCAGAAGCATGGCACTTGACCTGTCAGGCAACGTCTGGATCGCAACTACAGATGGATTAATTGTCAAATCCCCCGGAAATTCTTCGAATCCTGGGAAGAGTTTCGCGAGTTACAGTAAAATTCCCGGCGCTGATTCCAGTCTGGGCAACAATGATGTTCAATACGTTTTCCGGGACAGCCGTAATACCATGTGGTTGGCCACATCAGGAGGCGGATTGGAAAAAGCAATTGGAAGTAAACCCCTGCAAAATTTACACTTTAGAAATTATACTACACAAGATGGTTTGCCTAGTGATTATATACTGAGTTGCACGGAAGATGTTCATGGATACCTGTGGGCGGCAACACAAAATGGCCTGTCCAGATTCGATCCCGTGAAAGAACAGTTCAGGAATTTTGACTCTTATGATGGCCTTCCTAAAGCAACCTTTTCAGAAGCTGCTGCTCAGAGGTTCAACGATGGCACTCTGATTTACGGGACAAATCAAGGTTATATCTATTTTCATCCGGACAGTGTGGTTAACGAACCATATCCGTCAAGAATAGCACTCACCAATCTTATGGTCAACAATATTGACCAACATCCTGAAAAAGGTGGCATAATCTCGCTGGATATAAATTATCTCAAAAATCTGCGACTCAAATATGATCAAAATATCATCAGTATTGACTATACCCTCTTAGATTCCAGGTTAGGACCAAAGCAGTCCTATGCCTATCGCTTATACGGATTCGAAAACACGTGGAATAACAATGGGGACCGGCGCAGGGCAACCTATACCAATCTTCCTCCTGGTGATTATACTTTCCAAGTGAAAAGCCTCAATAGCGGCAGTTTCAATGCAGGGCAACTCCGAAGTTTGGAAATTAAAATCCTTCCCCCGCCCTGGAAAACCTGGTGGGCTTATCTATTGTATGCAGTCACTTTTATCCTGTTGCTGGAAGTTGCCAGAAGGATTATCACAAGTTTTTTGAGGCTTAGAAATAAAATTGTTGTTGAACAAAAACTCGCGGTGGTGAAATCCAACTTTTTCACCAATATATCTCATGAGCTGAGAACCCCTTTAACACTTATCCTTAATCCTATTGAAGAAATAGAGCGAAATGAAAACCTGAGTCCCCAAGGTGTCGGGCAGATCGAAATCGTGCGGAAAAATTCAAATAGAATGATTCGTTTTATCAATCAACTCCTGGACTTGAGAAAAATGGAAAGTGGAGAGGCATCGCTAAGAATATCAAAATTTGACATCTTTGAATTTGTCAGGGAGATTTTCGGTTATTTTACCGAACTCGCCATAAAGAAAAATATCTCCCTTGAAATTCAGAGTGATCTAAAGCAGCTGATGATTTGGGCTGATGCAGAAAAATTAGATATTGTCCTATATAATCTGCTCTCAAATGCTTTTAAGTTTTCACCTGATAATAAGATAATCACTGTTATCGTTGGGCGAAACGATAAAAATAATACCGTTTCGATTATCGTAAGAGATCAGGGAAGAGGGGTAGCTAAAGATCACCTGAAGGATATTTTCAAATTGTATTATCAGGTCGATAATAATTTCGATTCCTATCAAAAAGGCAGCGGAATTGGTCTTGCTTTATCTAAAGAACTTATCGAGCTTCATCAAGGAGAAATTGTTGCCTCCTTAAACGCTGATGAAGGATTGAATGTGGAACTTATATTGCCTTTGGGGCTTGAGCATATGTCAGGTAAAAATGTGCAGATATTGGATGCCCCAGATAATCCCGGCCAGCAAATTAAGCAAGGACCTCCTCTGGAAAAGTCTACTTCAATTGATGAAATTACCACAGTAGGTAAGATCGACGGTACCGTACTGTTAGTGGAAGACAATCAAGAGCTCAGGGATTTTCTTTTTGTGCAGTTAAGTAGGATATACAAAGTGGAAACTGCTGCTGACGGACAGCAAGGATGGGAAAAAGCACAGAAACTCATACCAGACCTGATCCTTAGTGATGTGATGATGCCTGTAATGAACGGCATTGAGCTGTTGGATAAACTTAAAAATGAAATAACGACCAGCCACATTCCGGTGGTACTGCTAACTGCGAAATATTCGGTCGAGAATCAGATAGAAGGATTGAGATACGGTGCTGATTATTACATCACTAAGCCCTTTAATAATGATTTTCTTATTGCAGCCATAAGCGGACTTATAAAACAGCGTAAGCAACTGTTCTCCGGATTATTAGATAAACGAGCGTTTATTCAAACCGAACCATCCCCAATCGTAATTACTGATAAGGATAAGGTATTTATGGAAAGAGTTATTGAAATTGTAGAGGGTAAAATGGAGCATCCGGACTTTAACATAGATTCGGTTGCAGATACACTTGGCATGGGACGGTCAACATTCTACAGGAAATTTAAAAGTCTAACCAATACTGCACCCGTGGAGTTTGTTCGGGATATGCGATTAAAGAGAGCCAAACAGTATCTCGATGCCGGCGAAACTAGAATATCTGACATCGCTTACACAGTAGGTTTTAATAATGCCAAGTATTTCAGTACCTGCTTCAGGGAAAAATATCGATACTCTCCCTCTGAATATCTTCGTTCCATATCGAAATAAGATAAAATGAACATTTTATAGACCATTTTGGTCATAATTTAGACGTTCTCTTATTTCATTGGAAATAAATTTGTTCATCATCAACCATGTCGAGTTCGTTAAGCGAACTGCAATTGATGTTCTAACCAGATATGAAAATGAATTCATTACCATCGCCAAGTTTCGACTATTCTTTGAACCAACACTATGGTTTTTTTTATTTACTTAATGCAACCGCTTGCATGGATATCTAATCTGCTTTAAATTACAAAATCCCAAATGTTCCGAACAATATTTAGCTACATGGCTGTTTTTTTTTTAGTATTTTTATGCCTTAAATCGAATGCAAGCGCAGGCTATGACTTTGTTGTCTCAAAAGATGGCCAAGGGAATTTTGAGAACATTCAGGCTGCAATCGATGCTGTACCATCTGGGAATACGAAGCCTTTCAGGATCTTTGTCAGAAGTGGTTATTATTTTGAAAAAGTTTCTGTTCCGGCGACTAAAAATCTCGTTCAGCTTATCGGCGAAGATGCTTCCTCCACAATTATACTTTTTGGTGATGGTATCGGTGGAACCTGCGTTTTCACCATCAATGCCGATGATTTTATGATGATGAATATTACGGTAGAAAACACGCAGGGACGAATCAGCGACGGTCCCCAATCTTTAGCTATAAAGGCTAATGCAGATAGGATTGTATTTTTTTACTGTAGATTTATCAGTGGTCAGGATACCATATTGGTGAATAAGGCAAGAAACAGATGCTATTTCCAGGATTGCTATATTGATGGGAATACTGATTTTATTTATGGTGCAGCGATTGCTGTTTTTGAGCGTTGTATAGTTTTCGCCCGTGACCGTGTGGATGGGAGGAAAGGCGGCTACATCACAGCAGCAAGCACTCCTGCAGGACAGGAGTTCGGACTTGTTTTTAGAAACTGCTCAATACCTGACAATCATGGTATAACAAAATATTCTTTAGGCCGACCCTGGCAAAATGATAGTGACACGGAACTTAAGGGTCGAACTCGGGCAGAAAATAAAGTTGTTTTTATTCATACGAAGATGGGGATGAACATAAAGCCCCAGGGCTGGTCGCTGTGGAATGATGGCACACAAACACAGAAAATTTTATTCGCAGAATACAAAACCATAAACTTTGAGGGAAAGGCGCAACAGTTCAGTGAACGATTGAAATGGTCCAAGCAATTAGACAGTGTCCAGGCTGCAAAATACATGATAGATGAGCTTATTTTTGATGGCTGGTCTCCAAAAAAATATTGGACCGAACTTAACCAGCCCGTCCTTGCAAAATTAACAATCGCTAATTTGCTGGTCAGAAAAATTGATGGCCGATTGGTTTTGCAATTCAATTCCAGTTGGCCAACAAAGGAGGGAAGCTTTAGGCTTTATGCTACTAACAATCCTGATAAGCGATTTAAAAAGGTCGATAAACTGAGCGTATCTCAGGCGAGTAAAGTTTCGTACGAATTTTATTTAGACCCTAAGGTCATTGATTCTGCGATATACCTTAAGATCAAAGCTACTAATCCCGGACGGGCTTACACTTGCGAAACGCTATTCTTAAACCCGGCAAAAGTATTAAAAACAAAAAACGGCTTCAAGGTCAGCCAGGAAGAGCCGCGGCTTAGATAGAAAATAGAAAGAAATGATCGATAAATATTCAAAAAAATTACCTATGAAGCATTTTTTAAGTATCCTGTTATTATTTGCAAGCACCCTGATGACCGCCCTTGAGGTGAATGCTCAACACCAACAAATTACAGATAAACGGGCGGGGCAAACAAGCTATATCTCTAAAGTATGGGTAGCAGATAAAGGTGACGGCAGCTTTAAAAATCCAATTTTACATGCCGACTACTCCGACCCGGACGCCATCCGGGTGGGCGAAGATTATTACATGATTTCCTCCAGTTTTGATGCAGTCCCTGGTTTGCCGATCCTGCACTCGAAGGACCTTGTAAATTGGACTATATTGGGCCACGCACTTTTGAGACAACCGCCTTATGAGCATTTCTCAAAAACGCAGCATGGAAATGGGGTATGGGCCCCAGCGCTTCGATTTCATAGAGGTGAATTCTATATCTACTATCCTGACCCGGATTTTGGAATATACATGATAAAGACAAAAAATCCCTCATCAACCTGGTCGGCACCTGTGCTGGTAGAAAGTGGAAAAGGACTTATTGATCCATGCCCGCTTTGGGATGATGATGGTAGAGTTTATCTCGCTTATGCTTACGCCGGTAGTCGTGCTGGCATAAAAAGTGTGTTGGCTGTCAAAGAGCTTAATGCTTCTGGTACCAGTACCATCACATCCGGGAAACTCGTGTATGATGGACACCTCACTGACCCAACCATTGAAGGACCGAAATTTTATAAGCGAAATGGTTTTTACTATCTGTTTGCTCCTGCAGGAGGGGTCTCTACTGGATGGCAGTTGGTTTTAAGGTCTAAAAGTGTCTATGGCCCTTATCAACGAAAGGTTGTAATGGATCAGGGAACTTCTCCCGTCAACGGACCCCACCAAGGCGCATGGGTCAATACCCAGACTGGAGAGGACTGGTTTCTGCACTTTCAGGATAAAGGACTTTATGGACGCGTCGTTCATCTTCAGCCAATGAAATGGGTAGATGATTGGCCGGTTATAGGAATGGATACCGACCGAGATGGCAAAGGCGAGCCTGTTATGACCTTTAAAAAACCAAATGTAGGGAAGATCTGGCCTATCCAAACACCATCTGAAACCGATGAGTTCAATGGAACGGCATTGGGATTACAGTGGCAGTGGCAAGCAAATCCAAAACCTGAATGGTCGTTTTTAAATGCGGCTCAGGGAAGTCTTCGTTTATACACAAATCTTGCCTCAGATAGTGTACGCAATCTATATGAGCTGCCAGCGGTGCTGATGCAAAAATTCCCCGCTGAAAGTTTTTCAGCAACCACCAAACTCACCTTTACTCCAAATCCCAAACTTACCGAAGAGTCTACAGGCCTGATCGTAATGGGCATGAGCTATGCTTATATTGGTCTGCAAAGTGAGCAGGATGGATCAAGCCTGGTTTATTCGGTATGTATAAACGCAAATAAGGGTAAATCAGAGGTACAGAAGAAAATAACAAAATTAAAAGGCAAGGAAATTTATTTGCGCGTAAAAGTTAGTCCTCAAGGGCAATGCAGATTTAGCTACAGCATAAATGGCCAGGATTTTATTGATATACCCGACCAGTTTACCGCAGAAGCCGGACAATGGATCGGAGCCAAAGTTGGCCTCTTCGCTATCCGAAAAACTCAGACCAACGATTCAGGATACGCCGATTTCGATTATTTCCGTATTCATTGAGGGGAAAGCCCACGAATAAAATAAAACCAATTTATAATTAAATTCTGAAGTAAAATGAAAAGTATCCTATCATTTATCTTTCTTCTTAGCGTTTCTCTTGCCTCCCTGGCCCAGCAAACTCAACAATTTACCGTCGCCGTCGACGGTAGCGGAGATTATAAAACCATTCAACAAGCTGTCAATGCTGTACGTGACCACATGCAGCTGAAGGTCAAAATCTTTGTTAAAGACGGAATTTATCGCGAGAAACTGGTGATACCGGCATGGAAGAAAAATATTTCAATCATTGGTGAACATAAAGATAAAACGATTATCACCAATAGCGATTACTCTGGAAAAGAATTTCCAGGGAAGGATTTTACTGGTAACGGTAAATACAGTACCTACACCTCTTACACCGTTCTGGTTCAGGGAAATGATTGTAGCCTGCAAAATTTGACCATAGAAAACACTTCAGGAAGAGTAGGGCAAGCGGTTGCCTTAACGGTCGAATCGGATAGATTCAGTGCAAATAATTGTGACATTAAAGGAAACCAGGATACGCTGTATGTGTCAAAGGACGGACGCTGCTATTTTGTGGACTGCTATATAGAAGGTACAACCGACTTTATATTTGGAGAGGCCACTGCTGTGTTCCAGCATTGCTCAATTAAAAGTTTAAGCAATTCTTTTATTACCGCTGCGTCCACGACAGCGGATCAAAAATTTGGCTTTGTTTTTCTGGATTGTGAACTTACTGCAGCACCCATGGTCGATAAGGTTTATCTGGGGAGACCATGGCGACCCTATGCTAAAACGGTATTTATCAATACCCAGATGCAAAACCACATCGTACCTGAGGGATGGCACGCCTGGCCTGGAGACCCCATGTTTGAATCCAAGGATAAAACAGCCTATTATGCGGAGTATCATAGTACCGGTCCTGGGGCAGTATCTGAAAACCGGGTCAAATGGTCTAAACAGTTAAGCAAGCGAGAAGCATCAAGATATACCTTGAAAAATATTTTTGGGTCCTGGAACCCTAAGGGCTAAGTGTCCTCTTCAGACATAAAAATTATAGATAAACGAGATAAGAATATGAATTTTCCAAAACCTAAAATAAATAACGGTAGCGCTCAAGTCGATCGATTGATAGTGCTAATGCTAATATGTACGCTATCAATTACTGCCTACGGACAGCAAAAGTTGAAGCTTGAGTATGATAAGCCCGCACAGAACTGGAATGAAGCTTTGCCCCTTGGCAATGGACGTCTAGGATTGATGGTTTTCGGAAATCCCGGCATCGAACATTTACAACTCAATGAAGAAACGGTTTGGGCAGGTGGTCCAGGGAATAATGTCCCGAAAAACACCGCAGATAAAATTGTTGAAATCAGAAAACTCCTTTTTGCAGGATCTAACCTACAGGCGCAGGAGCTCTCTAATAAAACGTTCCCACGGCAAGCCCCATCTGATCTCAATTATGGTATGCCCTACCAAACTGTTGGAGATTTATGGCTCAAATTCAAAGGACATGAAAATTTCACCCAATATCATCGGGAACTGGACATTTCCAAAGCCGTTTCACAGGTAAGTTATAAATTTCAGGGAACAACCTTCAAAAGAACAATCTTTTCTTCTTTTACCGATGATGTGATCATTATAAAGCTGACAGCTGATAAACCAAAAAGTTTAACCTTTTCAATTTCATTATCAAGCATTCAGAAAGAACACCGTATCAGTGTTGAACAAAAACAGCTTGTACTTTCTGGAACCTCAGGCAGTGTAGACAATAAAATAGGACAAGTGAAGTTCACAGGGTTGGTCAAACCTGTCCTCATCGGTGGAACGATCAGCTATTCAGACCAAGATATTAGTATTAAAAATGCAGATGAGGTGACTTTATATGTTTCAATAGGAACAAATTTTAAGCGCTATAACGACTTGGGCGGGAACGAGCTTAAGATTGCTTCAGATAAGTTGGCGACTGCCGCAAAGGTTGGTTATCAGAAAGCTTTGGACAGTCACATCCGAAAATACAAAGGTTTTTTTGACCGGGTGAGCCTTGATTTCGGAGACTCTCCACAATCAAAGAAAGCAACTGATACCAGAGTAATTGAATTTGCCTCAAAAAAAGATCCGCAACTCGTTGCCATGTATTTTCAGTATGGTCGCTACCTGTTAATTTCCTGCTCACAGCCCGGAGGGCAACCGGCAAACCTCCAGGGGATTTGGAACGATAAAAACAGCCCGCCTTGGGACAGTAAATATACGGTGAACATCAACACAGAGATGAATTACTGGCCCGCTGAAATTACCAATCTCTCGGAAATGCATGAGCCGTTGTTTACGATGTTGGAGGAACTTTCCCAAACTGGAAAGCAAAGCGCTAGAGAAATGTATCACGCCAGGGGATGGAATATGCACCATAATACGGATTTGTGGAGAATAACAGGGATAGTTGACGGCGGTTTTTATGGCATTTGGCCCATGGGCGGGGCGTGGTTGACCCAGCATCTATGGCAACATTATCTATTTACTGGTGATGAAAGGTTTTTGAAAAAGTATTACCCTGTGCTTAAAGGTGCCGCCATGTTTTATCTAGATGTAATGCAGGAGGAACCAAAAACAAAATGGTTGGTGATGGCACCTTCGATGTCTCCTGAAAATACTTATGAGAAAGGGGTCGGTGTAGCTGCGGGAACAACAATGGATAATCAGTTGATTACTGATGTTTTCAACAACATTATCCGCGCAAGTGCAATTCTAAAAATCGATCGCCCATTTTCAGACTCGGTAAGCAATGCACTAAAAAAAATGGCGCCTATGCAGATAGGTAAGTATACACAGCTTCAGGAATGGTTACAGGATATGGATAGGCCAGATGATAAACATCGTCATATTTCCCATCTTTACGGACTTTTTCCTTCCGGACAAATCTCACCTTTCAGAAACCCGGAGCTACTCGAAGCTGCGAAGAACTCACTAATTTACAGGGGAGATAAATCAACCGGATGGTCTATGGGTTGGAAAGTAAACTGGTGGGCAAGAATGCTTGACGGAGAGAAAGCCTATAAACTAATCTCCGATCAGCTTAGTCCTGCACCTAAAGAAAGTGTCGGACAGTCAGGGGGTACCTATCCGAATTTACTGGATGCGCACCCGCCTTTTCAGATAGATGGTAATTTCGGATGTACAGCTGGTATCGCCGAAATGCTTATGCAAAGCTTTGACGGAAGTATCTATCTTCTACCGGCATTGCCTGAAGCATTGGCATCGGGTCAGGTGAAAGGATTGCGCACAAGAGGGGGCTTCGAAATTGGTTTGATATGGGAAAATGGTAAAGTCAAACAGGTAACCGTTAAATCCCATCTTGGCGGCAATTGCAGGCTAAGACTAGCATCAGATGTCTTACTTAAAGGAGAATTACTCAAGGCTGCCTCGGGGGATAACCCCAATCCGTTCTTTTCGGTTAATGCCACCAAAACCCCAAAAATTTCCAGTGAAGCAAAATTGAAAGGGATTAATGTCCCAAATACAACCCTCTATGATTTCCCTACACAACCCGGCATGAGTTACACTTTTAAAACACCATAAAAACAAGATATATATATCGCTTAGAAATCGATCTTGGAACCTCATCAGTGAAAGTTGTAGATGCATTGACCAAAAAACATATTGCCTCAGCCAGTTTTCCAGAGCAGGAAGTGCCCATCATGTCCAAAAGGAAGGATGGGCCAACAGGCCCCAATCGACTGGTGGAAACATACCCAGCAAGCTATTTTTATGGCTAATGCTTATGGTTTATTTGATACTGAAGAAATAACATCGTTCTGAATTGCCTGCCAAATGGATGGGTTGGTGGTTGTAGATACGGAACAAAATCTCTTAAGGAGCAGTATCATCCGATGCGATAGCAGGGCAATTGAATTTGGAAAACAAGTATTCAAGCTCTCAAGCAGCAGCACCTGCTTGGACACTCACTTAACTCTCCAGGCAATACACAAAAACTTCCAGCAAATAATCACACAAAACAAACCCCTGATACTATTTGACCGGACGGATGAAAAACTGAATGTCTCTCGAGTGGTGCTGGATGATCACAAGGCTGGATACACTGCGGTCATACATTTAATTGATCGAGGTTATGAGAAAACTGCTTTCTTGACAACCAAGCATGGGATAGCATTTTCACTGAACGCCCGCAGGGCAAGAAGGATGCCCTGCGGTAGGCTGGAATGAGCCTCTTCAAGGAACATGTCCTCTTTGGAGGTTTGGAGGATTGTCAATAACAGACAGGCACTTTGGAGCCAATAAGTAATTAAGGGGGCCAGAACCTCTGGATACATTCATCGCAGCTGGTGATTTTACTGCGCCGGGCGTAATTAAAGAGTTGAAAGAACTTTCAATCGCGTCAATCAGAATAGGCGTGATAGGCGTTACCAATGAAGGCTTTCAGACTATTTCTCCCCCGGTCTTTCCACAATGGATCAATACCCTAATCAAATGGGCTGGGAAATTACATAATTATTTGTTCAGGTGTCCTACCAACCTCATTTGTCGTATCCTGTAAGGAAAATAGTGATCCAGCCGACCCTAATTGAATGGGCTTCCACAGCGAATACATATAAGTAGGCAATTTAAAAGCACTTGCTAGGGGTTGCTCAATATATTGCTTCGTCTCAGTGATAAACAGATCGGACATACCCAACAGGATATTGAACAAATAGATGACACATTTGGTCAGTTTTTAGACCTCAATTATTCACCGTAAGAATAAGTTTGTGCTGTGCTTTCGGAAGATCATCGGATTATTGCCTGACTTTTCGAAAACATTACTAACCAGATAATCTTTAACCAATGAACGCTAGAACTAAAGCTCGCTCCTCGAATGAGAAGCGCGACAAACTGTTATTCAATAGCTTTGTACCCCAAAAATTTAAGCCATCATCCAACATTAAGTCTTGACATCGTCTTTCATGAAAGTCGCAGACAAATTGTACTTTATCTCTATCAGTGCAATCGGTTGCTTGGAGTTTTCTAGTTGATATTAAAATTTTATAACCAAACATAACTTTTACCACTCGTCTCACTCAGGCGAGTAAACTTTTAACCAATTAATTATGAGAAAGTACTACCAAAACTATCATTTGGGCCTTACGCAAGCCCGGGCTATTGCAAAAAATCACAATTGCGCTTACAGCCAACCATCTTTGTCACGATGCATACTCGCTATGCAGTATGCTTTTTTATCCAAACGAAAGCTTAGAAATAATGCTGAAGAAAACGTATTTGTACTTCAATCAAATAATTAGCTATGAAAAGAATTCTATCCCTCATCGTACTTTCATTGCTGTCGTTGCAGGTATTATATGCGCAGAACAAACAATTAAAAGGAAAAATTTTAGACATTAAAGGAGTGCCTCTTATTGGTGCTAGCGTTGGGGTCAAGGGCGGTGGAAAATCGACCAGTACCAACGCTGACGGTGCATTCACGTTGTCAGTTCCGAATGGATCAGTTACCCTGGTTGCCCAATTCGTCGGTTATCAAAAAAAGGAAGTCAACTTTTCGGCAAAGGATCAGAATGTAAGCATCACCCTCCAGGATGATGTGACAAGCCTGGAAGAAGTCACCGTCGTTAATGTTGGTTATGGAACCGTTTCCAGAGAATCTCTAACAGGTTCGGTATCATCATTAAAAGCAAGCCAGATAAAAGATATTCCAATTAACTCTGCTGAACAGGCATTGGCAGGTCGGCTTGCCGGGGTCCAGGTTACCGCAACCGATGGCGCACCCGGAACTAATGTTCAAATCCGTATTCGTGGTGGGAGCTCGATAACCCAAGACAATGCCCCGCTTTATATTGTAGATGGGGTTCAGGTTGAAAATGCGCTTCGTGCACTCTCTCCTCAAGATATCGAATCCATTGATGTATTAAAAGATGCAGCCTCAACAGCAATCTATGGCGCGAGGGGAGCCAATGGTGTTGTATTGATCACTACCAAATCCGGCAGACGCGGAAGAACAACGGTAAGCTATAATGGCTTTGTCGGTGCTGGAAAAATTCTGGGCAAACTCGATGTGTTGGATGCGACCGATTATTTGAAATATCAATATGAAAGAAGCCGCGGAAACCTCATTGACAGTACTTCTTTCGTTACTACCTATGGTCCTTTCGACACGCTGGAAGTTTATCGTGATAAAGGAAGAAACTGGCAGAACGAAGTTTTTGGAAAAGTCGCCCTGCAGCAAACGCACAATTTAAGCCTGAATGGCGGAGACGAAAAGATTTCGTATAACTTAAGTCTGACCTCTAACGGACAGGAAGGCGTGATGATCAATTCAGATTTTGATCGTAAACTCTTAGGATTTAAAATGGAGATCAGGCCGAATAGCAAGTTTCGTTCGGGATTCACCGTAAGGTATACAGATGAAAGAATTAATGGTGCCGGGGTGTCAAGTCCTGGGCTTGCAAGGGATAATTTTCTTAAAAATACCCTTTCATACCGGCCAGTGGACGGAAAGAATCCAACAGATATTGATTTTTATGATGCGCAGTATCTGGCCGTATCTGATCTACGCAATCCGGTGATCAATGCGACGGCAGTTTATAGGAAAGTGTTCGGTAAAAGGTATAATTTATCAGGATACATGAGCTATGCTTTAACACCGGAAATTACAGCAAGGGTAACAGTCGGATATGACAATAATAATTCCAGAACTGATAATTTTTATTCTGAAATAACTGGTCAGGCGTCGTTATACTCCGGAATGCCGATTGCATCAATTCTCACGGGTACTGTGAATTCTCTGAATAATTCCAATACGCTGACCTATAGTAAAAAAAATATCGACAAGCATCACGATATAGACGTATTAATCGGACAGGAAACCTATCAGACCAGAAACCAGCAGTTCAATGCCGAGACCCGATATTTCCCACTTGGAATAAGCCCGGAAAAAGCACTTTCAAACATGAATCTGGGTAATCCACCTAGTGGCCAGGCTCAACCAAGGCCCACGACAAATAATGTCATGGCCAGAACTTTATCGGCTTTCGGTCGAATTAACTATGGTCTGGATAAAAAATACCTGCTTACCCTAACTGCAAGAGCTGACGGAAGTTCAAAATTTATGGAAGGACAACGATGGGGATTTTTCCCATCCGGCGCATTCGCATGGAGGATATCTGAAGAAAAATTTGCACAGACCATCAAGCCGGTAATCTCCGATGCCAAATTGAGATTAAGCTACGGTTCAACAGGCAATAACAGAATCAACGATTTCAGTTACCTACCACTTTACTCTTCTAGCACCTATTACGGCTTAAATGAACAGCTTGTTCCTGGCGTTGTCCCGAGCCAGCTGGCTAATCCAAATGTAAGATGGGAAACAACAGTATCGAGAAATCTGGGCCTTGATTTGAGCTTTTTTGATAACAGACTCCAGTTTACCACTGATATATATTACAATACAACAAAAGACTTATTACTTCAGAATCCCATTCCCCAAACCTCAGGTTACTCTCAACAAACTCAGAATATAGCTGCAACCTCTAACAGAGGACTTGAATTTCAGTTGTCCGGTATTATTGTAAAAACAGAAAATTTCAGTTATTCTGCAAACTATAATATGTCTTTTAACAGAAATAAGGTCGAGAAACTAAACGATGGTATCACCTCTAAGGGGTATGCATCGGGATGGGACTCCAATACAGGTAACGATTATTTAGTGGAAGTGGGCAAGCCGTTGGGACAGATGTATGGTTACCGTTCTGACGGATTTTACAAAGTAAGTGATTTTAATTTCAACGCGACAACAGGCGTTTATACATTAAAGCCGGAAGTTGCCTCATTCTTCGGGGTTACCAGAAGTACCGTTCAGCCAGGAACCATGAAGTTACTTGATTTGGGCGGCTCCATTCGTAATCCGGATGGTACTCCGGCAATCCACACCGACGAAGACAGGACTGTTATCGGGAATGCAGCACCAGATTTTATAGGTGGTCTGAATCAGCAGTTTTCATATAAAAATTGGGATATGAGTATTTTTGTGAATTTCAGTGTAGGCAATGATATTTACAACGCTAATAAAATTGAACTTACAAATTCTAGGCTTAAAGGGGTAAATTTGCTGGAATCAGTTAACGGACGGTTTTCAACAATTGACCAGAACGGAAAATCACTTCTTAACGATCCTGCTAAACTGGAAGCCTATAATGCCAATGCAACGACCTGGAGACCATATGAAAATAGTAATCTATTTACCGATTGGGCAGTTGAAGATGGCTCATTCCTGAGGATAAATAACATCACCCTAGGGTACACACTTCCATCTGATTTCGCGAAAAAAATCAAGCTCTCCAGCCTGCGGTTTTATGCTACAGTCAATAACCTCGCAACTATTACAGGATATTCTGGTTTTGATCCTGAGGTTAACACCAGAACAAACGGTGGGCTGACTCCGGGCGTGGATTATTCAGCATATCCAAGGTCCCGAACAATTCTTTTTGGACTTAATCTATCCTTTTAACCAAAATAAAAGCATCATGAATTTTAACAAAATAAAAATATTTACACTCGGCAGCCTGGCTATTGCGATGTTACTGAGTTTTGGCTCATGCAAAAAATATCTTGAAATTAAACCGGAATCTGCCTTCTCGCCAGAAGATATTTTCAGTAATGTTTCCAGCGCTAATTCTGCTGTGATGGGAATTTATCAATTATTAGCGGGCGATGACGGCTATGGTCAACGTCAGTCGCTGGTTTTTGTGAACGATACGGACGAATTTTCAAGAAGTGGTGATGTGGATGCAGGTGCGAGAGGACTTGCTCGATATGCTGCAGATGCGGGCAACGGTGAACTAGCCGCCACATTTATTAGAGGCTATCAAGGCATTGAAAGAGCTAATCTGTGTATAAAATATATACCCTTGATGACTGCCTACACTTCAGGATCTGCTGCAGACAAAAAGGAATTGAGAAGGCTATATGCAGAGTCACTCGTATTGAGAGCCATTTATTATTTTGATCTGGTAAAGAACTGGGGAGATGTTCCTTTGCAAACTGAACCATCAGTCTCGGGAATGGACTTTAATCTTGCCAAAACAAACAGTGACCTGATTTATGACCGGATTTTAGCAGATATCAGTGTCGCCGAGCGGCTATTACCCTGGAGAAAGGAAACAACCTCAGACGAACGCATCACTCAGGGCGCTGCCAGAGGAATGCGGGCGAGAATTGCTCTTTTTCGCGGTGGTTTTCAATTGAGAAGATCTTCAGGAATGATGGAACGCCTTCCAGATTATATCAAATACTACACCATTGCCAGGGATGAATGTGATACAGTAATCAGATCAGGTCAGCATATCTTAAATCCTAGTTTTTATGATGTGTTCAAAAAGGCCAATGAACTTACGCTGGATAATGTTTATGGCGAACGGATGTTGGAAGTCGCCCAGGCTGGAGGAAATGCCAACTATGATAGTAAGCTAGGTAGAGCGAGCGGAACCAGAATTGCCGATGCTTCCCGGTATGGTCCCGGGGGTGGCGCCATGAATCCCACTGCAAGTTATTTTTACAGCTTTGACCCACTCGACCCAAGAAGAGATGTTTCTATAGCCCATTACAATATCGACGCACTGAACCTTAAAAGTCCGGCAAAAATCACTGAAATGAATGATGGGAAATACCGACGGGACTGGCGGCCGATCATTGCTGGCGCTACCCAAACCTTGGGAATTAACTGGATTATGTTAAGGTATTCTGATGTGCTCTTGATGTATGCTGAAGCAATTAATGAAATAAACGGCGGACCAGATGCGAATGCAATTAAAGCTTTCGAAGATGTCAGAAGACGGGCATTTTCAGCGAACCCAGGTAAAGTAGGCACAACGCCCACTGGCAAAGAGGCGTTCTTTGATGCGGTAGTGAAAGAGAGGTCCCTGGAATTGGGTGGAGAGGGAATTCGTAAATATGATCTAATTAGATGGAATCTTTTAGGCGCCAAACTCATCCAGGCACGCACAGAAATGACTGCTATTTTCAATACCCCTGCCAAATATCCAAGGTATCTTTATTACAGGAATGTTGGTGAGGAATTTGAATTTTTACCTGGAACCGGTTACTATTTACCAGATCCTGCTGTGCCTCCTGCGGTATTGTATAACGCGGTAACCAACCCAACCGGTTATATCCGAGTGGACTGGCGTCAAAATCTGACCATCACTGCAGGTGGAGCTGTAGAAAAACTTGGACGGAATTTTAAGTCTAATCATTCAGAGGTCTTGCCGATTCACAGAACGATTATCGATCTTAATCGTAATCTTAAACAAGATTTCGGATACTAACCTATATATTAGATCTTTTTTGATTAAATAACTAAAAAGCATGAAGAGCATATCGAATATATGCTCTTCATGCTTTCTTTTGTATGGTAAAAATTTTCATCCGACTGATCTGTCTGGAATAAAAATGTTGAGAAATGCTATGCCTATTGAAGACCTAAACCACCACGCCATACTTTACACCCAGGTATAGGTCTAGCCAGTCCGCATGTTTGTTGGATAAAAGTGTGAAGGTCAAATAAACAACATAGGACAGACCATCCGGTACTGTCCCATGTATTACAAACTATTAACTAAAACTATCTGGATGACTTCTACAACACCCAGTTTTTCTTTTTCGCCCAGTAAGTGGGGCACCTGGTAATATTATTCATAAATAGAGCAATTTTAGAGATGCCCTGCAGTATTAGGTGAATATTCTTTCGGCATAAATACAACTTACAATGTGTAGAGATGATATCCTGATAGAGACTTCATGCCATGAACTTTTTAGTATTTTATCTCCGTAATGATCAGCTGTTGGATGTTGTGCTTGTCCCTCAGTTTCATCATTCATAATAATTTTTAGGAAATCATCTTTTTCAGCAATAAATCACTTCATAAATTTTAAAAAAAATTAGTAGGCTACAGTTGAATGAGCGTTTGCCTGTTGGGGTACAAAGAATATTAGATCCGAAAATCTTACCTGATCTATAACTTGCCATCCGAGTAAGGCGCCTTGTCTGGACAAACTTTTTTTGTAGATAAAATAAATTCAACCATTTCATTGATATTTCCCGAAAAATACTGAATGCAGAGGTTTTCAATTTCGCTGGTCAGAAGTTCCTTTTTAGTAAAGCTGAAAAAGTACAAATATCCCTTAGACGTTTTTCGGTGGTTTAAAATTGAGCGGTTTTCCATCAACCTAAGCGCCAACGAAATCGTGCTGGCTGCCATGACCGGCCTGCCCATTCTTAGTCTGATTTCTTTCGCTGAAAGTTCTGAGTCATCTAACAATACGTCAATAATTCTTCTCTCAATATTATTAAGCTTCAAAATTGTCATCGTTTTTAATTCGTGTGTAAAAAAGTTCTTTTGATGACCGGACTGTTCGCTTTACAATAAGTATCTACCGCTCTGCCATGTTGAACCGGTAAAAATGAACGCTCGTATTCGTACATCGATATTCTCCAAGGTTTTAATTGCCAGCCGACTTGGAAAACATAAATTAACGGTATGAAAATGTTCACTTAATATTGGTACGGTTCGGGTTATCTCATCATGCAAAAATTCTTTCACATATGGACATAAACAACATGTAAATATTCACAGATAATGCTGTTCATACTTACATGTTGAATCCTAGGATTGGGCACCGAAAATGCATTCTTTGTACAGAAAGGCGCTGATAATGAAATATTTTATAATTATCTTTTAATTAATGGAAAATCCCGTTATTATTTTATAGATTACCGGTGAAAATCTTCTTTAATTCTTTGTCAAGGTCATCCCCACGTAGATTTCTTGCAATGATTTTGCCGGAGGGATCGACCAGGAAGTTTTGTGGTATTGCTTTCACTGCATACTTATCAGCAATTCGCTCTCCAGTGGCCGCTTCATCCAAGATTTGTATATATGGTAAGGCATCATCTTTTACAGCTTTTAGCCATGCGGTCTTGTCTTTATCCAGCGAAATACCCAATACTTCAAAGCCCTTGCCCTTAAATTGATTGTAAGCTTTAATAACATAGGGATTTTCTGCGCGACAGGGTGTACACCAAGATGCCCAAAAGTCGATGAGTACATATTTTCCTTTAAGGTCTGTGAGCTGAATTAGCTTACCGTTGATGTCATCTTTTGCAAATGCGGGGGATAGAGAGCCTATATAAGTAGCCTTGGTCAAGGCCAGGTCTTGACCAAGCTTTACCCCGGTTCGTGTTTTACGAACCTTCTCGGAAAGCGAATTGTAGAGCGGTTCGATTTTTTCAACTTTTATCATTGGTCCTGCAACCCTGCTCAATATATCAGCGCTAATTTCTGCATCCGTATTTTCTTTCACAAATTGGATGTTTAACTGCTCTCTTGCCAGCACTTCTTTTTGATAGGCGGCAGCTAGCTGATCATTCAACTTTCTCATGCTGGTATCTTTTGGAATAATCTTGGACCACTTGTCAGATATGGATTTCAGATTCTCAGAATTGGCTTTCAAAAGTTCCTTGTATCGCGCATTTTGTTTATTGATAACAGCTCCACTTACCTTAGCAGATTTTAATGAGTCTTTTCCTAAAACGGTAATTAACCCCTTTTCTAGATAAATCTGAATAATATCCTGCGCTTTACGAAGCCCATTGCCTGAATGATCCAAAATAAGTTGCGCACTTGAATAATCTGATATTGTCCCCTGAAAGGTAAACTGGCCATCATTAACTAAGGTTGAATCCGTGATGGTTTTATTACCATTATAAAAAATTAAAAAAGCCTTTCCCCCCGGCGCTTGCTTAAACTCTTGCAACCTGCCACTTACCTTGTACGCCACGTTCTGCGCGCTCATGACGAACGGGCATAATATTACCAGAATGATTAATTGTATTCTTTTCATGTCTTTTTATTAAAATGTATAAATAATTGAGGGTGAAAACCGAACTTTAGGATTTAAGATACTTTAGGGATTGTTGATCATCTCTGGATTCGCATTCGTGACTACCTGGTCGAAACGCATAGTCAACCTCTCGGTTTTAAGTGTATAGGTTTCTAATGGCAGGCCATTCGCAGCATTATATTGAATATGTTGATAAACTTTGTCTTTGAACAATGGATCAACAGATAGTCTCCTCATATCATACCATCTAAAGCCGTACACTGCAAATTCCCTAACGCGCTCATCTATTATGAACTTGATTAAGTTCTCTTTTAAGGCAATGTTTACTTCTGCGTCAGCTGCTGGCATACGCAATTTTCTGAAGGAAATAAGTGTTTTGAGGGACCCTGATATATCGCCAGTTCGAGCCTCACACTCTGCTTTCATCAATTCAACATCAGATAAGTAAACACCTTGCGAGGCTTGAGAGGCAAAGGGCCCTTTTCTCCTTAGCAGGCCCCCTGGGTTAGATATGGTACTGTTGTTCGGTTTGTCTGTAAATGATTTCAAACGCTGGTCATTCGCCCCGTACAAACTAATCACCCAAGGTGCTACCACCAGATCATTTGAGGTCGATGGCCAGGTAACTACGCTCGTCCTGGTAAATAGGCTTTCAGTATTAAGCAGCGAACTTACTGTCCAGGTAGCTACTTTGTAGGTTTCATTATAATCATATATCGCTACAGGGAATTCAGTAGGATAGTGCGTTTTTGCGGTGTTAATCAACGACAGCGCCTTTATATAGTCACCCATATAAAAATATGCCTTGGCTAAAACCAGCTCTGCTCCAGATTTTGTTAAACGAATTCTTGCCGTATTATTAACCGGGATGAACGGAATCGCTTCCGTAAGATCTGCAATAATTGACTGATAAACCTGCTGCACGGTAGCACGGGTGAAAGAATTTTGTGTAACATCTGCCTCAGTGATTAGCGGAATTCCCGGGTCTGTAGCTGAGCTCTCGTTATTATAGGGCTTTCCATAAAGATTGATCAACATTAAATTGAAATACGCCCGATTCCCTTTCGCCTCCATTTGCAACCTCTTCTTATAATCATTATCCGATCCTGCAGATTCCATTACTTCATTAATAATTTTATTATATAAGTACAGATTTTTGATTGGAGTAGACAATTCCGAAGCACTGACATTCGGATCATAAACATTGGCCTGCCAGGTAAATAACCTTACCGTTTGTATATTTGCGGAATTGAAAAAGTTGCTTATCGTAGCCACATCATCTCCCATAGGCACGCTTGGGTGGCTCGTACCAATCGACAATACCGAATTGGCATCCAGAAACAATCCCTCATAATCAGAGGTGTTCTTAACAATCAGTTTGCCCTTTGGCTTTAGTTCCAAAAAGCTTTTTTTGCAGCCGCCCACGAGGCCGGCTGTTAACAAAAACAAAATAATGATATTTATTTTTTTCATGGTACTTAATCTAAATACAAAAATTTATAGTGAAATATTTGCACCAACAGATATGGTATTCTGTCCGGTACGCAACGCACGAATGCCCCCAACTTCTACGTCCTGTCTTTGAAATTCTGGGTCTATGCCGTATTTATTGGCTTTCCACAGCATCACATTTCCAACTTGAGCGAAAACACGGAAGGTATGTATTGAGAGATGTCTCAATACATTTTCGGGCAGATCATAACTTAAAGTGATGTCCCTAAGTTTCACAAAAGCACCGTCAATTACATTAGTGTTTGAAATCATGTAATACCACGGATAACGCGCAGCGTTTTGTTGGGTATTGCCAATAAAGGATGGAATATCTGTAAACTGTTCATCCCCCGGCTTTTTCCACCTATTTGCAAAATCACTATGATAATTCGTGGCCCGTGCATTAATACCGGTATATTTTGTATTTACATCTCTCCTGATTACGTTGCCTGCATTAAATATCATGTTGGCCTGAAGATTAAATGATTGATATCGGAATGAATTTAAAAATCCACCTGACCATTTTGGTTGATAGGTTCCCATGTATAAAATATCTTCCGGTTTTGTCGCATTGAAAGCTTTCGTGATGGTTCCATTATTCAGCCTGGCCTGAGGATCTCCGTTTGCATCCAGACCCACATAGTCATATGCAAATATGGGATAAGCTGAATAGCCTTCCACAAAACTTGCCCTTAACTTACTTATACCGGTGCTGATTGCAGTGCTGTTAACCTTGGTAACGGTATTGGTATTGTGGGCGACGTTGAACGTACTTCGCCATTCAAACTGAGCACTTCTGATATTTACTGTAGTTAAAGATAGCTCTATTCCTTTATTTTTTAGTTCGCCCACATTTCCAAGGACTGTTGCGCCGGTGGCTATTGCAAATGGATTAATAGCATACTGATCCAGTAAGTCCTGGGTGTTTTTCCAGTATAAATCTACTGATCCGGAAATTCTGTTATATAAAAATCCAAAATCGGCTCCGATATTAGTATTTTTAGTAAGCTCCCATGTTAATGTTCGGTTTGCCGGAGTAATCAGTCTATATATGTTACCATTTGAAAATGTATAATTGAGGCCAGCTCCCGGACCTATGATATCGTCCGATGATGCGGTTCCTGGCGATGGTGAATTGCCGGTTATTCCATAGGTTGCCCGAAGTCTGAACATATTTAACCATTGAAACTCCTCCATGAATTTTTCTCTATTCATATTCCACAGTCCACCAACACTCCATACCGGTCTATTTTGAGCAGATTTGTCCTTTCCAAAAAGATTGGATTGATCAAGACGCACACTGGCGTTGATCCCATATCTGCTTTGGAATGTATAGGCCAGATTTGAATAGTTCGAGATCACACGGGTTTCCACCTCCGTGTTCGAAAAGTAATCTCTGGAGGCAAAATTAAAACCTTGATTAATAGGATTGACAACATTGAAGAAACCATTTTCCAAGGTTTTATAGTCAATCGATGGGAAGGAGTAGAGATCATCATCGAATCCTCTGATCAGATCTGATGAGACAACTGTTTTCATGCGTTGCACTTCACTGCCGACCAGCACAGTTAGCTGATGCTTTCCTTCCAGCCAATCCCGGTTAAAAACCAACTGATTTCTTAGTGTCCAGTCCGTCGTATTGGTGTTATTGGTCGATAAACGTCCGCCGGTCTTTGGAAAGTTATAAGTGAGCAGTTTGGTTGTAGGATTATATGTCGCAAAGCTCATCACCTCAGACCTGACATCGTAAAGATCTTGGCCTTCAAATTGTCTTGAACTGTTTTTAGCTAAGACTGTGCTGTATATTCCCTCGAAACGTAGCCCCTTGATAATTTTAACCGTCAAACCACCATTTAGCCTGGCCGATAATCCGTCCACATTTGTATAGCCGTTGTCAGGCTCATTGAGCGGTATATAATTAAGGCTGACACCACCGATTTTTTCCGCCGGAATTCGTAATTCATCAGGAAGATACCTCCACGGCATGCTAAGAGATTCACCATTTCCCCCTTGGAAAAGCTGATATGGCGTAAAGTTTGATGTGAAAAGGTCCCATGGTTTAGATTTACCCCTGGTATGGGTAATATCCGTGATTAGATATAATTGAATGCGATCACTTACCTTGAAATCCTGTCTAAGGTTAAATTTGAATGTCTCACTATTGTTATCGGGGACATTGCCGTTGTTTTTCGCTAAATTATAGTTAAAAGACCCATATGCTGCGTATTTTTTGGAACCGCCGCTGACAGATAAGGAATGATTCGTCACCCATGTATTCCTATAAAATAAGTCTTTGATCTGATCTTTATTTGAGATACGGGACATGCTATCCAGCCTGGCATTAGCGACAGCTTGGGTAATTAAGCCTCTGGAAAGGTCATATAAAGTTTGTTCGTGCGGCGGAACAGTAAGGTTCGTTCGGCTAATGACACTCGCCCAAGGGGTGACTGCAGGATCGAAGATTTCTTTCGAAGCCTGGATAAACTCTTGAGAGTTCAGCACAGGTAAATAATCTAAATCAGGACGCTGTTGTAGCCTGGTGTATGTGTTGTAGTCAACTTTGAGCTTTCCAGAAATGTTGCCTTTCTTTGTTGTAATGACAATTACACCATTAGCGGCCCGAGCTCCCCAAATAGAAGAAGCGGTCGCATCCTTTAGTACCGAAATATCGGCTACATCATTTGGATTAATCTGAGCGATGTCATTTATGGGAACCCCATCAACAACAAAAAGTGGTGAGCGGGACGCCGAAATTGTGCTTACCCCTCTGATCTGGAATTGATCAGCTCCCGGAGCATTATTAACGGTAAGGCCCGGGACTAATCCGTCCAAACGCTGAATAATATTCATTGTACCCACCCGGTCATTAAAAGTTTTCATGTCAGGCTTTGAAAATGATCCTGCACTTCGCTCTCTGGATAGTGATTGATATCCAGTATTGACAACGTTTACCTCTTCAAGATTTGCTGTAGATAATGCCAATTTAATTGTAATCAATTCAGATAAGTTTTCAAGCAATATGATTTCCTTACGTTCATAGCCCACAAACGAGATAATGAGCACTGTTCCAGTGTTCACATTCGCAAGGGTGAAATGGCCCGTTTGATCAGTCGTAGTTGTCTGATTGCTACCTTTAACGGTAATTGTTGCGCCGGCAAGCGCTTCTCCCTTTTCATTCTGTATCAGGCCTTTGATATTGGCATAGCCAGCAGTTGAATTGCCGATAGGGGATGAGTCAGATTTTCCTCTGATGATAATTGCTTTATTTGTAATGACATAAGTTAGATTTTGATTTTGCAAAATCTGACTAAGTGCCATGGATAAATCCATGTTTTTAATGTTAACATCGATCGGTTTTGCCTTATTTAGCTGATCCGTTGCAATTAAAATATTAAACCCCGTCTGCTTTTTAATTGAGTTGAATAATTTAGATAGTTTAGCTTTAGATTCTATCAGTGTTACCGTTTGTGCTTTGCTTACAGCATTGACCTGAAGCAGCGTGGCGATAAGTAGCAATGCGGTCAGTTTTATCATTCGGGTCGTTTGGCGAAGCGGGCGTTTTAGCACCGTGGGAATGATATTAAAAGCATAGCAATATTTCATACTTTTTAATTAGTTTGGTTGATATTAATGGTTCGTTCAAGTTGATTTTCCTAAGAATAGGAAAAGATGTACCAGTCCTCTGTCAGGCGATGTTGGTCCATCGTCTGAAATTATTGGTCACATCTGGGAAAAGGTTATTCAAGTAAAATTTTCTTCATATTATTAGTGGTTTAGGTGCTTTATTTTAGTTTATCACATGTATTTTTCTTCCTTGGATCTTGAATTTAACTTCACCTGTCAATTCAAGGTTTCTTAAAACCGGTTTAATGTCTTCATATCGAGAAACACTGCCCCAGAATAGTTTCGATTTATTGTTTCCTTCATACACAATCTCTACATCATACCAGCGTGCCACTTTTCTTAAGATACTTTCCAGGGTCTCATTATCGAAGGTAAATTCATTATTCTTCCAGTCTATGGCACTATTGATATCTACAGATTTCACTGTCAAACCGTTAAGGTCGGATTGAGATTGCTGCCCAGGCAACAAAGTGCGATGTTGACCGCTTTTTAAAAAAACCTTAACACGGCCTTCCAAAAGGGTGGTTTTTACAATAGGCTCATCGGCGTAACTATTGATATTGAAATGTGTTCCTAATACTTCTACTTTTTGGGTTTCTGTCTCTACAACAAATGGATGCGATCTGTCCTTCGCGACCTCAAAATATCCTTCGCCAACTAATTTTACTTTACGCTTGCCATCCACACCCAAGTGTGTGTTAAAGGTAAGACTGGAAGAAGCGTTAAGCCATACCAAGGTTCCATCCGATAGCTTAACAATATAAGTTTGACCTGCAGAGGTGGAAACGGAGTTGAGCTTATCGATTGAATGACCGTTAGATTCAACCTCGTAAATCAATTTTCCTTCTTTGGTTTTAGAAATAGAAACGCCCTGCTCTTTAGCAAGTTTCCCATCAAAATCTCCTGTCAAACTTATCTTTTTCCCATCCGAAAGGGTCAACGTGGCACCAATTTTTCCCGGTACAATATTGGTTCTGTTCACAGCATAATTTGCATGAGTGGTCTTTTTAGATTCCTTCTGATAAAAGTAACCGCCTAAGACTATTATTATCGAAATCGAAGCTGCAATAGAAATTTTTCTCCACAGCTTGATCCTGGAGGATGTTTGATTGGATTTGATGGCTGCTTTTTCCATGATTTGGGTCAGCATCATCTCTTCTGGAGTGATTCCTAGCGGCTCTTGCGTCACTAATCCAGCCTGCCAAAAGTCTTGGATCATCGCCTTTAGTTCATCGTCGTAGTCCTCAGTTGCCAATAGCTGCTGAAACTCCAAACGTTCCTGATAGCTGGCCGTTTTATCTGTAAATCGTTTGAATAGGTAGCTAAGTCTTTCCATCACCCATAAAGAGTGATTTCAGGGGAAAAAGGTAGTAGGCGCTGTAAAAATTATTTGTGACAATGGAGCGCACTTGTTAAGACCATGATGATAATTGGCCCAATCTTAATTTCTAAATGTTTTCTAATGAACTTTACGGAATTATAGATCTGTGTTTTTACGGTTTCTGGTGAGATATTTAAGAGTGTTGCAATTTCCTCGTACTTTAATTTTTCCTGCCGGCTCAACAGGTATATCCGTTGCTGCTGAAGCGGAAGTCTTTGAACCACCTCGCCAATCATAACCCGAAAATGCTCAGAAGGGTTTTCCAGAGCCTGGAAATCTGCCTCCCATTGCAAGTTCTGTTCTAATATCGGCTGAAGTTTTTTTTCCTTTGCTAATTTTTTCAATGCTTTAAAAGCCTGGTTTTGGCAAAGAATAAACAAATACCCACTAAAATTGTCGATACCTGCTAACTTTTCTCTTCTTAACCAAATCGCAACAAACGCATCCTGAACAATTTCTTCCGTCAGGGTTATGGATTCGGTTAACCGTAAAATAGCTTCTCCCAGGCCATGATAATACCATTTGAATAGCTCAGCAAAAGCTAATTCATCCCCGGTAGCGACTTTCGCCAATAAATCTCGCTCAGCATGATGGGGGGTTATAGCCATTTATTAAATTTTCGCCTAATTTAAGAATAAACGCCTCTTTATTAACAATTATTTTACAAATGAACAGTTCATCCATGAAGCATGTTCGCCAGGCTATGCCTGCTAATTCCGTTTGAAATTTTCAGACCATCATTAAAGTCTTTATGGATCTATTGTAATCTCAGTTTTAGATTTAAACTCAACCTAGACCGTTTTGAAAAGAATTCATGGAATTATTTTTCTGATTTTTATCTCATTATTTCAATTAGCAGGCCTTTATCATTGTACTCACCAATAAGTTTCGATTTCGCTCTTGAAAAACAGAGCTGCAGTGTTATGTCATAATTTTGCTATGCCAGATATCGACCAACAAAAACCATTTCTACACCTTTTTTTAGGCGGTTTCCTGCATTAAAATTGTGTTAACAAATCATTAGATAATTATATACCTCTTTTGGCAACCAGATAAGGAATCTTAAAGCAGGCGATCATCGTTTTTTGTACATAAAAGAATAACTGGATTCAATGCGTAAAAAATTACAGGACAGAATTGCTTCTTTTGAGGATGCAAAACTTATAAAAGAGAAGGGTTTATATCCTTATTTCAGATCCATAGCTTCAGCTCAGGATACTGAGGTGGTCATAAATGGAAAGAAAGTTTTAATGTTTGGTTCCAACTCATATTTAGGCTTAACCAATCATCCCGACATAAAGCTGGCCTCTAAGAATGCAATCGACAAATATGGTACAGGATGTGCAGGTTCCAGATTTTTAAACGGCTCGTTGGATATTCATCTGGAATTAGAGCAACGTCTGGCAGATTATGTAGGTAAGGAGTCAGCAGTGCTTTTTAGTACAGGTTTTCAGGTTAATCTCGGGGTAATTTCCTGTCTACTTGATAGAAATGATTATCTGATACTTGATGAATATGATCACGCTTCTATTATTGATGGAAGCCGCTTATCATTTTCCAGAACAATCAAGTATGCCCATAATGATATGAACAATCTGCGCAGCAAGCTTAGCCGTTTACCTGCCGATTCGGCAAAGCTTATTGTTTCAGATGGTATTTTTAGTATGGAGGGCGATTTGGTCAACCTCCCTGAAATGGTAGGAATTGCAAATGAATTCGGAGCAAATATCATGATGGATGATGCACACAGTCTTGGGGTGATTGGTTTTAATGGCGCAGGTACGGCATCACACTTTAACTTAAGTGATGATGTCGATTTGATTATGGGAACTTTCAGTAAGTCCCTGGCTTCATTGGGTGGGTTTATTGCAGGAGATAAGGATACAATTGAATTTATTAAACATCGGGCGAGGTCGCTGATGTTTAGTGCGAGTATGCCGCCATCAGCTGTCGCCAGTGTAATTGCAGCGCTTGATATCATCGAAAGAGAGCCAGAACGAATAGATAAACTTTGGGCGAATACCAATTATGCCAAAAAACTATTGTTGGAAGCTGGTTTTGATATTGGCCATAGCAATAGTCCGATTATTCCCATTTACATCAGGGATAATACCGCCACTTTCATGATCACCAACACCCTGCAGGAAAATGGTGTATTCGTCAATCCGGTGGTATCGCCCGCAGTAGCGTCTGATTCATCCCTTATCCGATTTTCGCTCATGGCTACCCACAGCTTCGAGCAGATAGAGATAGCCGTTGAAAAACTAACAGCAGCTTTTGCCTCCATTAATGTCAACCTGTTAAATGTTCGGCTATGAGAGTCATCAGAGAAGTTTCAGTTAAAAAAGATCTTCAGGCATTTATTGATTTTCCACATGTATTACACGCCAGGGATCCAAATTATGTTCCTGAACTTTACATTGCCCAAAGGGATTTACTGACGCCTGATAAGCACCCGTTTTTTAAACATTCTAAAATAGCACTTTTTTTGCTTATTGATGGTGAACAGATTATTGGCCGCATCGCAGCCATAGAAAATATCCATCACAATCAGGTATACGATTCCAAAGATGGTTTCTTTGGCTTTTTTGATTGTATAAATGAAGTTTCAGCAGCCCGGCAATTGATGGAAGCAGTGCATCAATGGCTAGGAGCAAAACAAATGACAAAAGTCCTCGGTCCGGTAAATTTTTCTACTAACGAAGTTTGTGGTTTGCTGATAGAAGGTTTTGATGGACCTCCTGTAGCCATGATGCCTTACAATCCGCGGTATTATCTGATATTGCTTGAAGCTCTAGGCTTTACCAAAAATGTCGATTTGAGAGCTTACCGTTATACAGCCGGCGATTATAACGATCGTTCGCTCCAACTTGTTGAACGCATTAAACAGCGGCTGCTTCGGAATGATATTACCATCCGAACCATTAACATGAAAAACTTCGCCAGGGAACGTGATTCCCTGCGTGAAGTGTACAATAAAGCATGGGACAAAAACCTGGGTTTTGTACCCATGACTGATGAAGAATTTGAGTACACAGCCAACGATTTGAAACTGATCCTCGATCCTAAGTTTTGCATTATGGCTGAGCAGCATGGAAAAATAGTTGGTTTTGCTTTAGCTATTCCGGATATCAATCAAATACTCATCAAAATTAAACGAGGCAGGTTATTCCCAACAGGCTTAATTAAGTTATTGACTGGAAAGGGAAAAATTGATGGCATAAGGATTATGCTTCTAGGGGTAGTCGAGGGCTATCGGAAAATGGGGATCGAAGCCTGTCTTTACGGCGGAATTATTAAGCGCTTTCAGGAGAAGAAGATGAAATATGCGGAGGCGAGCTGGACACTTGATCATAATGATATGGTAAACAGACCCATCGAGGATATCGGTGGAAAACTCTATCGTAAATACAGGATTTTGGAAAAGGAGCTATGAAAAAGCGGATTTTGATCACCGGGGCTACTGGATTTGTTGGCTTTCATTTAATACAAGCAGCACTTGCTAGCGGTCTGCAAGTGTTTGCGAACGTCCGTCGATCCAGTAAAACTGACCATCTGCAAGGTTTGAACATCAACTTTGTAGAACTTGATTTTGAATCCATCTACGCCTTAACCCAAAATATGGATGAACACAAGTACGATTATGTGATCCACGCAGCGGCGGTAACCAAGGCAGGAAGCCTGGATGAATATAATAAGTACAACGCATCCTATACCAGGCACCTGGCTATCGCAGTATCAAATGCCTTGCATAAAGTAGAAAAATTCGTTTTTGTAAGCAGTCTTGCAGCACTGGGACCATTAAAAAAAACAGATGCATTATTGAGCGATCATGGCGAATCAAACCCGGTAACCTATTATGGTAAAAGTAAAGCTTTAGCTGAAACTTATTTGGGAAGCATTCCAAATCTGCCACTATTGGTTTTTCGTCCAACAGCGGTATACGGACCTCGGGAACATGACATCTTGATGATGCTTAAAGCAATTAGTAAGGGGTTTGAAGTTTATGTGGGAGATGCAGACCATAAACTGAGCTTTATTTATGTGAAAGATTTGGCTGAGGTCATGATCAGCTCACTTCAATCAGATCTGGTCAACAAAACCTACAACGTGTGAGACGGGAATAGTTATGGAAGATCTTCCTTTTCAGAAAATGCCAAATCGATCATGCAAAAAAGAACTCTTAAAGTAAAAGTACCATTACCCATCCTTACGGGACTAGCGTGGTCGCTGGAAAAAACATATAAACTCGCAGGCAAGATGCCCACGCTCAATATTGACAAGGTAAAGGAACTCACCGGGATGAACTGGACCTGCGAAATTGAAAACATTAAAAAAGATCTTGGTTTTAGTCCGAAGTACCAGCTACAGCAAGGTTTAGAAGAAACAATAAAATGGAACAAGAAAAATAATTGGTTATAAGATTTTAGAAAAAAATAAAATGAGAGAACAAGTAAAAACAGCAAATGGAAAGCTTGGTATTTTAATGCCAGGTTTGGGTGCTGTAGCTACCACTATGATTTCAGGAGTAGCAGCAGTAAAAAAAGGACTATCAAAACCAATTGGCTCCCTTACACAGATGGGTACGATCCGTATCGGCAAACGCACTGAAAAGAATGAACCTAAAATTAAGGATTTCGTTCCATTGGCCGCCTTGGAGGATCTTGTTTTTGGCGGATGGGACGTTTATGAAGATAACGTTTATGAAGCGGCAATGAATGCCCGTGTTCTTGATGCTAACCTATTGCGTGATGTAAAGGATGAGCTTCAGGCCATTAAGCCAATGCGTGCAGCTTTCGACCGTAACTATGTAAAAAACCTGGATGGAAAATTTGTGAAAGATATTGATAACCGTTACGAACTGGCATTGGCCGTAATGGATGATATCAAAAACTTTAAAGCCGATAATAACTGCGATCGTATTGTATTGGTCTGGTGTGGTTCTACTGAAATTTACTTTGAACCATCAGCAGTACACGATTCATTGGCTGCTTTTGAGCAGGGATTGAAAGATAATGACCCCCTAATCGCGCCAAGTATGATTTATGCTTATGCAGCTCTAAAACTTGGGATTCCTTTCGCTAATGGGGCACCAAACTTAACAATTGACATTCCGGCATTAATCGAACTGGCCAAAGAAACCAATACCCCAATTGCCGGTAAAGATTTCAAAACCGGTCAGACGTTGATGAAAACGATTTTAGCCCCTGGTTTGGCTGCCCGTTCATTGGGAGTAACAGGGTGGTTTTCTGATAATATTTTGGGTAACCGCGATGGCTTGGTACTGGATGATCCAGATAACTTTAAAACAAAAGAGGTTTCAAAACTAGGTGTACTGGAAGATATTTTTAAACCGGAAATTAACCCCGATCTATATGGTGATATGTACCATAAAATCAGAATCAACTACTATCCCCCTCATGGTGACAATAAAGAAAGCTGGGATAATATTGACATTTTCGGATGGTTGGGTTACAAAATGCAGATTAAGATCAACTTCCTTTGCCGCGATTCAATCCTGGCAGCGCCAATTGTATTGGATCTGGCCTTGTTTATGGATTTGGCTAAACGGGCGAATCTGTCTGGCATCCAGGAATGGCTTTCATACTACTTGAAATCGCCACAAACCATTCCAGGTTTACCTGCAGAGAATGATATTTTCAAGCAGTTAATCAAGCTTCAAAATACCCTGCGTTTCATCATGGGAGAAGAATTGATTACCCATTTAGGGCAGGATTACCAGGAAGAAGTTGTAGAAACCGCATAGTGTTTTTTCACAAATTCATATCAACTTTCTTTGGCGTTGGCTATATAGGCAAGGGCGCAGGTACAATCGCTGCGGCGGCTACCTGCGCCATTTGGTGGCTTCTGCAAACCGAATATTCCAACCCATATCTCTGGCCATTTCTGTCAACAATACTGATTTTGCTCATGGGCATAATTTCCGGAGATGTAGTGGAGTCGGTTTGGGGAAAAGACCATCAACGCGTAGTGATAGATGAAGTAGCAGGGATGGGCGTTGCATTGTTGATTATTCCACTAAAGTTAGAATACTACATTATGGCCTTCATCCTTTTCAGGTTTTTTGATATTGTAAAGCCGCTATATATACGGCGTTTAGAAGCATTGCCTGGTGGATGGGGGCATGGCTGATGATGTGCTGGCTGGAATTTATGCAAATGTGGTATTGCAGCTCATCATTTTGCTCGGATTTTTTTAAATATGTTAAGGTTTTTTAAAGCACAAGCTTCATCACTTACTGCTTCAGCTACCGACTTTTTAATGACAGCCTTAACCGTAAGTTTTTTGGGGTGGTGGTTCGTGACCGGAAGTATCATCGGTACCCTTTCAGGTGGAGTAATTAATTTCTACCTCAACCGGAGCTGGGTATTTAAAGCTGGATTAAATGCCGTTCATCCCCAGATCATCCGGTATATTCTGGTTTGGACAGGTAATTTATTATTGGTCACTTTATTCGTCTATCTACTGACTCATTTTTTCAATATTAATTACTTGCACGCTAAAATAGCAGTTTCCATAGCGATTGGCCTAAGCTATAATTACTACATGCAAAAGCAATTTATCTTCCCCACAAAATGAAAATCAATTATTCATTTTTTATATTCATGTTTCTGTTAATAAATAGTTTAAGTGCTGATGCACAAAAAACAGTGGTTAGCGGAACCGTTCGGGATGCCGTTACCAAAGAAACACTTCCTTATGTTTCTGTCTTTTTTAAAGGCACAACTATTGGAACGCAAACTGATCTCAACGGCCGGTTCTCGCTCAGTTCGCCAGTTGCCCAATCCGAATTAAGTTTTAACTATGTAGGTTATCTTACCGTTTCAAAAAACCTTCTTCCGCAGATAACCCAGGAAATAAATTTAGCAATGGTTCCGGATTCGAAATCACTGGGTGAGGTGGTTATTGTGGGAGGTAAGAAAACGAGATATCGCAATAAAGACAATCCTGCGGTAGAATTGATCCGTCAGGTAATCGCCCACAGGAATGAAAACCGGATTTCGAATTTTAATACCGCATCTTTTCGTCAATACGATAAAATGCTTTTTTCCATGAGTAATGTTTCAGAGAAATTTAAAAACAGAAAAATATTCAGGAATTATCAGTTCCTTTTTCAGCAGCAGGATTCTACTTTAATCGGTGGGAAAAATTTGCTTCCTATTTACATACAGGAGAAATTGACGGATAAGTATTTTGCCAGTGATCCTACCCGGAATAAATCAATCATCATTGGCGAAAAACAAGTGAATTTTGATCAGAAGCTTATCGATAACAACGGAATGAAGGTTTACTTTGAGCGGATGTACCAGGATATTGATATTTATAAAAACAATATCTCGGTAATCAGTAATGAGTTTTTGAGTCCCATTGCAAATGCTGCTCCAACCTTTTACAAATTTTTTATCACCGATACCATCAAAACCGGAAATCATCAGGTCATCGAACTTTCATTTACACCAAGAAATACCACTGATATGCTTTTCGAAGGAAAATTGTATGTGAGCAATGACGGGCATTATGCCGTTACGGATGTAACCATGGGGGTAAATAAAAACATCAACCTGAATTTTGTTAGGGCATTAAAAATAGATCTCGACTTTGAACGTAACGTTTCAGGTAAATATAGCTTAACTAAGAGTAAATTGATTGCCGATTTCGGTTTGGGGAAAACCAAAGGAATGGGTTTCACGGGTGAGCGTTCTTCAACCTATAAAAATTACCAGTACGATGTTCAACTGCCGGATACGGTTTTTCAGGGGAAAAATATCGTTTCTGTTGCCGGGGCTTCAACAAGGGATGATAATTATTGGGAAAAGAACCGATTGGATCCTTTATCAAAAGAACAGGCAAAGATTTATCATAATATTGATACGCTTCAAAAAATACCATCTTTTCAAAGAACAGTAAAAATTGCCACCTTGCTTTTTGCAGGATATGGCAATCTTGGTCCTTACGAAATTGGTCCTGTTAATACTTTTTACAGTTTTAACAATGTAGAGGGTTTCAGGTTACGTTTTGGAGGGAGGACAACGCCCGAGTTAAGCAAGCGCTTCTATTTTGAAAACTATGCGGCTTATGGTTTCAGGGATGAAAAATGGAAATTCTTCCTTTCGGGAACCTATTCATTAAATAATAAATCCATTTACCAGTTTCCTCAGAATTATGTTCGAGCAAGTTTTCAACGGGATACCAAAATCCCTGGTCAGGAGCTTCAGTTTGTACAAGAGGATAACTTTTTGTTGTCTTTCAAACGCGGCGTAAATGATATGTTGCTATACAATGATTTTTACAGGCTGGATTATGTGCATGAGTATGAAAATCATTTCTCTTATGCGCTAGGCTTTAAAAAGTGGAGTCAAACCCCGGCCGGGGGATTAAGTTATCAAGCCAATGGTGGAGGATTTATTGATCGCTTAACCACCAGTGAACTCTCTTTGGCCTTGCGTTATGCACCAAATGAAAAATTTATTCAGGGCAAGATTTACAGGTCGCCAATCCCTGATCGTTATCCAATTTTTAACCTGCGCTATACCGCAGGAATTAAGGGATTAGTGGGAGGAGAGTACAATTACCACAACCTAACCGGAACTGTTGATAAGCGTTTCTATCTTTCCCAATTGGGTTACAGTGATGTTACTTTTGAGGGGAGTTATATAGCCGGCAAGGTGCCATTTCCGCTATTGGCTATACATAGGGCTAATCAAACCTATGCTTACCAACTCAATTCCTACAACCTGATGAACTTTCTGGAGTTTGTAAGTGATCATTACGTAAGCATCAACATTGATCATAATTTTAATGGTTTTTTCTTTAATAAACTGCCATTAATCAAAAAGTTAAAACTGCGGGAAGTGGTTTCAGTTAAAGCCCTTTACGGTGGGTTGAGAGAGGAAAATAATCCGGCATCAGGAAGTGGGATTTATCAGCTTCCAAGATTTGATAATGGTTTACAAAGAACGTATTCATTAGCTAACGATCCATACATAGAAGGAAGTGTTGGCATTGGAAATATCTTCAAATTATTAAGGGTAGATCTGGTGAGGCGTTTTACCTACCTAGATCATCCGGAAGTATCAAAATGGGGTATAAGGGCCAGGGTTAAATTTGATTTTTAAATATAATATCATGCAAAGCATAAAATTAAGAGATCGCCAACAGTTGGCCATTTATAAGGTCATCAATCCTTTTGTTAGGGGGCTTATTAAAATAGGCTTAACGCCTAATGCAGTAACCACTATTGGCCTGATTTTAAATATTGGGGTAGCCGTAATTTTTGTACTTGGTGCAGAAAAAACCAACCGTGGAGATCTATCATACATCGGGTGGGGAGGTGCACTGGTACTTTTTGCAGGATTATTCGATATGCTGGATGGGCAGGTAGCCCGTATAGGGAATATGAGTTCCAGGTTTGGTGCTTTGTACGATTCGGTACTTGATCGCTACAGCGAAATGATCATGTTCCTGGGGATTTGTTATTACCTGGTGGCACACCATTATTTTTTAAGTTCGCTTTTTGCCTTTACTGCTTTAATCGGTTCTATGATGGTGAGTTATACCCGTGCCCGGGCAGAAGGCTTGGGGGTGGAGTGCAAAGGTGGCTTAATGCAACGTCCGGAGCGGGTAGTTACCATCGGTGTTTTTGCCATTGCTTGCGGTGTTGCCGGCCACTTTTTTGGAGGTAATTATAAAATTTTTCTTCCGGGAATTTCTTTTCACGTATTCGAAACGATGTCGATTTTTACAATTCCCATTACTTTGATGGCTGTATTAACTAACATTACAGCGGTAAAAAGGTTACAGGAAGCGAAAAGAGGATTAGAGGCTCAGGAAAGAAACGAAAAAAATGCTGGTAGCCAAGCAGTTTTGGTTGCCGGGATACTGTTCTTTATTGGTTTGGGATTTGCATCGCCTTCAAAAGTAATGGCTCAGGACGCTGACCCTTCGCCAATTATTTTTCCAACACCAAAGGGAATTTCCAATCAACTTTTTTATCTGCAGCGTGATCCAAATACCAATACCATTATTTGCCAGTTAAATGTAGATAAACATGGAGAAATTATTAAGGATCAGCCGGTGAATGTTTTCTGGCTGCGTTATGGCGATCAAGGTGAAAAGAAACCACTCAGTTATATTCAGCGAAAATTTGCCTATGGGATCATCAGCAAAGATTTAGGAAATGGCCAGTTCGAACTCCGGTTCACTTCGCATAAAAAGCTGCCCATGTACCTCAGTAAATCTACAATTGATAAAAAATACCATGTTTATGCCACTATCAACAATAAAAAAATGGAACTCGAGCGCATATTTTTAAGAATAGAAGGCGGCTCTTTTTGGTTTCCAAATGTGAAATATGTTGAAATCAAAGGCCATGATGCTGCCGTTCAGGCAAAACCAATTACAGAAAGAATTAAAATTTAAACAGTATGAAAAAGAATTTTGTTTCAAATTCAACTGAATCTATCAGGATGTTTAAGAGCGATTTTATGGAAAGCCTGTCTAAGGTGCGCTATTATGTTCCCTTAATCGTTTATATTCCGGTTATTGCATTTCTGTTTTACAAATCGCTATGGCAAAATCAAATGCCTGTATTTGATTTTGCCGGTTGGTTTTTACTTGGGCTTGGCATCTGGACGATTACTGAATACATTTTGCACAGATATGTTTTTCATTTCGAACCGAAAGCGGCATGGGGTCAAAAAATTCATTTTATTTTTCATGGTGTTCATCATGATTACCCAAACGATGCCAAACGTTTAGTCATGCCGCCTTCGGCAAGCATTCCGATGGCTTTAGGCTTTTATTTTTTGTTTGAATGGCTGCTACCTGAAAATTTTAATTATCCTTTTTTTGCGGCATTTATGATCGGATATTTATTTTACGATATGGTGCATTACGCTCTTCATCATGCAAATTTTAAAAGTGGATTTTGGAAAAAGTTAAAGCAGCACCACATGTTGCACCATTATTCGGATGCTACAAAGGGCTATGGCGTAAGCTGGACATTCTGGGATCATATTTTCAGATCAAATTTTGAAAAGAAGTAGGATGGGAGATCAGTTTTTTAACAGAAGTCTTTACCGTCTGAAAGAGATCTTTACTACCTCCTTTCTCTCGCTGGCTTATTTATTGCTTTCTTATTTTTTGATAGGATTTAAACAGGATCAGTTGATACTTGTTTGTCTTTTCAATACCATGTTTTATCTTTCCGATTTCACCAGGAGGTTCATACTGGGTTTTTCTATTTTTGTCGTGTATTGGATTCTTTTTGATTACATGAAAGCATTTCCAAACTACCAATTTAATAGCGTGCATATTGAGGATCTATATGACCTGGAAAAACGTGTTTTTGGGATTAATTTTCATGGATTAATTTTAACACCAAATGAGTACTGGCAAGCCTATAGCAATCCATACTTAGATGTCCTTTCTGGGCTATTTTACCTCATGTGGGTTCCCGTTCCATTAGCCTTTGCGGGATATCTTTTTTGGAAGAATAAAAAAGATTTTATCAGATTTTCTTTGATATTTCTTTGGGTAAATTTGATCGGATTTGTGATTTACTATTTCGTACCAGCAGCACCACCCTGGTATGTTCAATTACACGGATATGAGTTCATATCCAATACTCCTGGCAATACTGGTGGGCTAGCACGGTTCGATGCTTATTTTGGAATCTCTCATAACCTACTGTTATCACAGGATTTATTGCCTCAATTTTCATAATATAAAGCTGTGAGACTGCCTCTTTCGTAAGTGTTGCTTCAATAGGTATGGACATTTATTCACGCACTTTTAGAAATATTAGATAAAAGAAGTAGTTTTGCACACATCAATTTATATTTAATTGGCAAAACGATCGAATGTCCGTCAACATAACTTACGTGAAATTCTCAATATTCTCGGGGAAGATGTAGACCATTCCACACAATTTCATGTTCATTATAGCCCAGAATTAGTTAGTGAAAATCCTTTTCCTTATCCATTTCGTGGGAATAACAATGGACTGATAATGATATTGCAGGGAAAATTAAAGATACAAATCAACCTGGAAATCTTTACGGCGAGCGCTGATGATATTGTTTTCTTTTCCTCTCATTTGACGGTACATATTCTTGAAGTGTTGGAGCCCATAAAAACCATCGGACTAGTATTTACAGAGGAATATGCTTTAACCAATATCATAAGTTTCAAAGATATTAATATTCTTAGATTTTTTTCCTCCAACGAGATGCCGGTATTGTCGCTCGGTGGTTCCAAGAAAGAAACTGTACTTTATTTGCTTGAGAGCATGTACTTCCTTAATTCAGTCGATGAGGACGATAATTACTACCGTAAAGAGAAGACATTTCATTATTTTAATTTATTAGGCCTTGAACTTCTTGAATCATATCGCGCAGATATTCAGAAAGTTGATATAAAAACCTCACGAAAAAAAGATATCATTCAGTCTTTTTTAAGCCTTTTATCACTTCACGTCATAAGAGAACGTACCGTGAAATTCTATGCTGATAAACTTTACATCACCTCTGGTCATCTTTCTAAATTACTGAAGGAAGCTTCAGGAACTACTGCAAGAGATATAATCGAAGACGCTGTTGTAATGGAAGCCCGAAATCTATTATTGGATACATCACTTCCATTATCACAAATTGCGGAAAAGCTTAACTTTAGCGACCAATCATTTTTTGGGAAATTCTTTAAAAAGAAAATGAAGGTGACACCAAAGTTTTTTAGGAACCAATATAAGTAGGATTATAAAGTATAGCAGATGTTAATACTGCTTTGCTTAAAGCCCTGTCCCCAATCTTGTAGTAACGTGAACCGTTCCTTCATTATTGTGATTCGACACACCTCGCTTTTACCAATATTCACTTTTCATATCTACAATCATCTGAACAAGATGCGATTTGCTATTCGTTAAAATTCATTAAATCTTATTTCGCTCTAAGTTATATTTCATTGATTAGAATCTCTATGGATTCATTCATATCGTGCCATATACCAACTTAGAGTCCAGTGCTGAGTATCCGGAATAATGGTTTTAGACCAAAATTGCCACGAATCTGACCTTTTTACAGCGATGATTACAACGAAATTTGCACGTGATAATCAAGGACGTTTACAAGCCTTGGTAAAATATTTAAATCCAAATTTCAAATGATAAGGTTTAAGCAAAATATCTTAACGATTCTAGGCACATCAATCCTGATGACAGGGTGCGGCCCAAAAAAGGAAACAGAACATAAAACGGTTGATGCCGTGACGGTGACCATAAAAGAGGTGGTCGGCACTCAACAACCGCAAGAGTTATCTTACAGCGGTGGGATAGAACCTGATAATACGGTTTCCCTTTCCTTTAGCGTGCCTGCAAGGGTAATTAATGTTCAAGTCGAAGAAGGCCAAAAGATAAAAAAGGGTCAATTGTTAGCCGCCGTGGATCAAAGCACCTATCATAACAACTATAATGTTGCCTCTGCAAGTTTGGAACAGGCGCAGGACAACTTCAACCGGCTTACTCAACTATATAATAAAAAAAGTCTTCCGGAGCGGGACTATATCGCTGCCAAGGTAAGCCTCGCACAGGCCAAAGCGAACCTCGCAAATGCTTTAAAAAACCTTCAAGATACCAAGCTCTATGCATCCTTTTCAGGAATTGTTACACAAAAGCTGATAGAAATCGGCGCCGCTGCAGCGCCAGGCATGCCTGCATTTACTATTGTAAAAACAGACAAGGTTTATGCTACAGCATCAATTACCGAAAATGAAATCAGTTCCTTAAAGGTTGGCGCAGCAGCACAAGTTTCAATACCATCTTTAAAGAAAACCTTAAATGGTAAAATCGCAATAATAAACCCACAAGCTGACAATTCCTCAAAAACTTATAGGGTTAAAGTAAGATTGGATAATGCTCGCGGAGAACTTTTACCTGGAATGATAGCTGATCTAATCATTCAAGCCGGCACAAGTAAAAGTGAGATAATTATACCAGCAGATGCCGTGGTCCGAGATGCTGACAATATTAACTATGTATTTACAGTGAGTGCTAATAAAAAAGCAGTAAAAAAACGAGTTAACATATCAAGAATGACCGGAGCCAACGATGTCGTAATCCATGATGGCTTACAAGAAGGGGATAAACTCATTATCAATGGTCAAACCAATTTAGACGACGGGGCAGCCGTAAAATTTTAATTTTTAAGAGTTAGTTGAAAATGACGAAACGAAAAATACATTTCCTGGAAGCAGCGATGAAACACAAACAAGTGGTCATCGTATTGGTTGTCCTGCTGATGATAATGGGTGTCAACTCATTGATAAACATGCCCCGTAGTGAAAATCCGCGTATTGAAATGCCTACTGCACTAATCTATGCACTCTACCCTGGTGCAGATGAACATCAGGTAGAATCCGAGGTGGCAAAAAAAATAGAACAATATCTTTTCTCATTCGAAGAGGTTAAGAAAAATAAAGTTAAAACAGAGGTAAAGGAAGGACAGGTATTCATTACCAGTGAGATCTACACAACAGTAGAGGATCGAAAAAAGTTTTGGCATACGCTCCAACTGGATATGGATGCAAATCTGCGCCAAAAGCTTCCTGCTGGAGTAATAGGCCCTTTTATCAATAGTAATTTTGCAGATGTCACTGCAATGATTATTTCTGTTTCATCAAAGCAGCGATCGTACGCTGAAATCGAAAAATTCTTGGACAAGCTGGAGGACGGGCTAAAAGTATTACCTAAGGTCTCTAAAATTAACAGATCAGGCGGACAGCGTCAACAAATTTATATTAAGATAGATGATAAAAAAATCCAGCAATTTGGCTTTGATGTAAGTACATTAATCGGCGTTCTCAAACAACAAAATGTGACTGGCTATACTGGTGAGATTTCCATGGGATCAAATAATATCGTACCCATCTATACGAATAGTCGCTATAAAAATGAAAGTGAAATTGCCGATCAAATTATATACACTACCCCAAGCGGCACTTCAGTTCGATTAAAGGATGTAGCAACTATTGAACGTAGGTTCGAGGAGCGGTCATCCTTCGTACGTGTTGGAGATGAAAAAGCTATGGTGTTATCGATAGATATGCTACCCGGAAATAACGTGGTTGCTTTCGGTGAAGAAGTCAAAGATAAAGTAGCGAAAATTCAAGCATCTTTTCCATCTGATGTTAAAATGAAAACTATCGTTAATCAACCAGACATCGTTGATGAAAGCATAAGTCATTTTATGAAAGAATTTGGTTTAGCCATTGGCTCTGTTTTGTTGGTTGTGATGTTGCTATTACCCTTCAGGATTGCTGCAGTAGCATCTGCGGCAGCACCAATTTCTATGCTCATCACCTTTGCCTTCATGAGTATGTTTGGAGTAGAGCTGCACCAGGTGACATTGGCTGCACTGATTATTGTTTTGGGTATGGTCGTGGACAATGCTATTGTTGTGGTTGACAATTATATTGAAAAACTGGATGAAGGAATCATGCCCTGGACGGCCGCCTGGCAAGCCGCAAAGCAACTGATGATTCCTATTTTCACAGCGACACTGGCAATTATATTCGCCTTCCTACCATTGGCAATTTTTATGGATGGTATAGCCAAGGATTTTATGTATTATCTTCCTGTAACTGTTGCTATTTCCTTGATTATTTCGATGTTAATTGCCTTACTATTTACACCATATACCTGTTATATCTTTATTAAAAAAGGCCTTAAGCACAAAGTCAGCGACCGACCGATAAAGAAAAGTATGTTAGACTACCTACAATCAGCTTTTGATAAAGGCGTGGAGGCAGCCTTCCGGTTTCCAAAAACTACGATCTCAGTTGGCGTGCTGTCGATTTTGATTTCTTTCTTTATCGCAACAAGAGTCGATTCGGAATTCTTTCCAATATCGGAACGCAACCAATTCAATATGGAATTGTGGTTACCAAACGGGACAGCACTGGAAAAGACAGAAGCAAAAGTCAAAGAACTCGAACAAATGTTACGCAAAGATTCTCGCGTGGTAGATGTAACGAGCTTTGTCGGAATGAGCTCTCCCCGTTTCCATACATCATACGCTCCTGAAACACCTAAAAAACATTTCGCCCAGGTTTTCATTACGACCACTGGCAGCCAAGCTACTGATGATATGGCACATGAATACCTGCAGAAATTGAAAGGGTTTGTAACTGACGGTGCTGTAAAAATCAAACAATTAAGCTTTCAGGAAGGCGCTCCAATCGATGTTAGGATTTTTAGTGAGAGTGAAGCTGATCAGAGACGAGTAGCAGTGCAAGTGAAGAAAATCCTGGAAAACTCAGAAGGAACGAATTACGTTCGTCTGAGCAGTGAGTACGACTACATGGGAGCAAAGCTCAAGATCGATAATGTAAAAGCCAATCGCCTGGGTATAAGTAATGAGGCGATCACCCAAACTTTAGGTGCAGGTTTAAAGGGATATTCACTTTCAACCCTTTGGGAAGGAGACAAGACCGTAGATATTTTCCTTCGTTATGATGAAGAAAGTAGAAAAGATCTTATAGCACTTCAGAACTTGCACATATCCTCGCGCTATGGAACAAAGGTCCCACTTAAAGAAGTTGCCACTCTAGATCCCGAATGGCATACAGGCATGCTGTTGAGAAGAAACGGACTAAAGCTTTTGAGCGTATATTCAGAAGCCCAATTAGGGCTGAAGCCTTCACGTATTTTAAAAGAAATACAACCAAAAATAAATGCGCTGGAATTGCCTAAGGGTACCACTATACAATATGGAGGTGATGCAGAGTCGAGTTTGGAAAATGCTCCAAGTATGGGCATTTCCCTTGGAGTAAGTTTACTTCTCATTTTTCTGACATTGTTGTTTCAGTTCAAAAGCCTTGGGAAGGCTCTTATAATCCTTTGTACCTTTCTATTGAGCTTATTTGGTGCTTTTTTCGGATTGTTAGTCACGGGCAATCCCCTTGGAATGACCGGGTTTATGGGGATTATAAGTCTAATAGGGATTGTAGTGCGTAATGGGATTATTCTTGTTGACTATGCGGACGAACTTATCCGCGATCATGGATATCAACATAAGGCAGCTGCCATTGCTGCTGCGAAAAGAAGAATGAGGCCAATATTTTTAACATCGGCAGCGGCAGCAGTAGGGGTAGTTCCAATGATTATCGGAAAGTCACCAATGTGGGCTCCTTTAGGTAGTGTGCTGGCCTTTGGCCTTATATTCTCGATGATCCTGACATTATTTGTAGTCCCTGTTATGTACTATAAATTTCTTAAACAACCAATCATTCCGGATGAAGCACCAACGGTACAACCTGATGGAGAGGATGATGTGATGTACAAGCCTATAACAATCCATAAATAAATAATTGACATTGAAAGCTATTCCTGGTCTTAAAGCATTGTATTGATGATCAGGAATTAGCTTTTTTGAATAAACTATAATGAAATTAAAGCAGAATAAAATTGTGTTCCTATTGCAGTTGGCGATCTTCTTTGGATGGAGCGCCCAGGCTCAGGAGAGGAAGTTTTCGCTCGAAGAAGTTAAATCATTGGCTTTGGAAAACAATAAAAAACTACAAAGATCGCAAAAGGCGATAGATGCAGCGAATGCTGGTCTTTCAGCATCGAAAGCAATGGGTAAGCCAACCTTAGATGGAAGCGCTATGGGGTTGTATATTTCGGGGCCATTAAATACTTTAATTCCTGATTTGCAGGCAAGCACCACGCTATCAGCCCAACAAGTTATTTACGCAGGGGGAAAAATACAGACCGCAAAAAGACTTGCTCAATCAAATGTAGAACTACAGACAGCTCAAAAATCGCTAACTGAAGACGAGGTTCTCTTACAAATAACCAGCGCCTACTGGAATATCGTAAACCTAAAAGAGAAAGTTGTTCTTTCTACCAATTATATCAATTTGCTGAAAAGCTTAAATAGGAGTCTTAAGAACTCATTTGATGCAGGTTTAATCTATAAAAATGACTTGTTGAAGGTTGAAGTAAAACAAAATGAGGCAGAGCTTAACTTCACCAAAGTTGGCAATGGACTTATAATGGCTAAGCTTAGCCTTGCACAAATGCTAGGAAAACCGGGAGAATTAGTTGATGTACAAGATTCGGCATTAGTAAGCTATAAGGATGTTCTTAAAGCAGATAAGTCAAATATCGAAAAGCGTCCCGAAATCATTATGATGAATAAATCTCTGGAAATTCAACAATCACAGACAAAGCTATTAAAAGCCGAGCAAAAACCCAGCGTTGCATTAGGCGCATACGGTGTTTCAGCATTCGGAAAAAACATCAATATTAACAATGGAAAAAATGCTATGCCCTTTTTTGTAGGTATGATTTCAGTAAATGTTCCAATTTTAGATTGGGGTAAACGAAAACAAAAAGTTAAAGAACAACAATTTAAAGTAGAGAGCCAAAAGTTGGAGCTCGATGAAACACGGGAATTAGTCGACCTGGAAATTCAAAATGCTTGGTTCAATGTTAATCAGTCCATAAGACGAATCAAATTAACCGAAACATCCCTTCAACAGGCAGAAGAAAACCTTCGCCTTAATCAGGATCGTCTAACTTCTGGAACTGTTCTAGGTGATGATGTTTTAGAAGCTCAGGTACTTTGGCAAGAAGCCTATTCCAATCTGATTGATGCAAGAGCTGAATATAAAGTCAATGAAGCCAAGTACCAGAAAGCGACTAGCATTTATTGATATACACCCCCATGACCAATATGAGGCTAAATTAACAATTATCACAATATCAAAATTGATAATTAGCATCATGATGATGCAATTATAGGTTCAGATGGGTCTGGGGATCACTTACGCATCTTCCGATTTGAATTCTGTTAGGTTAACAGCCTTTTGAAGTTTTATTAAATATATCATAGTATGATAAATGGTTCGAATAGTTTTTCCCATCTCCCGAAGAAAGAAAGAATAATAGCTTCTGCGGAATATTTATTTGCGCGTAGGGGATATCACAATATCTCAATTAGAGAAATTGCAAAATGCTCTCGACTGAATTCAGCTATGGTTAATTATTATTTTGTTTCTAAGGAGAATCTATTGTTAGAAATTCTTAACAGTTACAAGATGGGTATGGAGGAACTGGAAAATAAAGTGAATCAGAAAAGCAATGTTTGGGAAGCCATAAAAGAATATGTAAATCATATCAGTAATTTTTTGATTTCTTCCGGAAACTCATTGAGAATCATTTACCATGAGCTGCTTTTTCCGGTTAGTGGTCGGTCAATTGATATTGTCAATGATATGCTGGCTAAACAACGGCTAATTTTTGACAACATTTTTATAAGCCCACCTGGGCTAGCCTTTACTCAGAAAGAAATAGATTGCCTTTATTGCCTTGCTACCGGGGGCATAAATAGTTACCTTCTTGGAACAGCGCAGCTTAATTCAAAAGAAGAATTGGTAAATGAGTTTTTGAAGACCAAAACATTCCTACTCGAGCAAATTAAATATGCCTTAAGGAAAAAACTCTCAACGGACTGAAATTGAAAATCCGACTCCTTTACTTACTCAATTGCCTAATAATTCACAGATTTTCTGCACTCCCTTTGGAATACATGTTTTCCGGAAAACTAAAAATTATTTTTTTTTCACGATTGGGAATCGCCATACCTATTTTCCCCCTAATAGAGCATCCGCATCTTCAATCAATGCATTTGAAAGGCAGGGTAGATCATATTATTCAAACAATTTGATCATTATCTATCCACTAGTCTCAGAAGTTTGTTGGAGAAAGTCATCTGAGAGTTTGATCTAGGATTTAACAGCTGTTAGTTTAGGTCATTTGTTCTAATTTTACTTAACTTTGTATTATGATTAAAAAAGTCCTTATTGTAGGTGGAGGTTTCGCTGGATTAAAGATTGCCAAGAAATTATCCAAAAAAAAAGAGTTTGAGGTTATCTTGCTTGACAAAAATAATTACCACTTTTTTCCGCCCCTACTATATCAGGTAGGAACTGCATTTATTGAATCATCTAATATCAGCTATCCATTCCGAAAGATGTTTCACAATCAACAGATCGAATTTAAAATGGGTTCTCTTTTATCTATTGATCAAACAGGTAGAAACGCAGTGAGCGATTGTGGAATAATATCTTATGATCTGCTGATTTTGGCAATGGGTACGGAAACCAATTTTTTCGGAAATGATCAATTGAAAGAACATACCCTTCCGCTCAAAACAATAGATGATGCCATCGAGATGAGAAACCACATACTTTTAAAAATGGAAGAGGCAGTAAGAACCGACAATCCACAGGAAAGAGCCAAACTCACCAATATCGTCATCGCTGGAGGCGGGCCGACTGGCGTGGAGCTGGCCGGAATGCTTGCTGAGATGGGGCGTAACATCACAACAAAAGACTACCCAACTCTAGATCCCCACCAGGGTAATATATTTTTGATCGACGCTCAACATACCCTTTTAGCACCAATGAGTGTTAAAAGTCAGAGGGAAGCGATTAAGGTCCTGAAGAATCTTGGTGTGAATATTATGCTTGGTGAATTAGTCAAAAGCTATGACGGCGAAAATGTTATCCTGGCCAATGATACAATCATTCCCTCAAAAACCCTTATTTGGGCTTCGGGAGTGATTGCAAGATATGTGCCAGGCCTGCCAGAATCATCTTACGGCCCTGGAAGGAGAATTTTAGTTAATGAAATAAATCTTGTAGAGGGGACAGAGAATATTTATTGCCTGGGTGATCAGTGTATTCAAATGCACGATCCCGAATTTCCAAAAGGCCATCCACAAGTTGCTCAGGTTGCCCTGCAACAAGCCAGCCAGCTCTATAAAAATATATGTCAGGAAAACCAGGGCTCGCAGACTAAAGCCTTTAAATATTTCAATAAAGGATCAATGGCAATCATCGCTAAGTTTCATGCAGTGGTTGATATGCGCAAGGCATTCATGAAAGGGCCTCTTGCTTGGTTGACGTGGCTTTTTATTCATATCATCCCCATCGCAGGTTACCGCAATAAGGCAAAACTCACCTTTAATTGGCTTTGGAGTTTTCTCACCAACGATCCTACCCTGAGATTGATTATCAGGCCAAAAAAAGAAGACCGGAATTAAGCTTGATCTGTTAAGTGAATAGAAGCCTCATCGTTAAGGGCTTTACCATTACCGCTTAAAGTACGCCCGAGGAAGATAAATTGTAGGGTAGACAAAACGAAAAGAAATGCAATTACAATAGCAGCATATGCAGTTGTGATAATTGACCCATATACTAGCGTAATTATTGCGAGTATTAACCATAGTGTATAGCTAGCAATTACTATGTTTTTCTTTGAATGGACTTTTAAACTGTTCATTAAAAGTGCAATAACTACAATAATCAGCGATGGAATGGCTGTTATCAATAATACATGTGTTAAATAAAGTGGACTGCTATTTGGTAACAGGATGTCGCTGCGGATGATCCTATTAACAAATAACAACATGTACAATAAAGCATTAATTATTTACCGAAACTTCTAAGGCGATAAATCCCGACCAGAGAACTTTTACTACTGGAATACGTTGTCTCATACTATATTTTTTTTAAAATTACATATAAATTTATAATCTAGGTCATTTGTTCTAATTATATTTTAATATATTTAGACATGCAACCAAAAGATAGAATCCTTGAGGCAGCTTTGCGGTTATATAACTTAAACGGAATTAAGGCCATCACGACCAGGCATATTGCAAAAGAAATAGCAATGAGCCCAGGCAACCTGCATTATCATTATCAACATGCTTCAGATATCATCTTAGCGCTTTTTAATAAGTTTACTATCGAATATCGTGAATTCATTGCCCTGAGCAATGATCATTTTGTTACCGATTTGGAGCATCTTTACCTTAACAATAAAACCTCCTTTGATATCATCTGGAAATATAGATTTGGTTTCCTAAATATTACCGAGATTATGAGAATCTTGCCAGAAATCAAGGTTTCCTATAATTCGCTAAGAAAACAGCGACAAGAAAGTTTTATGCGTATTGTCCAAACATTCATCCGTTCTGGAGTTTTCAGAAAGGATCTACCGTTATCCGTATGGGAATCTTTAGCGACACAATTAAATCTATTTGCTGACTTCTATCTTTCCTATACCCAGACGATAGAGTTTGACGAAAACCAAATACGGACAGAATATTGTCGGGCTTATGAGGACCTTATTTTTACCTTCATCACCGGTAACTAGCTTTGTATACGCTTGCAATATTTTAGGCATGTTTGCGGTTTTGAGAGCAAATACATGGATTGGCTCAATTTAAGGAACTTTGATTTTTGTGAACAAAAGAATTATTGTAAAAATGTAACGTTCCTTCAATTTAGCTGGCATTATCTCGGTGTTTTTAGATATGGACCTAATTTCTCTGTTAGGATGGCTCCACTAAAATCTCCCATAAAATAAATGCTTTAAGTCGCCGAAATAGTAGGGTTTTGTGAAGAATTTAAGGTTTAACGAATTCTCCAGGTACGAATTAGTTGAATCTTTGGAAATTTGTTGATTAGTTTCCCAATTAAATTAAATTTACCATTATTTGCAGTATTTTTACCAGAGATGAGCACTGATTTTGCCGAGTTTACTGATGCAGACCTGTTTTCGCTTGTGAAAACTGGCGATGTGAATGCCTTTTCTGAGGTTTATCAGCGCTATTGGCCTATTTTATACCGTCATGCTTTCAAAATGCTGCGCAATAGTGAAGAAAGTGAGGATGTTGTTCAAGATGTCTTGGTCAAGTTTTGGAAAATAGCTCCGGATTTACCTCAGGATACCCGAATAGCTGCCTATCTTTACACTTCAACGCGTAATTCAATACTGACTATATTTTCAAGGAATCAATTACATGAGGTATATCTCGGGGAATTATCCACCTTCTTAATAGGTGGTTATGAGGTCACCGATCATTTGGTAAGAGAGAAATTGTTAGCAAAAATCATCCAGGACGAAATAGATAAATTACCACCCAGGATGCGTGAGGTTTTTCAACTCAAACGTAAGGCTAATTTGTCATACAGGGAGATTGCTGATCAAATGAATATTTCCGAGCTGACAGTCAAAACTCAAATGACTAAAGCGATATCTGTCCTGAGATCTCGGTTTGGCGACAATCTAAGTTTGTTTCTTTCCCTATTATAAGCTTTGCCATATTCCAGATCGGATGTACCAATTAATTGATGCAGCTCTGTCTCGGTCTTTATGAATTATCATTAAATTATCTTGCAGGTAATGAAAATTAAAAAGGAATTGTAGGTACGGTTTAAGTAAGTCGTGGAGATAGTTTAACATTTATTTAATATTATTTTCATTTAGTATACAACATTGAGTCGTTTCAATAGTCATGCTATTATACCCTTTATGAAAAAGACAAAAGATACCAAACAGATTAGAAACCTAATCGACCAATTCTTGCAAGATAAAACCTCAGCAAAAGATCGTGCAGGAATTGAAACCTGGTATTTGATAAAAGCTGAGCAGGCTAACGAGATTGAAAATGAACCTGATTTTATTTATCTACAAGAAAAAATTTGGTCAAAAATAAGCGCTCAGCTTCCTACCGTTCAAGAAGATACTCCACAAGCGAAAATAGGCCTTAAATCAAATTCGGTTGCTTATTTGGTGAAGATTGGCATTGCAGCGATGCTGATATTAATTGCAGGAATATCGTATTACGTTTTAACCCAAACTCCAGGGAAATCTAATCGCTTGGAGATTGCAAAGGACAAGGATATTTTGCCAGGAACTGATAAGGCTTTACTTACTTTAGCTAATGGAAAAGCTATTGACCTTTCATCAGCTGAAAGTGGACTCGTTGCCTCTCAGGACGGAATTGATGTAGTTAAAAATGGCACAGGAAAATTGGTGTATAAGTTTAATTCTTCATCGGCAGAAATTAGCTCAATGCAAAACACTATTTCAACCCCAGCAGGTGGACAATACGCTGTCATGCTTCCCGATGGATCCAAAGTATGGCTTAACGCTGCCTCATCCTTAACATTCCCTGTCAGATTCAGTTCCTCGGAACGAAAAGTTTCGCTAACGGGGGAAGGTTATTTTGAGATCACACACCTGGTTAATAAAAATAAAAGGGTTCCGTTTACTGTAATTATTTTGAAAGGTGACCAGCAGTCTCAAAAAGTAGAGGTACTTGGTACTCATTTTAATATCAATGCTTACTCCAATGAACCTGACGTGAAAACAACCTTATTACAGGGCATCGTCCGCGTTCAAACCAAAGACAATTATGCCACCACGCTAAAACCGGGACAACAGGCCGTGCTCCACAATGATAAAATCACGCTACAAAACGCTGATACCGAAGTGGCAGTTGCCTGGAAAAACGGAGAATTCGTTTTTAGAGAAGACCTGCGAAGCGCGATGAGGAAAATTTCGAGATGGTATAACGTTGATGTTGTTTATGATGATTCAGCTCCCGATAAGCTTATGCTTGGAGGCTGGATGTCCAGGGGTGACAATCTTTCTGAAATTTTAAACCATATACAATCAACTGGTAAAGTTCACTTTAAATTAGAAGGAAGGAGGGTGACTGTAAAAGAATAACTGAATGTCAGTATCAAAAAAAATCCGGAAGTGCTTGCAGGCACCTCCAGATTTAGGTTTGGAAGCTGAAAACTAAATTTATCAACTATTTACCACATCAGTGCTAATGCCTTCGAAAACTAAGCACTATGTAAAACCAACCAAACAAATGTATAAAATTTTTACTTCAAACGGACTGCTTCACGGCCGGTTCCGTCAACTGCTAATGGTTATGCGTCTAACAGCTGTCCTTCTGTTTTTTACCTTAATGCAGCTGAGTGCTTCCACCAGAGCGCAAAAGGTTACCCTTGTGGAAAATGGAGCCCCACTTGAAAAGGTACTCAACGAAATACGCAAGCAGTCCAAGTACAATATTATTTATGACCTTAATTCGGTTCTGAATGCCAACCCGGTTTCTATAAATCTGAAGCAGGTAAATGTGTTTGAGGCAATTCAAAAAGCTCTTGTAAACCAAAAACTCAGTTTTTCCATAGACGGCAACACCATCATCATAAAAGAAAAAAATGTCCTAGACAAAATCTATGAAGTTATTGATGAACATAATATTAAGTTGACGGTGCGCGATTCTTTAGGTAGACCACTTCCCGGAGCCAATGTATACAATAAAACCATCAACAAGATGTATGTAACAGATAAACTGGGAGAGGTTTCTATCAACGATATCCCAGCAAATGGTTTTGTCATACAAATTACTTATGTCGGCTACAAAGGGGAAGAAGTTTTTGTGGATCGCAAAACGGTATCCTATCTAGTGACCTTGAGACCAACCTCGGCTGCTCTTGAGGACGTGAACGTAGTCTCTACCGGCTATCAAAAACTAAGCAAAGAGCGTGCAGCTGGTGCTTATAGTGTTCTTTCGGCTAAGGAAATACAGGAAACGCCCGCTGTAAATTTAATGGAACGCCTGGAAGGAAAAGTGGCAGGTGTAAAATTTGACATCAAAAACAATGGTATCCAGATACGCGGCGTTAACAGTTATGCTGGTAATGCCGGTACTCCACTGATTGTGGTTGACGGATTTCCACTGATGAATCCTAGTGACATGGCAACATTAACAAAATCTGTTGGTGCTAATGCTTGGGGCAACTCAATTATCAGTAATATCAATATTGCAGATATAGAACAGATTACTTTTTTAAAGGATGCTTCTGCGACTTCCATTTGGGGCTCACGCGCTGCCAATGGGGTAATTGTCATTGATACCAAAAAAGGTAAAAATGTGGCTCCGGTGGTAAACCTGAGTTATGTCTTTGGAATCTCGAAAAACCCATCGATATCTAATCTCCATTGGATGAATAGCACACAGTATGTTGATCTGGAACGTGAAATGGTCAACAAAGGATTTCTCGTAGACCCAGCATTGGCTTCGTCGTCAAATGCCATATACACCCCAAATAATAGTGAGGCGACAGAGTGGATGTTTCGTGTAAACCGGGGCACCGCCACCCCAGCTCAGCGGGATGCTGCATTAGCTGAAATTGGCAGCCGTGACGGAATGGGACAAATTGAAAACAATCTTTTGCAGAATGCGGTTAACCACCAATATAACCTTTCATATTCTGGGGGAAATGAAAATAGTACCTATTATGTCTCGGGTGGATACACAAAAGATGTACCTATTTATAAAAGTAATTTTGCTCAAAATGCATTCATAAATGCAAATACCTCGACTTCTCTATTTAATAAGCGCGTAACACTTAGAGCATTGTTTAATTATCAATATTCTAATTCTCAATACAATGCTGCTGCTGTTAATGCGTTATCTGTCAGCAACACTGCCTTACGCCCTTATGATTTGATAAAAGACGCTCAGGGAAACAATATTGGTCGCACCATTATCTTCAGGGAATCCCTGAACACATCAATGGTCGCGCAAGGATATCTTCCATTTACCTATAATACCCTAGATGAACTAAACTATTCAAACTCCATTACCAAAAATAATATACTTCGCCTGATCGGTGGCTTAAATGGAAAAGTCACTAAATGGCTGAATGCAGATTTTTCTGTTTCCAATCAGCGTCAGTTTGGAAGTACCAATGCATTGGACGAACTCAATAGTTATGCAGGAAGGATACTGGTTAATACTGGCACTGTCATTACTGGAGGAAAGCCAGTATACAATGTGCCGTACGGGGGACGCAATACCACCTACGGTACCACATCTTCCGAGACCGCTCTTAGAGGTCAGCTGAATTCAAATTTCAGTATTGCAAAGGATCACCAGTTCAACATCATCGCAGGAACAGAGCTTCGGGAAACGCAGTCCTCAAATACTTCAGAAACCCGATATGGATATAATGAAGACACCAGGACAATTGCTACGGTCAACCCTACAGTTCAGTATATGACCATGTATGGGTATACACAGTCCCTTGGTGAGAATCTAAGTAGCCTTGTGAGTTACAGAAAACGTTTTTTATCTTATTATAGTAATGCCTCTTATAGCTATCAAGACAAGTACATTGCAACAGGAAGTGTACGGTTCGATGATTATACGCTCATCGGAATTGACCGTAGTAAAAGAGCGGTTCCTTTCTGGTCAGTTGGATTGAGGTGGAATGCGGATAAGGAGGAATTTTTACAAAATATTTCGTGGTTAAATGCTTTAAGTGTAAGGGCCACCCTGGGTACCAGTGGGGTAGTTCCTCAGGGAGGTTCTAATGTTGCCGTAATGTCCATTCAGGGAACTGATGTCCGGACCGGGCAACCTGTTGGCACCATCGAAACCCCAGCAAATTCTGACTTGGGATGGGAAACCACAAAATCGGGCAACCTTGGGCTGGATTTCGGTTTGCTCAAAGGCAGACTGAATGGAAGCTTCGATGTATATCAGAAACGTACAACGGGAATATTGGCAGCTTTTGCTTTCAATCCAACCTATGGTTGGAGTAATCTAACATTTAATAGCGGAACCCTCAGTGGAAACGGGTATGAATTTTCCCTAAATGGTGAACCTATTAGAGCAGGTAAATTCAGTTGGAAAGCTATATTCAACTTTGGATATACCACAAATACCGTTACTGAACTAAGATATAAAAACAACGCCAGTACAATAGCAGGTACCGCCTCAACAGTAGAGGGAATGCCATTAGGCTCTCTTTATGTTTACAGATGGGCTGGCCTTGACAGTAAGGGGCAGTCTCAGATATTTGATCGAAATGATAAAATTATTGGTAACACCACAAACCTGACTTCTGCTTTTACAAAGGAAGATCTTGTTCATGCAGGTAGGCTATATGCTCCGTTTAGTGGCGGTTTCAACCACAACTTTCGATATGGACAATTTGAGATGGGCGTTCAGATCACAGGTTACTTTGGACATGTATTCCTCAAAAATTCGATAACGAATTACCCTACTTTTGAGGGTACATACACTGGTGTATTAGGTAGGCAGGAGGATCTTGCATACCGTTGGAGAAATCCAGGCGATGAGCTCGCAACAAATGTACCTGGGCTTTCCGGTGTAAATTTTAACAGTATCAACCGCTACCGATACTCCGATATTCTTGTTAGAAAAGCAGATAATATTCGCTTACAACAATTATCACTTTCATATTCTGTTCCCGCGCGCTTTTTGCCGAGAAATACCTTTCGAACAATCTCAGTTTCAGCTAATGTGAGAAATGTTGGAATTATTTGGCGAGCGAATAAAGATGGAATCGATCCCGAGTACATCAACTCTGGGAATTTTGGAAGTATAACGCCTACTCCAAGTTATGTTTTTGGTGTAAACGCTTCATTTTAGAACTTATGAAAAATAAACTGTCAATAATAATAATACTGGCCGCAATTTTTGCTGCGGCAGGCTGTCGAAAATATGTGGAAATTGACCAGTTGTCAGTTAAGACACTCAAATATACCACTGATTATCGCTATATACTCAATAACAATAACGTTTTAGAAGGAACTTTCTCTTATCCCATACTTTCAGGAGATGATACAGAAATCAACGACCCGACGAGACAAAATACCTTAACTGATATCCAGGCGAATGTTTACTCGTGGGCATCAAAATATACTACTGAAACACAGAGTGATATTGACTGGGACAAGCAGTATAAAACAATTTATACCTGCAATCAGGTTCTTGAGGGTGTATTGGCCTCGCAAGGAGGTACTGAAGCAGAAAAACAGAAAATCTATGCTGAAGCTTTAGTGCACAGAGCATATGCCTATCTGATCTTAGTTAATATTTATGGTAAGCAGTATGATGCAGCTACAGCTGCCAAAGATCCTGGTGTACCTTTGTTGACTACTCCAGATTTGTATACAAAGCTCAATCGTGCCTCCGTTTCTGATGTTTATGAGTTGATTATTAAAGACCTCCAGGCTTCCATTGGTCGACTTCCAAATCTGCCCGATTTCAATGTTAGACCTGCAAAAGTATCTGCATATGCTCTTTTAGCCAAAGCTTTTCTGAATATGAGGAATTTTGCCAGGGCCGGCTCGTATGCGGACAGCACACTCAGCTTGCAAAGCGGTCTATTGGATCTAAAATCTTACGAAACTTCTCCTGGCACAATTCCGGTAAGGTTAAACAATCCAGAAGTGATTTTCTCAAAAGTTGCAAATGTGGTCTACCCTGCAATCTCTGTTAGTAGTGATTTGCTGAATGCAATGGGCCCAACTGATCTGCGTTATAAATTGTTTACAGATAGCAGAGCAAGGTTTGGCTCTCAGTTTAGTACAGCCTTTACTGGCCGTGCTTCTTGCAAATATCTTATCAACGAGTTCGTTATTTTTAACGGTCCTTCGGTTCCTGAAATCATGCTGATTAAGGCAGAATGTTTGGCAAGGGCTGGCGCTTCATCGGAGGCCATCACAATCGTCAATGCGTTAAGGTCTAAGCGATTTACTGCTGCAAACTATACACCAGTCACCGCTTCCAATGGTGATGATGCTTTGAGAATTGTCATAGAAGAAAAACGCAAAGAGTTTTTAGGTACGGGCATGAGATGGTTTGACCAGAAGCGTCTCAATCTGGATTTAGCATTTGCGCAAAGCAAAAGCAGGACCCTCAAAGGTACAGACTATGTTCTACAGCCAAATTCCAATAGATATCTATACCCTATTGGCGATAAATACATTCTTTTAAATCCAGAACTGGAACAAAACCTCAGATAGAATTCAACCAATGAAGCATAATTTTAAATTTTTAGGACTTCTGTTAATCCTTCCTTTTTTAGCAGAAAACCTCGCCGCCCAAAGTGTTACTTGGAAGCCCGAAAATCCCACACCTGGTGGGAACCTTAATTTTGTCTATAGTGCGAAAGGGGGGGACTTGGAATTTAGTGATAGCCCAAAGGCTACTCTCTCTGTTTTTGATGGCAGACGATGGACCGGCAAAGATATACCGTTAACAAGAAAAGGCGAGGGGTGGTCTGCTGTATATCCCGTGCCTCAAAACACATTATTTCTCGCGTTAAAATTTTACCAGGGCGACCCATCAAATCCGGAAGCAAAAGACATAAATGGAGGTAAAGGATACTATCGCAAAATATCTTCTGATTCAGGAATGGACCGCTCCGGCAGCAATATGGCCGAGGCATTATTTAGAACAGGCATGACCGCCGATTGGAATACAAATAGTTTTGTTTCCCCAAACAGAGATTCAAAAGTGGTGGACTCCTTGCTTTCCAGAGAAGAAGATAATTCGAAAGGGATTCCTAGAAGTATGTTCTTCAATTATCTTGAATTGAAGGGCTTGACGATGAGTTCCACAGATTACGCAAAGTGGGTGGATGCGAGAATTAAATCTGAGGCCGGTAAAGGTGAGCTCACCGAGGACTTTCTTGCCGGAATGCGGCGATACTACATTAGAACAAAAAACAAGTATGGTTCAGATAGAATAGAAGAACTGATTAATCAAAAATTTCCCTCAAGCGGTACAGCGCGACTGCTTGCTTACCGAAAAGCAGCTGATGGTAAGTTTGGGGGCGAGTTTCAAATAGCCGTAGAGAATTACCTCAAGAAGTATCCTTATTCTGAGTGGAAAAAGAAACCCGATTCAAAGGGTTATTTATATTATGAAATCTTTAGGGGATTAGGCTCTCAGTATTTTGATAGTGGCCAGACAGAAAAGTTTCTGTCCCTTTTCAATGAGATCGATTTCAAGACGGCAAATGAAATTTACAGATGGAATATTACCCGGGGTCAAATGGCAGGTAAAGTAGATAGAAAAATGCTTTACGGACTTAGTAAAAAAATTATCCCATACCTGCTGAAACATCGTCAAGATGGTTCATACCTTTCAGACTTCGGTGGCGATCGGAAAAAAGCACAGGAAAATGCAGACAATCAGTTGGATGATCGCCTGTTTACCCATATTTATCTGGCAAACAACCAGGAGGATTTCAATGGGGCAAATGATCATTTTCGCTTTTTATCTTCTAAGGGCGCTTATAAGGATGCTGACTTAAATGAAATGCACTTAAACGTTCTCACAAAGATCGGCCACCTTGATTCGATTAAACCCATGCTCGAGCGGGCAGTTGCCGAAAATGCCGTAACACCTTTTATGTTTGATAAGTTAAAATCGGTGTATAAAAGTGAACACAGTGGAAAAGAGGACGGCTACCCAGCTTACCTGGCTTCACTGACGCCAGATGAAAAGATTAAAGAGATGCGCGAGCTTGTGATGGAAGATATGGTAAATCATCCACTGATCCCATTCACTTTAGAGGACGCGGACGGGAATCTGGTGAGTTCTGCCGACTGGAAAAACAAGGTTGTCGTTATTGATTTTTGGGCGACCTGGTGCCGGCCCTGTATAATGGCTTTTCCTGGTATGCAACTTCTGGTAGATAAGTACGCAGCGGATACTCAGGTAAAAATATATATGATTGGCACGATGCAGTCTGGGGATTATAAGAGCAAATCTGTTAATTATGTCAGGGGAGAAGGCTACCGCTTCAATCTTCTCCACGATGCAATAGGGTCTACAGGAGAACAAGATCAGGTTTTCAAAAGTTTGGTGCCGCTGTTCAAGTCGTCGGCAATTCCACGAAAAATTATTGTCAAAAACGGTGTTGTCCGCTATAGTTCTGAAGGTTATTCAGGAAGTCCAAGCCAGCTTAGGGATGAACTTTCGATGGCGATTGAAATATTAAAAAAAGAAGATTAGATATGAGGTTTTTTAAAATAGCATCTTTAGCAGGTTTGGTAATGACGGTGTCTTTAGCGCACGCACAAATGAATCCCAAAATTAAATTGCAGGATGCGCTTAAGCTTATTCAAGACAACTATGTCGATCCGATTAATGACGAGCATGTGGTGGACGCCGCTATTAAAGGAATGCTCGGCAACCTTGACCCTCACTCCAGCTATATCAGCAGGGAGGATGTGGAGGCTATGAACGAATCCATGACAGGCAGTTTTGCGGGAATTGGAATTCAGTTCGCAATGGTGGCTGATAGTACATTTATCACCGGCATCAATGCAGATGGACCAGCGGCTAAGGCGGGCCTAATAGTTGGCGATAGGATAACAACCATAGACGGCCAGGCGATATTTGGTAAAGGATTAAAAAATCAGGAGGTAATGAGGATGTTACGCGGTGAAAAAGGTAGGGTGGTAAAACTTCTGGTCAAGCGCAGAATGCAAAGTACCCCATTAGAATTTTCGGTGACAAGAGCGCCGATTGCAGAGCTTTCCATTTCTGCTGCCTATATGGTAGATAAAAATATCGGCTATATCGCACTCTCTATATTCAGTCAGTCAACCCGCAGGGAGATTGATGAGGCCATCAAGCAATTGAAGGATCAGGGCATGACAAAATTAATAATTGATCTGCAATCTAACGGAGGCGGCTTAGTGGAGGCTGCAATTGGTGTGGCTGATGAATTTTTACCAAAAGATAAAATGGTCTTCTACTCGATAACAAATACCGGAGTTCGTGATCACTATCTTACCGGTGGGTTTGGCCGTTTTATGACTGGTAACCTTGTTGTGCTTATTGATGAATCTACGGCTTCATCAAGCGAGATTCTCACAGGCGCACTCCAGGATTGGGACCGTGCAGTTGTCGTTGGTAGAAGAAGTTTTGGTAAAGGATTAATGCAAAAGCCAATTCCCCTCAGTGACGGTTCTGTGATTCGTCTCACCGCAGCAAGATATTACACGCCATCGGGGAGATCAATCCAAAAGCCATATGGTAAAGGAAAAACAGATTATTTCGAGGATTTCAACCGCAGGATGGCCTCTGGTGAATTGAAGGATGGCGGTCATCTGACCTATCCAGATTCACTTAAATTTCGAACATTGACTAATAGACGCGCTGTTTTTGGAGGCGGGGGAATTATGCCCGATACCTTTATTCCAATTGACACTGCCTTATATAGTGTGTGGTTAAATAAGGCAATGAGCAGCGGTATAGTTACTCAGGCCGCCTTCAATGAAGTGGAAAAGCACCGAAAAGACCTCAATGAAAAGTATAATGACTTTGAATCATTTGATAGACAATTCACAGTTGGAAATGATATGATCGACAGCATATTCACAAAAGCCAAATCAATAGGAGTCCAAATGCCCCCAAAATCAGACTCTGTTGCAAGGACTGCCATCGGTGTGGAAATTAAGGCACTTATTGCAGATATGCTATATGTTGGAAAGGGCTTTGCCGTAAGAGTTCGAAACGAATCCAGCGCAGCATTTAGTACCGCAAGATCCATACTGATGGATGATACAAAATATAAAAACTTATTAAACGAAAATACAAATCCTAATAAGGCAAGTTTTAAAAATAAAAATACTAAACGATAATGAAAAGATTAACATTTATTGCCCTGATGCTTATCAACGGCCTTTATTCCTTTGGGCAATCTGGATATTCAATCAAAGGACAAATCGGTAAACTCGGGAAGCCTGCGATGGCGTATCTATTAACAAATATTGAAGGTAAACAACACTTGGATTCCGTGGCATTAGTCAAAGGTGCATTTAGTTTCAAAGGAATGCTGAACTCCCCGGGAGAAGCAACGCTTCGCTTAAAGCATGACGCAGCAATAGATACTCCTGGTAAAAGGATTAAGATAGACGGGATTAGCCTGATATTGGGGAATGAAAATATAACCATTACAGGTAAGGATTCTCTAAAAACTGCAGTTGTTATTGGGTCGCTACTAACCGATGAAAGTAAAAAAGTAGATAATTACCTTCGTCCGCTATACGCAAAGTATGAACTGTTAAACAAGGAATTTGCAGCGCAGCCTGAGGCGAAAAAACAAGATAATACCTACATCAAGGAACTCGAAGAAAGAGCGAAAAAGATAGCCAAAGAAATACAGGATGCAAAGATATCGTATGTAAAACAGAATCCAGATAAATACATGTCCCTTATGGCCCTAAATTCGACCTTGGGGCCTGGTTTCGATGCAATTGAAATGGAAAAGATTTTTGGCACAATTAACCCCTCTTTAAGAGAGACCTACTTTGGAAAACAGGTCGCCGAACGCATCGCTAGCGTAAAAAAAACTCAGGAAGGTGTTCAAGCGGCAGATTTTTCACAACCAGATGTGACCGGTAAAATCGTAAAGCTTTCGGATTATAAAGGCAAATATGTATTGATTGACTTCTGGGCATCATGGTGTGCGCCGTGTAGGAGAGAAAATCCAAATCTGGTAAAAGCATATGCCCAGTATAAGGACAAAGGATTCCAAATCTTAGGGGTTTCTCTTGATAAAGCAGCGGACAAAGCTAAATGGATAAAAGCGATTGCTGACGACAGATTGACCTGGACACAGGTTGGAGATCTAAAAGGCTGGGAGAATGCGGCTGCTCAACTATATGAAGTTAAAGCTATCCCAATGAATTTTCTCATTGATCCGACCGGAAAAATTATCGCAAAAGAACTTAGAGGCGAATCATTGGATGAAAAACTTAAACAAATCTTTGAGGCCAAAACGAAATAAATTTAATTATAGTTAGTGATGATAGTGCAGATTGATGGATGTCGTCTGCACTTTTTCACATTTTAACAGTCCACAACAACCCTTAAACAAATTATGCTTTAGAGGGTGGAATTGAACAATATATTAGAAGATTAAATCAAATCAATGTCACTGCTGGCAGCCGATCACAGATGCCCCGTTAATCTTTTGGTGTCGCAGTGAAAAATATATCCTCGTCCCGATATCTCCATTCCTGATTGAATTCCTCTGAATGGAATATCTTTTCGAAAAAATTCAAAATATCTTCCTTAGTTGAGCGATTATCATAGGCTTTCAGCTCTATTAACAATCTGACATCTGCAGAAACTTCAAATGGCGTTCCAGGTTCAGCACTTCCGTTCAATTTAACTTGAAACATCCTTTGTCCCAAATATTTAAAATCAATTCTAACATCTTTAAAGACTCCGTGGTTGTCTATATACAGCGCCCCGAGGGCTTCGGTCCAAACCATTCTCTCAATTTCATCCATTTCTTGAGAGTCCTTGAAATCAATGTTCATAGTTTTCAATGATCTAAAATTTTTATTTTTTATCTAGTCGATTGGAATTTCTAGCCATTCGGTGTGTATTCTAGTTTCGATATAGTGCTGGTAGGTTTCCTGGTCTTCTTCGTCAAAAAAGTCAATCTCTATTGATTTTGCTTGGATGTCAATAAATAAACTTATTTTATTTTCAAACTCATCAGCCTGACACAATTTCAGTTCACCCGAATCAATAGTTAGGTCAATTTCTTTTCCGGCATATTTAATTTTAAAATAATTATTTTCCATATTTACAAAGTGAGTAAAGTAAGTTAGCCACATTGGTTATTTTAAATAAGCGTATCAATAATTAAATTGTTCAGCCAAACCAGTAAAAAAATGAAGCAAATTTAGCATAAACCGATTTCACTTTAATCCTTTGATGTTAGACAACAGAAATTCAAGAGTAAATGTTTTATTCAAATATATGTGCGTAGACCTGGGCAAGTGTCGAAGTTTTTTGTTTTATGCCCGGTTGTCTAATTTTGATGGTCGCTTTATATTTTTTTTGGGCAACTGCCGGGCTATCCCCTCATACGCCTTCAGGCCTTATGCGCAGGGCAGGTATCCGCTGCTATCCCTGTTGCAAAAAAAAAACTTGTGATTTGGAGCGAGTAAGAGTCGAACCTTTGGTTTTAATTATTTGATTTAAAGTGTTTAGTGGTGTTGATAAGTCGACGGTCTATAACCCATGAGATTAGAGAAACGGCCTGTTGTTGCCCCATAAGGACAAGGTATCTGTCGGTTTAACAGCTCACTGTTCACTTTCGATAATCGTCTTCACCTTTTCGATTTCTTGTCTTGAATCGTTGCCCCGATCTATTACTGTCACACCAGAAAAGACCGGGCTGATTACCGTCGCGACATGTAACAGCCGGTTGTCAAGAATGAATGCAAGTTGTTTTCCTATCGATTTCTTTGTAGCAATGGCCCAAAGCTTATCTCCTTCCCGGTTGAGTTGCATAGTCAAGCGATAAGAATACCGCCCTCCACTCAAAGTGCTTCCATCAATTAAAAGAGCGGAGAAATTTTTTGGCGTTGGAATCGGATTTTAATCTATAAAGTAACTTTCATGCGATTTTTCCAATTGCCGTTTTAAACCTTTCCCCTTCTCGACAACGTAATACCAACCGGTACGGAGAACTGGGATGTTGCGTTGGGTAATTTTAGACTTAGCCTTTGTCTGGTGTAAAGGAGCTTCAGTCAATCTGTTTCCGGATTTTACCTGTCTGCCAACTGATTCACGTGGAATATTAACCATCAGCAGCATAATCAAAAGAATAAAAGCCGTCCTATTTTTCATCGTTTTTTGTTTACATTTTTACAAAAACCTGCTCCCTCTCTGTTCATTGCAACTAACTACGGTGCAAAGCTTGTCCCGGTTTTATCGGGCCACCATAACAATCAAGGTATTTGCACTTTGGAATACCGATATATTCATCACCAATGTATTAAATTTTAGCTAAATAAATATAGTCACAAGGCATTAAAATCTGCGGATTAATCAGGAAAAAC
>Ga0065714_10064454_pt1 | contig 72991 bp, 68 predicted proteins | sample MisRhiReplicate2_FD_59101 | JGI IMG/M metagenome (GOLD analysis project Ga0065714, IMG submission 59101) | Miscanthus rhizosphere microbial communities from Kellogg Biological Station, MSU, sample Rhizosphere Soil Replicate 2: eDNA_1 v2... | ecosystem: Host-associated > Plants > Roots >...
CCAGCAGCGCTCGCCTCCGCTTCACCAGCCGGCCAAGATTCTGAAACAAGCGCGGTAGTTTGAGAAGTCAAATTTATTCAATGGCGAGTGTGCCAATTGAAAACTGTCTCACCCAAGGGGTTCACCCCAAGGATTTCCATTTATTTTTTGTGCCTTTTGTGCTTCTTTGTGGCTGAAGATCATTGACCCACTGGTAGGGTTATAGTTTTGGTTCGCTTTGGCTCAATCCTCTAATAGGATCCAGCTGATGAGGCCGCGCGACAGGTGAATGTCTCGCACCGACCCGCAGCCGCACCAAACGGAGAGAGTGAGGATCCCTGGAAAGGGTTTGTACTACCCCGCGAATAGCGGTGGGTCATGATCAGCAGTTGCGGATCAGGCACTCACCGGCACTGCCCGCTTGGGTTGTGGGCTCTCAGCTTGACCGCCTGAGAACTCGGTGAAGTTGTTATAGAGTGTCCAGATATACTGCACCTGCGTATCCTGCGAGAGACGTTGAATCGCAGACACAAGATCTGCGGGAGAAACTTTTGCCATCGCCGCGAGATCGACAATTTCCTGTGGCAGCGGATTAACGACGTTGCCTGTTGTCGGATCGACAACTTTTGTCAGATACCACGCGAGATCGATCGCGCCGGTGATGCCGGCATCTTCGAGCGCTTCCCAACTCCGTGGCAACGTCACCATCAAGATTGCTTCATCGATCCACGTGAGTATCTGTTTCATGTCAAAGCTGGTATTGCGAACTAATCGCACCGGTTCCGCGGACGCGAGCGAGTTTACGTCATAGATACCTTCTTCTCCGAGGCGCTCCTCGATCTGCGGTCCAATGCCGCGAATCTGACTCAGCGGGACCATTCGTGACTTAACCACTGTCGGCGGACCAAGTTTCAATAGCTCTACCGCCGCGCCTTCAACTGCACTAATAACGCGCCGCGGCGCAAAGCCGGCGAAGAAAAGCACGACGCCAGGAGCCCACCAACCGTTGTCTGTTCCAGCCGGCATGCGCCACAGAAACGCAATCGTTCCGGCCAGGACCGGCCCAAGTATGAGCGTCACCCAGCACCACATCGCGACCTGACCCGTCACGTCGTGGCGGAATGTACGGCGGCCGAGTTCCAGCAGCACGTAGATGTATGCTCCCACGGCGCCGAGGCGAATTCCGGGCAGGAGCAGTTTCTGCACGGTCGTGTCGAACGTGTACACGACCGAGAAGAAGTCTCTGGGATTGACCATGATGTCGGCGATCACGATCCCCGTGATTCCGAGTAAGACTGCCGGCAGACCGTAGCGAGTGAACAGTGTTTTCAAACTGAAGTGACTGTGGATGGTGTCTTGCGCTCGTTTATACGATTGTTGGCTGAGCTCCGGCGTTTGGCCCAGCGGCGCCAGCATGGTGCCCTGACCGTCCGTCTCCTTTGGGTGGTAGAGCCATAGAAAGAATAATTGATAACCAACCATCAGCATCGGCACGAGGCCCACAACCCACTCCCAACGATTTGGAACTGCCGCCGCTAACACCAGCAGGAACAAAGCAACCAGCGTAATGCCCAGCACCAGGTTGGCGCGTTGCGGTTTGAACCTCGGAAGTAAAAGTAAGAACCCGAGGACGGCAAGCACCACGAAAGTGAATGCGACCAGCAGGGGGTAGGCGGCATTTGGAATTAACTGTGTAAAGAATTTCGATATAGCGTCGATGAAGGCTTGCATCGGGGTTTCTCCTTCGGATGTCGTTATCTGTCCAGTATAGAATGGCCAGAAGTCGAAAAATATTTCACAGCGAGGACACGATGGAAAGCGGAAACTCTTGGCTTGCGAGAATTTCAGACTTATGTGAAACCTGCAACACAGCGCAAGTTGCAGATCCAACCAGTGCAGGAACAACAACTCAATGCGGCGTTGGTATAGATCGAAAGGGACTGTCGAAAGTCACCCGCTATGCCACTCATTTGACGGTTAACGCATTTCCGCGAGCTTATGTTTTCGCGTTACCTAGGTGTTGCGCGATGAAATATTTCTCAACTAACCGCCATTAATTCAGGAGGGACAGGCATCGTTGATATTGCTATTGATACTGACTTTGGCCGGATTATAATCCGCGCGCAAAGTCTGTTTTCGGCGAGACTCTCAAGCTGGTCTTATCCTGTCGGCAGATTTGATCTCGTCGCGGTCAAACCCTCTCGCGGATCCGCACAGAAATTGAGCTCTCCAGAGTGATGTCGCACTAGCGCGATTGTGCTGTCGCGAACTTTTTGTTGTGACGTGTCGCCGATTAATGGCAGACCAGCGCGAGTAATCCAGTATGTCTGTCGCCGGTCGGCGCAGGACGTATTTCCTGAAAACACACGCTGCAACCGAGGCACTCAACAATGGACGCAGACGTAATCCTCAAAGAAATCCAATTTAATCATGATCGCCAGCGAGCCACACATGATGCGTTCAACATCCGTTTCAATGAAGCCAATGCGGTCGAACTTCCCGAATGGCGACGCGGAATAACCTTTACGGCACAGCAATCGCCAGCGGCCTATGCCATCAAAGAAACACGTGGAAACACTTTGACAATCAAAGCGCGCTTCACCGGCACGGCCAATAGCACTGTCCTGGTGCGTGCCGTACAAGCCCGGCCAGACGCTCGGCAAACGCGCGGATGTAATCCGATCGTCTGGCTCTGGCCCGCTTCTTCAAGTAAGCAACGGGTAAACGTTCTCGGCGAGGTCCGGGAACGGGAGATCACGTTCGATGCCACCGGCGAAACTGATTTAGAAGACTTCGAATTGCAGAATGTACTGATCTGGACGGCTGGAGTTAGCGTTAGCACAACAGAATGGCGTTGGCAATTCCGAGCCACGCGCACAGATCGTCAGACGGACTTCGCAATCACGAAGCACCGGATCTATACCGTCTTACAAATCCCGAATTGCCCGTGGCAACAAAACCCTTCTGAGGCAGAGATTACACAGCTTCCCTGGGCAGAAGCCCTGGAGTACGCATGCAATTGGGCGGCGGGAGCACATGACGTCGATGAGGCTGCGGAGTTGATAACGCGAGCCATCAATGACCTTGGACTCAGTCGTGTATGTTACTCCGGTTCGCCTCTGTACTCATGCCCCAACTTCAACTGCACGGAGTTTTTGAATCTGCTTGGCGGAGACGTAGGCATGGGACCAAAGCTGAATTGCTCCGACTGCGCGACTGCGGTGTCGAGCTTTTCCAACCTTGTGGGTTGTGACCTTCGACAACTCCAGCTTGGACCAGATGAGATCCTGACTAACTTTATTAAGAAGATCGGCGACACTCGTGAGGATATAACCGAATTCTTCGAACACGAAGTAGCTTGGGATGGTCCTGTGACGGAACAGGGTAAGATATTTGATGCATGCTTACATTTAGACGGCGATCCTAATCCAGAGAAGCGCCCTTTTGTCGCCCTCCTGCCGACAAGCATTCCTTTTGGCAGCCCGAGCGAGAAACAGTACAGATTTCGTTTGAGTTCTGACGTAATTCTCCGACCCGAAACACTTGCTTGCCGGAAGATTGGATACAGTGTTGCTGGAATATGTAAAAGGCTGGGGCCGTCACAAGTCGAGTTCTTAAAGGTTCGCTATGATTTTGCTGCGTGGGGCAATCTTCCACCACCCCAACCTTCATTGTTCGCCGGCCATCATTCGTCCCGCGTAAAGTTATCTGAAATTAGATTCGAGTTCCATGATTTGATCCTTCGCCCACCGATCGAGCAGCCAAAATTTGCTGAACCGGTCGAAGCATTTCAATCGCTCTGGTTAGCGCGTAATAATCGCAATGTTGTCGTACGAATAGATGTTTTCGCATTGAAAACATGGCAGGCGGCTCGCGAGTTCATGTTGCGTGAACTCGGAGAATTTCATCAGCTTCAGGTTCAGCGCTTAATTGAACCCACAATTGGTGACGTATCCTTCATAGAAGCACAAGAACAGTCAATCTTATTTGGCCGATCGGAACTGGTAATACTTGTTCGTAGCGTGGGAGGCGAGTCTATTTCAGTCCGTCAAACTGCAAACAAAATAAACCAACTTCTCAGCTTATTTGGAGAAACGAAAGGTTTTGACCAAACAAAACACTAATGGTGAAGAAGTAATCTGGACGAAGCTACCCCCAGTTCCTGTAAGAGGCTTCTTACATTACCAACAAAGGAAGAAAAACAATGGCACATCCTTTAGCCTTCGTATGGAAATCGAAAGTCAAGTCGAGTGCAGATAAACACGGCGACTTCGATCTTAGGGACATCGCTGCAAATGGCGATCTCTCGAGTTGTACGCACGGACCGAACAAGGATCGGATAACCGGTGTCGCGGATGAGATCAATGTTCCGGAAGCACCAACCGCAAAGTTTTTGGTGCAAATTGATCAAGACGTGACGTCCACTTTCCACCTGCATTATCGTGGCGTGGCGATTGCCGCGGCGAACGGCGAAATCCATGCCATAGTCGGGTTCAAAAGAGTGGCGGCGGAAGCTAGCGGCCTTCGCGGACAGAAGTTGACAAAGGAAGCCGAAGAGGCAGTAAAACTGGCACTGGAAGAGTTGAGAACCCAGGAGGAAGGCACTTGGACCGGCACGCAGCCATAAAGTCTCGGCACATTCCGCGGACAGTCCCACGCTATAGCGACGCGCCTACTATAGCGTGGTGTTTGTCTTGGTATAAAGCACTCGAATCTTAACTGAAGAAGCGATCATAGCCGCGGATCTGTCCGAAAGTGATAGGATGGCCGCGCTGTGGCTCAGTCTTCAGTAAAAGGTATATCGTGCGGCTTCGCTCTTCGGTTCAGAAACACCGACTTCGGTTGGCGCCTGATTGCTTGCGCGCAACCTTAGCTCGCGGATTGTTTTGGCTCGTGCTGTGCGTGTTTGGTCTTTCACTGCCGGCGCACCTCGCGCATAGCTCTAGTACCGATCTACGCCTGCAGTCAAATGCGCAGCAAAGTGCGACCCGCCTCGAATTAGGTCAAACTCTCAAGCGAGACATAACAAAAGGTGCGTCCCAATCATTTCTTCTGTCACTAGACACTAACCGATATGCCCGCGTACTTGTTGAACAGCACGACATCACTCTTTCTGTTCAACTCCTCGATCTCGAAGGCCGACCCATTGTTGAAATGGATAATCCTGCCGGCGGCCATGGACCAATCTACTTGTCAGCAATCGCACCGGCGCGCGGAGACTACCGCGTGATAGTGCGGTCAACTGAAGCGTGGGCGAATCCGGGACAGTTTGTAATTTCAATCGAAGATCTGCACCCGGCTACACCAACGGACAAAGATCGTGTCGCAGCAGAAAAAGCTTTCGCCGACGGACGGCAGCTTGCCAGTAAGGGAACGAAGGAATCTCGCGAAGCCGCAATAATGAAATACAAGGAAGCGCTTGCTTACTGGGATGCCGTGTCTGAACCTCACTGGCAAGCGCTGACAATGTATTCACTCGCGCGTGTCTATCGCGGCCTAAGCCAGTACAACAAGGCCGAAGAAATCTACCAACAAATGACGCGTTTTAGTTACGCGGATCGTGATTGGCGGCTGGAAGCGTCATACTTTAATGACCGTGGACTGAATTTTTCCGATCAGAACAAATATGACGCAGCCCTGCAAACGCTGAATCTTGCATTCGCACGCTACGACAGTCACAACGACAATCGTGGGCGAGCGAGCGTCTTCAACAATATTGGCCTGACATACCATCGCATGGGAGCGCTGGCGAAAGCGATGGAGAATTACGAGCGCGCGATTCCACTTAGACGTGCGGAAAACGATCAGCAAGGCGAGTTCAATGTCCGCAACAATATTGGCGGCATTTACGACGTGTCCGGCGAACCTGTAAAAGCTCTGGAGCAATATCAGGCTACCCTAAGAGTGTGGCAGGAGTTCGATGGCCGTGGACAGTTACGCGATCGAGACCAGTTGGGCACTAGTTTTAATAATGTCGGTGAGGTTCTAAATAAGTTAGGGCGTTGGCAGGAGGCACGCGACAGCTACCAAGCAGCCCTTGATATTTTCCAAAAATCTGGAAACGAACTACGCGAAGCTGCCTGTCTCGATAACCTCGGACAACTTTACCAGGATCTTGGTGATACCGATCTAGCACTTGACCACTATCGAAAAGCGCTGACGCTGTTGCAGGGCAAATTCAAGAACGCTGAGTTGGAAGCGAATGTTTTGAGTCATATTGGAACTGTAAGTATGTCGCAGAACGATATGGATGTAGCACTGCAAAATTTCCAGAGAGCACTTGAATTGCGACAGAACGATCGCGGCAAGGGCTACGCTCTGCTCAATATTGGCGCTGTGTATGCGTTGAAAAAAGCTCCTCAGCAAGCGTTGCAAGTCTACCGGGATGCTCTGCAGTCGATCAGAAAGGCCGGGGACCAGCGTGGAGAAGCGTTGCTGCTGTATAAGACAGGCGAAGCTGAGGAGATGCTCGGCGATCACGTGCACGCGATTGAAGATCTCAATCAGGCGCAATCGTTATGGCAAAAGATTGCAGATGCTCGAGGCGAAGCGACGGCCCTACAGGCAATCGCACGAGCCGAAGCCCGGCTCGGCCAATTTAACAAAGCGCTGGATGATAGCGCCAAAGCAATTGGAATTGTGGAATCACTCCGCACTAACATTCTTGGCAGCCGTCTCCGCGCTTCATATTTTGCAACGCAACAGGCGAGCTATGAGCTAAACGTAGGGCTCAATATGCAGGCTTTTGCCAAGACTGGGTCGCCTCAATATAAAGTGGCGGCGTTTCAGGCTAGCGAACAATCCAGGGCTCGCACGTTAATTGATACTTTCCGCGAAGCGCGGGCCACCTCCATAGATAACACTGCCGATGCCGCTCTCGAACGAGAATTGCAACAGAGACTGAACGCGAAGGCTCAGGCCCAAACTGAATTGCTTAACCGAAAACACACTGGGGAGCAGGCGTCCACCATTCGCGCTGAACTCGACGTTTTGATAAATCAATATGACGAACTACAAGCAAAAATCAGTGCGAGCAATAGAAGGTACGCGGACTTGGTTCAGGCAAGAACGCCCCCTGTTCATGACATTCAGAGTCAACTTGGTAATGATACCGTTCTCCTCGAATATTCCCTGGGCGACGAGCGGAGTTATGTCTGGGCGGTGACGGCGAATTCGATCGACGGAGTCCAGTTGCTGCCGCGCGAAGACATCGAGAGTGCGGCGAAACGGATTGCGAAATCCTTGGCGGACCGGAAACGAACAATCGAGGGTGAAAGTCCCACCCAGTGGGAGCGCCGGCGCGAACAGGCTGATAAGGAATTCAACACCGCCTCTGCCGAACTGAGTAACAAGATAATTCGGCCGCTGGCGCCGTTGCTCGGAACCAAACGTTTAGTTGTCGTAGCTGATGGCGCGTTACAGCTAGTGTCCTTCGCCGCGCTTCCAGTTCCAGGCACCTTCGAGGAAAGGCCGCGCCGGCTAATAGACGGTCATGAAATCGTTTATGAGCCATCCGCATCGGTACTGGCGCTGCAACGAAGCGAACTTGCAGACCGCAAACGGGCGTCTCACGCAGTCGCAATCCTGGCAGATCCAGTTTTTGCGCTCGATGATCCGCGGGTCGCGGACCAGACGGAGCGCAATCCCTCATCAAACACTCAGCCAAAGTCGAACGGCAATGCCTTGCCAGAGAAGGCGACGCGCAGAGGAGACGTCAGCCGCGCGCTGGAGGACGTTGGCCTCGAACGCTTTCCCCGGTTGCGTTCATCGGCAGTTGAAGCACAAGAGATTGTTGACGTAGCGCCTAAAGGCGAGAGCAAAACGGCGCTCGAGTTTGACGCGAGCCGCGAAACCGCGATGAGCAGGGAACTGTCGGAGTACCGGATCGTACACTTTGCTACGCACGCAGTAGTGAACTACGAACATCCGGAACTGTCGGGCATGGTTCTTTCCCTTGTGGATCGCCGAGGACAGCCGCGAGACGGCTACTTGCGATTGCACGACATTTACAATCTCAATTTGCCGGCAGATCTTGTCGTGCTCAGCGCCTGCCAGACAGGCGTGGGCAAGCAGATCAAAGGAGAGGGTTTGATCGCACTAACCCGCGGTTTCATGTACGCAGGGGCCGAACGCGTCGTCGCAAGCTTGTGGAAAGTCGACGATGTAGCGACGGCAGAACTGATGGCTGAGTTCTACAAGCAAATTTTTGTCAATAATCAGCGCCCGGCCGCCGCCCTACGAGCTGCTCAATTGAAGCTTGCTAAGAAACGCTCACCGATTGACTGGGCAGGCTTTGTGTTGCAGGGAGAGTGGAAGTAAAAATCGCAGCTAGCTCGATTATTTGGGATTATAATCGGCAAGTTTTCGCACCTCCTCAAAGGACCCATACTAGTTGTCCAAGCCTAGAAAAAGCCGTACTGAATGGTCCCTGACAGAAGAAGCCTTCGATAAGTTGCTTGCGGCTTTTTCTCCGGATCGCGACGAAGCCGCCAGACAATACGAGGCCTTGAGAACCAAACTCATTAGATCTTTCGAATGGCGCGGAGTTCCCTTAGCTGATGCCTGCGCCGACGAAACGCTTAACAGGGTGGCGAAAAGAATCGACGAGGGTAAGCAGATCGATAACGTGGTGGGCTATGCGTATCGGGTCGCCTATTTTGTGTTCTTGGAGACCCTTACGGAACCTGAGCTTATCGATATCGATCAAGAGGGGATCCATCCGCCCGCGGTCGAGCCGCAATTCGAGGATACTGAATACGAGCAGCGCCAGCGCTGCTTTGATAGTTGTCTAGGAGAGCTACCAATCAAAAACCGGAAGATCATTTTGGTTTATTACGAGGGCGAACGGCGGACGAAAATTGAGCGGCGAAAAAAGCTGGCCGAGCAACTCCAGATTTCACTCGATGCACTCAGAATTCGAGCCCATCGAATTCGCAAAGGCCTCGAGGAATGTATCTCGCGTTGTTTGCAGCAAACCGAACCAATGCGAAATATAACGCGCTAAGAGTCACATTTAGTTAGAGGTGAGTTCAATTTTGCCGGTACCTGGAAACACAATCGAGAATGGCGATCCCCCCAGCGAGTTTGACGACATAGACATCGCTGAAGAAGAACTAATCGATGCTTACGTTCGGAACCAACTTTCGGTCGAGGAGCGTAAGCTGCTTGAGAAGGGTCTACGAAGTTCGCCGGACCTGGTTAATCGCCTTCATTTTGCTCGCCTGCTGACCGGCGCCGCCGACCGTGCTGCTGAAGATGAAGTCTTTTCATATCAGGAACCGGAAGAGCTTCTGCCCTCCCGCAAGAAATGGTGGCAGTTCGGGCTGACATGGGAACAGCGACCCACAGTTAATCTGGCGTTCGCAGCGTGCTCGCTGATCTTTGTCATTGGCGGGGGAGGCCTGCTGGCCGGTTGGATCAGCTTACGTCGCGAATCACAACAACTGGCCGAACAGCAGGCAGCGCTCGAACGACAAAAGTTGGAACTGGAAAAGTCAGATGCTGAAGAACGCTCAGCCACAGATCAAATCAGGGCCCAATTAAGAGAAGAACAGCAAAGACGTGAAGCTGATCAGCAAGTGATCGCCGAGCTCCGGCAGGCGCAGAATCAAAAACCAACGGCCTCATCTGCTACGATAGCGACCCTCTTCCTGCTTCCGGCCTCGCGCGCCTCGGGAAAAGAGAAGGAATTGAGACCGCCGGCGGGAACTTCGAAAATCAGGCTCCAGCTTGCAGTTGATTCGATCGACTATCGTGGTTTTCTGGTCCAAATTAAGGACTCGCAGGACAGAGAGATCTTTCAACAAAACACACGCCCTCCACGTTCCAGCAAAATCGTCACCATCACGATTCCGAGCAAGGTCTTGCCCACCGGCGCTTACAGTCTTCAACTCAGTGGCATATCTCCTGAAGGATCAAGCGAACTCGTTGGCAACTACAGCTTTCGCATCTTGGCCGATGAATAACCCTCGCTAAGTTTTCGTTACCTACCTAGCTACGCACCTCTCAATGCATTCATCTGGCACGAAGACTAATCGTTGTTGATTGAGTGGCTCCAGCAGTTGCCACCAATGTGCGCGCTGCCACTGCATCGCCGGTGACATCACTGCGGCATTGAGTTCAGCCTTGCCTGCGCGGTAAACAAATGGCCACGCCTGGCGATCCCGGATTACAAGGCTAAGGACTGCAGGCTGTTCTTGCTCATGGTGCGCATCTTGATCAGCTTCTGCCGGTAGCGCAGCATGCGCATCACTTCGCGGCTCTGCAGCGCGGCCGGTGCAAGCGAGGAAACTCATCATGGAGCATTAAATTCAAAATGAGTTCGGCATCGCGGCGATCGTTCTTCTGTCGCCAGCGAGCCCGACGCCGGATCTCGGTGGCATGACCGAACCAGACTTGGTGCCCTAATTCCTCGAGCAGTCGCTCGAACCAGGGACTGTAACCGCTAGCTTCCAGCCCACCGATCACCTGGCCGCTGAATTGCTCGTAGAAAGTCCGCACCGCCGTTTTCGGTTCGTGCTTAAGTGCAGTGGTGACGAGTTCACCTGTTTCAGTTGTCAAATAACAAATCGTCTGTTGTCGTGGATGAAAGTCAACGCCGATATATATTCTGTTCATAGCGCCTCCTTTCAGTCTCTTGTCAAAGACAGCCCTGAGTTTATTCAAGGCGGGAGGCGCTTGTTTCATAACATCAAAGCCTAGCGGCTCCAATACCTCTTGATGCGTTCGGCGAGCAGGGGAAACGGAACGTAGTCCGCGCTCCGGCCGGCGCGTCTTAACTCGCCCACCATTCGCATCGCTCCATCGGCGTTTCTCGTGTGAACCAGGATCGTGGAAGCACGCTGAAGTTCCGGATTCGAACACAGCCAGAGCGCGACGGCGTAACCCGTTCTTTCGTCATCCGTTGAATCGGCGTGGTAATGTTCTGGATGTAGATCGTGATCGAGAAAGATCGCATCGTACGAGCCTGCGCTCAACAACCGCTGCGCTTCCGTCACGTTGCTGGCAATATCGATGAAGTCGCCTTTGAAGCGAGTCGCAAACCAGCGATGGCGTCGCTCGTCATCGTCAAGAAGAAAAACACGAATTGGATGGCGCTCGGCCCGCTCAGAGTTCAGGCCGAGTTTTCTGAGTAACGATTCCCACAAACTCATATAAGTTCGAAACGTCTCCCAACGGACTCGTGCGTCCAAGCACCGAGTTGATGGTAAAACTTAGTCATGCGTTACTGCTAAACGCATTATAAGGTATTATCACGTATACCTTTCACTACGAAGGTGTACCTTTTTATGATAGACGAAGGCGAACTCCGCCAGACGGGGAACACAGAGGTCTGCGAAGAATGCTTCGGAACCGGAACCAAACTGGATCCGGTGAAAGGAGCGGTTCCTTGTCCATGTCGCCGGCCGGACCGTTTCAAGAAGTTGCTTGCCGCGGCGCGCATTCCTCCACGTTACGCCAAATGTTCCTTCGAGACCTTTAAATGTGCGCGCGGAAGTTCACAGGACAATGCTTTGCTCGCAGCTCAGCGACTAGTCGAGGAGTTTCCTGCCGATCGCGGTTTATTGTTTATGGGTCCTACCGGCGTGGGAAAGACTCACCTGGCAGTGTCGGTTATTCGACGTCTCATCGAAAAAGGTGTTCCCGGAGTTTTTTCCGAATTTGGATCTTTGCTGAAGCAGATCCAGGATTCTTATAACCCGATCTCGAAATCATCGGAGCTCAAAGTCCTTTCTCCTATTTATGAGACGGATGTTCTCGTGTTGGACGAACTCGGCGCCACCATTCCCACTGATTGGGTTCGCGATACGATGTATCAGATCATCAACAAACGCTACAATGACAAAAAACTGACCATACTCACTACGAATTACTCCGACAGTCGAGACTCAGATAAAGAACAGACTCTGGAGGATCGAATCGGATCTCGACTACGAAGTCGCCTGTATGAAATGTGCAAGAAAGTGGTCATGGACGGTGGTGACTATCGAAGACTTGGGAACCCCTAATGCCGAAACGCACTGACATACACAAGATCCTGATCATCGGCTCCGGTCCAATCGTGATCGGCCAGGCCTGCGAGTTTGATTACTCCGGAACGCAGGCGTGCAAAGCGCTGCGCCAGGAAGGCTATGAGATCGTGCTGGTTAACTCGAATCCAGCCACGATCATGACCGATCCCGAAACCGCCGACATCACCTACATCGAACCACTGACTGTCGCTTCAGTTACCGAAATCATCAGTCGCGAACGTCCCGATGCGCTCCTGCCGACCGTAGGTGGGCAAACGGCCCTAAATCTCGCGATCGCGCTCGAAGATGCCGGCGTGCTTCGTGAGTACAACGTGGAGATGATCGGCGCGAATCGCGACGCGATCAAGGTCGCTGAGAATCGTTTGCTCTTCAAGCAAGCCATGGACGAGGCCGGGTTGGCCATGCCGCGCGGCGGTTTTGCCGGCTCGTTGGATGAGGCAAAAGAGATCGTCACGCAAACCGGTTATCCCGCGATCATTCGTCCGTCATTTACGCTCGGCGGAACCGGCGGAGGCACCGCCTACAACCCCGAAGAGTTTGAAGAGATCATTCGTGGCGGCCTCGCGGCTTCGCCAATACACGAGGTGTTGATTGAAGAATCGATCCTCGGCTGGAAAGAATTTGAGCTCGAGGTGATGCGCGACCTTGCCGACAACGTCGTGATCATCTGCTCGATTGAGAACTTCGATCCGATGGGCGTACACACCGGTGATTCGATCACGGTTGCTCCCGCGCAAACGTTGACCGATCGCGAGTATCAGTTGATGCGCGACATGGCGATCCGAGTGATTCGCAAAGTCGGCGTGGAGACTGGAGGCTCAAACATTCAGTTCGGAGTCAATCCGGATAACGGCGACATCCGCATCATCGAAATGAATCCGCGCGTGTCGCGCTCTTCCGCGCTTGCTTCGAAGGCGACCGGTTTTCCCATTGCCAAGATCGCTGCCAAGCTCGCCGTTGGTTACACCCTCGACGAAATTCCGAATGACATCACACGCAAAACACCTGCGTCCTTCGAGCCGACGATCGACTACGTCGTGGCCAAGATTCCCAAGTGGGACTTCGAGAAGTTTCGCGAAGCGGAAGATGTTTTGGGAACACAAATGAAATCCGTCGGCGAGGTGATGGCCATCGGCCGCACTTTCAAAGAAGCACTCTTCAAAGGCCTCCGCTCACTGGAAGCCGTCAAGCCTTTGCGACTGGAAGACGTCTCGAGCGATGAATTGCAGCGCAAGCTGGCGCGGCCAAACTCGCAACGGTTCTCATATATTACTTACGCGCTCCAGCACGAGTGGCCCATCTCTGAGATCTATCGTCTCTCGCGCATCGATCCGTGGTTCCTCGATCAACTCCAGCAGGTGATGGACATTCAGCGCAGTGTCGAAGGCGCGAAGCTCGAAGAGATTTCCGCCGACCAGTTGCGAGCGTTCAAAGAAGTGGCTTTGTCGGATCGCCGCCTGGCCTACCTGACCGAACGTTCTGAGGATGAGGTGCGTGAGTATCGCAAGAGTCTAGGGATCGTCCCTGTTTATAAACGCGTGGATACTTGCGGCGCCGAGTTTGAATCTTACACGCCATATCTCTATTCGACTTACGAGACTGAAGACGAAGCAGCGCCAACTGATCGCCGCAAGATCATGATCCTGGGCTCCGGCCCAAACCGCATCGGACAGGGAATCGAATTCGACTACTGCTGTTGTCACGCTTCGTTCGCTCTTCATGAAGCCGGCTTCGAGACCATCATGGTCAACTGCAATCCTGAAACAGTCTCGACTGACTACGACACTTCGGATCGTCTCTACTTCGAGCCGCTCACGTTTGAAGACGTCATGAACATCGTCGATGTTGAAAAACCTGAAGGTGTCATCGTCCAGTTTGGCGGCCAGACGCCTTTGAATCTCGCGATGCGATTGCATCACGCGGGAGTGAAAGTGATCGGCACCTCGCCGGATTCCATCGATCTCGCCGAGGATCGCAAACGATTCGGCTCTCTGCTCAAAGAGTTAGGCATACCGCAGCCCGATAATGGTATGGCTGCTTCCGTCGAAGAGGCGCGCGAAGTAGCGCGCCGGATTGGTTATCCGGTTTTAGTGCGACCGAGTTACGTTCTCGGCGGACGCGCAATGGCGATCGTTTACGACCAGGAAGCACTCGAGACGTATGTTCGCAACGCGGTTGGCTTCACACCTGATCGGCCCGTGCTGATAGATAAGTTTCTGGAGCAGGCCGCGGAGTTTGACGTTGATGCGCTCGCCGACGACACTGCGTGCGTGATTGCCGGCATTCAGGAGCACATCGAAGAAGCGGGCATTCACTCCGGCGACTCGTCCTGCGTGTTGCCTCCGGTGCGCATCGATCCCGAGCATCTCGAGACGATGCGTCATTACACGAAGAAGCTTGCGAAGGCATTGTCAGTCAGCGGACTGATGAACATTCAGTTCGCGATCAAGGACCATCGAGTTTATGTACTGGAAGTAAATCCGCGCGCTTCGCGCACAGTTCCGTTCGTTTCGAAGGCTACGGGAGTGCCGATCGCGCGAATCGCAGCGCTCGTGATGGCGGGACAAAAACTCGAGAAGTTTGGATTGCCGGAAGAATTGAGTGTGAAGCGTTTCTTTATTAAGTCGCCGGTGTTTCCGTTTGCGAAGTTTCCCGGAGTGGATCCGGTCCTGAGCCCCGAGATGCACTCGACCGGTGAAGTGATGGGGATTGGCGATACGTTCGGCGAGGCTTACGCGAAGGCGATGATGGGTGCCGGTTTGAGTTTGCCGGCGGCGGGAAAGGCGTTTTTGAGTGTTAACGATGCTGACAAGGGAGCGGCGGTTTTGCTGGCGCGTAAGTTGACTCGTCTGGGCTTCAATGTTGTCGCCACGCTGGGCACAGCGGCGCGGTTGCTTGAAGTGGGAATGAGTGTCGAGAGTGTTTTCAAAGTCAACGAAGGTAGACCCAACATCGTGGACCATATAAAGAAAGGTGAGATCTCCCTCGTAATCAATACGCCTCTTGGCCGCGCCTCGCATTACGACGAACAGTCGATCCGGCGCGCTGCGTTGCAATACGGTGTGCCGTGCGTGACGACGATGACCGGCGCTCAGGCGCTCGTCGAAGCCATCGCCGCGTGCGCAACGCAGAGTACTTCCAACGTGCATTCGCTACAGGAACTTCATGGGATGCAACTGGCAATCGGCAATGTCTATTAATTCCAGGGAAACGATTCGCCGCATACTCGACGAGTGCCGCACGATCGCGGTCGTGGGGCTCTCGTCCGATCCTTCGCGCGCTTCGAACAGCGTCTCGGGATACATGAAGCGCAATGGCTATAAAGTGATTGCAGTGAATCCAAACGAAACTTCGGTGTTTGGCGAGCAGGCTTATCCGGATCTCTTCGCCGTGCCGGAGAAGGTTGATCTCGTTGACATCTTTCGCCGTCCGGACGAGGCGGGAGCGGCCGTCGATCAGGCGATTGCTGTTGGCGCAAAAGCAGTCTGGATGCAGGAAGGAGTGATTGACCGCGCCGCCGCACAGCGTGCACTCGATGCGGGGCTGCTGGTTGTAATGGATCGCTGCTGGTTAAAGGAACACATCCGAAACAGATAACAAGATTTACAGGATTTTCAAGATTGACAAGATGTATCCTGTAAATCCTGAAAATCTTGTAATCATGTCTATTAGGGCCGTAATTATCACAGTCAGCGATGCTTGCTCACGCGGCGAGCGAGAAGATGAATCCGGCGCCGCGCTGGTCCAACTGCTTACTGATCTCGGCGCGGAAATCATTGCAAGCAAAATTCTCTCAGACGATCTCGATCCACTAACACAGACGCTGCGTGAGTTTGCCGCGCGTGATGATGTAAACCTGATCGTCACAACCGGCGGCACCGGCCTGGGCCCACGCGACAACACCCCCGAAGCAACCAAACGCGTTATCGAACGCGAAGCACCTGGCATCGCCGAAGCGATTCGCGCCGAGTCACTAAAAGTGACGCCGACGGCGATGCTTTCGAGAGGTGTTTGCGGCATTGCCTCCGGCACGTTGATCGTAAACCTGCCGGGCTCACCGAAAGCAGTACGAGAAACCTTCGCCGTTATTGCTCCCGTACTTCCACACGCCCTCGATCTGTTGGCAGGCAGGACCGCACATCGCTGAACGTATGAACGTACTGTTGAGACTCTTTTCCATCGGCATCGCAGGCTTCATCGGTACGTTACTTAGGTATTGGCTTTCGGGTGTAATTGCCAGGCGTTATGGCGAGACGTTTCCGTACGGAACTTTAGTCGTCAATTCAGTAGGCTGCTTCGTTATCGGTTTTTTGTTTTACTTCTTCTACGATCGCGCTCTCGCATCTCCGACCTCCCGGACCGCTCTTTTTGTCGGCCTCTTAGGAGGCTTTACAACGTTTTCATCCTACGGCTTGCAAACCTTTACGCTTTTGCGTGACGGCGAGGTGTTTCTTGCGATGGTTAATGTCGCCGCTTCTAATCTGGTTGGTTTGGCGCTCGTCTGGGTGGGCTATAGTTTGGCAAAGGTGATTGCATGACGATTCCGGAAGAAGGCTATCTGCTTAGAATCTTCATCGGCGAAAGCGATAAGGTCGGCCACAAACCACTCTATGAAGTGATCGTGTTGAAGGCGCGGGAAGCCGGGCTCGCGGGTGCCACCGTGCTTCGCGGTGTGATGGGCTTTGGAAAAAACAGCGTCCTGCACACGGCTAAAATTCTGCGGCTGTCAGAAGATCTGCCGATGGTAGTTGAGATAGTTGACAGCCGCGAAAAGGTCGAGGCGTTTTTGCCGACTCTGGATGGTTTGATCGCGGATGGCCTTGTCACGCTGGAACGAGTCAGAGTTGTTCACTACAGGGGAGGGATGTGAGGATCGGTGAGGCAAATCCGGGGGCCTTGCTAGCGATCGCTCACGAACTCTCCATACACAGTTCTCTTCTGCGCCCGCAGGTGATTGCTTAGAATCTGATAAAAGCATCTCAAACAGACGCCCTTCGCCTCTTGGTTCTTATCGTCGCGAATCTTCGACCCGCACCAGATACATTGGACCAGGAACGCCTGCTCTCTTTCTCTTCGACTTTGGTTCATGGTGGGTGAAGATAATGGGCTGGAGTTACGTTTGCATATCCTCGAGATTAAATAGGAGTTAAGTTTCTCGGGAAAGATTTCTCCCGCAAAGGCGCAAAGCCCTACCGCGTTTTTTAAGGGCTTCTTTGCGCCTTTGCGGGAGAAACATTCTCTTCCTCAAACGGCAGTCCTCCGCCTCAGCTTTCCTTAACAAACATTTAAGGCGCAATTCACTGGACTTTAACGGGCCACGGGTATGGTTCTGCCTTCGGCAAGCTGCAAACCATTTCAAATCCACAGGAGAATCGTATGCATTGTAATAGTGTTTCCGGGCGAGTCCGTTACCTCTTACTACTGGTCCTGGTGCTCGCAACCGCGTCGCTAGTCCATGCGCAAACAGACCAGGGCCGTATTGGAGGAGTCGTCACCGACGCGAACGGAGCAGTCGTACTGGGCGCGTCGGTGCTCGTCAAAAACGATCGCACCGGAGAGGAACGCACCGCGACCACAAGCGACTCCGGTTACTACGCGATCTCTGCTCTCAAGCCGTCAACTTATACAGTGACTGCGTCCGCGCACAACTTAACTGTGCGCACCGCAAACGTGCAGCTACTGGTGGGCCAGGAGTTGAATCTCGACTTGACTCTCCAGGCCACCGGCGTTGAGGCAAAGGTTGACATCGTCGCGGCTGCGGACAGTGGCATAGATACCGGCTCGGCGGCGATGGGTGTGAACGTCAACCCTCGCGAAGTGGAAGCCCTGCCACTTAATGGCCGCCAACTCTCACAGCTTTATTTGCAGGCGCCGGGATCGGTCAACAGTGGTTCAGGCACGTTTGGCGATATTCGCTTCAGCGGACGCGCAGTGCAACAGAATGTGATTCGCTACGATGGCATCGAAGGCTCGGCAATCATCGACGCTTCGCCGGGCAATCTCAATGGCGAAGTGCCCTCACCATTCCGTTTGCAGTCGAGCCTGGAAAACGTGCAGGAGTTTCGCGTTGACTCAAACAACTTCCCGGCCGAATTCGGCACCGGCACTGGCGGGCAGGTCAGTGTCGTGACGAAGTCCGGCGGCAACGCGTTTCACGGTTCGCTTTTCGAGTACCTCCGCAACGACGCCTTGGACGCCGCCAACTTCTTCGACAACATCATCGGACAGAAGGCACCACTACGACTCAATCAGTTTGGCGGCTCGCTCGGCGGTCCAATAGTTAAAGACAAGCTTTTCTTCTTCTTCAGTTATGAAGGCTACCGGCTTCGCGCGGGTGTTAATTCGATCGAGGCCGTTCCGGGTTCCGCGAGCCGTCTCTGCGCAACGCCCTTCGGAACAGGTTCGATCGCCTGCAACGCCACCAGCGTTTCCTTGTTGCCGGCGTTTCGTTCACCTGATGCCGCGATAATCGCAACCGGCTCAGGAGCGAATCTATTCGACGTCGCACAGTTGCAAGCCAATTCTTCGGTCAACGAAAACTCCGCAGCCTTACGTCTCGATTACAAACTCAACAACAAGCACTCGGCATACTTCCGCTTCTTCCGCGATCAGGGAAGCAACGATCAGCCCGAGGGGGTAACGGGCCGGCGTGTTGCAATCAAAGCGGTGCCGCAGAACGGCGTGCTGGCAGTGCAGTCGCTGCTGACGCCAACGCTGCTGAATGAATTCAAGTTTGGCTACAACAGCGCCTACACACGAATCAACGGACAGGCGCCGACGATCGCAGGCTTCGATCTTTCCTCAGCCGTGATCAATATCTCCGGCAACACCGCAAACTTTGCTCTGCCGGGTCAGGGAGCTTCCGCCGGCACGGCAACGCCCGGCGGATTGGTGCGCGCAAACAGCGCTACCAATGGACGTGGCCAGCCTTACACGCCGTATTCACTCTCTTTTGTCGATAGCGTCAATTGGACCAGGGGAAATCACAACGCGAAGTTTGGCGGAGAGCTCAGGATGATCCGGCTGTACACAGACCGTCTCGGCGGGACCACTTACACCTATTCAAACCTGAATAGTTTTCTGACAAACACGCCACAGTCGATCCAGTTTTTGGGCGACGTGAGCGCGCCGAGTCCTTTCAACAATGGAGCTACCGGACAGCGGTTCGCGAAGCAGGAGTATTACATCACTTACGCAGAGGATGAATGGAAGATCAGGCCTAACCTGACGTTGAACTATGGCCTGCGCTATGAGTACTACACGCCACTGCGCGAAGATCGACACCTCCAGGTGTTGTTCGACATTACAAACGGAACGCTTCGTCCGCCGACTGAAGCCGCGTTTCAATCTTCAAAGACAAACTTTGGCCCGCGCATTTCGATGACGTGGTCGCCAAGCCCGAAAGGTGACGGGTTCTTCGGCGGCGGCCGGACGGTGTTGCGCGGTGGTTTCGGCATCTTCTATGGGCCGGGCCAAACAGAGGATCAGATACAGCCGATCGAGAGCGATCGAATCAGTTCCACCTTCACCAGCAATCCGATCTTTGCTGGTGGTCCACCGCTGGCGTTTCCACTCGATTCGTCGGCTGCGGTCGCATTCTTCAACAACCCTGCAAACGTCAATATTCGCTCGTATCAGCCACGTGCTTATTCGCGTAGCTACAAGATCCCTGAGAAGGTTTACCAGTACACACTCTCAGTGCAGGAGGAGTTGTTTTCCGGAACTGTGTTAACCGCGGCCTACGTGGGCAGCCAGGGCAGGAATCTTTTCCTACGCAGTATCGCCAACAAGATTCTGCCGGGACAAACTACGATTCCGAACACCGCGACTACGCTTCCCTCAGGATTCGGAGTGGTGAATCTGGCTGCGCCGAATGGCCAGATTACTGCCGTTCGAACAGTCAGGGAGTTTGCGATTATTAATGGAAACAATGTTCAGAATCCTTTCGCGGAAGTTGACTACAAGACGAGTGGCGGCGACGACAGCTACAACGCCTTGCAGATGACACTCGCGCGACGAATTACCAGTGGATTAACCCTCAACTCGCAATACACATTCTCGCGCAGTTTCGGAAATACAGCCGGTTCGAATGAAGCAAGGACAGCGGCCGTTCCTGACAACTTCGAAGCAGACCGCGGCTACAACAACTTCGACGTGCGGCATACCTTTAACTTCAGCGCGTTGTACAAATTGCCGTTCGGAAAAGGGACCACTCATGACTTTGGAAGCGTTGGAAATGCGTTCCTGGGAAATTGGGAGATCGGCGGAATCGTCAACGCACGCAGCGGTCTTCCGATTGAAGTCGGCATTACGAGACCAGACGTCGTCATGCAATGTGCGGCGGCCACGTGTCCGGTCACTATCAACGGCGTAGCTACGACGGTTCCAAATGGATTTGTAGCGCAGTTAACCAGCGGCACGCTGCCGATCGGGTTTGTCGGCGTAGTTAATACTCCCGGGGGTGGTGCTTCACGAAACGTCCGGCGGCCGAACCTGATCCCAGGCGTTAGTCCATACCTGAACAACGATCGCAGCTTGATCAATCCCGCTGCTTTCTCGATTCCGCTGCCGGGGACCTTTGGCGACTTACCGCGAAATGCTCTGCGTGGTCCAAACTTCCGGCAGTTTGATCTGGTTCTCAACAAGCGCTTTGCATTGACGGAATCGACCAACATCGAATTCCGGACCGAAGTTTTCAACATCTTCAACTTCACGAACTTTGCGGTTCCTGCAACGACTCTGAACAATGCCCTGCCGACTATTACAACAGCCGGCGTGATGTCTACAGGAAGCCTTCAGCCCGGTAGTGGGTTCAGCCAATCGCAGGCCGGCGGAACGTTCGGACTTTTGCGACAGACAGTTGAGCGAACCGTGGGCCTCGGAACAAACCGGCAGATCCAGTTTGCGTTGCGATTGAGCTTTTAGTTCAGAGTTCAAGCTTCAGCTTGCCTGATTTGAAGCAACAGCCTAAAGGCTGAACTCTGAACGCAAACTTCTCATCAAAGGTCCCATACGCCAGTACAAGAAATGACACGAACTGAGCAAGAGACTCTGGTCCATATAACCGAAGACGTTTACGACGACGGTTTTCTGCGAGTAGAGCACCGGAACTACTACGTGTCGTGCGCGGGTAGCCCGGTAAAGCTGCCCCGCACGGAGTTTCTGATCTTCTCGCGGCTTGTCCGAACGCCTAACCGCATCGTCACGGCCGATGAGCTTTGGAGTTCTGTTTGGCGGAGCGATAAGCCACTGAATTCCGAGAGCCTTCACGTTTACATCTATCGCCTGCGTGCAAAGCTCGCCGATTTCGGACTCCAGATCGAAACGATGGTCAATGTCGGCTACCGGCTCATCACCTCGAAAACCTGAGAAACCCTCTGAAGTGTTAACCGAGATTTCAGACGGCGTTCAGTTAGATGTAACACCGGCTCCTTAGATTTGACTCCTTAAACGCTTCTGACCATTACCCCAAGAGTATTGGAGATCCTAAATGTCTGCCTCGAAGAAAAGCTTTCAGCTTGTAGCGTGGCTTAGTGTTTTGGTTGTTCTACTGGCTTTCGTCGCTTGCGGCTCCGGCACAGTTAGCTTGCAAGGCGCCGGCGCTTCGTTTCCAAGCCCTCTCTATCAAAAATGGTTGAGTGAATATGGAAAGCTTCACCCGAACGTAAAAATCGATTACCAGTCAATCGGATCCGGCGGTGGAATTAAACAACTAAAAGAACAGACAGTTGACTTCGGCGCTTCAGATGCGCCGATGAAGGACGAAGACCTAAAGTCAGCTCCCGGCGAAGTGCTGCACATTCCAACAGTTTTAGGTGCGGTGGTTATCACCTACAACCTCCAGGGCATCAGCCAGCCACTACGTTTTTCTCCGGAAACCCTCGCCGATATCTTCCTCGGCAAGATCAAGAAGTGGAACGATCCCAAAATTGCTGCTGACAATCCGGGCGTAACACTACCCACGAGGGATATCACCGTGGTCCATCGTTCAGACAGCAGCGGAACTTCGGCAGTCTTCACCGATTACCTTTCAAAAGTAAGCGCGGAATGGAAAGAGAAAGTCGGAGCGGGCACGTCGCCGAACTGGCCCACCGGTATCGGTGGAAAGGGTAACGAAGGTGTAACGGGACAGGTCAAGAACACCCCAAACACGATTGGCTACATCGAGTTGGCTTATGCCGTGCAGAACAAACTGCCGGTGGCCCAGGTTAAGAATGCAAACGGAAACTTTGTTACGCCTTCAATCGACGCGGTGACCGCAGCAGCTTCGGCCTCGGCAGCAAACACGCCTGAGGATTTGCGCGTGTCGATCACGAACGCAGCCGGAGCCGGCGTCTATCCGATTTCCAGTTACACGTACATCCTCGTTTACAAGAACCAGAAAGACGCCGCCAAAGGAAAAGCGCTGGTGGACTTTTTGTGGTGGGGAATTCACGACGGCGAAAGCCATGCGAAAGAGTTGCAGTACGCGCCACTGCCGGCTGACATCGTGAAGCGCGCGGAAGGGAAGATCAGTTCAGTCACAGCAGGCGGAACTCCGCTCAGGTAACGATGAGCGCTGTCACGGAAAACTTTGCGCACCCTTCCAGTTGGCGACGCGTGCTATCGCCAACTGGAAATACGGGCGATGCGGTGTTTCGTGTACTCATGTTTCTCGTCGCGCTGTTCATGGTTGCGATCGTGGTGGCGATGGTGTGGGCGCTGGCAGCGGATTCAATGCCTTCGATTCGCCAGTTTGGTTTTGGTTTTTTGAAAAGCCAGCATTGGGACCCGATCCACGGCGAGTTTGGAGCGCTGCCTTTTATTTACGGAACAGTGGCGTCGTCGCTCATCGCGTTGCTGATCAGTGTTCCGTTCTCGCTGGGCATTGCGATCTTTTTAGTGGAACAGGCGCCGCACTACATCGCGCGACCGATCGGCTTTTTAGTTGAGCTGCTCGCGGCGATTCCATCAGTGGTCTATGGCTTGTGGGGGATCTTCGTGCTGGCGCCTTTCCTGCGCCAGTACGTCGAACCGGCACTCGCAAAGTGGTTCGGTTGGCTGCCCCTCTTCCGCGGATCGATCACGGGCATTGGATTGCTTACGGGTGGAATCATTCTGGCGATCATGGTGACTCCGATCATCTCGGCGGTGGTGCGTGATGTGCTCGCGGCCGTGCCGGGTTCGCAACGCGAAGCAGCTCTCGCCCTCGGCGCTACCAAGTGGGAAATGATTCGCGTCGTGCTGGTAAACGGCGCGCCGGGGATTGCGGGCGCCGTGATCTTAGGGTTGGGCCGCGCGTTGGGCGAGACGATGGCGGTGACGATGGTCATCGGTAATCGTCCGGAGATTAGTCTTTCGCTGTTCGAGCCGTCGTACACGATAGCTTCGGCGATAGCCAATGAGTTTACAGAGGCGACCGGAGATCTCTACTTGAGCGCGCTCGTCGAACTCGGACTCATTCTGTTTCTCGTGACTTTTGTGGTGAATGGCATCGCCAGGATTTTGGTTTGGAATGTAACTCGAAAAACTGGCGGGGTTGGTAGGGCCGCGTGATGGCAAATGCCGATCGAACACGTCGCGCCAGGAGCGCGGTGATGACCAGCTTGACTGCACTGTGTACGTTGCTGGCCGTCACCGCGCTGCTGATCATTCTTTCCTACATCGCGTGGCAGGGAATCGGTTCGCTCAGTTTTCAATTTTTGATTGATAGTCCTAAGCCTGTCGGTGAAGGCGGTGGAATCGGAAACGCGATTCTTGGTTCGTTAGTGTTGCTTTTGATCTCTTCAGTGTTTGGCCTGCCGCTCGGAATCTGTGTCGGCGTTTACTTGTCGGAGGTTGGCACTGGGCGACTCGCGGGCGCAGTGCGTTTTATTGTCGATACCCTGACGGGCATTCCGTCGATCGTTACGGGAGTTTTTGTTTACGCAATTATCGTGTTACCGATGAAGCATTTTTCGGCACTGGCGGGTGGTGTGGCGTTGGCGTTGATCATGATCCCGATCGTGGCGCGCACGACTGAAGAGATGTTGAAACTTGTGCCGCACAGTTTGCGCGAAGGCGCGCTAGCGCTGGGTGCGCCGCAATGGCGTGTGACGATGGGCGTGATCATTCCCGCGGCCGCGCCGGGCATTGCAACTGGAGCGATGCTGGCGATCGCGCGCATCTCGGGAGAGACGGCGCCGCTGTTGTTCACCGCGTTTGGAAGCCGCTTTTTTCCCAGTTCGCTGAACCAGCCGATCGCGTCGCTGACGGTCCAGATTTACAACTACGCGATTTCGCCGTACGACGAGTGGCATGCGCAGGCTTGGGCTGCGACGTTAGTGCTGATGACGCTGGTGCTGGGTATCAACATCATCGTTCGATTCTTAACTCGAAAGCGCTTTTAACCACGGATGACACAGATTTTAAATCGAGATTTAAATCCGGATTTAAGATCCGCGTCATCCGTGGTTAAGACGAAGATGGCTGTGCGTAATCTCGACTTCTTTTACGGTCGTGTGCAGGCGCTTCACAATATCTCGCTCGAGATTCCCGAACGCATCGTGATGGCGTTCATTGGTCCATCAGGCTGCGGCAAGTCAACTTTCCTGCGCACGCTCAATCGTATGAATGACGTGATTCCAGCGACTCGCGTCGGTGGGCAGGTTTTGATCGACGACCATGACATCTACGCGCCCGGGACGGACGTGGTTGAGTTGCGGCGCAGGGTCGGGATGGTGTTTCAGAAATCAAACCCGTTTCCTAAGTCGATCTTCGAGAACGTCGCTTATGGTTTGCGAATCAACCGGGTGACTGGCAGCAGTTCCGAACTGGCTGGACGCGTGGAAGAAGCGTTGAAGGATGCGGCGTTGTGGAATGAAGTTAAAGATCGATTGAAGACGTCGGCGCTGAGCCTTTCCGGAGGACAGCAGCAACGTTTGTGCATCGCGCGGGCACTCGCGATTCGTCCTGAGGTACTATTGATGGACGAACCTGCTTCGGCCCTCGATCCAATCGCCACGTCGAAGATTGAAGAGTTAATTTTCGATTTGAAAAAGCAGTACACGATCGTGATCGTCACGCATAACATGCAACAAGCTGCGCGCGTCTCCGACACGACGGCTTTCTTCCTGCTCGGCAAGTTGATCGAAGTAAACGCGACTGAGAAGATGTTCACCGCCCCCAATGAGAAGTTAACCGAAGATTACATTACGGGTAGGTTTGGGTAACCCAAACAATCGGCAATCGGCAATTGGAAATCGGCAATCTATGGACCTCCACCGTCATCTTGACGACGAACTGAGCTCACTACGCGACCGCGTTCTCTTGCTCGGCGGCGAGGCTGAACAAGCACTCGAGCGCGCCATGTATTCGCTGAGCGAACGCGACAGCGAAGTGGCCCGGGAAGTTCTCGAGCACGACGATCAAATCGATCAGCTCGAGGTTGAGATCGACCGCCAGTGCATCGACATCATCGCCCTGCGCCAGCCCGCGGCTCGCGATCTGCGTTTTGTCATCTCGGTGGCAAAAATGGCGCCCGTTCTGGAACGCATCGCGGACCATGCGTGCAACATCGCGCGCACAGCCATCGATCTGAACAACGAACCCGAGCTCAAGTCAGTGCTCGACCTATCTCGCATGTCCGAACATGCGTTGGGTATGTTGCGGGCATCGCTCGATGCTTTCACTTCAAGCGATCCGATTCGTGCTCGTGAGATTATCCAGAGCGACAGCGAAATCAACGACCTTTACAACCATACTTTCCATCGCCTGATTGAGTTGATGGTTACGGAGCCGGCGACCGCAACGCGCGATGCGCGATTGTTGTTCGTCGCCAAGCACCTGGAAAGAATCGGCGACTACGTCACCGACATTTGCGAACTGACCGTCTACATGGCCGAGGCCGCATTTATCAAACACAGTATCAACTTATGACCCGCCCAATCCTGATTATCGAGGATGACGCCGACATTGCCGAGAGTTTGAAGTACAACTTCGAACGGGAAGGATTGGTGGCGGTAACCGCTCCCACGGCAGAAGCCGGGCTCGCGGCCGCATTGAACGAACGCGAATCGCCGCGACTCATCATCTTGGATCTCATGTTGCCGGGAATGAGCGGAATCGAGTTGTGCCGTCGGTTGCGACGCGAGTCTGCAACCAGGCGCACGCCGATCATCATGCTCACTGCAAAAGCTTCTGAATCGGATCGCGTTGCCGGACTTGACCTCGGCGCCGACGACTACATCACCAAACCATTTTCAGTGAGGGAACTGCTGGCTCGTGTACGTGCCGTGATGCGTCGCGCAGACGAAACGATGGGCAAGACCTACGAAGACGATCATTTGCAGATCGATTTCGACGACATCCGGGTCGTTTGCGACGGCGCGAAAGTGAAACTCACTAACAAGGAATTTACCCTTCTCTCGGTGCTGGCAAGGAGCGCCGATCGAGTAGTCACGCGCCAGCAGTTGCTGGATAGTGTTTGGGGTTACAGTTACTATGGCGACGCGCGCACGCTTGACGTTCACATTCGCCGGTTGCGGCAGAAGCTCGAGAAATGCGGCGATTGCATTGAGACGGTGGTCGGTGTTGGTTATCGATTTGTTGGTTGCGCCAGTCAAACGTTAACTGCCACAGATAAACACGGATGACGCAGATCAGATGATTTACCTGGTCGTTTTAGGCAGCCTGATGTTATTAGGCGCCGTCGTCTGGATACTGATACTTAACAGGCGAAAATCGTCAAAGATCTCTTCCGTCGAGCAGCTCGATCAAACTAACTCTCCGGAAAACTTCGAGGTCCGCTCACTGTTGGAAGCCACGATGAGCGGCATGCGCGAAGGCCTGCTGGTCGTCAACAAAGACATGCGCGTGGTGGCATCGAACCCTGCGGCCCACAAGTTATTCAATCCTTCTGTGCCGGCAGTGCAATCGCAACGCCTGACTGAACTCACTCGCAATCCTGCCATTTACAGCGCGTTTCTCGATGGCTTGAAAGGCATCGAACGCAGCGGCGTCAAAGTTGAAACACATGGACCAGAGCGGCAGGTGTTCGATCTTCGTGTCGTTCCGATCGGCAACGCAAATGGACATGGCGCTGAAGGAGCGTTAGGTGTTTTCTTCGATATCACTCGCACAGAACGTCTGGAACTGGTGAGACAGGAATTTCTCTCCAACGTTTCACATGAGCTGCGCACACCACTCACTGCGATCCTCGCATTTGTCGAGACTCTGGAAACGGGTGCGATGGACGATCCGGAGAGTTGTCGGCGTTTCCTTTCGATCATCCGCAGGAACGCTTCGCGCATGCACGAGCTCATTGACGACATTCTCGAGTTGACCGCAATCGAGGGTGGCAATGTGCAACTCAGAGCTGCGCCGGTTAAGTTGCACCTGGTGGTGCAGGATGTTTGCGCCTCGTTGGCTGCCAAAGCTTTGGCGCATAGTGTCACTCTTGAAAACGAAGTCGCGCCGGACGTGGTTGTTCATGCAGACGTTCGCCGGCTCGAACAGATGCTGACTAACCTGATCGACAATGGGATCAAGTTCAGTCGTGAACACGGTACGGTTACGATCTCTTACGAGTTTGGAACGCGCGACAAGATCCTGGTGCACGACAATGGCGAGGGAATTCCAGCGCAGCACCTGGAGAGACTGTTTGAGCGCTTTTATCGAGTTGACCGCGCGCGGTCGAGAGAGATGGGCGGCACCGGCCTCGGCTTGGCGATAGTGAAGCATCTGGCGCTGCTGCACGGCGGCGAGGTGACCGTCACGTCGGAATTGGGCAAAGGCAGCACCTTCACCATCCACCTGCCAAAAGCCTGATCGCGTCTTATTTTCTCTGCTTATCTCTGTGCCCGCTGCGGTAAATGTGTGCGGATAGCCTATTTACCGCAGAGGGCACAGAGGATACGCAGAGATACGCAGAGAAATAAGACACCATGAAAAGCCTAATGACCTTGTGTAAAACACTGTTGGTCTGTAATAATGAGGTTCGTCCCCGACCGCCCCAGTAGTCCTCACCTTATACACACCCAGGGGGTCAATATGAGAATCCGTCGATTTTTTCGCTCAGTCTCCGCGTTCCTGACTCACTTGGGAGCCGCTCTCTTGAAAGCTCTCGTCACCAGCGCGGTTCTCGGCATTGTAGTGGTCTCGATCATGCACTACATGGGCGTCCCAGTGCCCAGCGCCCACGACCTGCTGCGAGGACTGGCGCACATCTTTTCGTAGCTGAGTTAGAACGTGAAAACCAACTGCTGCTGCACGCGATAAGTGGTCGGCGCGAAGTCGCCTATAGGCACGAAGAAGTTTGGAAACTGTCCACTGCGTCGCAGCGAGTTCTGGAAAAAGAACAAACTCTGAAAAGTCACCTTTCGAGCAAGCCCGTACTCGAAACGAAAATGATTCGTGCGGATGTTCACGCCGGTTCCCGTTCCGAGATCGTCATCAGTTACCTGCGAGATCAGTGCGTTGGCGCCTTTGATCGAAAAGACGTAGAGAAATGCCGTGTCGCCGCGTTTAGTGATTCTCCCCACTTGTAATGCTGCAAGCATCGCATCGCGTTCATTCAGGCCAGTCGCAACGTTGCGCGCGAGTTGTACGTTGAACGTTACCGGGAAGGCGTGATCACCACGCGTGAAGCCTGCATAGTTCAGACGATATGTGAGCCGCGCGACTTGAAATCCCGGTGCGGTGTACATTGCGCCGCCGGGAGTAGTCGTAGCGTTGCCGGTCCCTGTTAGAGGGCCTGACAGGGCGATTCCGAGTCCGGGTTGTACCAACAACACGAGGCCATCTGTTGTCGAGGCGAGCTGAATGTGATTTGGATGGCGATAGAGTTGAATATCTCCGCCAAGCTGGCTGTTCCATCTCTTGTTGAAGGTTTGGTTGAGCAACAGTCCCTGATGAAAAAGATTCGCCGATCGTCCTGCCGTTCCAACAATATCGCCGGCGCGGTCGAGTGGACTGTTAGGCGTTATTACCGCGACGTTTGGATTAGAAAAGATGTACTGACCGGCGCGCAACTCGACACTGGAAACGTAGGTGCCATTTGGCTTGAATGACGCGACGTATTTCTCGTTGAAGCCATTGAAACGAATGTCGTCGTCAAATAGAAACCTCGAGTTGTCGGCAAAGATCTCCTGCACGCGACCAGCCTGAAGTTGAAGCGCTTTTTTCGGCCGGTATTCGACCCATGCTTCACTCAGGAAAAACGGATGGCGCGTCGTAGTGGAGGTAAAGTCCTGATCGAACGTGAGCGGATTGTTTATCGCACCGGTAGCAAGTTGGCCGTGAAAGCTCAGATTTGGATAGAGGTCCGTATCGAGGTTCAGCCGGAAACGATATCTCATCCTGGAGTTTTGCACGTGCGCGAGCGGTGGATCAGGAGGGTTGGTTGCGCTGCGGAAAGTGCCGTCGTATCGGAGGCGAAAGTCGCCGCTCACTCGAACCGGACCGACTTTCAAAACCTGGCCTTCGACTTTCGCGAGTCGTTGTTCGACGTTGGGAGTTTGCGGCTCGGCGGGAGCGGAAGCGACTGTCGCGGGTGTTTCACTTTCTTTCGCGGTAGCACTTGTTTGACCGGAGAGTTTGTCGATCAGCGCCTGGATTGTTTGTTGCTGCTCCGCGAGCGTCTTTTGCAACTGATCCAATTTACTGTTTTGACGTTCCAACTCGCTTTCGAGCAGGCGCACGCGTTCCGAGACATTCGTTTCCTGAGCGCCTGCCGGCGCAACCGCGACTAATACCAGGAAAAAGATGGATAGTATTCGACTGCTAATCGAGAGCGTCATAGTGTTTCAGTTCCTCGCGAAGTCTGGATCTTGGATTTGGATTGCTTGAGACAGGGCAGCATATGACTGTCATCTTAAATCGACCTTGCTGTGAAGTTACATTGATGTGAACAGACTAGTTCAGAGTTCAGCCTTTAGGCTGCCGCCGAAGACAAGCTAAAGCTTGAACTCTGAACAAAGAGGGTCGTTGACAATAATCTTGAGCGCCGCTTACTATTCAATCGTTAACTAGACAGGATTAACAGGATTTTCAAGATTTACATCCTGTAAATCCTGCAAATCCTGTACATGCTCCTTCAAGCAGCAACTACAACAACTGAAACCGTAGGCAGTCCTATCACAGCCTATTGGCCGGTGATGATCTTTTTCGGCGTGGCGGTGATCTTTCCGGTGTTGCCAATCATTCTTGGCAGGTTCCTGAGGCCGATCAAGTACGAGAAGGGGAAGATGCGGCCTTACGAGTGCGGCATCGACCCGACCACTGAAGCGCACGAGCGTTTCACGGTTCGCTATTACATCGTCGCGATGTTGTTCCTGATTTTCGACGTCGAAACGATCTTTTTACTCCCCTGGGCCATAATCTTTATGGGCAACGACTTCTCATTCACGAAGTTTGCGCTGCTCGAGATGTTTGTGTTTATTGCGATCCTGATAGTTGGCTATTATTACGCTTGGCGCAAGGGCGCGCTGGAGTGGGCGTGAGAAAGAACCTATAGGACGGATAGGTCCTATAGGACTTGTAAGACCTATGGCTGAACACGAAGAGGGTTTTGTCCTGACCACCGTCGATTCGATCATGAATTCGATTCGACGCACGGTGGGTGCTAAAACGGTTGACATCGCCGCGCCGGTCGTGAACTGGGCGCGGAAGTCTGCCCTTTGGCCCATGACCTTCGGACTCGCGTGTTGTGCCATCGAGATGATTGCTACCGGCGCGGGCAGGTTTGATATCGATCGCTTCGGCGCGGGTGTCTTTCGTCCCAGCCCGCGGCAAAGTGATCTGATTATCATTGCCGGTACGGTGACTCTGAAAATGGGTCCCGTGGTCCGGCGCGTTTACGATCAAATGCCCGAACCCAAGTGGGCCATCGCGATGGGTGCCTGTGCCTCAACAGGCGGACCTTTCGACTCCTATTCCACGATGCAGGGTGTCGATCGCTGCATTCCGGTTGACGTTTACATTCCCGGTTGTCCTCCGCGCCCCGAAGCACTTCTGTACGGCCTGATGCGGCTGCAAGACATAATCATGCGTGAGGCGCCCTCGGCATACATATTCGAGTCGGATGGCACTGTTCATCGCACACGGCAGTTCGACGCTGACGAGGCTGTGATTAACCCTGCCGGTCTGTCCGTAGATGCAGTTGCCCCATTGAAGTAAGACCTCCCGGCTCTCTTCCCTCAGCCGGATAACTAATTGAATTTGGAGGACGAGATGAAATTTCTTCGCAACAGATTGCAGACTCTGCTGGTCGTAACTTTAGTTTTAGGAGTGGCGCCGGTCGTTCTCGCGCAAACGAGGCCGAGCCTGAGAAGGCGAACGCCCACACGAAGAGCCGCAACGGTTTTAGTGCCTGTGGGTACCGATCTGAAGGTACGAATCAACGATACGTTGTCGAGTAAAGATTCGCGTATCGGCGATCGATTCACCGCGACAGTGATCGACCCGAGTCGCTTTGACGAGGCAAAACTCTTCGGTCACATCAGCTCGATACAGAAGTCGGGCAAGATCAAAGGCCGAACCAGCATGAACCTGGCATTTGATTCAGTGGAGTTGCGTGACGGGCGAAGAGGAGTGCTGCACGGCTACGTGACGAGGGTCTACGGCGAAGGTTCGGGCCGCGCCGATGAGGAAGGCGGAGTCGAATCGGGAAGCAGGTCCAAGCAAACAGTCAAGCGCGCGGGAATTGGAGCGACGGTGGGCGCGATTGTCGGCGGCATTGCCGGAGGTGGTAAGGGCGCAGCGATTGGGTTGATTGTGGGCGGCGCCGGCGGCGCCGGATCCCTGGCCATTAACGGTAGCAAGGAGTTGAAGATTGAAAACGGCACGGAAATGCTCGTGCGCGTGACTCGTTAAAATCTCATAAAAGTTTAGCCGCGGATTTTCGCGGATGAACGCGGATCAGATCTGCGTTTACCCGCGTGAATCCGCGGTTTATTTTGGAAGAAACCTCATGTAGCCGGCGTCTAATATCTGATGATGGTGGCCGAACAGCTTATTGATGAAGGGGTTATAGAAGCCTGCCAGCAGGGCGACCGCGCAGCCTTCCAACTGCTGTTCGAAACTTACAAAGACAAGGTGTTCTCGATCGCAGTCTATTCGTCCGGTGGCGACCGAGCCGTGGCGGACGACGTCACGCAACAGATATTTCTGAAGTTGTTTACCGCCATTCGCCAGTTTCGCGGCGACTCGGAATTTACCACCTGGCTTTACCGGCTCGTCGTCAATGCCTGTCTTGACGAAAGGCGCCGTCGCCGGAGATTGCTGCCGTGGGGAGAGACTGTGGCCATGAGGAATCCAGGCGATAAGAAGCCTCAGGAGAAACAGTATGCGCGGCTGGAAGTGCAGGAGGCGGTCCAGGCCGCAATCGGCGAACTCAAGCCGAAGTTTCGTTTGCCGATCTTATTGAAGTACATCGAGGGGTTATCGTACGACGAGATTGCGAGCGTGATGGGTTGTTCGAAAGGGACAGTGGCGTCGCGTCTCAATCGCGGCCACAGTCAACTTGCGAAGCGACTTTCGCACTTGAATAATCCGGCGGTGTGGGGCGACTAGGTCTACGGGAGAAGTATTAAATGTTTTTTGGACACGTAACAAAAGATATCTCGGCCTACTGTCATGGAGAACTGTCGAGCGAGGATTCGAAGCAGTTTGCAGAACACATTATTTCATGCGCCAGGTGTCGATCTAAATTCGAAGAGGTCAAGCTCGGAATCAAACTCGCCGAACAACTGCCGCAGCTTTCGGCGCCCGATCATCTTTGGCGTGACCTTGAACCTTTACTCGCGAAACAGACTTCTTCAGTAAGAAGCGGCTCGGGCTTCTGGACATGGCGCGTTCAGCTCGCCGCTGCGGCAGCGGTGCTTTTGATTGCGGGTGTTGGTGGTCTGTGGCTTTACAACAACAGTCGCACGCCTGCAATTGGCACTGCGAAATCCGCTTGGCAAGTTAAGCGGCTTGATGGCACGCCCCGGATCGGCAGTGAAGGAATTTCTAACAATGGGGAATTGGGGGTTGGTGAGTGGTTGGAGACGGATGGACGCTCGCGCGCGCAGATCGCGGTCAGCTCAATTGGAAATGTTGAGATCGATGAGAACACTCGTGTGCGGTTGTTGGAAACGCATGCGACCGAACACCGGCTCGAACTTGCGCGCGGAAAGATGAGCGCGCGTATTTGGGCGCCGCCGCGATTGTTTTTTGTCGATACGCCGTCGGCAGTTGCGGCGGATCTTGGTTGTGCGTACACGCTTGAAGTTGACGATCACGGAGCAAGTCTTTTGCATGTGACGTCGGGATGGGTGGCGTTGGAGTTGAAAGATCGGGAGTCGATGGTTCCGGCGGGAGCAGCGTGTGAAACGCGACCGGGAATTGGTCCGGGCACGCCTTATTTCGAAGACTCGCCGGCTGCCTTTCGTGAGGCGCTAAAGAAGATTGATTTTGATAATGATTCCACTGGTCTCAGTTTACTGTTGGACCAGGCGCGCCCGCGCGATACGCTGACTTTGTGGCATCTGCTGGCGCGTGTTAATGGAGCAGACCGCGTTCGCGTTTATGACAAAATGGCAGCTTTTGTTCCGCCACCGCCGGGTGTCACTCGTGAAGGTGTATTGCAATTGGACCAGCAGATGCTTGAAACATGGAGACACGCGCTTGAATCAACGTGGATGGGTGGTGGTGGCAGCAAAGTACCAAAACCCATTGCAGACGCGTACTTCAAAGTTAAGAACGGACTCAGCCGGAGATTGAAAGAGATGGCACCAAAATAGTGTACAGGATTCACATGATTAACAAGATTGGTAATCGTAATGCCTCTGATTACGCCACACGTATCCTGTCAATCTTGTAAATCCTGTCTAAAGACCCAAAAGATGGCTCGTGTCGTTGACGTTTAATACTCTCACGAAGCCATCGTCACGTAACTCAAATCTTGTAATCCCACAGTTCCCGCTCGAGATCCACACCGGCTTTAGCTCCGGTGAGTCGAGGGCGCCCATCAGGTGCAGCGCCAGGATACAGATCGTTCCCGTGTGGCTAAACACTGCGATCTTTCCGCCGCGGTTTTGCGCGATGATCTCGTCGAGCTTTTGCCACGCGCGATCGAGTAGTTGCCGGTAACTTTCGCCACCAGTCAGCACGTGCTCGAAGTCACGCCGGAGCAGGGCTGCGTACTGTTCGGGATGTTGCTGGGCTGCCTCTTCAAAAGTGAGACCTTCCATCACGCCCACGCCGCGCTCGCGAAAAGCACTGGTGCCATTGATTGGCAGGCCCGTGAGGTTTGCGAGTGGTCGCGCGGTCTCGATGGCGCGTGCGAGGTCGCTGGAGTAGATCGCGGTCAGCGCTTCTGATTTCAGACTCCGCGCCGTTGCCTCTGCTTGTTTACGACCGCGCGCAGACAACGGCGTTGCAGTGTGCCCGCCGAACCGGCGTTCAGCATTTCCTTTGGATTGGCCGTGACGAATCAGGAGGACGTTCGTAACGAGGGGCATTGCATGAATTGCTTTAGGCGGCAACTGCTTCGGCCTTCAACTTCTCCGCCTGGTAATGCGCCACCAGGGCGTCGATGAAAGGATCGAGATTGCCTTCCATCACCAGATCGAGTTGGTGAATGGTCAAGCCGATGCGGTGATCGGTAACGCGGTTCTCTTTGAAGTTGTACGTACGAATCTTTTCGGAGCGATCGCCCGAGCCGACCATCGAGCGGCGTTCGCTCGCTTGCGCTTCGTGTTGTTTCTGCTCTTCGAGTTCCTGTAAACGCGCACGTAGAACGCGCATCGCCTTTTCGCGGTTCTTGATCTGCGACTTCTCGTCCTGCATCGAAACGACCACGCCCGTCGGAAGATGCGTCAATCGCACGGCGGAATAAGTAGTGTTTACTGACTGCCCGCCCGGACCTGACGAGCAGAACGTATCGATCCGCAGGTCTTTCGGATCGATCTTCACATCCACTTCCTCTGCTTCCGGCAACACTGCCACGGTAATCGCCGACGTGTGAATCCTGCCGCTCGCCTCAGTCTGCGGCACTCGCTGCACACGATGCACGCCCGATTCGTGTTTCAACTTCGAATAGACCTTGTCGCCCTCAATCAGCACGATCGCTTCCTTGAGTCCGCCAATACCTGATTCGGAAGCCTCCAGGACTTCAAACTTCCACCGGTGTCTTTCGGCGTAGCGCGAGTACATCCGCACCATCTCGGCGGCGAAGAGAGTCGCCTCATCACCACCTGTCCCGGCGCGAATCTCGAGGATCACGTTCTTCTCATCGTTTGGATCGCTGGGAATAAGGAGCAGCTTGAGTTCTCGATCAGCTTCGTCGATACGGGTTTGCAACGTTTCGAGTTCGAGTTGCGCCATCTCACGCATTTCTGCGTCGTCAGAGGTGTCGAGCAGCTCGCGCGCGTCGGTCGCTTCAGTTTTTAGAGCTTTCCACGCCTGGTACTTCTGCACGACTTCGCCGAGCGTGCGATGTTGTTTCGCGGCTTTGCCGTAGGCAGAGGGGTTCGACAGCAGCTCGGGCGACGACAGCTCCTGAGTCAACTCTTCGTATCGTTGAACGATCTGTTCAAGCTTATCTAACATGAAGACCTCATCATGAGAGCGGTGCCGGCAAAGGTTCTCCCGTCGTCGGCTCCAGCTTTAACGACTCCTTCAAAGCTTCGATTGCAACCTCGAGCTGCTGGTCGTCAGGCTCCTGCGTGGTGATGTTTTGCAGCCACACACCCGGCCGCGTCATCAGTTTGAAGAACCAACTGCTTTCTTTCTTAGCCGACAAGCGGATGATCTCATAAGAGAGACCTGCAACCACCGGCATCAGCGCGATGCGAATCAGGAAGTTCAGCAGCAGGGAGTCAAACTTGATTACCGAGAACAGCACGATCGCCACCAGCATTACAACCATCAAAAAGCTTGTGCCGCAGCGTGGGTGCTGGCGTGGTTGCGGCCGCGCGTTTTCGACTGTCAGCGGCAGTCCTGCTTCCCACGTGAAGACCGTTTTATGTTCGGCGCCGTGGTACTCAAAGACCCTGCGAATGTCCTTCACGAGCGAGAAGCTGAAGATCATGATCAAGAAGAACGTCATGCGAATCAGCCCATCGATCAAGTTGAAACCGACGGAAGGCCGCACGGGATGCAGGTAGGTCCTAACAGTGGACCATGCATCTGTGTACCACGCTTCATTGGCGGGCTCCGCAGTCGCAGTCTGTCCCGGAGTAGCTGGAGCCGTGGCCGCCGGAGTCGTCGCCCAACCAGCCGCGATAAAAAGTGCGTTAGTCAGCAACAACGGCGCAGCCACGAAAAGCAGTATGTTGAAGATCAGCGCAAAGACTATCGAACTCGCGGCCGCCGCTGTCGTTCCTTTCTTCAATTCATCTTTGGAACGTTTCTGCGTCGGCACTGGAAACAGGCCGGGCACCGCGCCCGTCAAGCCTGCAAAATCTCCCTCGCCTTCGATCACCGCGGGCGACAACGCGACCTTAACCTCTTCCGTCTGCTCGGCCTCTGCGAATGCTTCGTTCGCGGAATAATTGAGCGCCTTGATTCCCAACCCCATCGATTGGACCAGCACAGCACCGCCGCGAAGCACGGGCAGTTTCAGCAATGGATACTTGTCGCTCCATTTGGGCAGGCGCGCCGCGGTGTTCACGATCGTGCCGTCTGCTTTGCGCACGGCGATCGCGTAGGCATTCGGAGTGCGCATCATCACGCCTTCGATAACCGCCTGGCCTCCGACGATTAGATCTCGTTCTGGTGTACTCATACCGTTAAAAATCTGGCGTACAAAAATGCCGGCGATTGGTGTAGTTCGCTCGATAGCGATCTACCAACTCACGCCGGCATTTAAGGGTTGTTCTGGCTAATGCTGTGCGGTGGCAGTGTTTTCGGCTGCTGGTTTCTTGCCGTAACGCTTGTTAAAGCGATCGACACGTCCTGCGGTATCGACCAGCTTCTGTTTGCCGGTAAAGAACGGGTGGCAAGCCGAACAGATTTCTACATGCAGGTCATCTTTGCGAGTTGAGCGGGTCTTGAACGACTCGCCGCACGCGCAGGTGACGGTTATTTCGTGATATTCGGGATGAATTCCTGGTTTCATTCTTCGTCACTCTCTATAGCGGCCCCAGGCCGCATATTTCAAACAGGTAATGATAGGGTTCAGTGCGCGGGGTCGTCAAGTTCACAGATCTCAGTAGTCCCCAATTTGAGTTTTTCTCTGCGGGCCTCTGCGTATCTCTGCGGCCTCTGCGTTGAAATAGCCTTTACCGCAGAGATCGCAGAGATACGCAGAGGCCCGCAGAGAAAAACTCAAATTGGGGACTACTGGGATCTCTGAGCCTTTGCGCCTTTGCGGGAAATGTTTTTCGTGTTCCTTTCCCAAAAGACGCCATCAGAATATCCTTGAATACCACGGTCAATGGCAGCGAGATCGAGGCGCTTCTGCGCGAGGCAGCAGTAAGTCTCGTCGATCTCAATGCCTAAATAGTGGCGCCCGAGTTTTTTCGCGACGACCGTCGTCGTGCCTGAGCCGTTGAAGGGATCGAAAACCAGGTCTCCCTCGCGAGAACTCGCCAGGATGATCTTCGCCAGCAGTTTCTCAGGCTTTTGCGTCGGATGATCCGTATTCTCCGGCATTGACCAGTAAGGGACCGTCAGATCAGTCCAGATATTAGACGGATGCGTGAGCCGGAAGCGCCCGTTCTCAGTCTCTGACCAATCCTTCGGCGCTCCGTTTCCATCAGTGTACGGAGCGATAACCTGTCGCTTGAGCATCACTGCATCGACATCGAAGCAGTAATCCTCAGAAACTGTAAAGAACCAGATATCTTCCGAGCAGTTTTTCCAATTTGACTTTGCTCCCCGACCTTTCTCGCGCTCCCAGGTGATCCGGTTCTGAGGGATGAAGTATCTCTCGCCGACCCGGTGAATGGCCGCCGAGCAACGCCAGTCGCCGCAAAGGTAGATCGATGCCGTTGGCTTAAGCAGCCGCACGGTTTTAGAGAGCCATGAATCGAGCCATTCCGAGTATTCGTCAATCGACGTTTTTCTGAATTTATGATCGTTAAAACTCTTCGTGAGATTGTAGGGCGGATCCGCAAACATCAGATCGACGCAGGAGTCCGGTAAATTCGGAAGGGCGGCGAATATGTCCTGGCAGAAGAGTCTGTTTTGAACCGCGTCCGGCGTTGCAGGAGATTCCAGCGTGGTGAGCGTCGTTTTGTACCGGACCAACTCCTCCTCAGAAAGCGTCATTGTTCTGTTGCGGGGGGCACGGTTCACGCCAGACACTTTACCGCAACTGGGAAAAAATTGATGAGATCATTGGCCGCATGAGGTAATATGAACAACGCTTTGCTATAATTCGTTTTCGCTTTCTTCTCTTACTCGCTGTTACAGCAGTGTTTACGAAGCGATTGTCTGCCCAAATCCTGTGAGGAGATAATCGGCGAAACGAAGTGTAAGCGTAGACGAACTGCCGCGATAAATGTCAGAAGACACCAAGCAACCTGGTTCTGAAGAACCCACATTGCCGGGCGTCTCAGATTCTGAGGCGTCCGGCACGCCGCCACCGTCAGTCATTCCCCCCGCAGGTGTAGCCGCCGATGCCGACGCCGAAAAAGCGGCGATGGTCGAGCAGGCAAAATCTCGTGTCGCTGCCGTGAAGGAGTCTTTGGCGGGACAACCGGCCGCTCCCGGAGCGCCGAAACCTCCGGTAAAGAAAAAGGAGGAAGGTCCAAAGCCAACCGACGCGAGCGCGCATCCTCTCATTAAGAAACTGAAAGGACAGTTTGAAGAGGCGATCGGCGAAGCGCTCGAGTTTCTGGGACAGCTCTCGGTCACGGTTGACGGCGTCCGCATCGTCGAGATCTGTGATTTCCTCAAACGTGACCAGGAGACGCCGTTCGATTACCTGTCTGACCTGACGTGCGTGCATTATCCGGATCGTAGAGCCGCTCCGTTTGAGATTGTCTATAACCTGTTTTCAATATCGTCAAACGAACGCATTCGCTTAAAGGTTAGGACCAGCGAGGCCGTGGAGAGTGTGACCAGCGTTTGGCCGGCTGCGAACTGGCTCGAACGCGAAGTGTTCGATCTGTTTGGCGTTCGTTTTAGCAATCACCCCGATCTGCGGCGCTTACTCTTGCCGCCGGACTGGGAAGGGTATCCATTGCGCAAGGATTTTCCGCTCGAGTTTGTGGAGAATGCCTGGACCGAAAAGCACTTGCCTGAGATGACTGACGTGCAGATGGAACAGTTGCAGCAGCGACGTGCTTACGGCCTCGAGATTCTTTCAGTGCCTGCAGAACGCGTGATGCGCCAGATTTTTATCGGCGGCAAGGAAGTTATGCCGAAGGATAAATGACGCCCAAAGAGATCGCCACCCATTACGATGCGAAAGTGTTCGACACGCCGGAAGCGGCAAAGGTGGCAGGTTTTGTTTTGACTGAAACCGCGGCGCCGAGAAATGTTTGGAACAAAGCGAGCGCTGCGAGTGCGATCGTGCTGAAGTTGGTAGAAAGAAGGGGACGAGGCGAGGTGGAAGAGATTGGCTTGGTCATCGAGCCATTTCGCGTGACAGGATGCTACAAACCGCATCCCGCCGAAGCGCCCGCGGCGTAGTTCAGAGTTCAGCCTTTAGGCTGCCGTTTCCGCAGGCAAGCTAAAGCTTGAACTCTGAACTGTACATTTGAAATAAAATGCACCAGGTAGAAATAGCAACAACTCAAGAGACACTGCTCGACAGCCCGGAGATGGTGCTGAACATGGGCCCACAGCACCCATCGACGCATGGCGTGCTGCGTATCATTCTCAAGCTCGACGGCGAAACCGTTATCGATCTCGACTGCGACATCGGCTACCTCCACCGCGGTATGGAGAAGATCTCTGAGAACCGCATGTACACCCAGATCGCGCCCTACTGGGACCGCTTGGATTACATCGCCGCGGTTTCGAATGGCCTGGTGTGGGTGGAAACAGTCGAGCAGATGATGGGACTGCCCGTTCCGCCGCGCGCGCATTACCTGCGCACGATTCTCACCGAACTCAATCGCATCGCTTCGCACCTGCTGTGGCTCGCGACTCACGCGCTCGACATCGGCGCTGTTACCGTTCTCCTTTGGGCTCTGCGTGAACGCGAAGAGATTCTCAAGATCTTCGAACGACAGTTTGGCGCACGCCTGACTTGTCACGCGTGGCGCGTCGGCGGCATGCCTAATGACGCTTACGACGACTTCAATAAAGACGTTCGCCAGTTTGTCAATAACTTTCCCAAGCGTCTTGAAGAATACGAAACGGTGCTTTCCGAGAACCGGATCTGGCTAAGTCGAACAGTCGGCATCGGAGTTATCTCAGCCGAGGACGCGATTGCCATCGGTCTGTCAGGGCCTGCGCTGCGTGGTTCCGGAGTCGCATGGGACGTGCGGAAGTCTCGTCCGTATGCTGCGTATGCCGACATGGACTTCGACATTCCACTCGGCGAAAACGGCGATACGTACGATCGATATTTAGTGCGACTGGAGGAGATGCGACAGTCGCGCCGCATTATCGATCAGGCATTGGAAAAACTTCCCGATGGTCCGGTAAACGCGAAGTTGCCGAAGATCGTGAAGCCGCCTGTTGGCGATTATTATCACTCGATTGAAGGACCGAAAGGCGAGATAGGTTGTTACCTTGTTTCCGATGGCACTGCGCAGCCGTGGCGCGTCAGAGTCCGCCCGCCGTCGTTCATTAATCTACAGGCGCTGAAACAAATGTGCGTCGGCCACCTCGTTGCTGATGTGGTGGCGATTATCGGTACGCTCGACATCGTTTTAGGAGAGATTGATCGCTGATACTCGCATGCTTCTTCTGGGCCCGATAAATGTCCTTAACGATCTACTGCTGAAGGCTTTCAGCCAGGAAACGATCACGTTTTTCATTTGGCCACTGATCCAGATCGGTCTGGTCGTGACCCTCGTCGCGCTCTGGGTGGCATACGCCACTTACCTGGAACGAAAGATTTCAGCGTTTATGCAGGCGAGACTCGGTCCGATGCGAGTTGGGCCATGGGGACTGCTACAGCCAATCGCCGATGGCCTCAAGCTGCTCACGAAAGAAGATTTCATTCCTGACAAAGCGGATCGCTGGATCTTCTTCTTCGCGCCTTACATCGCGGTGGCTTCCGCGTTCATCGTCTTCTCTGTAATTCCGTTTGGACCTGATTGGGCAGTCATCGCAGATGTGAACATCGGTTTACTGCTGGTGCTCGCGGTTTCCAGTGTCGGAGTGCTGGCGTTGATACTCGCCGGCTGGTCCTCGAACTCAAAATACGCGCTGCTCGGTGGACTGCGATCGAGCGCTCAGATGGTCTCGTACGAAGTGGCCATGGGATTGTCGCTCATCGGCGCCTTGATGTTTGCGCGCACGCTTTCGCTCTCCGGCATCGTGGCTGCCCAGGCGTCGGATTCGATCTGGTTTCTCGTTTATCAACCCACGGGCTTCTTTCTGTTTCTGATCAGCGGCATCGCGGAGAACAACCGCGCGCCGTTTGATCTTCCGGAAGCGGAATCAGAGCTCGTCGCAGGCTTTCACACGGAATACTCTGGGATGCGCTGGTCGCTCTTCTTCATGGCCGAGTACGCAGCGATGGTCGTAGTCTCAGCAGTCGCGACGACAGTCTATCTCGGAGGCTGGTACTTTCCGTTTGTTTATCGACTCGAAGCGGCCGGACAGCACAACCTCTTTGTGTTCGTCAGCCTGCTGGTCTTTTTAGTTAAGACTTCGATCATTCTGTACGTGTATTTCTGGCTGCGCTGGACGTTGCCGCGATTCCGATACGATCAGTTGATGGACATCGGCTGGAAGTGGCTGATACCGTCGGCGCTGATCAATATCGTGTTATCGGGATTTGCAATCTTCGTCGTACAGGCTTTAGATGGGTGGAGAGGAATTAACACAATCGAGTCTCTCGAGCGCGGCTTGAACCTGACCGCTACGGGTAAAGGCATCATGATCGCCATCGGGGTGGCAGGATTGTTTATCACCGCGGGCTTGCTCGCGCGAATTAACTGGCGCTCGCGAGATTTTCATCTGAAGACGCAGCGCCGCAATATCAGGCTGGTGAATGTGCCGAAGGGTAAACCGGCGGTGCAGCCAGGGAGTTAAATATGCCGTTAGTTAAGACTCCAAAACCGACGTTCGCCCAGAAGCTGAAACGCTTCTTCATGATCGACTTTATCAAGGGGCTCACGCTGACGCTGAAATACAATCTCGGCGCGCTCACTGATAAAGACGCTGTCGCGGGCAAGGGGATCTATACCGAACAGTATCCGAAAGTGCGACCCGACGTGGCGCCGCGTTTTCATGGCGCGCCGCGCCTGAACATGGATCCGGAAACGCACGACACGCTTTGTATTGCCTGTAATCTTTGCGCGATTGCCTGTCCGGAAGACTGCATCGACGTGATTCCGATGGACGTCGAGATCATCGTCGCGGGCAAGCCGCGCAAGAAGAAAGTGCTCGACGAGTTTATCTTCGACACGTCGCGATGCATGTTCTGCGCGCTTTGCCAGGAAGCTTGTCCGACCTCGTGTTTGGAGTTGACGCAGGACTTCGAGCTCGCCACCTATTCGCGTGCAGGCTTTGTGTGGAACCGCGAAATGCTCGAGCAGGGCAGGGAAACCGTTAAGTACACGAGCTAGTTTAATAGGTCCTATAGGACCTATTGTTCAAAACATGACTCTTTCCGGATACGAAGCGCTCTTCTTCTGGATCTTTGGCCTCGCGGCGATCTTTGCGGGGCTGTTGACGGTGATGGCGCGCAATGCGGTGCATAGCGCTCTTTTCCTGATCTCATCGCTCGTCTCGGTTGCGGCGTTGTTTGTGCTCGCGCGCGCGGAATTCATCGCGGGTGTGCAGATTCTGGTTTATGTCGGCGGCGTGATGGTGCTGTTCCTGTTCGTGATCATGCTTGTCAACGTCGGCGCGGAAGAACGTGGGCACGAAGAGATCTTCAACAATCAAAGACAGGTGACTGCCAGCCTGATCTTCTGTTTGCTGCTGGTGGGCGGTGTGCTTTACGCCGTTAATCGAGGTTACAGCGGTCTGCAAATACTTCATCCCAACCCAGTAAGCCAGGATCAGTTGCAAGCTACATCAGCGACGGGAAGCAGCCAGATTACGAAAGATGCTGAAGGAGTTGGAGGTAGTCTCTACCGCTATGCTTCTTTGCCTTTTGAGATCGCGAGTGTGTTGTTGTTAGTCGCGATCATTGGATCTGTGATGCTGGCTCGAACGCTCAGACAGGAAGCTTCTGCCGACGACGTCGCTCCGGAAGTCTTGCAGGAGGAGATCGCGAGGGATCCACAGCTCGCGAAGCTGGAGCCGCAGTCGGAATAACTATGCTCAACTTCACGTTCGCATTCCTGCTACAGCAGGTCGAAGATAACCGGTTTGCGCAAATGAGGCACGCCGCTGCCAATCCGGATCTCTCGAAGTTTCTCTGGATCGGCGCGCTGCTTTTCATCATCGGCGTGGCTGGCGTCTTAACGCGGCGAAACATCATCGTCATCTTTATGTCGATCGAGTTGATACTTAACGCCGCCAACCTCAACTTCATCGCGTTCTCACGCTACTTACACGAGACCGGCAACGCCAACGCGCTCGCCGGACAGATATTCACCGTGTTTATAATCGTCGTGGCCGCGGCGGAAGCTGCGATCGGCTTGGGAATCGTGATCGCGCTTTACCGGAACAAGGAAACGATCTGGGTAGACGAGATTGATCTGTTGAAATGGTAACAGGATTTCAGGATTAGACATGATTTACATGTAATCCTGAACAATCCTGTTAATCCTGTATGCAAAAATACATCTGGCTGGTTCCCCTGCTACCGCTAATCGGCGCCGCAATCAACGGCCTCCTGGGCCGGAAGTTTCGTTTCTCCGAACCACTCATCGGCGGCATCGCCGTCGGATCGGTTGCGCTCTCTTTTCTCATCAGCGTTGCGGCTGTTTACTCGTATGGATTCGGCGGTCATGCGGAGTGGCCCAAGCCGTACCTCACCAGCCAGGATGGTTTTAGTTTCAACTGGATTCCGGGTGGCGCGGTCAGCGTCAATCAAGGTTCGGAAGCACGAATCCAGATCGAACTTCAAAAAAACCTCGAAGAACGACTGGCGGCAATGACGCCGGAAGAACGAAGCCAGACTAAGGGAATTCTTGTGGGCGCCAGCGACTCACCTCGTTTCGCGCTGCTCAACATCGAATGGAGTTACCAACTCGATCCGCTGTCGTCGATCTTCATGCTGATCGTCACCGGTGTCGGCCTCTGCATCTTTGTCTTCGCCACCGGCTACATGCATGGCGAAGCCGGCTTCTATCGCTTCTTCGCTTACATGGGTCTCTTCATGTTTGCGATGCTCGTGCTCGTCATGGGCTCAAACTTCGTGATGATGTTTGTCGGTTGGGAAGGCGTGGGCCTCTGTTCCTATCTTTTGATCGGTTACTACTTCGATCGACAGGAAGCCGCGAACGCTTCACGCAAGGCTTTTATCACCAACCGTATCGGCGACTTCGGATTTGCCCTCGCCATCTTTGGCGTTATCGCTACGTTCGGCAGCGCGCAGTACACTGACGTCTTCAACCAGGCAAAGGGTTATCCCATTGAGTTGCTCGGCCAGTGGGGCATTCTCTCGTGGATCGCGCTGGGACTGTTTGTCGGCGCGTGCGGAAAGTCGGCTCAGCTCCCACTGCACGTTTGGCTGCCGGATGCGATGGCTGGACCAACGCCCGTTTCTGCTTTGATTCACGCCGCGACAATGGTGACCGCGGGACTCTACATGGTGACGCGCACGAACGTCATCTTCCAGCACTCGCAAACTATGTTGCTGGTCGTGGCGCTCGTCGGCGCCGCTACTGCTATCTTCGCCGCGACGATCGGCATCACGCAGAACGACATCAAGAAGGTGCTTGCGTATTCAACAGTCTCGCAGCTCGGCTTTATGTTCATGGCCTGCGGTGTGGGCGCGTTTGTGATCGGCATCTTTCACGTGATGACGCACGCGTTTTTCAAGGCGCTGATGTTTCTCGGCGCCGGCAGCGTGATTCACGGCATGCATCACGAGCAGGACATGCGGCGCATGGGTGGTCTGAAGAAATACATGCCCTACACGTACTGGACGTTCATGGCCGGCTGGCTTGCGATCTGCGGCATCATTCCGTTCAGCGGTTTCTGGTCGAAAGACGAGATTCTCTGGAACGCGGCTTCGACAACACACATCCCGCTCGGTTGGCTCGTCTGGCTCATCGGCACGATCGCCGCCACCTGCACGGCGTTTTATATGACTCGCTTAATGGCGATGACGTTCTGGGGCAGGGAAAGATTCTTAGAAGCTCCGGCAGGTGGTGAAGCTGACGAAGCGCACGCTGCCGCTTTCGACAAAGGCTTGACGCAACACGATGCGCTGCGTCCGTCAGCCGGAGATCGTCCGCGACACGAGCCCGGCGAGCATGTCGGACCGGTGCATGAAGATGTTGCCGATCATCTCGCAACACATGGACATGGTGGCCACGAGCATGGGGCGCACAGGCCGCATGAGTCGCCGCCGTCGATGTGGGTGCCGCTGGCTGTGCTCGCAGTGCTCGCAGTTATCGGCGGGTTTGTCGGCATTGGACCAGCATTCCGAACCGTAACACGCAGCGAGCATCCGGGTGGGCGGTTGAATATCGTCACGTGGCTCAATCCTGTGATTTGGAATCCTTCGACGCGCGAGTTCAATGCTGCCGAAGGCGTAGAGGCGCCGGTTGCCGAAACTGAACACGCCGCGCCACCGACTGAAGGCGCAGGTCACGCGGAGACTGGCGCAAGTGTTTACGGCCAGACCGGATTCAATCTGGCCCACTCAGTTGAAGCTTCAACTCACAGCGAGCTCGCGACCGAGTGGATCTTCATCATCATTTCACTCGTCGTTGCTGGTATCGGCATGTTGCTGGGCGGGTTGTTCTACGTTTGGCGCCCACAATTAGCGAACATATGGGCGCAACGACTGCGTCCGCTCTACGTCGCTAGTTATAACAAGTACTGGGTAGACGAATTCTACGGCTGGGCCGTCACGCGCCGCACGATGGACGCGGCGCGAGCTGTTTACGCGTTTGACTCGCGGATAGTTGATGGCATTGTCAATGGCCTCGCGTCGTTGAGCCGGCTGTTTAGTCGCATTGTCGGCGGCATCGACAAGTATTTCGTGGATGGAATCGTCAACACCATCGCTGCATTCATCCTGCGTTTAATGTCGCCGTTGTTCCGGGCCGCACAGACTGGATTTGCACAGAATTACGCGCTCGTGATGGTGTTGGGATTGATGGTGGCGGTCGTAATCTTCTTTGCGCGCGATATTTTTTAGGCAATAAAACCTTAGACAGGATTACAGGATTTTCAAGATTTACATGAAAGACATAAACATTAATGACTAATTCTTACATTCTCTCTTTCATCACCTGGCTGCCGGCCGTGGGCGCGATCCTCATCCTGGCGCTCATGAAAAAAGACCAGTCAAGCCTGATCAAGAGATTTGCCACCGCCTGGTTTGCGCTCGACTTCATCTTTTCGCTGTGGTTGTTGAAGTACAACCGCGGCGTCGGCGGCATGCAGTTTCTCGAAGATCATCAATGGATACCCATTATCGGCGCGCGCTATCAAATGGGTGTGGACGGCGTGGCCGTCTTGCTGATCGTGTTGACGACACTGCTCGGCGCCATCGCGGCATTGTCTTCGTGGGAATACATTCAGAAGCGAGAGAAAGAGTATTACGTGCTGTTGCTGCTGTTGCAGACGGCTGTCATCGGCGTCTTTGCTTCGATGGACCTGTTTCTGTTTTACCTGTTCTTCGAAGTTTCGCTGGTGCCGATGTATTTCCTGATCGGAATCTGGGGCGGTGAGAATCGTCTCTACGCCGCAATCAAGTTTTTCCTCTACACCCTCGTCGGATCGGTGGTGATGCTGCTCGGCGTTTTGAAGATGTACTTCCTGACGCAGGACACGGCGCTCACCAGCAAGATAACCCAATCGACGATCAACCTGCTTGCCGGAAATCAGCAAGCCACACAACTAGTTTCAAGTACGCTGCAAGCAGCGGCGAATAATGGCACCGGCACATTTAATATCCTTTACATGCAGGCGATGGGCTCCGTCTTGCCGATGGGCACGATGCAGATACTGCTCTTCGCCGCGTTTGCGCTCGGGTTTGCGATCAAGGTGCCGATGTTTCCGTTTCACACCTGGCTGCCCGATGCTCACGTTGAAGCGCCCACGGCCGGCTCAGTGATTCTCGCCGGCATCCTGCTGAAGCTGGGCACGTATGGCTTCTATCGCTTCAACCTGCCGATGTTTCCCGCAGCTTCGAGGGACCAGAGTAGTTGGCACACCAGCTTCGGCACGTTCGGCGTGCGCAGCGTTATCGTCTTCCTCGCGATCGTGAGCATCATCTACGGCGCTTTGGCGGCGATGTATTTCGTCGTCAAAAGAGATGGCGACGTGAAGAAGCTTGTCGCTTATTCATCCGTCTCCTCGATGGGCATGGTGATGCTCGGGCTGTTTGCGCTCAATCCGAATGGCGTCAACGGCGGCGTGATGCAGATGGTGAATCACGGGATCTATTCAGGCGCGCTCTTCCTGCTCGTCGGCATCATTTACGAAAGACGGCACACGCGCAATGTCGCGGAGTTTGGTGGACTGTCGCACGTGATGCCGGGATACGCAGCCATCTTCCTGGGTATGGTGATGACTGCGATTGGACTGCCTTTGCTGGCGGTGTTCATCTCCGAGTTCCTGGCATTGCGGGGCGCGTTTGAAGCGAATCCCTACTGGTCGGCATGGGCGGCGCTCGGAATCATTCTCAACGCCGGATATTTCCTATGGCTTTACCAGCGAATGTTTTTCGGCACGATCGACAATCCGAAGAACGAGCGTCTGCCGGACCTCAACATTCGGGAGTGGGCTTACATGGTGCCGCTGATGATTATGTCGCTATGGATTGGCGTCTATCCCAAACCGTTTCTCGAGTACATTCAGCAGCCCGTGAACGCGATTGTGAAACAGGTCAGGCCGGATTACGAGATTCCGGGAATGGCAGTTCCGGCGCAGGCCGAACGCGCCGAAAGGTAATCCACAGATTTCGCAGATTACACCGAAACATTCTGTGTAATCTGTGTAGTCTGTGGATGGTTTACTGATGATTCTTCTACAAGCCAACACAACCTCGCTCATTAGTGCTTCCGATCTGCAATTGATCGCGCCCGAGTTGATCCTCGCTGCGTGCGCGTGCGTGGCGCTGGTGATGGAAGTCATTCTGCCGTATCGCAAGAGCAAGTTGACGGCCTATTTCTCTCTCGTCGGCGTCGCGCTCGCGTTTGTTTCACTCGCTGTGCAGTGGTGGTACATGCGCGACGCGCTGCCGTTCGACGGCTTCTACGGCATGGTGCGAATCGACGGCTTCGCGCTTCTCTTCAAAGCAACTTTCCTGATCTCAGCGGCGTTGGCTATCGGCATCTCCACGCGCTTCCTGGATATCGAAGGAGAACAGCACGGTGAGTATTATGCGTTGATACTCTTCGCCACTGTCGGGATGATGTTCATCGCCTGCGGTTACGATCTCATCTCGCTTTACATCAGTCTCGAGTTGATGGCGCTCACGTTCTACGTCCTTGTTGCTTTCACCAAGCGCGAGAAGAAATCGAACGAAGCCGCAATGAAATACTTCCTGCTCGGCGCGTTTTCGTCGGGCGTGCTGCTTTACGGTATGTCGTTGCTTTACGGCGTCGCCGGTTCGACTAACATCGGCGAAATCGGAACGAGCGTTTCAGGTCTCATGCCGCGCATTGAAGGTGCCCTGCAAGCAGCAAGAACCTCAGGCGCGATTCCTGACCAGATCACAGGACTGAGGCCGCTGCTGCTGTTGGGCATGATTGCGCTCGGCGCCGGGTTATTCTTCAAAGTTGCCGCGGTGCCGTTTCACATGTGGGCGCCGGATGTTTACGAAGGCGCACCCACTTCCGTCACTGCTTTTTTATCAACTGGATCGAAAGCCGCGAGCTTTGCGTTGTACGCACGCATCTTCAATGAAGCACTCGGCGGCATGCGCACTGACTGGGCGCCGCTCCTGGGGCTGGTGGCGGCGATAACGATCATGGTCGGTAACTGGGCCGCCGTCACGCAGGAAAACTCGAAACGGCTGCTGGCCTATTCTTCCATCTCAAACGCGGGATATCTATTGCTGGGTCTCATCGCCAGCAATCTTTACGGCTACATGGGCCTTATCATCTACATCTTTGTCTACACGTTGATGAACATGGGTGCGTTCGGCGTCATCATCAGTTTGCGACGACGCGGAATCATCGGCGATAACGTCGATGATCTCACCGGTCTCGGGCAAAAGGCGCCTTTCATGGCCGCGATGATGGCAATCTTCATGCTGTCCCTCGGCGGTCTGCCTATGACCGGAGGATTCATGGGCAAGTACTTCCTGTTCGGCGGCTTGATCCAGCGTGGCGCCGCGGATCACAAGAACTGGTACTACTGGCTCGCGGGTTGGGCCATTGTTAATACCGTCGTCTCCTTTTATTACTACGTGCGTTTCATCAAGGTGATGTATCTCGGCGATCGCATCGCCGATAACAGACCGCTCGCGCTCTCGCCTGCGCTGCAAACAGCCCTCATTGCTTCTGTCGCCGGCATAATTGTGATCGGGATCTATCCGCAACCTTTCATTCAGCTCGCGCAAGACTTGATCGGGCAATTCGCTGCGTTGGGTGCTGTTGCGTCTCGATAAATAAGAGTGTGTTATCCTCACGTCCTTGAAAGGAAAAGCTGATGCGCTCCGAATCTCATTTGCAAATCCACCTTCCGCTGACGAAACGCGGCAAGTTATTTGTGAAGCCTCCTCCTCAACTTTACGAAATTCATAAGACTGACGCCTTCGAATGGCTGGAAAATCGATCAATGGATTCGATTCACGCAGTCGTGACTGATCCGCCTTATGGTTTGGTGGAGTATACCGACAAGGAACTGTCAAAGCGGCAAAATGGTAAAGGTGGAATATGGCGGCTTCCACCGGCCTTTGACGGGAGTAAAAGGATGCCCTTACCGCGTTTCACTGTACTCACCCAATCAGATCAGGAATTATTGAAAAGCTTTTTGTATCGGCTTGCGTGTTTATTGAAGTGCGTGCTGGTCCCGGGAGGGCACGTATTCATCGCCACCAACCCGTTAATTTCTCATTTTGTCTATGACAGTTTCATCCGAGCAAACTTCGAAAAAAGAGCGGACATTATAAGAACGGTGTACACGCTTCGTGGCGGGGACCGTCCAAAGAACGCGCATGACGAATTTAATGACGTGACGGTAATGCCCAAATCATGTTGGGAACCGTGGCTGCTGTTTCGCAAACCATGTGAAGGAAGAGTCCAGGACAATCTTCGTAAATGGAAAACCGGTGGCTTGAGACGTATTTCAGCGACAGAACCGTTCAAGGATTTGATTCAATCATCTCCAGCAAGAAGACGTGAACGAGAAATTGCGCCACATCCTTCTCTTAAGCCGCAGAACTTTTTAAGACAAATAGTTAGAGCATCTTTGCCATTGGGACAGGGTGTTATTCTTGATCCTTTTATGGGATCCGGCTCAACGATTGCCGCCGCCACTGCATGTGGCTTGAAAAGCATAGGATTAGAGCTTCGTGAAGAGTATTACTCTATGGCAGAGTCAGCGATACCACGTCTAGCAAAACTGAAGGTGTAGTTGATGGCGAGAAAGGATGATTTCAATCCCAACGTCCTCCTTCCACCAGGCCTTACAACCACTGCCATTCAAAAAGCAATCGATTATATAGAAAAAGGCTTGGTTGACATGATCGATATTTATCTCGAACAGGCCAACGTGTTCAGCGCGTTGGTTGGTATTTATGGTGTCAAAGCCTTAGATGCGACGAGTGTTTATGAGAAGAATCGCAATCTCGATTTGGCCCAACAAAGATTCCCTGATCTGCGAAAGAAGGGGAGCGGCGCAAGTCCACCTGCAACGCTTTCGCTGGAGTCAAAAGCTAGCAAGCGCCCTTGGGCGCTTCAGTCTCATTACGACCACTCGGGATGGTATATCGTATGGAGGTATCTAGTTGATCCGACGATGTCACTCGAAAGCGGTAAGCCAGTCATTATCTGGAGAGTCGACATAGCGTTTTTAGAAAGGGAGGACTGGAAATATGAGGGGAGTTCCGCCAGCAGTGGCGGCGGTGGTCGAACCCACACATTTGGCCTTCGGAATGCGGCAATGAAGCTTCGAGGTAAGGCCGTTTACCAAAGAAAAGATGTAAAACTAATTGGCGGAAAAGCAGTTCCAGCAAATGGCGATTAATTTGATCCCATCATGCTTGTTTTCTATTTCCTCGCGGCTCTCGCCTGCTGGTTTGGTATTCAATCGTTATTGAGTGGGGCACGTTTTGCGGCGTACGTGCGCCGCGAAACAAGTCGTGCGATTCCCGATTATCAACCTTTCGTTTCCGTGATTGCTCCCGGTCGAGGACTCGAGCCCGGTTTGGCGGACAATCTCCGACCACTTCTAACGCAGGAATATCCGCGGTATGAAGTTCTGTTTGTTTTCGACGCGGCGGATGATCCGGCGGTTCAGGTTGTCGAACAGATAATTAGCCGCGGATTTTCGCGGATGACCAGAACGATTATCGCTGGACCAGCAACAGACAGCGGGCAGAAGGTTCACAACCTGCGAGTCGCTGTCACGAAGATCGATCCGCAATGTGAAGTGCTGGTTTTTGTTGATACTGACGCGCGACCCGGAAAGAACTGGCTCAAGCAACTAGTCGCGCCGCTCGCGGATGAGACGCTTGGCGCTGCAACTGGTTATCGCTGGTTTGTTCCCGTTGATGGCGGACTCGCGTCGCGACTACGCGAGGTTTGGAATGCATCAATCGCTTCTGCGCTTGGCAGCGACACGACAAGGAACTTCTGCTGGGGTGGCTCAACTGCAATTCGTCGCACCACCTTTGAACGAATCAATGTGCGCGAACACTGGCGCGGCACCGTCTCCGACGATTTCACGATCACGCGAGTTCTCAAAGCAACGAAACTGCCGGTGCACTTCACACCCAACTGCCTCGTGGCTTCAGTAGGTGACTGCGACTTCAAGGAGTTGCTCGAGTTCACCACACGCCAGGTCAAGCTCACACGCGTCTATGCCCCACACCTCTGGCTCCCTCTATTGCTCGGCGCGGCACTATTCACGATCGCCTTCTTCGGCGGCCTCATTCTGATCGGCTTTCATCCGCGTTCATCTGCGGCTTATTTTTTTCCGTTAATCATCTTCACACTCGGCGCTGCCAAATCTTTCATCCGCTTCCGCGCGGTTTCCAGTGTTCTCCGAACATCACGCCGCGATCTCCTGGCCCACATCTTTCTCTGGCCGTTCGCTTCGCTGCTTTATCTTTACAACTGCATCGTCGCGGGGTTCTCGCGGCGCATCAAATGGCGCGGCATTACCTATGAATTGAAATCACCTAACGAAGCTGTCATTATCTCTCGCGAACCTCAATGACCAACAAAGCCGTACAGTTTGTGCAGCTCTTGCGATCCGCGAACCGCGAAAAACGTCTTGGCACGGTAATCCTGTTTGTTACCTCGCGCTGCAACGCGTTTTGCCAAACGTGCTTCTATCACGCCGAGCTGAATCAACCAGGCGACCTGACGTTCGCGCAGATCGAAAAAATCTCGCAAACGATGCCGGCGATAACCGACCTCTGGCTCTCCGGCGGTGAGCCGACATTGCGACGCGATCTTTCAAACATCATCGACCTCTTCGTTTCGAAAAACGGCGCCAACCGGATCATTATTCCTACTAACGGTTTGATTAAGGCCCGCGTCTATGAAGTCGTCGATCGCGCGCTCGGTAACAATCCCGCGATCGATCTGTATCTGAACATCGCGCTCGACGGCTACGGCGAGACGCACGATCGCATCCGCGGCGTTCCCGGCAACTGGGAAAAGGCGCTCGACTGCATCGAGTCGCTCTATCCGCTAAAGTCGAAATACACAGATCGATTCCGTCTGAACGTGAATACAGTCGTCTGCGCGGAAAACTATACCGAGATCGAAATGCTCTCGGAGTTCATGTGGCAGAATTACCGGCTTGACGGTCAGTACTTCAACATCATCCGTGGCGAAACGCTTGTAGGCGATCAAATCAAGGAAGTGCCGCCGGAAGCTTTGCCGGCGATGTACGCGCACGTCTCGAAGCTCACGAAGCGCTATGGCGAGCGAATGTTTGCGGAGGACGACACGAGCAAGCGCTTCGTGAAGAATGCTGTTTACGCAGGGTCGATCATCACTCACTACCGCACGCAGCACGCAAACTTTCAGCAACCAACTCCCTGGCCCTTTCCGTGTACGGCAGGCGAGACGGCGGTCGTGATCGATTACAACGGCGACGTGCGCGCGTGTGAGTTGCGTGAGAAGTTTGCGACGCTGGCCGATTTTGATTACGACTTCGGTGCGCTCTGGGCGGCGAATGAGCGGGAGATCGAGCTTACTGCGATCGATGGCGGGAAGGCCTGCTGGTGTACGCACGTCTGCTTTATTCACGACTCGATGCGCCATTCGCGCCGGGCACTTTACGAGATTCCGAAAAACTATCTGACACGTGAAAGCTGGTGAGTCGTGCCGGATCAGGATGAGAATCGAAAGAGTGGTTTCGCTTATGCTGCGGCCCTCACGCTGTTTGCTTCGGTCGCCTCCTTCTGCGCTCTCGGTTGGTTCCTGGATAAATGGCTCGGCACCGATCCGTGGCTTCTGATCGGCGGCATCGTCCTCGGCTCCGCTGCGGGCTTGTTTGAGTTCGTCCGCCTGAGCTCAAAGACTTTTTAACCACGGATTACACGGATCGAATCGCGGATTTTATTCCGCGTTAATCCGTGTGTTAAAATCAGCGGCTTCGCACATGCACGACTCCATCAACACCAGGGTGTTTCGGACTATGGTCGCTACGACTGCGCTCGCGGTCCTTGTTTCCGCGTTCATCGCTCCGTGGCGAGTCAGTTCCGGTCTGCTGGTTGGCGGTCTGCTGGCGCTCTTCAGTCATAGCTGGTTGAAAAACTCAGCCGCCGCTGCGATTCATCTTTCGACAATTGGCGGCAGACCGCAATTGCGGCTCGCGCAGTTTCTACTCCGGTACGTTGTGATTGCCGCCGTGATTTTCACAGCTTACACACTGAGTCTCATATCGCTGCCGGCTGTCTTTATCGGGCTATCGAGTTTTGTCGTCGCACTGTTTGTCGAAGCTTTAAGAGAGTTCTATTTCGCAATTACACAGCGAGAGGAAATTAGTTGATGTTCTGGTTTCAGGAAGCCGCCGAGCAAGCAGAAGAGGCGGAGCAGCATGCGCCCATCGTTGTTCAGTTGGTTAATCAATACTTTGGTGAGTATGCACTTCGGTTTGAAAAAGCCGTGACTATAAAGCTCTGGAACCGCGTTCTACCTATATTTGGCACAGACGCGGAAAAGCTCTTTGGACCATACACGGCTGAAAACGCGATTCCCTGGTACACGGTGATGTTTTTCATCGCGTGCATTTTGAGCGTCGTCATCATCTGGATCCTGAAAGGGAAACTCTCCGAAAGCGAACCCGGTCATGGTCAGCAGACGCTGGAAGTCAGCGTGCTCGCCGTGCGAAACATGATCGAAGACATCATTGGTCCACATGGGCTGAAGTACTTTCCGGTCGTAATGACCTTCGCCGTGTTGATCCTCGTATCTAATTTGATGGGACTGTTTCCGTTGTTCATGAGTCCGACCTCGGCGACGAGTGTGACGTTCGCGCTCGGTTTGAGTTCGTTTCTTTACTACAACTACATCGGCATCAGCGAGAACGGTTTGTTCCGTCACTTGAAACACTTCGCCGGTCCGATCTGGTGGATTGCGCCGCTGATCTTTCCAATCGAGTTGATCAGTAATTTGATTCGTCCATTTTCACTCGGCATTCGTCTGTTCGGAAACTTGTTTGCGGACGAGAAGGTTTTGGAGACGTTGTCACAACTTCACCCATGGCAAACGTGGTTTGCGCCGGTACTGCTGATGCCGCTGAGCGCTTTTGTTGCTTTGATTCAGACGTTTGTTTTCATACTGCTCTCGCAACTGTACCTGAGTGAGGTGTCGCATGCGCCGCATGATTTCCATGCTCCGCACAGTGAAGACGAGAGCGACGAGTTTATCATGCCAGTTCTTACTTGATGGCTTTATCCCGTAGCGCGTGGTGAGCGGTGCGGCCAATGCGGCCGCAAACGTTGCCGCGAATTCGAGATTGCATTCCCGAGACGTCAGTCAGGGCAACACCGGACAGTTCATAGCAAGTCATGTCTGTCTCGCAGGAGCGCCGTTGTTCGAGGGGCGGTGGATACCGGATTCAGGCGAAATAATATCGTCGCGGTCTGCTCAAACGGATGCAATTGGACTGTAGATTGAAGGAGAACGCATGAGCAAATTTAGAATGTTGCTGTTCGCCGCGATTGGAATTCTCATGAGCGGCATGACGGTCTTTGCGCAGGCAGCGGCCGAAGCCGGCGACAACGACTTTTCACTGAGGAAATATCGCGCGTTGGCGGCGGGCGTTGGTTTCGCGATCGCGGTGTTTGGCGGCGCGTTGGGTCAATCACGCATCGGCGCGTCGGCGTGCGAAGGCGCCGCTCGCAATCCGGGAGCGGCTGGACGTATTCAGACGATGATGATCCTTGGTTTGGCGCTGATCGAGTCACTGGTGTTGTTTGCGTTGCTGGTGGTCTTCGCGGTCGTTAAGGGAAGCTAACAAATCGATACAAACTTTTTCGCACGGGCGGGAAATCTCCCGCCCGTTTTTTTAACAGGATTTACAGAATTAACAGGATTAAAAAAATACAATCCTGTCAATTCTGTAAATCCTGCTTACTATGATAGGCTGGTTTTCGATGAAAAAGTGTCCGAAATGCGGAGTTGAATATTCTGACCAAACGACGCTGTGTCCCGCCGACGGTGTTGCGCTGGAGAAAGACGCCGACTCACTCATCGGTACGACTCTCGCCGGAAAATACCGCATCGATGAGCGTCTCAACGAAGGAGGCATGGGCACTGTCTACCGCGGCACGCACGTGCTGATGGAGAAGACGGTCGCGATCAAGGTTCTGCGTCCGGCCCTTGCTGCCGATGAAAAGATCGTCGCCCGTTTTTCACGCGAGGCGCGCGCCGCTTCCCGAATCTCACATCCGAACGCTCTGAGTGTTACCGACTTCGGCGAAGACGAAAACGGAAACGTTTTCCTGGTGATGGAGTTTTTGAGTGGGAAGACACTCAAACAGGTCATACGCGACGGAGGCCCGTTGTCGTTAACCAGAGTAGTTGACATCACACGCCAAATCGGAGACGCGCTCAACGCCGCGCATGCCCAGGGTGTCGTACACCGGGATCTCAAAAGCGACAACATCATGCTCCTGGATACGACGACCGGCGACTATGCCAAGGTGCTAGACTTCGGCATCGCGAAGATCAACGAGCCTGATGGAGCGACAGATACCGGACTGACGGCGCCGAACCTCGTCATCGGCACGCCGCAATACATGTCGCCCGAGCAGTGCGCGCAGAATGCCGAGATTGACGCGCGCTCCGACATCTATTCGCTGGGCGTGATTCTCTATGAAATGCTGGTGGGGCATGTGCCTTTCTCGGGTGAGTCGCCAACGATGGTGATGATGAAGCACTTGCAGGAGCCGGTGCCTTCGGTGCTGGAGGAGAGAGAGGATGTGCCCGCATCGGTTGGCCGCGTGGTTGCTCGCGCGATGGCTAAGGTTCCCGGCGATCGTTACCAGACCGTTGCCGAATTGGTGGAGGATCTGACAATCGCGTCAGGCATGTCGATATTCGGCGTGGCTCCGGCGGGCGTGAGGCCTGTGAGCAAAGATGACGTGGACGAAGTAACAGTCGTGAGAACGAGAGAAGAGCCTCTGGCCGTTCCGCGGCGTGCGCCAGTCACAGTTCCCGTGCAGCCGGTTGCGCCACCGCCTCCAGTCGCTTCAGGCTTCAATCCATGGACGGTCTTGATTCCGGCGGCGGTCGCGTTGCTGGTGGTCTTTGGCGCGATCTACACGTTCACGCGAAACTCGCCGGCGAGCAGCAGCCCTAATACAAACGAGCAAGCGTCGCCAACACTGGCGGCGGATCCGAACAGTCAACCAGTGCAGCCGGCACAGCCGCCGACTGGGAAAGGCGAAGAGGGCATACCGGCTGGTGGGACGATCAAGCCAACCGCAAACGTGAATGCAAATTCGAATGCGAATGCGGAGGTTTCACCGGAGGCGATTGAGGATCTCAGCCCGGCGGCTAATGCGAACGCGAACGCGAACGCCAATGCAAACACGAACAGCAACCGCAAAGCGCCTGCATTGCCGGAGCCAACGCGCAGCGTAGTGCCCGAAACTGCTCCTCCGTTGCCATCACCATCCGCGACAAAACCGCCCGCGGAGAAACCAAGCCCCACTGCAACCCCAAAATAAATCTCTGCGTATCTCTGCGTATCTCTGCGTCCTCTGCGGTGAAACGAATCTCACCGCAGAGGACGCAGATACGCAGAGGTTCGCAGAGATGTCTTATCCGTTTGCGGCACGAACAATCAGTCGCGCCAGCTCCTCAGCCCCTTCGATGTCGATTTCAATCTCCAGCACGTAACACGGAAGCGTGAACGAGAGGGTTCGCAGTTTCACGGCGTCTTTCGCCGTGGTTATCAAAGCGCTTGCGCCCACTGATCTTGCTGCTCGAATGAGCGAATCAATCTCCTCTTGCGAATAGACGTGATGATCCGGAAAAGACTTTTGCAGCGCGAGCTCATAACCCGCGCGCCGCACGTGCTCGAAGAACGAGTTTGGATTACCAACAGCACAGAAAGCCCCGACGCGCGCTGAGGACGGCAAAGCATCCGAGCCGTTCTTCAATGGAGACACTCGCGCCGTTCGCATCCGCGAATGAAAAATCGGACGCTCGCCCGTTAGTCTGCAAATATCAGAACGAAGATTTTCAAGGTCACGAACCTGATCGCATCTGGTGATTACAACGCAATCAGCCCGGCTGAGACTATCTGGAGTTTCACGAAGCCGTCCGTAAGGAAGAAGCTTTCCGCCTCCCCACGGGTTCGTCGCATCTACGGTGACGATATTGAGATCGCGCGCGATTCGCAGGTGCTGAAACCCGTCGTCCAAAACGAAACAATCGGTGCCGAAATCCTTTATCGCTTCCTGTCCAGCCGCTATGCGATCGGCGCTGCTTATCACGGCCGCCAGGCCCACGAGCCTGGTTGCCAACAGATAAGGTTCGTCACCCGCTTCGTTTGGCGATGCAAGCACGCCGTAACCGTCCGACACGATTACCTGGAGATGCGGATCCTTGCGGCCATAACCACGCGTCAATATGCAGACTTTCTTACCCGTCGCAGCAACAGTTCTTGCCACCCATTCGACAAGTGGAGTTTTCCCCGTTCCACCAGTCGTGATGTTTCCGACGCTGATCACGGGTCGCTCGAGTCTCGTGGTGTGAAAGGTCCCGCGCCGGTACAACGAGAGACGAGTGCGCGTAACTGCGCCGTAGAGGATGCTCAATGGGGGAAGAACAATAGATTTCATGAAGTGTGAGCGTTGGCTGCCAGGATAGAGTCTGACGGAGAACTCTCGCGTTGCGTCGCGGAAAGAAGAGGACCGATGAGTTTCATTGTTCGCGCCGCCGCACCCTGATTGTTTGTGACGAGTTGTTGTGCGCGGCGGCCGAGTTCCACTCGCTCACGCGGGTCGCCAAGAAGCTTAGTCAAAGCCAGGGTTAACTCCTCGGTGGCAGCGGCGCCTTCCGCCGGCGGCAATTGAACGATCGCGCCGGCTTCCTCCATCAGATCCACAATCGCATGAAAGTTATGCGTGTGTGCGCCGGTCACCACTGCCGACCTCACCGCCGCCGGCTCGAGCACGTTGTGCCCACCTTTATCAACAATACTTCCGCCGACAAAAACAACTGTTGCGAGCGAGTAGGTTGCCGGTAATTCACCGATCGTGTCCAGAAGAATGATTGTAGCGCTTGAATCGCTCGGAGCAGGCGCAGTTGTTTGTCTTGCCCAGCTCAAACCCGAGGACGCGATAAGCGATGCAACTTCATTGAAACGCTCCGGGTGGCGTGGCGCAAGCATCAAGCGCACGGGTTGTTTCGTTCTGAGTTGTTTGAGACTTGCGAGAACTATTTCTTCTTCAGGGGCGTGTGTGCTGGCGGCGAGAATGAGCGGCACGCCGGATTGCAGACCAAACCTCTCCTGGATCTCGCTCGTCTTATTGATCAATTCACTTCCGATCTCAACGTCAAACTTGAGATTGCCGGCATTGAAAAGCTTTTCATCAGCCATGCCCAGCGCCTGCAATCTTTGAGCGTCAGTCTCGGATTGCATGACGGCAAGGCTGAGACACGACAGCACGCGCTTCAAAAAGAACCTTACAAGCATGTACCTGCGATACGACTGCCGAGAAATTCTTCCATTCACGAGGGCGACGGGAATCTCCCTGGCTTTACATTCGCGCAGGAAGTTTGGCCAAAGCTCAGTCTCCATAATCAGGACCGCGGCGGGATTGATTCTTCTCAGCGCGCGGCGAGCGGACCAGCGCCAGTCAAACGGAAAGTAAAAAACGCTTTCGGCGACGTTGCGAAAAACGTCCTGCGCCAGCTTCTGCCCCGTCAACGTGATGGTCGAGACAACCAGCGCGTGATGCGGAAACTGCTGTTTCAGACGTTGCGCCAGCGGGCGCGCGGCTTGAGTCTCACCAACCGAAACACAGTGCAGCCAAATTATGGGCTTTGCGTTGGTTGGTGGGACCCAACCCAACCGCTGCCGCAGACCAGCGACGTATTTGCCGTGCGCCAGTGCTTGAAATAGAAAGTGAGGGATCAGAACGAGCAGTCCGAGCGATAGAAGAAGGCTATAGCCCAGGTACATAGGCCCTCACTTCGCTCGCTCGATGTACCGCCCTTCCGTAGGATCCACGCGAATTCGGTCGCCTTCGTTGATGAAAGGCGGCACGCTGATCGTCACGCCGTTTTCCAGGGTGGCTGGTTTGTTAACGTTGGAGACAGTCGCACTTTTCAGAGTCGGCTCGGTGCGAGCGACGGTGAATTCCATCGAGGGTGGCAGATCGATTCCTATCGGTGAGCCATCGTAGAACTCCGCCTGAATCTTCATACCCGGCATTAACCACTGCGCGGCATCGCCCAGTTCGTCCCCGCTCAGGGCCGTCTGCTCGTAGTTCTCGGTGTTCATGAAGTGATGATGCGAACCGTCGGAGTAGAGATACTCCATTTCGTGTTGTTCGAGCGCTGCCTTGTCGATCGTATCGGCGGAGCGGAAGCGATGTTCGAAGGAAGCGCCGGTACGAATGTTTCGCAGCTTGGTTTGGATCATCGCGCGCAGGTTGCCGGGCGTGTGATGCCTGAATTCAAGCACTTTGCACGGCTGGCCCTCGAAAACGATAACCATACCGCGCCGAATCTGGGTTGCAGGAATAGCCATATAACTGAAGTCTCCGTCTAAAAACGTAGGCTCTTAACAAAAGGCGTAGTCTAACGAGGCGGCGAAGGAATTGTCTAGTAGCAGAGCCGCAGATTTTCGCTGATTAACGCGGATCGATCAGCGTTAATCAGCGAAAATCTGCGGCTCTGCTGATCGAAGAAGGGCGGTCTCCTGAAAACCTGTTCCAGAAAGACCGCCCTTTTTGAGGAGCCCACCTACCTCGCTTGTACTAACGCAATTTGAGCCGGATAGTTCCAATAAGCTCACGCTGCACGCGCCCGCGGCACCCGGCGCAATCGTGCCAGTCGCTCCAGCCACTTCTGCGCCTGGTCGTAGTGCGGAAACTTTCGCTCGTCGAGCCTGAAGGCGCTGGTGTGATAGTAACGCCGCCCATTGATCAAGCGCGCCGGATGCTTGATATGCAGCATCTCGTGATAAAGGATGTATTCGACAAACCACTCCGGAACATCCTGCGAATCCAGGGTCTTGCTGATCGTGATGCTGTCGTAGATATGATCGTGATGGCCGAGAATGCTCTTCGTTCGCCGTTGTGACCAGGTGATTGTCGGTTTGGCGATCTCACCGTCAAAATACCTGCGATTCAGTTTTGTAAACATTCGATCAAGATCGTAAACCTCACCTTGCGCCGAAGAGATCATCTTTCGTCCACGGCCACGGCGAGCGAGATCGGATGAACGCATTACCGAAGGCGTCAGTGAGTAATCCCGGTAAACTCGATCGTGAATCGTAGGCACTCGCTTTCCGAGCAGCCGGGCCACAAGGATCCATGCCAGCGCTCGCAGTACGTCCGGCGGCGAGTCTTTGCAGATGTCGGAGAGCCGCACGTAGACCCGTCCGGACCGCAAGCGAATCGTATGGCGCAGCCCAGCGTACGGATAAAAGCGCACTTCAATCGCGGGCACACCGCGGTTACCGCCCATATGACGAAATGCATCGGCGAAATATTTTCTTACTTCAGTCATTGCGGTACTCGTGAGCGGCAAACAGCGGTTCCGGGGGACACAATCTTAAGGATGGCAGCCTCAGCCCGTCAACCTTTGGCGGAGATGTTGCCGAAATGCTTTGATTCCAGTAGTTTAAAACCATCCATACATTGCACAGATTTCATAGAATCGGCGCAATCTGTGCAATCTGTGGATAAGTTTGTATACTGCCAATCCATGCCCAGGCGAGCTTCAAATCTGCAAACCACCGAGAAGGGGGCTTTAGACTCCCGCGCCGAGGTGTTACTCGCGGCTCTGATCAAGGAGCACCTCGTTACCGGCGAGGCTGTCGGTTCTCGTGTGCTTTCCGACCGCTTTGCGCACGGCTATGGCTGGAGTCCGGCAACTATTCGCAACGTGATGGCGGAGTTGGAGGACGCCGGATTAGTCGAGCAGCCACACACTTCGGCGGGCCGCGTGCCCACAGACAAGGGCTATCGATACTACGTCGATAACATGCTGGGTGAGGCGCGGCTGTCGCGCACCGATTTGAAAGCCATTGACCATCTCTTTTCCGCGAGTGACATTGACGCCGGCTCGTCGCCGGACCGTTTGATGGAAACGGCGTCGCACGTCCTCTCGGCGCTTTCGCAAAACGTCGGGATCGTTGTTTCACCGTCGCTGGCCGACAACCGGCTCAATCACATCGAGTTTGTTTTGCTGCCGGATAGGCGAATCCTGGTCGTGCTGGTATCGACCGCGAACATCATTCACAACAAAGTCATCCGAACGGCAGACGAGCTTACGCAAGATGACCTCGACCGTACCGCTCGTTACCTGAACACCGAGTTCAGCGGCAAGAGCCTGCTCGCGATTCGCGCAGAGATCGTCGAGTTAATGAAGGAAGAAAAAGCGCTGTACGATCGCCTCCTGCAAAACGCAATCCTGTTGTGTGAGCGAAGTCTGGAGGGCGAGGAAGCCAGCGGTGACGTTTACGTGGACGGCGCTTCCAACATCCTTACGAAGCCTGACTTCGTAGATATCGAGCGCATGCGCGATCTGTTCCGGACGTTCGAGGAGAAGTCGCGTCTCATCAAAATCCTCAACGAGTGTGTTCACGACGCGACAAATGACGTGCACGTCGTGATTGGGCGCGAGCACCCCGCGAGTTCGATGCGTAATTGCGCTCTGATCACCGCGCCTTATCGAGTCGGCTCTAACGACAGCATCGGCACTCTCGGCGTCGTTGGTCCGATGAGAATAGAATATGCACGGATAATGGCTATGGTAAACTACATGGCGCGGTTAATTGAACATCGACTGGGTGAACAGACTGCACGTTGAGTCGCCGAGTTTCGGATCCTACCTAATGACATCAGACAGAGGCGACAAGGGGTCGCACCGCATCCCAATCAGATTCGAAGACGCTGACGACGAACCGCGCCCCGCGAGCAAACCGTCCGGGATGGAAGACCCTTTGCCGGAGCCCGATGACTTCTTTACCGGCGAAGATCTGGAAGACGAGGAACGCACCGGCGGACCGGATACCGCCGAGCTGATTGCGACTCGAGCTGAGCTGAAGCGAGTGGAGGCGGAAAATGCCGAGCTCAAAGATCGGCTCGCACGACGCCAGGCTGATTTTGAGAACTATCGCAAGCGGATCGAACGGGAAAGAAGCGAAACGTACAATCGGGTGGTTGCCGATATCGCTGCCAAACTGTTACCGGTGGTGGACAATCTAAAGCGAGCCCTGGACGCTGAGGCGTCGGTTGAAGGCGCGGAGTCTGATGAGTTTCGTCATTTCCTTAGCGGCGTGGATCTGATCTACAAACAGCTCAATGGGGTGATCGAGGCGTTAGGCGTTAAGCCGATTGCCGCCGTTGGCGAACAATTCAATCCTCACGTTCATGAGGCTGTCGTCACCGAAGCAACGGACGACTACGAGCCTGACACAGTCATGCAGGAGATAGTCACGGGCTACCGGCTCGGCGACAAGCTTATTCGTCCCGCTCTTGTGAAAGTTGCGACACGCAAGTAGCGCGGCCAGAAACGTTCGGAACCGGGAATCAATGGGAAAAGCGATTGGAATAGATTTAGGTACCACCAATTGTTGCGTCTCCGTTCTCGAAGGCGGCGCCGTGCAGATTGTGCCCAACAAAGAGGGCGGGCGCACGACACCCACTGTAGTCGGTTTCACTGACAAAGGTGAGCGGCTCGTGGGCCAGATCGCCAAACGCCAGGCAGTCACTAACGCGGCTAACACCGTCTACGCAGTCAAGCGTCTGATTGGACGGAAGTTTAGTTCGCCTGAAGTCGGTCGCATGCGTGAGACTTCGGCGTTCGAGATTGTCGATTCGCCGAACGGCGATGCGCGGGTCCGTGTTCAAGGCCGCAATTACAGCCCGCCCGAGTTGTCAGGAATCGTTTTGCAGCGCTTGAAAGCCGCTGCCGAGGATTTTCTCGGTGAAGAGGTGACTGACGCAATCATCACCGTGCCCGCCTACTTCGACGACACGCAGCGACAGGCGACCAAGGACGCGGGGAAAATCGCCGGCCTGAAAGTCGATCGAATCATCAACGAGCCGACGGCAGCGGCGTTGGCATATGGAGTCGGCAAGTCAGATGTTGAGCGCATCGCCGTTTACGATCTTGGTGGCGGCACTTTCGACATCTCGATCCTGGAAATGAACGATGGCGTCTTCGAAGTGCTGGCAACGTCGGGAAACACATTTCTCGGTGGCGAAGACTTTGACGAACGCATCATGAGCTGGATGGCGGGCCAGTTTCTCGCGGACACGGGAATCGATCTGCGACAGGACCGCCTTGCTTTACAGCGACTGAAGGAGGTTGCGGAGCGCGCCAAGTGCGATCTTTCGACCGCCACTGAAACCGTGATCAACCTGCCTTTCATCGCCGCGGATACAACCGGTCCGAAGCACTTTAACAAGTCGCTTACGCGGGAGCAGTTCGAGACTTTGGTCACCGATCTTGTCGAGCAGACGATCGAGCCGTGTTTGAGTGCACTCAAAGACGCGAAGCTGCAACCGGCCGACATTCACAAGGTGATCCTGGTCGGCGGCCAGACCAGGTCGCCGATTGTCGAACGCACGGTCGAGAAGATCTTTGGTCGCAAGCCTTCGGCTGAGATCAATCCTGACGAAGTAGTGGCGATGGGCGCTGCGATTCAGGGCGGCGTATTGAACGGCGAAGTAAAAGACATTGTGCTGCTCGACGTGTTGCCGCTGAGTTTGGGTTTGGAAACGCGCGGCGGATTGTTTACAAAGATCATCGAGCGTAATTCCACGATACCCCTGCGCAACAGTCTTACCTTTACGACGGTTGTTGATAATCAATCGTCGGTCGAGATTCACGTGCTCCAGGGGGAGCGTGAAGTAGCCCACGGCAATCGCTCGCTGGGAAAATTTGAGCTCGTCGGGATTCCGCCGAGTCCGCGCGGTATTCCGCAGATCGAAGTGTCTTTTGAAGTTGATGCGAATGGAATCGTCTCAGTTTCGGCGCAGGACAAGACGAGTGGGCGAGAGCAGCAGATGCGAATTACGCCGACGTCTGGACTCGCGTCCGAGGAGATCGATCGGCTGATACGTGAGGCAGAGGAGTTTGCGGACAGCGACCGCAGCGCCAAGGAAGTCGTCGTCTTGAGGAACAAGCTCGACTCACTATTGAGAAATACGAAGAAATCGTTTACTAAATTCGGTGGCTTGCTGTCGCAGGAGGATCAGGACAACGCAGACCTTGTCTTTGCAGACGCTGAGTCGTCGAGCAAGTCGGATTCGGTTGAAGAGATGAAGAAGGCTTTAACCCGGTTGGAACGCGTAGCCGGGCAACTCACATCCGCAATGTTGAACCACACACCGGACGCAACAACGACTGAGGTCTGAGCGTTCGTTTGGAGTTCAAGCTTTAGCTTGTGTTTTCGGAAACAGAACAACCTAAAGGTTGAACTCTGAACGCGGACTATTTTCAGAAGGGTTTAATTAATAGAACTTTATGAGCAAACGTGATTATTACGAGGTACTTGCCGTCAGCCGCACGGCAACGGATCAGGAGATTAAGAGCGCCTACCGGCGTCTCGCGGTGAAGTATCACCCTGACAAGAATCCGAACGACGCAACGGCGGAAGAAAAATTCAAAGAGGCCGCTGAGGCCTACAGCGTGCTGTCTGATCCCGAACAGCGCAAGCGTTATGACCGGTTTGGTCACGCGGGCGTCTCAAGCAGCGCCGGCGCCGGAGCCTGGGGTGCACCGGGCTTTGGTGGAATCGAAGACATTCTAGGCGACCTGTTTGGTTTTGGTGACGTATTTGGTGGCGGACGCGGCGGCGCGCGTCGCACCGCAGCGCAGCGGGGCGCAGATCTTCGTTACGATCTGGAGATCTCACTCGAAGAAGCCGCGAGGGGGATGACTGCGCAACTTCGCATTCCGCGTCTCGAGACGTGCGAGACCTGCAAAGGATCGGGTGCCGCCGCGGGTAGTCAGCCCGAAACCTGTTCCACGTGTCAGGGCAGCGGTCAAGTACGTTACCAACAGGGATTTTTCTCGGTGGCGAGGACGTGTCACGTTTGCCGCGGCGCCGGCAGGGTGATCAAGAACCCGTGTACCGAATGTAACGGTGCGGGAAGAGTCGAACGCGAGAAACAGATGGAAGTAAAGATCCCCGCAGGGGTCGAAACCGGCTCTCGTTTACGCGTTTCAGGTGAAGGCGAATCGGGGACCCAGGGTGGCGCGCCGGGTGATCTTTACGTGGTTATCCACGTTGCCGAGCATGAGCAGTTTGAGCGACAAGGTAGCAACCTTTACGAGGCGGTCCCGATCACGTTTGCGCAGGCCGCCCTGGGCGCCGAGATCACGGTGAAGACGCTGGATGACGAGGAGAAGTTGAAGATTCCGATGGGAACTCAGACCGGGACAGTGTTCCGGCTCAGAGGAAAAGGCATGCCTGCTCTCGGTGGGCGCGGCCGCGGCGACCTGTTTGTTTCAGTCACGGTGATGACGCCGACGACACTAACGAGAGAACAGCGCCGTCTGCTCGAGCAGTTGGCGGAAGTCGAGAACAAGGACCTCGATAACAAGGGGTTGGTTGATAAAGTCAGAGATATTTTTGGTTAAGAAAGGAACGCCATGATTATTCGCCCCCGGCACTTTCTATTATTCGCGCTCATCGGACTGTTGTCCGTCACAGCGAGCGCGCAGAACACGATAGATGTCACGATTGATGCCTTGAAGGGTCTTGATTTCAGCAAGACCTCGCTCAAGCAAGCGCAGGTTCAGCGTCTGAGTATGGAAGATCTGAAGCTCCTGCGCGGGATTGTGTTTGGCCGTCATGGTCGCGTCTTCAAGGACGGCGAGATCAAGTCGTATCTCGAAGAGCAATCGTGGTACAAGCCGAATCCCGACTTTAAGAATTCGATGCTCAACGACACTGAGCGCCGCAACCTGGATCTGATTCGCATCGCCGAAGCCGCGAAGCACGAGACGATTCAACCGGGCGACATGCGTTACTGGCGAGACCGCCAGATCACACCGAGGAAACTCGGCAAGCATAGCGGTGCTGAATGGAAAGTGCTCCTAGCGGAGGTTGAAGCCATTCATGGCAAACGGTTCGACGACGAGCCCTGGCTCCAGCAGTATTTCGAAGAGCGCTACTGGTATTTCCCGAGCGATAAGTACGACGCGAAAAACCTTTCCGCAATCGAGCGTAAGAATCTCGAAATCCTCAGCGGCGCACAAAAAAGGCAACGCAAGGTGGCACTGCTGCCTGGTGACATGGAGTTCTTTGAGAACAAGGCAATCACCGATCAGATGTTGCAGGGACTAAGCCTGCATGAGCTGCGCCTGTTGCGAAATGAGATTTATGCGCGTCACGGACGGATGTTTCGCGCGGAGTGGTTGCAGCAGTATTTCTTCTCTCAGCCGTGGTACACGCCGGATGAGAACTTCAAGGACGAAGAGCTTTCCGGCAATGACAAGCTGAACGTGGAAGCGATCGTCAAGTACGAGAATCGAATTCACCAGGACCTGAGCGCGAAACCGATTACAGCATCGCTGCTCGAAGGTTTGTTTGTTGAAGACGCGAGCCAGATGCGCCAGGAGATCTACGCGCGCCACGGCAAGGTCTTCAAGGAGCCGTGGTTGCAGAAATACTTCTCGAGCTTCGATTGGTACAAGGCAGATCCGAACTTCACCGACGCTGCTCTGACGGACGTGGAGAAGAAAAACATCGCCACCATTGCGGCGTACGAAAAGCGCGCCGTAACGGCGATGAGTACGATAGAGGGTTGATAAGGCCCACTCAGGTCTCGCGTGACGAGACCAAGAAAACCTAAACCACTAAGACACAAAGACACAAACTAAGTATTTATTTTGTGTCTTTGTGCTTTTGTGGTTAAAGACGATATCGTGCGCCGGCGCGTTTTGCGGCTTCTTCTTCGAGATCGATGTTCTGGAGGCGGAGGGTTACGTCGGCGTTCATGTCGAGGTTGCCGCGCTCGCCCGCCAAAAGTTTCACGGTTCCGGCAGCGGCGATCATCGCGGCGTTGTCTGTTGAAAGATGTGGCGAAGGAAAGTAGACCGGCAAGTTCTGTTTGGCGGCCATCTCGCGAGTGACTTCACGCAGCTTCCCATTGCACGCCACCCCGCCTGCAACGATCAGCGTCCTCGGATAATGCTCCTCAGCGATTCTTTCCATCGTCCGCACGAGCGATTGGACCACGACGTGTTGAAAACTGGCAGCGAGATCTTTAATCCCCTGTGACGGTTCACCGCCATTATCGAGGGGCGCGAGTCCACTTTCGCGCACGTGTTTCGTGACCGCAGTCTTCAATCCACTGAAACTAAAGTCCGGTAAACCATCACCCATGCGCGGAATCGAGAAGGGGACTGCGTTTGAATTTCCCTCGCGCGCCAGGCGTTCGATGATTGGGCCACCTGGATAACCGAGCCCCAGCAGCTTCGCGACTTTATCGAATGCCTCGCCGGCCGCATCGTCGCGTGTTCTCGACAAAACTTTGTATTTGCCGGGTTCGGGAATAAAGAAAATGTTCGTATGTCCACCCGAAACGATCAACGCTTCAGCCGGATACTCGATCGGCGGATTCTCGAACGCGACGGAGTAAATGTGGCCTTCAATGTGGTTCACGCCCACAAACGGCTTCTTCAGCGCGTACGCCATCGCTTTCGCGTAAGAGACACCGACGAGCAGTGAACCGACCAGACCGGGGCCGATGGTCACGGCAATGCCGTCGATGTCGCGGGCAGTAACTCCGGCGTGTTCGAAAGCTTCTGTCACAACGGGAACGATCTTGTCGAGGTGCTCTCGTGAAGCGAGCTCGGGCACGACGCCGCCGAAGCGTTTGTGAATAGGAACCTGAGACGAGATCACTGACGACACGATCTCACGCCCATCACGCACCACCGCCGCCGCAGTCTCATCACACGAAGTCTCAATACCCAGCACTAACATAACGTGGAATTCTAACAAGACGCTGAGGCCGTTGTCAGATCCGTAAAAAATCCGCGTTAATCCGTGTTAGATGACATTTGATAAAAGCTCAACGAGGAATCACCCTGTTTCAAAACACGCGTGCGTTGCAGATCACCGATTCTTTCCGGCAGCGTATTCTTGTGATGATGTTCGACGATGAGCAGTCCCTCTTCAGCAAGTAGCCTCGATCTGTTTGCGCCGAGAAACTCGAGTGTCTTGAGGTAGTCCTCTTTATACGGCGGATCGAAAAAGACTATGTCCCAGGGTTCAGCTCTCGTCTGGCGGAGGAACTCACTTGCTTCAGAACTGTAAATCTCGTGTTGCTCCTCCGGCACCCGGCACAACTCGAGATTCGCTTCAATCAGCTTGCAACTGCGCCGCGAACGATCGACAAACGTTGCATAGATCGCGCCGCGCGAGAGCGCTTCAATGCCCACCGCACCCGACCCCGCGCACAGATCAAGAAATCGCGCATCTTCGATACGCGGCGCGATCACGTTGAAGAGTGTTTCACGAAGCCGGTCAGACGTCGGCCTCACGTTCATCGATGGCGGGCTCTTAAGATTTCGCCCTTTGTAAGCGCCTGCAATAATGCGCATCCGTATTACCCAACTGCCGCGAGTCCAAACCGCGGATCCTTTTTGATGCGCTCGATCATCTTCGCGGTGACCGCCGACTTCTCTTTACTCAGGTAGAACTCAGCCTCCCGCTTCGCCTGCTCGAGTAGTTCCTGATCGCGCACGATGTTTCCGATGCGAAATTCCGGCAGACCGGATTGTTTTGTTCCCAACAACTCGCCCGGGCCGCGCAGTTCGAGATCCTTCTCGGCGATGACAAAGCCGTTACTGGTCTTTGCCATGATGCCCAGGCGTTCCTCTGCAATCACTGTTTTCTTGTCGCTGGTCAGCAGTATGCAGTAACTCTTCTCCGCGCCACGGCCGACACGCCCGCGCAACTGATGAAGCTGCGATAGACCAAAGCGCTCGGCGTGCTCGACAATCATCACCGAAGCATTCGGCACATCGACGCCGACTTCGATCACAGTAGTTGAAACAAGGATCTTGATCTCACCAGCGACGAAGGCACTCATCACCTTCTCCTTTTCAGCGGGCTTCATCTTGCCATGCAACAAGCCGACGGAGAGTCTCGGAAAAACTGTGTCGCGCAAGTATTCGTAGCGGCGCGTGGCGTCTTTCAAGTCCATCTTCTCCGACTCTTCAACCAGCGGATAGACCACGTAAACCTGCCGGCCCGCTTTGACTTCGCGCGCAATCAAACGCTTCACTTCCTGTCGTTGATCTTCACCGAAGACCATCGTCTCGATCGGCGTGCGGCCGGGTGGCAATTCGTCGATGATTGAAACATCAAGATCGCCGTAAACAGTCATCGCCAGCGATCGTGGAATCGGCGTGGCTGTCATCACGAGTACGTCGGGATTGAGTCCGCGCGCGCGCAACTCTGCTCTTTGCATCACGCCGAAGCGGTGCTGTTCGTCGATCACCACTAGACCGAGCTTCGCAAACGCGACTGCCTCTTGAATCAAAGCCTGCGTTCCGATGCAGGCGTTTATCTCGCCCTCCTTCAACGCAGTTTGCAAGCGTCGCTTCTCTGCCGCGCGTAGTGAACCAGTCAACAACTCCACTCGATAAGGAGTCTTTGCGAGGAGACGTTTGATATTGCGCGCGTGTTGCTCGGCGAGAATTTCCGTGGGCGCCATCAGCGCGGTTTGCAGATCGTTCTCCATCGCCGCGATCATCGCGATGACTGCCACGATCGTCTTGCCGCTGCCGACATCGCCCTGCAGGAGACGATTCATCGGCGCGGTTGACTGCATGTCGTTGAAGATCTGCGCTGTGACTTTTCTTTGAGCGCGAGTCAATTTGAACGGCATGATTGACGCGATCGCGTCTTTAACAGACTTGTCGATACGCACCGGCGTGTCTTTCGTTTCTTTAACTCGTTGGCCCCGCTTCACACCGATCGCGAACGTCACCCAAAAGAAGTCTTCGAAGATCATGCGCAGGTGCGCCTGGCTGCGCGAGATCTCGTAATCCATCATCGACACGCTTTGCGGAGGAAAGTGAATCTCACGCAAAGCTTGCGCACGGCCGATCAGATGAGTTCGCTGTAGCAAGTCGGCCGGAAGAGTTTCTTCTATCGACTCGTCCAGGTTTGCCAGAACAGCGTGCACGATTTCTCGCACACGCTTGGAGTTGAAATCGCCGAGTTTGCGATAGACAGGCACGCGCCGCCCGACGTGAATCGCGGCCAGAGATGGATCGGGCCGGTTCTCTTCCGCCTGTTCCAGGTCGTCCTCGTCGGGCGGCAGCAGAACTTCCAATTCGTCGGCTGGTTTATTCAACCTCAACTTGTAAGTGTTGCGGCGTGCCTCCCATTCCCACTTCCCAAACGTTATAAAGCGTGTGCCCGGCACGAGTCGCGCGGTGTAGTACTTAACGATGTCGTAAGCACGCCGGCCTGACACGAACCACCAGACAATCACCTCTCGACCGGTTTTCGCGGCGTCAATGCCTGCCACTTCAAAGATGAAGAGCTGCGGTCTTCCATAGCCTTTTTTCACCGGATACCCGTGCGCTTGCGTGACGGTGAGTTCGAGCGACGCTTCCATGCCGTCGCGCAGTTCTTTGATCAAGGCAGGACGCGATCTATCCTCATAACGCATGGGGAAATACGTGAGTAGATCTTCAACTGTCACTTCGGCGGAATTCTTCTTGTGAGTTTGAGTCGCGAGGGCTTTGGCGAGCTTGTGAGAAAGCGTCTCACCTAATCGTGCGATCCGGAAGCTGTGAAGATCCTCAATCGGAGTGTTGAGGGAGATGGCGCTGGGCATCGGCGAGATCATAACATAGCGGTTGGAGAGGGACGTTTATGACAAACGAAAGGGCATCCGACACGACACGCGACGGTTTGAAGGTATTGCGGCAGGGATTGCTGCGGCTACACAAGACGCTACTGGATCTCGAACGACGTGATTATGAACGAGCGCGCGGGCGGATCAGTAACAGTTACGAGTTTTTACAGCTAGTGCTGAAGGATCCGTGGTTTGATTGGCTGCACCGGCTTTCCGAGCTCATCGTGCAGATCGACGAGACGCTGGACACTCACGATACCGAAAAGCCTGCGACGGAGGCTGACGCGCAGGCATTGATCGAGAGGGCGAAGACGTTATTGGCTCCGGCGGAAACCGGGAGCGAGTTTCAGAAGAATTATTTTCTCGCGCTACAAACGTCGCCGGACGTGGTGTTGCTGCACTCGGAGCTGATGAGGGTATTGGGGCGGTAACGGCTTTTTTATAGGGGTGGCCCTCTGTGGCCACCCGCCGTCCGCATAACAAACGAACGGGTGGCCACAGAGGACCACCCTACAAACTAATTACAATACTTCTCAAATGCCTGGGTGAGTTCTCCGGCGATCTCGTGCGCGTTGCGGCCTTCGATCTGGTATCTCTCGAGCATGTAAACCAGTTCACCGTCCTTCAGCAGAGCAATTGACGGAGATGACGGCCCATAGCCGGTGAAGTAGCTGCGAGCTCGTTCTGTGGCTTCGATATCAGCACCGGCAAACACGGTCGCGACTTTATTCGGCTTAACTTCATTCTGAAGCGCGAGCGCCACACCAGGGCGCGCCTTTCCGGCCGCGCAGCCGCAAATTGAATTCACCACCACCATCAACGTGCCTTTGCTGTTTCGAATCGTCTCATCAACTGCTTCGGGCGTTTTGAGCTCTTCCACACCGAGACGGGTCAAATCTTCGCGCATGGGACGTATCATGATTTCGGGATATGGCATTGCCGTGAGTCTCCTTAGAATTCTAATTCCCGGATAGCTTTGCCTCAAAAGTCCGAAACTATTCTTGGATCGGGTCAGTACAGGGAGCGGTAGCGACCTGGTCCAACCATGGAGTCAAGAATCGCTAGGAAATATCGCATGCTGATCACTGACCAGGTCGCTACCGCTCCCTGTACT
>Ga0065714_10064455_pt1 | contig 72722 bp, 70 predicted proteins | sample MisRhiReplicate2_FD_59101 | JGI IMG/M metagenome (GOLD analysis project Ga0065714, IMG submission 59101) | Miscanthus rhizosphere microbial communities from Kellogg Biological Station, MSU, sample Rhizosphere Soil Replicate 2: eDNA_1 v2... | ecosystem: Host-associated > Plants > Roots >...
GAATCCCAGCGGGATCACGAAAAGCCTCACAGAAATGTGGGGCTTTTTGCATTTAAAAGAGATACCCGACTTTGAGCTGTCGTCATATAGCACTAACCCAAATTCTCACAATACCTTGATATCAGGGTTTTCAATCTCCCACTTTTTATCGCTCTTTGAGCAATAACATTAAAAAAGGGTTCAAAAACTGTCAAAAGCCCCGTCATTTTTGAGTTGTTTAAATAAAGAAACAATGCCAGATCAGACAGCTTTTTAGGTACGCCAGTAGCGCTCGTCAGGCCATCCTTTGTCAGACCTATCAAAATTAAAGAAGCTTGTTCAAATTGGATATTTCCAGGGGCAAGTGTAGTCCTAACCCTACATTTTTCACTAAACCTGTTGTTAAAAAAGTGCGTTTCGTTTTTCTCAATTGTAATTTCATCTCCTTTATTAAGTTCATAGATTATTCCATTTTTTCCGATTTCCAATTTTCCCTCCAACAATTCAAATTTCTCCGAAAATAAAGTATGGTAGTGCCAGGGTGTTTTTGAACCTGGGAACAGATCACATTCGGATATTGTTGCCCCACCGGTTACCGCCGATTGCAGCATGTTGAATGATAACTGTGGAGAGGAAGCAATCTTTTTTCCATTTTGCATTAGGAGTGCTGGTCCTGTGGTAATACAAATTATTACCGCAATAAGATGGGCAATAGCGTGTTGCCAATCCCCACCCTGTTTCCCAAGCACAATTATCATATCCTCTAACGGAACAATAGTAGCCGCAAGAAGTGTAATGGCCAATGCTTTTTTCTCTTTAGTAATGACTAAAAGTATCAGTAGCAAGCCTGAAAAGATATCCCGAATCCCTTTAATGTAATGAAAGGAAAAATCGCCATTTGTATTGATAACAATGCCGTAATCAAATTCAGCACTTAGCGGCGATACCAAAAATCTTGTTCCAATAAATAGTAAACCTATCCCAGTTAATAATGAAATGAGGTAGCAAATTCTTGTTGTCATAATTTCTATGTTTTAAGTTGACAACAAAGTTATTTTACAGGTTTTTGCATTTCATGCACCTGAGTTAACAAATCAGTCCCTACCCCGGATATTTCTTTTTCGTATCCGACTCAGGGATTGAGGCTTTACACCAACGAAGGAAGCAATATAATATTGAGGAATTCTCTGTAGTAGATCAGGATAATCTTTTACGAGTTTTTCATATCGAAGTTCCGGAGTGTCGGTATAAAAAGAATTAAGTCCCTGAAGCGTTTGAACAAAAACCTGCTCTATAACCATTCGACCATAACGCTCACCATTCTTTAGTGTAGTATAAAAAATTTGTAAATCGGCATAGGAAATCACCAATAATCGACAATCTTCCAAAGCTTGGATTATCTGCCTGGAGGGCTTTTGTGGAATAAAACTTTCATTATTGCATACAAAATCAAACTCTTTAGCAAAGCCGTAAGTTTTTTCTTCGCCATCATTGTTAATATAATATCGCATCACGCCACTGATTATAAATCCAACTTGTCGACAAACGTCATCTTCTTTCAGAAAATAATCTCCTTTACTATATATTTTTTCGCGGAATAGTCTGCCGATTAATTCTTTTTCATCCTGGCTAACAAGCACTGCTTTTTCAATCGTCTGTAGTAATGTATCTATCATAAGGCATTTATTTTCTTAAGACTTTTAACTCATCAAGAATATCACCTGTAATGTCAAATCTCGCTTTTCCAAAATCTGGATTTTATCAGTTGATTGGATGCAATTTGAACCATACTAGAGGCTGACGTTCCCTTCCATCACATTTAAAAATAACATGTTCCTCTTTAACAATTCCGGTTTCTAATGAAACCAATGAATTGCATATCTTAAATTTCAGTAAATTATGAAATTATAATTTCTGAATATTTGCGTTTAAACTCTACATCCTCTTTCTGAGGCAAGCCAGACTGCACAGCAGTATGATTTGGATTTGGAAGCACGCTAATAATCACATTCCCCTTCAGTGGATGATCTCCTGAATTTTCAAGCAATTGAAACTGATTTAGCGTGGAACTGGAAAGTTTGATAGGTTCTGGAGAAACGAAACTAACACCAGTTGCTCCTGAGGCAAGGGTGATGGATTTAGGACCATCAAAGACCTGATTGCTTAACTTATCAATGACGACTGGATTTGGAACACCCTTCAGGTAATCACTAACAAGGATATAACGCCAATAAGTAGCCAACGCTTCAAACTTAATAAAATGCAACGGTCGTAAATCGGCACCAAGTTTTAAAACGAGAATACCAAAAGGTTTAACAGAACCTAATTCCCGAGAAAAACGCAAAGAATAAGGGTAAAGATCATGATTAGAAACCAAGCTTCCATTATGAAGCAATTCATTGTTCATCTTACGGTTACTAAAATAAAAAACGTCCTTATCGGGCTCCGCCTGATTTTTTGGTCTATCAAATAGTGCGGTATATTTAAAAAATGAAGAATCAACAAGTTCAATAGAAAAAACCAAATGTAGGCCTCTACTGAGTAGATCTTCCCTTGAACGCCTTATTCCCTCATGAAAAACATCAAAATAAATAGAAAAACGCCCATTATCCTCTCGTAATATCATTCCGAAGTTTGCCAATACTTTTTGTGAAGATGCACTTGGTTTAATTCCAAAAGCGGAAAACCTGCCTTTGAAATACTCATGTTCAAACTGAACCTCGGTCAATATTTGCACTGTACTTTTGTCCTCCATGAATGTCAGTTTCGTAACAAGTTAAAGATCGTTAACTCTTCTTATATTCCAAATAATTTAAAAATCAATTGTCAAGATAGGGCTGATTTGAGATAGCAGGGATGGCGAGTTGCCCAAGAAGCATTTAAATTCCTTAATCATGAGTATAACTGTAAATAATGTATAAAAATTAAAACCTACTACGATGAAACAACTTCGATTACTTCTGGCATTTACCTTTACCCTCATTGCAGCCTGCAACGGGCAGCAAAAAGATACAAAAAATTAGCACAGGGTATACAAAACATCCGCAAAGAAAACACCTCGGGTTCAGTAGCTACTTCAGCTAATGGCTATTACATGAAATGTAAAATAGATGGCAAAGATTGGGAGGCCTCCTGTATTATGCCACCGAATCTTGCAGGCCGCATAATGGGCGAAAACAATGGCGAATTTATTAGTCTTCCTTACTATGACAAAAGGAATTTTTTAGCACTTAAAAAAAGAAAATTTGGTGACGGGCATAACAATGTTGACATGAGTTTACATGATGATGTTTTATATTGGGGCGCTAAAAGCGGAGAAATGGAAATTACAAAAGTGAATGATAACTGGCCCGAAGGGACATTCTCCTTTATAGCCGCCAACTCCAAATCTGATAAAACAATGTCGATTACCAACGGCGTCTTCAGCGTATCCCTTGAATAAGAATTTATTTCTGGGCTAACTGAACTGAATTACACAGTGGACAGAGGTTTAATTCAATAGAATTCTGCTATTGTTTTTCTCTAACATTTTTGACAAGAAAGAAAACAGACATTAAAAAGGTTAGTATATATATAACAGCTAAAGCCGGTTTTTCGAATTTTAAATTTTCAAAATCGAATTGTTTAAAAACAGTCCATCCTAAAATGATTGCTATAATTCCGAATAGGAATGATTGTCCTTTTTTATTGCTCATAAGTCTTAATGTTTAATTATTATGTCTGTTACTATGCCAATTATTATTGCTGTCAATGAAAAAGTAATCATACCTAATATGTAAGCAAAAAATGCTTTAACATAATTGATAACTTTTCCCTTTTCATAAAATTCTCCAATTGCCCAAGTCGTATAAACAAAGCCAACAATGCCTGCAATTTGCATTACTTTAAAATGTGTCAAACCTTGAATAATTGCAAAAACGGAATAAATCAACATTCCCATTCCAATCACGAAACAAAGAAGTATTAGAATTTCAAAGATGTTTAATTTAAATTTTCTGAAAAATAGCTTTGTCCATAATGCAATAAAAACACCCATGATTATATTCGCATAGCCATAATGTCCCTGTATCCATTTAAAAATTGCACTCGTTGTGGATTTATTGTTGCCTGAATACTTTACATAACCATCTTCAAGATGAAAAAAGTTACTGCATGTTGAATAAACAAGAGAAGTAACAATGATGAAAATTATTGGTTTAACCAGTCGACTTCTGTTTTCTGAAAGATAATTTCTTACATTTTGTCCTGGATTTGCTATAAGTTCTCTTATCGTGTATAAAATCCCACGTTCAAAATGCAAAACGTGTTCAATCTCATGAATGATGTAATGTCCATCAATTCTTTTAAGCTGGCTGGATTGTCCACAGTTTGGGCAATATTTTGAAGTCAATTCGATGTTGCAAGTTTTACAATTTGTCATCTGTTTTTCTGTCTGTATTTTGGTGGTCAGTATAAGTTCTATATAATAACAGCCAACACATCTTAAGAAAGCCTTCTCTTGGCCTTCCAAAAATTTTTTCTTGTAAAAATGGAAACAAAAAAATTCTCAAATACTACACTTTAGTGTAGATTTGCTATTAAGCCGTAGTAGCTAATGAAAAACAACATTAATTCAAGCCTGCTTACCAAGAATAGGGTTGAAAAAATATCAGAAGAGGACCGCCTTCAACAGCAACACTATTTAGATGTCGTAAAATCCTTTTCAAGGTTAACATATGAAAGTATATATGTTATTGATTATGAAAAGATGGCGTTTGAATACGTTTCCGAAAATCCATTGTTTCTATGTGGACATTCTTCTGCGGAAGTGCTGAATATGGGCTATGATTTCTATTTTAAAAATGTTCCTGAAAGTGATTTACAACTGCTAAATCTGATTAACGATGCGGGATTTGATTTCTATAAAAAATTGCCCGGCAATGCTAAAAAAATGTATAGCATAACTTATGATTTCCATTTGGTTAATAAAGATGGCAAGCATATTCTCATCAATCATAAGCTTACTCCATTATTTTTAACAAGCGATGATCAGTTGTGGAAAGCGATGTGCATAGTTTCTATTTCGCACCATAAAAATGCAGGTAATGTTTGTATCCATAAACAAGGCACTGATGAAAGCTGGGAACTAAATATAGAAAATAATGTTTGGCGCAAATCAGAAAAGCCGAAACTCACAAAACGAGAAATAGAGATATTACGGTTGCATGCCCAAGGATTAACAATTAGCCAAATTGCAGAAAAAATATTTGTTTCTTCTGATACAGTGAAGTATTACAGAAGGCGAATTTTCGAGCGTCTAGGTGTGAGTAATATCGTAGAAGCACTTTCTTACGCCGTTAACAACAAGATTATTTAAAGGGTTCACAAAAAAGCCACCCCTTTTCATCAGGGTAGCTTTTTTCATATACTCAGTTTAATTACCGGTAACACCACCTATTGCATCACCAACTTCGTGCCCTGCGGCAGCTTTAAAATCGAAGCCAAGTAAATTAGCAATGGTTTGAGCCAATTGCTTATGATAGGTTGTAGTCTGGCTTTTTATTACACCAGCCGGTGGCGTATCAGGTCCTATTACAGCAAACCAGCTTTGTTCCGAATTTGGGGTATCAGTTCCGTGACCCATCCATTTTTCCAATGGTGCCTCACCCCTTCCGTGATCGCTGGTAATGATTAACGTGGTTTTATCTTTATACTGCGGGTCTGTTTGCAAATATTGCCACAATTCATTCAAAAACCCGTCTTCTTTATTCGCCGACTGTAAATAAAACTGATAGCTGCCTTCATGTGCCAAATCATCAGTTTCGGCAAAACCCATATATAACACACGTGGCTTATATTGTTTGAGGTATGCTTTACCAAGCTCAAAGGTTAGGAAATCAAGACGTATATCAGGTCCAAGTAGCTCGGGTACTTTGTGCTGAATTTCGTTCAAATATTTCAATCGCTCGCTAGCTTTAGAATCTTTAAAATTCGAATAACCAGAGTTTATCAATAATCCGGAACGCTTTTCATTCAATATCTCCGGAAAAATATGCCACGAAGTAAATGCAGCTACCTTATTTTCAAATCCCCTTTGCTTATTTAAATATTCAAGAATGTTTGTATTGGGGTTTGGTATAGGATCGTTAAAGTTTATCTTAACATCCGGGAAACCGGTAAAGATTTCATTATAGCCGGGATAGGAGAAATGATACGGGTTAGCGACCTCACTTTTATTCCCTAGGTCCCTGTTGCCATATAGCTGCCCCTTTTCAGCTATTACATTCCAAAAAAAAGGCAATAATAGCTTTCTGCGGCTGGGTGCATCCGGCGCCCAGAATTCCTTGGTCATTTCAACTTTATCCTTAGTGAATTTTGAATTGAGAAGTGCTGAATCTGCCCCCCGGTAAAGCTCTTGCCAGCGAAAGCCATCAAGCGTAACAATGATTATATTTTTAGTTTTAACATTTTGGGCACTTAGTTGTCCAAACAAACTAACGGCCACAAAAAGAAGAATTAATTTTCTCACAATGATGATTATTAAAATTTAGTGTAACTTATTAATGATCCTATTTCTTTTCACTGTAGTAAGGCCCATAAGAACTTTTCAGACTAAGCTTATTGTTTACAGTTTCAAGTGTAGATACAGTATAGCTTCCATCGGGTTTTACCTGCAGCCAGATATGTCCGCTGGTAGATTTATAGGAGTTGTCAATAAGATCTCCAATAACCACTTTGTTTGCGGCTAAGATATCTGTTGCAAACAAATCCCGCTCTCCTGGATAAATTGATTTGGATAACATACGCGTTAAAGTCTCATGCGAGGGCTGGTCACTTGACCAAACCACCTCAAACCAAACTCTGGGTTGCAGGGTTTTGATAAATAAAGGATTCAGCACATCACGTCCACCATGATGATTCGCAATGGCTACATCCACTTTTCCTATAGAAGATGCCATTTTTGATTCTACATCATAATATTCAGGGTTTCCAATAGTAACTACCCCCGGAATATCTCCTCCATGATAAAACTTGAAATTACCGTACGTAATAAGGTACCCCAAACTTAAACCATTTTCTGAAGGAACATATTTTGTTGTATCAGGGTAAACATAAAAGTTTTTCCCGGTTGCCTTGTTCCAAACCCAGCCGTTCCCCTGTATATTCCTGACTGAAAAATCCGGGTAGGTTTTCGGATTATTGTTCAACACAATTTGCTTATCACTTCCTACTTCAAATTGTTCGATCTTGGTACCATCCTTCTTCTTTTTCTCTTCAGCATAACGAATGTAGTTTACCAGCGTATTGTATTCCTTAATCTCCTTTCTCTTTTTAAGTTGTGCTCTAATGTCTACAGGTGTATTGTAGTTTGGATAACCTCTGTCCAGAATTTTCCCAAAGGTGATCTGATCACCCACTCCAGTCATACCAGACAAATAATAGTCTCCATTCTTTGATTTTCTGGCCCCATCATAAATTAATCCATAATGATCATCATGGAAGTGCGTAATAAATGCATAATCCACAAATGAAGTTTTTTTTGAAGGACTAACCTGACGTATATAGCTGGAAATCCATTCATCAGCATATCTCGATGCATTCGGATAAGCCTTGGAGTTCCTGTCAGATTCTGTTCTCGGATCAGTCAGATCCAATTCCCCCGGATCAGAAAGCATGGTAGTGCCATCTGGCATAATGGTAAATATGGCATCACCTCTCCCGGTTTTAAAAATGATAATGTCCAGATTCCCTTCTTTCCAGGCAGGAATTGATTTGCTATTTTGGGCATGGGAAAATTCCTGTAAGCATACCAATGCGATTAAAATTAAAATCAGTCTTTTCATCACATTAAATTATTGGTACAACCATGGTTTCATTAGAATATTATCTGAGTTAAAACCCTGTGCTTTCAGCGCATCCTTGTAATTTGCTGCGTTTACCCTTTGCTCATCAGTTGGGTAAAGCAATCTGAATGGAACTGTAGAAGTCGCTTGCCCCTGACCACAAACAATTTCAGGAAAATTTGTTCGGTGGTAATGAAAGAACAATTCAAAATCTGACTGTGCATTAAACAAAATATAGCGTTGTTCATATATCTGACTCAATGCATTCTCCTTAACCAATGAAAGTGGATTCCTGGCCAGATAAGTAACTGCTGAACCCGACACATCATAAAACTGGAATGAGGATTGAACTGCACGTCCATAAAAATCAGCTGCATTTGCTTGCACCCACCCTCTTTCGGCAGCTTCTGCTATTGCCAGCATCAATTCAGCATAGCTAAATCCAAGTGATGGCTTTCCTACAGGAATATCTGTATAGTTACGGCTGTTAACACGACTATAATTGCCGGAGGATCCATCTTCTGTGGCAGCAGTAAGTGATTTTGAAGCATCTATCCCTTCATAAGCATCAAAACCTGTTTTGCCTTGTTCCGGAGCATTTAAAAATGGTGTTGCATAGTAGAACAAACGTGGATCTTCCAGCTTCTTTAATAAATCAACAAGGGTTTTACCAATAAAACGTTTATTTCGAACATTAAAATCCATATATAGAGGATATCGGATATTTTCATAATCTCTATAACTTACTTTAGCTTCATCATTATCACTCTCAAAGATTGGATATACACCCGGATTGGATATGATGTCGTTAAACCGTTTGGCTACCTGTAAATCTTGATCATTTTCCTTTTTACTTAGCATAAGTAATACCCTCAATTTGTAGGAATTTGCAAGCTTACGCCATTTTTTAAGATCACCTCCATATAAAATATCTCCTGTAATAGCAGATCCCGGAGTAATCAGCAATTGATTTGCCTCTTCCAATTCATTGAGTATACCAAGCATAATATCTTTCTGGCTATCATATTTGGGTTGATAATTATTTGTTTTTTGACCATTAAGCGCCTCTTTGTAAGGAACAGAACCATACATTCTGGTTAAAAAGAAGAAATTATGAGCCCTTAAAATTTTTCCGATCGCTAAGTATTCCTTTGCACTTCCGGCACTTTCCATCATTTTGGTAACATCACGAAGCACATTAAATTCTGCCCAGTCTCCATTTGCCCATTCATAGGTTTGGTATGCCTGCCTATCAGAAGTAGCCGTTGCCTGTCTTACTATTAGCCCAGGTTGCCAAGGATACCGGTTCTTAAAGCTATTAAATATTACGTTTGGCAAAATTGCCTGTGCACCAACTTCTGTTGGACGATTTGGGTCTTTGTTATATTTTTCTTGTTTACAAGCTGTAAGCACAAGCATAACACTTACCATGAGGTATATAATTTTCTTATTCATCTGTTTTTGTGTTAGAATTTCACATTTAAATTAAAACCGACATTTCTTGAAGAAGGGAATTGAAGTAGATTACCATTACTACCACCATTGCCTATATCCGGGTCAGACAGTGGGAAAGCTGAGGCGATAAATAAATTTGAACCAACCACACTAAAGGAAGCACCTTTGATGTTTAATTTTAACTTGTCAAGTAATGGCTTTGGCAGGTCGTAACCAATTGACACCTCCCTAAGCTTAAGAAAAGTCAGACTAAACACATTTGATTCCCCATTCATGCGGTACCAGTATTGTTCAGAAAAATCTTTATAGGTTGTTTTATATGTGTTTGGAACATATTGGCCATTAATCAGGTTTACGCCTTTTGCAACATAAAGCTCTCCTCGCGTGTAAGCCTCACGATCTGGCCCCACTGCATCAGGATGCGCACCGGAATACCACAGTTGCTGATTAAGGTTCGCTTGATCTATACCGCCTACACGGCCTTCCAATAAAAAGCTGAAGTTGAACTGTTTAAACAGCTTAAAATTATTAAACCAGCTTGCTGTCCAATTTGGACCAATATGACCTAATGTTTTTAGCTCAGTATCCTTAATAGGTAGTCCATTTGCTCCAATTATCAATTGGCCATCCGGGGCTTTTTGCATGGAATTATTAGTTATATACAAATCCATCCGATCACCTACTTTGATTCCTCCCAGGTTGTCTGCTCCGCCGTAAATCTCAGCAAGTTTATTCCTATTTAAGCTCCAGTTAACAGTAGAAGTCAATTCTACCCTATCACTAATTTTCAGATTGGTTCCTAAAATAGCCTCATAACCAAAGCGGTTGAACCTATTGCCATTGATCTTATATCTGGTGAAGCCGGAAGCAAGTGAAGCGTTTTGATCATAGATAGATTCCGAGTCTACATACCTGTATGCTGTTAAATCAACGGTTAGTTTTCCTCCAAAGAAGGATGCATTTGTACCCAATTCATAGCCAGTGGTTTTTTGAGGTCTAAGCTGTTCGTTTCCTAAAACAGGTGAATAGCTTACCGAATTATTCCCGTCATAAATGATGGAAGGATTATAATAACTAGAATATTGGTAAGGTGCCAGATCAGCCCTTACCATTGCCCATGATCCTCTTATTTTAAGGAAACTTGAACTTGGCATCTTAAGCAGTTTAGATAAGATCACTGAACCTGAAACAGATGGATAACTATATTGGTTATTACTTTCCGGAAGCGCAGAAGATACGTCAACACGCTCAGTTAATGACAGAAAATAAGCATCGTCATAACTCAAGTCAGCCGAAGCGAATAAGCTATTTCTTGAATATTGTGTTAAGGAATTAGTTGATAAAACAGAACCTATAGAATTGGAAAGGTTATAGATTTTAGGAACCTGCAGCCCTTGTGTTTTTGAATTATGAAGTGTATTCTGTCTAAAGTTAGCACTCCCTCCTACAAAAGCATTGATACCGAATTTCCCGGTGGTTGAAGCATATTTAATAAAGGCATCAGTATTGTACTCCGAAACATTTGCATCGGTAAGTTCATAATTACCCTTGATTGCATTAGCTCCGATGTATCCATACGGATACTTCATTTCATTGGTTGTTCCCGAAACCTCAGCACTTTGTCTTAAAGTTGCGCTGAAGGATTTTGAGATTTGATAATCTGCGCTGGCAACACCAAAAAACTTATTCCTGCTTAAAGATTGTGTTTGCTCATAAGCCATATAGTATGGATTATTGATCCAGGAATAATTAAAGTAAACCGGCTCATAATTTTCCTTACCGGGTTTCCAGTAGTTTCTAAAATCTCGCATATCCACATCTGTTCCTGCCCATATCAACATCCCATATAGAATATTGGTATTGCCATAATTGATACGCGGAAAGTTTGGTGAGTCCTGCTTATTGAATTGGAGTGTTGATGACAATTTCAAACGTTCAGTAGCCTGAGATGTCACATTCAGGGTTGCGTTATAGTTTTTCAACTCAGTAGAAGGAACTTCTCCATTGGTGTAATCATAGCCTAAACCTAATCGCATGTTGGTCTTATCATTTGACGAGGATATAGAAGCATAATTACTGATGGTACTTCCTGTTTCCAAAAAGTTTTTAAGGTTATTCTTACCTCTGGAGATAAATGGCGTAGGTATTCTTTTACCATTGGCATCTAAAGGACTGTCCCATTGAGGTGTTTCCCAGTAGCCGCTGGCTGTACTAGGATTTTTTACATCCATTTTTGGTCCCCAAACGAAATCATTGTCAAATGTTCCGTTGCCCATTCCGTCAAAATAAGCGTATTTTCCCTGTTCTCCGTTTCCGTATTGGGTTTGTGTTTCTGGAAAAACGATCCAACCGGCCCTAAATATCGACCTTTGGCTTAGCTCAATTGAAGTTGTTCCTTTACCTGCTGATTTTGTAGTGATCTGAAGAGCTCCATTTTGTCCCTTAGACCCATAAAGTGCTGCTGCGGTAGCGCCCTTTAAAACAGATATATTTTCAATATCCAGCGCATTGATGTCGTAAGTATTAGAATTAACCGGTATACCGTCGATTACGATTAATGGCTCCCTGCCCCTAAGTTCAATTTTTGTTTGCTGCATCAGGTTAGGAGAATTGAAAACTGTTAAACCAGCCACCTTTCCACTTAACTGTGTAGCAAAATTGTTTGTAGGAACCTGATTTATGGCTTCGCTTTTAATTTCCTGCACTGCATAACCCAGTTTTTTCACTTCTTTTTTAATGCCCAGAGCAGTCACTACAACCTCGTTAAGCAGATCAGTGTCCTCTTTTAAAATAAAATCTATAGCAATAGTTTTACCTTCTTCCACCACTACAGCGTTTCTAAGCTGCGTAGCAAAAGACATGTATTTAACCTCTATACTATAAGTACCAGGGTTTACATCTACACTGTAAGATCCATCGTTACTATTGGAAAAAGTCCTGTTCAGTTCAACAATTCTGATGCTGGCACCTGGTAGGGGCTCGCCTTTAGTATCTGTTATTTTCCCGGTAATCTTTCCTTGCTTCGGAGGAACCGGCTTGGATTCAATTAGAATAAAATTATTTAGTATTCTGTATTGGAGGTTTGTGTTTTTTAAAATAACCTCTATTGCTTTTTTTACGCTAATTTCATCTGCATTGACATCAATGCTCTTAGAATATTTACTAAGCAAATCGTCAGGAATGGAAAAACGTAATTTTGACTGTTTTTGAACAGCCAGTAAACTTTCCTTAATCCCTGCTTTTTCAAAGTGTAAGGAGATTTTTAACCGATCCAGATTTTGACTATTTGCCTCACTGGCAAACAGCATACTGCTAAAGGTAAGGACTGCAGCCAATAAAATAAAGGAGCATTTCATGAGAAAGATAAGTTTGTGTCTTACGGTTGAGTGAAGGATTGAACCTTTTTTCATATTTTTGTTAAATAATGGGTTTGCCCGCCTATGGCGGTAAATCTGTTATCAATTCATTAAGCCAAATGGTCGTCGAAAACTTGTGGCTTATTTGTCTAAATCCGTTCCTGACTTCAGGGACGGATTTTGTTTTTAGTATCTCTGTTACATATTTCAGCTGTTAGTTCTCATTCTGTTAATTAATAATGACTTGTCTTCCCTGAATCTTATATTGGAATCTAGCTGTACTTGCAAGCACTTCCATGATATCAGACAGAGGAACGTTAGCCGTAAGAGTTATAGTAATATGCTGCTCCGCTTTTACATGATGTTTAAAAATGATGTCTACATTGTACCAGCGCTCAAATACCGAGGCCATTTCTTTTAAGGTCGCTCCGTTAAAAACCAATCTGCCATTTTTCCACTCAGACACATCATCAGCATTTATTTCGCCTAATATGGCCCTGTTGTTTTTCCATAGCATACTTTGTCCAGGTGTTAGCACAGCAAGTTGCTTCTGATGATTTCTCTGTTGATGATTTATGCGCACTTTTCCGGTGGCTACCTCTACCAGGAATGGTTTGTCTTTAAAAGCATTGATTCGGAAAGATGTCCCCACAACTAGCGTCCTGATTTCTCCGGTACGAATAATAAATGTTTTTTTTGGATTTTTAGCTACCTCAAAAAAAGCCTCACCCTGCAGGCTGATCTCACGTGTATTACCAGCAAAACGAGAAGGATAGCTTAATTTGCTTCCTCCAGCCAGATAAACAATAGAACCATCAGACAACTGGACCTGTACACGCTGTCCATTGGAATTAATACGTTCAAGCATAGTCACTGCCACTGTTTTGGTTTCCTGCTTTTCAAAACTGGCAATGCCAAACCATATACCTAAGCTAAGTAAGATTGTTAACCACACTGCTGCATAGCGAAGTGCAAAGAATTTAATCCCCGATCTACTGGTCGAAGGCTGATCGGAATTGTCTTGAAGTCTCTCCTTTGTAAAGCGATTTTTCCAATTTGAAATTTCCTGATCAGAAATCGCTGTCTCTTCAAATTCAGCCCATTCTTCAGCCCACACCTGGTCAATAAGTTGTCCTGCATCCTCTCTTTGCAAAAACAATTTCATGATTTGCAGCTCGGATGGAGAACACTCCTCTTTAAGATATTTTCGGATTAATTGTTTATTTACCTGTTGCTCCATTTCGTTAGTAAGATGCTTCTAAATGTTAATACACATTTTTTGACGGCAACCACTAATCGAAAAGAAATTATTTTACAGAAAAAAGCCGATCGCCAATAGAAGCGCTATATCTGTATGTTTTTGTAGCTCCCTGCGTAGAAATCTGATAGATGCACTAATATGATTTTCAACCGTATTGACTGAGAGTTTCAGCTCAGCGGCAATTTCTTTATGGTTCATATCCATCTCGCGACTCATCACAAATACCTTTTTGCGTTGTGGACTCAATTGAGTGAGCGTTTGACTATAAGCGAACTGCAATTCTTTAGCTTCAAAAGCTTCCACAGCTGACGAGCTAGCCATTACGTGTTCAGAAACAAAATCCAAAGAAACCGTAATTTCCTGTCTTTTGCGGATATGATTAAATAGGGTATTTTTCATTGCAGTAAAAAGATAAGGAGCAATTTCACCATCGGTTCTGATCTCATCACTCTTTTGCCAAATCTTTAGCAAAAGATCTAATACCAAACCTTCAGCAATGGATTCATCTTTCACATATTTTAATGAAAATTGATAGAGCTTATTAAAGTATCTTCTGAAAAGTTCTTTGAATGCCTTATCATTACCCTCTTTACAATGATCTATCAATGTCCGATCTGGTACTCCCTTAAATATCATAATTGATGGTTTGCTTTTATCCGAAACAAAAATAGTCGGCTAAAAGCAAGCACATATTAACAGTCGGTTAAGTGATTGTTAACAGGAAAACATTTATTCGAACATGACAGCTAAAAAGTTAAAATAAGTTAATAATTGATCTACGTAAATCGACCTATATATATTTGATTATAAAAACGTTACAACTTACAACCTACCTAACCCTTCTGCTCACCAGTTCGGTTTTTTACTACAAAGGATTTATGTAACTGGATTTGACCACAGTTATCATTAAAGTTAATGATGAAATCCTCATGAAGAAAGCCCCGCAATTGAATTTACAGCGACTGGGCGAAGAAAAACGAGTTAAGATAGATCCTATATCAATTGATAAGAATGAGGTTTGCTTTAGATTTGCAAACGAGAATTTTTTTGAATGTATTTTAAATTTCAAGGAAGACCCATCGAGGATTATCCTGTTTTTTCTTTCTCCAGAATGCAAAGAACCGAAGCTTGAATGGGAATGTCCAGCAGGTACTTCTCGATTATGGTCACCAAATCAGTCGGATCAAAAGCTGACTCAGACTACAGGAGATACAATACTAACGCACAGCAAGTTGTTACTAATGTAGATCAACAGCTTACCAATAAATATCCTGATTATCAGAAAAACTTTCAGCGACAGGATATTGTCAACGAGCGAACCATACTTGAGGATCAGGGTAAATACCAATTGATGAGTAATTCCCTTAAGAACAACAGTTACTATGCGTCCTTGCTATATTGGTACCTCATACAGGGTTTTGCTATTGCCACTGATGGAATCAAAAAACGGAAGCAGGTACAATTAATAGGGGAATTTAACTCAGAGATTGCCAAAGCATTTAATATTAGTGCACTTCCAAGCAACATTATACTGAATGAAAAGCGCGAGATTATAGGTATTAATTTGAGTGATGAGCAGTTTTTGCTGCTATTATAAGCGCTTCTGCCTAAAAAAATATTATTGCAACTGCAGATTTCTCCTGTAGTTGCAATAATAAAAGTAATATCATTAAATTTGCCGCCCATCTGAACAAACCGTGCAGAAGGAACGGAATACTTTAAGAAATACAAAAAAATAAATGGAAGAGAATGATTTTGTGTCAATCTGGCTGGAAGAAAGCGGAAACCCCGCTATAGAGGAATTAACGCAGCTGAATCTGGAGGTTGCCAGTAAAACTGCAAAAACGTTAGCAGATAAAGGCCTTTCAGAAAATGATCTTGCAATTTCCCTGGATATCAATCCTGACGAAGTAAAAAGGTGGCTGATGGGAAGACATCCTTTCAGTATAAAGACAATAAAGGAAATTTCTGGCATCCTGGCAGATTATTCTACAAACCTGGAAGGGTAAGTAGGAAATTATAAAATCAACAGTCCAAAATCTCTTAAACTATTTATTGGTTTCGAATACCAGAACAGTTCAAAATGTTCCATTGTACTTTCAAAATCTGCTTTAATTTCTTGAAAGGTATAAACCTGTTCACTGGAAACCGCTATTTTTTGCAATATTGAAGCCAGCCATTCTCCTTCATTTTTATTGGCATTAATGCTAAAGGTTTCCTTTTTATCGTGAAAAGTTAAAACCATTGTTTCAAAAGAATTACCTTTTTTATGCTTCACAAAGGTTTCCCTGTCCGGCTTCCCTCCTAACCAAATCACTTTCGCAGTTGGTTTAGTGTCGAATCTACTTTCGTCCACTAAGGCTTTATCAATAAAATCGGAAGGGACAATGGTTTTCGGAATCTTAAAGTCAAACCAGTCCTGCAGTTTGTAATCGAAGCAAATGCCGTGCATAAAATTAAAAAGCGACTTCTTTAAGCCGTAACTAAATTTATCGTGGTCTATTCCTGTTTTGTCGATATAATTGATGTCATTATTGGCGAAGGTCCCGATAGTTTCGGTCTCTTTAAGCACACCGAATTTTTCTGGATGCATGCCAACAGGGCTATGCGCAGTCATGGCAAACTGATGCCAGAAGCCAGACTGTAAAATACCTGCTTCAAACAACTGTCTCACCATTTCAAGACTGTCAACGGTCTCCTGAATAGTTTGTGTTGGATAACCATACATCAAATAAGCATGCACCAATACCCCTGCCTCGGTAAAATTCCGGGTAACCCGGGCTACCTGTTCAACTGTTACCCCTTTGTCAATTAGCTTTAACAACCTGTCAGATGCTACTTCTAAACCGCCAGAAACGGCTATACAACCTGATGCTTTAAGTAAAATACATAAATCTCTGGTGAAGCTTTTCTCAAAGCGAATATTGGTCCACCAGGTCACGGAGATTTTTCTTCTTAAAATCTCTAGGGCTACTTCCCGCATCAAAGCTGGTGGTGCGGCTTCATCCACAAAGTGAAAACCATTTTGACCTGTTTTTTCACTTAGTTCTTCAATCCGATCAACAATCAATTTAGCTGCAACAGGCTCATAAACCTTAATATAATCCAAAGAAATATCACAAAATGTACATTTCCCCCAATAGCAGCCATGTGCCATTGTTAATTTATTCCATCGGCCATCACTCCACATTCTGTGCATTGGATTTACAATTTCGATAACCGAAATGTATTGATCCAATCTTAAATCACTATAATCCGGCGTTCCTACATCAAACTGTTTATAATCGCTTCTTAAAGCATCATTTCTATAGGTAACCTCTCCATTTTCCAATAAAAATGTTCTTTTATAGAGGTTAAAATCTCCACCTTTTATGATCGAACTATAGATCAATTCAATAGGCAATTCCCCATCATCTAACGAGATGTAATCGAAAAACTCGAATACTCTTTTATCAGAAACGGAACGTAATTCGGTATTGGCAAAACCGCCACCCATTGATATTTTAATCTCAGGATAGCGTTGTTTCACATATTGCGCGCATCGAAAAGCGGCATACAAATTCCCTGGAAAGGGAACAGAAATTAATAATAACTTAGGCTGAATGATTGAAATTTTCTCTTCTAAAATTTCAATCAGGATTTTATCCATATAGGTATACTCCTTGCTTAAAGCTTCATAAAGCTCATCAAATGAGTTTGCACTCCTACCCAATCTTTCGGCATAACGACTAAAACCGAAATTTTGGTCTACACACTCAATAATAAAATCCGAAATATCCTCAAGATAAAGTGTTGCTAAATGTTTCCCTTTATCTTGCGTTCCCATTGCGCCAAATGCCCAGTCTAATTCTTCCAATTGCTCAAATCTGGAGGCTTCTGGTAAATAATCCTCCTGACAAATTTGCAAAGCCAGCGTGGGATTTTTACCCTGCAAAAAAGCAATAACCCCATCAATAGTTTTGATATACTCGCTTTTTAAAGCCAGTATCCGCTTTGCATTTAAACTTTTCGATTGATCAATTGTTCCTTCAGCATAAGAGAAAAGGTTTTCCAAGCCCTTCTTTGAAAATAAAGCTAAAATTACTTCAATGCCTAAATCAGCCTGAGTTGAAGAAATATTTTTAGTATTCAAAAAACCTTTAATATATGCAGTTGCTGGATACGGAGTATTCAGCTGGGTAAAGGGAGGTGTAACAAGGAAAAGTTCTGTTTTCAAAATGGAATTGTATTTCGCCACAAAAATATCCATAATTATTTTGGTATTGGGCCTTATAAATAGATGTTTTTTTAACTAAAGGCGAAAGAAGATTTTATGTCCAAAAAAAACCGGCTCCTTTTTGGGTTCTTTAAACCCACCGGACCTTGTACTGCATTTATTCGTCCTTTATTCGGCTCCGGCCGAACAAGGCCCGTTTTAGTATGATGCAAAAGACGACTATATTCCAGGACGTAATTTGCTTCCTTTTAGAACCAGAAACCATCCGATTCGGTGGATAGAATCTACGAAAAGCTCTCCAGTTGAGTGACTTTAACAAAAGATTATCTACAGATAATTTTTTAATGTTTTAAAAATATTTATTATTGATGTAAGGTACACATAAAATCTAAAATGTTTATGAAAATATCTAGAAATGACCCGTTTGATTTGAACCTTTGTATGAGAGGGTTGGGTGTAGTCATCACACACATGCATTCGGATGTCTATGAATATATTTACCATTTTACCTTTAAAAAATCAATGAAATCCTATAGTCAGGATTTCAAAGATCCCTGGGAGCAACACATAGAACATGAAGCGTTTTTTAGAGAGATTGATGATCCATGGGTTCAGAGCGCTCTTAATACCATGACACGACTTGTTGAATATAAAATTGGGCTTTCTTTAAGATTTGGAATAGATGAAGAGGAAGACTTGGAAGATGAAGTCATTAATTTGGAATCAAGCAGATTCCACCCTTATACATTGGTTTTTAAGCGCTCTAAAAGTTTAAAAAAACTAAAACTATATTATGACCGGACAATATCTGGCTTTATCGAAAGCTTAAGTTTATATGCCTTTGCTTTAACTGCTCAGAGTAACAAGATACCACTTGTACTAAGGCGACAACTTAAACTTCAGGGCCCCGAAAGTTTGAGACTGCTAAATCATGATGATAATAATGTGGCATTAACCAAGGAATTAATTATGGCCTTAATGACGGATCTTAACGATTTTAGAAATTTAGGCCCCAAACCGAAGAAAGCCACATCAACAAATCGCGTCCCGATTAATAAGAATTAAAATCTTTAACCATCTCAACCATACAAAGCCTATTATGAAAAAGAAAGTCATTTATCTCGCTATCCTGCTTCTTTCTTGTATTCACCTATCATGCAAAAAAACAAAAAATTCTAAACAATGTTATCAGGTAAAAGTTATCAGCAATTATTGCCCAAAAACTGGATCTGTCCTGGTAAGTTTTACCAAGGCAAATCCAGATGCAACCCCAATAAAAGACAACAATAATAAAATTGTTGCTTATCAGGCCGCATTGCTCAATGTTCCTGAAGAATTTCAAATAGCTGAAAAAACTTTCTACGTCACCTATCATTATGATGCCGAATTATCTAAACCAGACGCTGTTGCATGCCCAGCGATATTCGGTGTAGTAAAGATATTGGTATCAGACTCCATCTCTAATGAGGATTGCAACAAATAGTGACATTAAGCATTCAAGCCACCGTCAATCGTAATGGCAGTACCCGTAATGTACCTTCCTTCGTCACTGGCCAGATAAGCAACCAGGCCAGCAACATCTTCTCCTGTCCCATATTCTGAAAGCGCCATCCTGCTTCTCAGAAAATCGGCTAGTGCCGTATCTGAAGGATTCATATCGGTATTAATTGGCCCTGGCTGTACAAGGTTCACGGTGATCCCTCTACTCCCGAGGTCTCTGGCTAATCCACGAGTAAAACCTGTAAGTGCAGCTTTACTCATCGTATATAAAGTTGTTTGAGGACCTACTGCGTTATCGGCCATATTGCTGCCAATGGTAATTATTCTGCTATTCTCCGGCATCTGAGGTGCCACTGCAAGTGCTGCAACATATACGGCACGAACATTAATACCCATGATTTCTTCATAATCTTCGAGAGTATGTGACTCAAATTCCTTACCGACATAAATTCCGGCATTATTAACCAGGATGTCGATAGGCCCAAGTTCTACAATGGTTTTTTGAATAGCACTGACTAAAGCTTTCGGATCGATGCTATCAGCTTCAACAGCACGAGCATTTCCACCTTTGGCGTTAATTTCAAAGGCTACGGCTTCCGCTTTCTCTCTGGATTTTGAGTAGGTTAGTACCACACTTGCGCCTTCCTGTGCTAGTCTTTTACCAATGGCTGCGCCCATTCCACGACCACCGCCGGTGATGAATGCTATCTTATTTTCTAAACGTTTCATAATGTTTTTTATTAATTTATATGCAAAATTAGACACTAATACCTATTTTTGTTAGTAAACACTAAATTGTCAGGTACTAACAAAAAAGTAAGAAATGAGAAAGGAATCTTCTACTAATGCTATTAATGAAAAGCAGATCAATGACAGTTGCGGTATGGCCTATTCTCTATCGGTATTAGGTGGCAGATGGAAACCCGCTATACTTTGCAGACTAATGCACCAAACGATGCGCTACAGTGATTTAAAAAACTCCATAGAACAAATTTCTGAAAGGATGTTGGTTTCCCAATTGCGAGAACTGGAAGCTGATCAGGTGGTGAAACGGACGGTGTATCCTGTTGTGCCACCAAGAGTGGAATATGAACTCACTGAGCTGGGGTTAAGTATGCAACCAATGTTAAAAGCCATGTCTGACTGGGGCAATATGCACAGAAGCAAAGTTACACTAAGCAAAGAGACGCTATGACTGAATTCTGGGAATCAAGTTTTATAGAAAAGCAGACTATGTGGGGATTTGAGCCAGCAGATTCCGCAATCTTAGCTAAGGATTTTTTTATCAAGCAAGGGATCAAAAATATATTAATCCCGGGATTCGGATATGGAAGAAATGCAAAAGTATTTCTGGACAATGACATCAAAGTAACAGGAATTGAAATATCAAAAACAGCGATAGATCTTTTTGAAACCCAAGAAGGATCAGACATTAAGATATTTCATGGTTCAGTAACCGATATGCCATTTGATCAGGAACGCTATGATGGCATATTCTGCTATGCTCTTATTCATTTATTTAACAAAAATGAAAGAGCTAAGCTCATAAAAGACTGCTACAATCAGTTGAATCCTGGCGGATATATGATTTTCGTGATGATCTCTAAACAAGCTCCAATGTTTGCCAAAGGAAAAGCAGTCAGCAAAGACAGATTTGAAATCATGAAAGGCGTTAAAATGTTTTTTTACGATCAAGATTCTGTAGAACAGGAATTTAAAAAATACGGATTAACAGAGTTGACCACAATTCAGGAACCATCAAAGAACAAGGAAAACAAGGTTCATTTGCCGTTCCTAACGGCTACATGCCAGAAATTGGGATAGGCACGATGTAAAGAGTATTCTAATAATTTATCTTTATAGTAAATTATTATTAGCGAAGTCACAGAATTCTTATCAGATAGGAGTTTAACACTATTTAACACCTATCCCACGGCAGGTTCGTAAAGAAATCACCTAACTTTAGGTATGCGTTTAATAGCTCTCCTTTTAATTTTACAATTCTATCTGATCCAGCAGGTTTCAGCTCAGGTGATTACCGGTACAGTAGTCGACAGGGATTCACGTCTCAAGTTAGAAAGTGTGGAAGTGAAGAATGTCAGCACCCAAGAAAAGACTACAACGAATAACAAAGGCGAGTTTAAAATTACAGCCACGGCCAATCAAACCCTGATTTTCATTCAACCAGGGTACTTTTCTGACACACTGTTTTTGATCAATGTGAAACCTATACGCAAATACATGATACTAAACAACACGTTTCTTAGGACTGTAGAAATCAAGGCTGATGCATTTAAGCCTGAAATACAGTATGCAGATGTATATCGAAAAGCAAAGGCAATCAACCTGTGGCAGAATCAACCATTCATTTTCTATCCTTCAAGATATTTTAGTCGTGAGGGAAAGTTTGCCAGACGATTTAAAAGGAAATTAGAGCGTGAGGTAAACGAGCGTATGATTGATCAGCGCTTTAATGAAAAGGCTGTTAAAGCATTAACACCACTTACCGGAGCTGAACTGGATTATTTTATGGTACTATACAGGCCAACATTCAAAAAACTAGACAAGATGGATGATGATGATGTGAAGTTTTATCTGATGGCCTCGTATAAAGATTTTAAAGCCTTGCCACCAGAGAAAAGGATTTCACCATCTCTAAAGAGCAAATAGTATAGAAATCCTACCCAATTTATACACCCAGAATATATCTATTTTCAAAAAACATCGCGAACTTCAAGTAAACTTAAATTATGGACACATTACAAGAGCTTGTTGAGTATATTGAACTACATTCCGTAGAAGGTATTAATGCCTCTTTTGAAAAAGGACTCAGCCCCAATGATTATTTCAAAGGTGAGCCATTAATTTATGAACTAACCAGTGAGTACACCCGAAGCCCTAGATTTAAAAGTTGTGTTAAAGCCTTTGTTGACCATGGTCTGGAGTTTGATGATCCTTTGCTTTTAGCCGTTCTACTTGATGATGATCTATATTTAGAACGTCAATTGAAAAGTAGTCGCGATGCAGTTACAAAACGATACACCTTACGCTGTGCTTATACTCCTTTTTATGAGGTAACCCTATTGCATATTTGCGCAGAATTTAACCATGTTTCCTGCGCAAGGATACTAGTTAGTTATGGTGCGGACGTTAATGCACCAGCAGGAATCACTGAACAGGGATTTGGAGGGCAAACCCCTATTTTTCACACGGTCAATCAAAATGGCGATCAGTCAGCTGACATGCGTGATTATCTTCTTAGCCAATCCGTGGACTTACAGATTACGGTCCCTGGTCTGTTATGGGGTGATGGTTATGAATGGGAAACGTTTATCCCAGCTATTAACCCTATAAGTTATGCATTAATGGGCTTATTACCTCAGATGCATCGCAACTCAACCGTAATCGCGAACGTTGTATCACAATTGATAAAACAAAGGTACAACATAGTATATTTCCCCAAAAATGTACCCAATAAGTACCTTAGAGAATAAACTATGTTGTTTTACAAATTTCTGAGTGAAATTTTGATTATTTGATAACATGAGCTAACGATGGGATAGAGAAAATATATCCTTCAACACCCGATGTTTGTGTGGCAGTTTCCACTAAAACACCATCAACATAAATCGTTGCTTTGGCTGTTTGCCCAGCAACGCCGGGTTTGCCTGTTACCGCAGCTATACCAAGTCCTACGCCGGCAGGAAATGATGTCAGCGCAATTTCGGCCGACCATGGTAATTTACTTACAGTAAGAGATTCATTACTCCCACTCGCCTTGCTATAAACAACTGTAAATTGGCCAGTGTAATTGCCGGTAATCTCATATTTAACTTTCTTGCTTTTACTTTGAGGTTCATCCGAATCCCCGTCTTTACTACATGAGGTAACCGTTAAGGCCAACATAAAAAGGCCTATTAAATTTTTGATTAAGGTAGTTTTCATATTGTATCTGATTTGTAATTTCAAACCTAAAAAAATTAAATTTTCGTTAAGAAAACTTATGTAGGCAGAAATACGCTATATGTGTCTTGTTATACTGTCATTCATACCCTAAAACCTGTCATTCGCCACAATTATTATTATATGATCAGGTTTTTATCGATTTTTACCTCTATTGGAAAGGATAGCACAGCATATAATATTCTGGATTTGTTACATCTTGTTTTGTATCAATATGGAGTATATATGGGTAAAAACAGTGTTACCTCAAATGGACACCCTACTTCTTTTAAAGGGAATGTTTCTCTCTGCCGGGATTACCACACTTCCTGAGATCATATTTGCTTATTATTTAATATATGTAGCCTATGAAAAACTTCTAAATAAAAAGGGATCTCAGGTTCTTAATTTTATACAATTGGCAATTATGCTAATTGTTTGCGTATCCCTTGTCAGGTTATCCGGGTATTATATTCTAAATAATTGGGCATACGAAAAAGAACTTTCCGAAAAGGTTTTGTGGGATTCGGCCATTATGTGGCGTTCTCTGATTTATTTTGGATTTTCATCCGGTTTCGCTCTTTCCTTAAGGTTGTTCCGAAAACAAGCAACAGCTGTTAGAAGAGAAAAAGCCTTAGTTGAAGAAAAACTTAATATAGAGTTGAAACAACTTCGCAATCAACTAAACCCTCATTTTTTATTTAATACGCTTAATAATATTTATGCCCTGACTCGTAAAAAATCAGATCTCGCACCTGATGCTGTTCTAAAGCTTTCTGATTTATTGGATTTTATGTTGTACAAAGCTGAAGCAGATACAATATCTATTGAGAATGAAATACAATTCCTTGAAGACTATATCTCATTAGAAAAAATACGCTATAGCGATAGACTTACCCTCAATTTTAAAAAAGATATCCATCAACAAACAGCCGAAATAGCTCCATTAATTTTGCTCCCGCTTGTAGAGAATGCCTTTAAGCACGGAGCAAGCGAATCAGGATCAGAAGTTTCCATTAATATAGAAATTACTCAAAGGGAAATGAAATTCTACTTTACTATTGAAAATACATTTGACCCCATCGATTATCCAAATCCTAGTGGAAATATAGGTCTGAAAAATGTAATGCGTCGCCTGGAACTTCTTTACAAGGAACATAGTATAGAAATAGATACTAAATTGAATTTGTTTCAGGTTACTCTATATATAAATCTAGATAGTTATGGAAAAGTTTAAATGCATTATTGTTGAAGATGAACCCCTGGCAGCAGATATATTAAAGGATTATATTTCTGAAGTCCCTTTTTTGGAGCTCGAAGGCATATACATTAATGCATTACATGCAATTGAAGCTATTCAGCGCACAAAAATAGATCTTATATTTTTAGATATACACCTTCCCAAATTAAAAGGACTTGATTTTATAAAGACCTTAAAGGAAAAACCGAAAATAATTATTACAACGGCCTATCGGGAATATGCTTTAGAAGGATATGAGTTAAATGTCAATGACTACCTTTTAAAACCCATAAAATTCACCAGGTTTTTAATGGCTGTTAACCGATTAAAAAACAGCGATGAAATATCAATCCAGCCCGAGACAAATGGATTTACCCTGGATAAGGATCATCTAATCATTACTTCAAATAAGAAAAGAATAAAGATTTATCTGGAGGAGATACTATACATCGAAAGTAAAAAGAAATATATTCAGATTATTACAGCCAACCTGGCGTACCAAACCAGGATGCCTCTAACTGAAATTGAAGAGAAACTGGATAGGCTGCATTTTGTTCGCATTCACCGATCTTTTATTGTAGCCAGACAAAAGGTAAATTCATGTACAGCAGTAAAAGTAGAAATAGAGGGATACACCGTTCCAGTCGGTAGAAGCTATAAAGAACATGTCCAACAAATTCTAAGATAAAGGAAGTCCTTATCAAAAAAGGCACCACCAACAACAGTCATCCTATTGTTAGCGGTGCCTATGAAAATCATTTACAAAATGAATGACCTAATTAGACCAAATCAAATCTATCTAAATTCATTACTTTACTCCAAGCTGCAACAAAGTCTTTCACAAATTTGTCTTGAGTGTCTGCGCTTCCGTAAACTTCGGCAACAGCTCTTAGTTCAGAGTTTGACCCAAACACAAGATCTGCACGGCTAGCCCTCCATTTTACTTCGCCGCTGGCACGATCACTACCTTGATATAGCTCTCTGTCTTCAGACACCGCTTTCCATGCGGTACCCATATCTAGCAAGTTTACAAAGAAATCATTGGTAAGCTGACCAGGCCGTGAGGTGAAAACACCATGTTTGGAACCGTCAAAATTTGTATTCAATACACGCATCCCTCCTACCAGAACTGTTAATTCAGGGGCGGTAAGGGTAAGTAAATGGGCTTTATCTATTAACAACTCTTCTGTAGACACAGGGAATTTTGATTTACGGTAATTACGGAAACCATCAGCAATAGGCTCCAGGTAACCTACTGATTCAACATCAGTCTGTTCCTGCGAAGCATCTGTACGACCAGAAGCAAAAGGAACTGTGATGGCATGCCCTGCATCCTTAGCTGCTTTTTCGATACCAACACCACCGGCCAATACAATCAAATCTGCTAAAGAAACCTTTTTACCATCTGCTTGTGCAGCGTTAAAATCTTTCTGAATACTTTCTAACTTATCAAGCACCTTTTGTAATTGTGATGGGTTATTTACCTGCCAGTATTTTTGAGGAGCCAGACGAATACGCGCGCCATTAGCACCACCACGTTTATCAGATCCACGGAAGGTAGCAGCAGAAGCCCATGCGGTAGAAACCAACTCAGACACGCTCAATCCTGACCCCAATATCTTTGCTTTCAGAGCTGCAATGTCACTATCATCAACTTGTTTATAGCTAACTGCAGGAATTGGATCCTGCCAAAGCAGTTCTTCTTTCGGAACATCAGGACCAAGGTAACGAGCGCGAGGCCCCATATCACGATGTGTTAATTTAAACCATGCGCGAGCAAAAGCGTCAGTAAGTTCTTCCGGATTTTCCAGAAAACGTCTGGATATTTTTTCGTAAACCGGATCAAATCTTAAGGCAAGATCAGTGGTAAGCATAGTAGGGGCATGTTTCTTTGAGCTATCAAATGCATCAGGAATAATATCGCCTGCATCTTTAGCCACCCACTGGTTTGCACCGGCAGGGCTTTTAGTAAGCTGCCATTCAAAACCAAACAGATTTTCAAAGAAATTATTGCTCCATTTGGTTGGTGTTGTTGTCCAGATTACCTCAATGCCACTTGTAATGGTGTCAGCGCCTTTACCGGAGCCATAACTATTCTTCCATCCCAAGCCTTGCATTTCCAGGTCAGCAGCTTCGGGCTCTTTACCTACATTGGTTGCAGGAGCGGCACCATGTGTTTTACCAAAACTATGTCCACCTGCAATCAGGGCAACAGTTTCTTCATCGTCCATTGCCATACGACCAAAAGTGTCACGGATATCTTTAGCAGCAGCTATCGGGTCAGGATTGCCATCTGGTCCTTCGGGATTCACATAAATAAGTCCCATCTGTACCGCAGCAAGTGGTTTCTCTAGATTTCGTGAATGAATATTACCGTCTGCATTGTCATCTGAGGACACTACACCATGTTCTTTTTCAACACCACCGGATCCATGAGCATAACGTAAATCACCACCTAGCCAGGTGGTCTCAGAACCCCAATACACATCCTCATCCGGTTCCCATACATCTGCACGTCCACCAGCAAAACCAAATGTTTTAAAGTCCATTGATTCAAGCGCAACATTTCCGGCAAGAATCATCAGATCCGCCCATGAAATCTTACGACCATACTTTTGTTTAACAGGCCAAAGCAGTCTGCGCGCTTTGTCCAAGCTCACATTATCTGGCCAGCTGTTAAGTGGGGCAAAACGTTGCTGTCCTGCACCAGCACCACCACGACCATCACCCACACGATAGGTACCTGCACTATGCCATGCCATGCGGATAAACAATGGACCGTAATGCCCAAAATCAGCCGGCCACCAATCCTGTGAATCAGTCATAAGTGCATGAAGATCTTTTTTCACTGCTTCGAGGTCAAGGCTGTTAAAAGCGGCTGCATAATCGAAATCTTCGCCCATTGGATTAGACAATGAGGAATGTTGACGCAGGATACTTACCTTTAATTGGTTTGGCCACCAGTCAGGATTTCTGGTACCGCCGCCACCAACATTATGTTTCATACTGCCATTATGAAATGGGCATTTACTGATATCGTTTGATTCATTTTCCATCTTTTATGATTTTATAGTGTTAGACTTGTTTAAAATGGTCATTCTGACTATTTATAAATTTATGATATTAGAACAAATAATCACAATCATTTAATTCTATAATTCGATAGTTAAAATCTATTAGAGCTGTACGAAAAGTAATGCTAAAATATCCCGATATTTTAGAAAGATTGAGACGCATACGCTAAAGGTTGAGACGGAAATGTAGCCCCAATAGCTCTCAATCACTTAATTTTACGATTCAAATAACCAAAATTAATTCTACACACAGAGATGAACAAATCCAACAGATTAAAGTTCTTGGGTCTGCTAACTTGCTTTTTCGCAATCGGCCAAACCCAAGCTCAGGACAGGAAGGCACCATCCTACCCACTAATCACACACAATCCCAATTTTAGCATCTGGTCTAATACCGATGAACTTAATGCATCTACTACCACACATTGGACAGGTGCAGATCACTCACTCCTTGGCCTAATCAATGTAGACGGTAACATTTACCGCTTCCTGGGCAAGGAAGAGGCAAGCTATAAAACAGTATTAGGTACCTCCGATGAAACCCCTTATACAGTTAAGTATACAGAAACAGCACCTCAGAGCGACTGGATGTCTGCTGCTTATACCGCCAACGATTGGAAGTCGGGATCAGCTCCTATAGGAGATGATGCTAAACAAGTAAAGACGCTTTGGAAATCTAATGACATCTGGGTAAGAAGAGTTTTCAATATTGCCAATCCTGCAAGCATCAATGACCTGTTGTTAAAGATGAACCATGATGATAACATTGAAGTGTATCTGAACGGCAAAAAAGTATATGAAAAACAAGGCTGGACCAATACTTTCCAGTATTTCCCTATTCACAAAAGTGACTTGAAAGCCGGTCAAAATGTGATTGCCATCCATCTGGCTAACTCAGCTGGCGGCAGGTATCTGGACTTTGGCTTAGCTGATAAACTGAAGGACAGTGCGGCCAAGATTCAACTGGCGAAACAAAAAAATGTAGAGGTGACTGCCACGCAGACGATCTATGATTTTACTTGTGGTAAGATAGATCTGAAAGTGACTTTTACTTCTCCTCTGCTTATGAATGATTTAGGCTTGCTGGCTCGCCCGGTTTCTTACATTACATATAATGTAAAGGCCAACGACAAAAAAACTCACGCAGTGAAGGTTTTCTTCAGTGCTTCATCAAACATAGCAGTATACAAACCTTCGCAGGAAGTAACTGCAAAAAAATACTCAACTGCTAAATTATCGATTCTGAAAGCTGGTACAGTAGAACAACCAGTTCTACAAAAAGGTGCTGATGATATGCGCATCGATTGGGGGTATTTCTATGTAGCTGCACCTAAATCGAGTAATGCTGTACAATTCATAACCAGTGCAAATACTGCTGCTGATGCTTTCAGAAATGGTTCTTCGACTTCTACAGCTTCCCGTGGGAAATCCCTTGCACTAAATACAGTTATCTCTTTTGGAACTGTTGGTCAAAAATCAATAGAACGTTTTGTTGAGCTGGGTTACGACGAGGTTTATGCAATTCAGTATTTCAAAAGTAACCTGAGACCTTGGTGGAATACTTCAGGTAAGGAAACCATGGAAGGTCAACTGACCGATGCAGCTAATCAATACAAAGAGGTGATGCAGAAATGTGAGAACTTTAACAAAGAGGTATATGCAGATGCATTGAAGTCGGGTGGCAAGGAATATGCACATTTGTGTATACTAGGCTATCGTCAGAGTATTGCAGCGCACACTTTGGTAAAAAGTCCTCAGGGTGAAGTCCTATGGTTATCTAAAGAAAACAACAGCGGTGGTTTTATCAATACTGTGGACGTAACTTATCCTTCGGCACCACTTTATTTAATTTACAATCCAACTTTGTTACAAGGTATGCTGAATGGTATTTTTTATTTCAGCGAAAGTGGAAAATATCCGCATCCATGGGCAGCACACGATTTGGGTACATATCCATTGGCTAATGGCCAAACTTACGGTGAGCCAATGCCCGTTGAAGAATCAGGTAACATGATTATTCTTACCGCAGCAATTACTAAGGCGCAGGGTAATGGAAACTATGCAAAAAAACACTGGAAAACACTAACTATCTGGGCAGATTACCTGACCAAAGAAGGATTGGACCCTAAAACGCAGTTATGTACAGATGATTTTGCCGGTCACCTGGCCAGAAATGCAAACTTATCTGTAAAGGCAATTGTAGGGATTGCTTCTTATGCACAAATGGCACAGACACTTGGCTATACTGAAACTGCCAATAAATACAGAGCGATTGCTGAAAGCATGGTACCTAAATGGATGGAAATGGCTGACGCAGGTGATCACTATGCACTAACTTTTGACAACAAGAATACCTGGAGTCAGAAGTATAACCTGGTTTGGGATAAGGTTTTAAGTTTGAACTTATTTCCGCAAAAAGTTTATGACACGGAGATTAAGTATTATCTGACAAAACAGAATAAATTCGGTTTACCGCTAGATAGCAGAAAGGCTTACACCAAGAATGACTGGATTTTGTGGACGGCAACTTTTGCTCCTACACAGAAAGAGTTTGAAGCACTGGTAAAACCTGTTTACACACACGCAATTGAAACAGAATCACGCGTTCCATTGAACGATTTTTATGATTCAAATACCGGAATCCGTGACAACTTTAAAGCGAGAAGCGTAGTTGGCGGTTTCTATATGAGACTTTTTTCCGACAAGCTAAAAGCAAAATAAATCAGCTTTTGCTGAAACGAAAAAAAAGAGGATGTAAATACATCCTCTTTTTTTCAAAGCAGATCAACTGCTCTATTTTGAAATTATTTCCGGGCTACTGATTGTTTTAATGATAAACCTATTTGTAAGTTCATTTTCTTCAGGGAATTCGCAATCAAATTTGATGGTATGCTTTCCGGATTTTAAACTTGGAATAGCTTGTTTCAACGCCACTTCCTTCTTAAAACCCCCTTTACTATTATATATTTTAATAGTTGTTCCATTGCAAACAATTGAATTTCCTGCTTCATATTCACCTGGCAATTCAAGTTTAAAATAACCATCCAATTCAATCCATGGATTAGTGATTATACCTTCTTTACCCATAAAAGTGAGGGTGAAATTTAATGGTTGTTCTGCATTACTGTTTACAAATTGCCATTCAGAAAAGGTTGGTTGCCCAGGCTGAAGCACTTGTTTGGCATGTTCAAATTTGAATTTCTTAAATGGATAAAGTTTCCAGCCTTGATTGTTCTGTTCAAGATGAAAATCGTTTTCAGGATTCTTTAATCTTGTCAATTGATCCACTGAGAAAATTTTCTTTTTATAAGCTTCTTGCCAAAGCTTGATAAGTGCTAACAATTGACCTGTATTCGGATTTTTTTGAAGGTTTTTATAACGTGCAACCAATGCAAAACCCGCATTATAACCTGCAGCTCTTGCCATCATCCATTCGATGTCTTCCACCGTTGTTGTTGAAGAAAGTAAAAACCATCCCAACATATTAGGCATGTAATTTCTTTCAAGAAAAGGTTGGTTTTCTAAACGGTAATCACCCTGAGATTCACGAAAGCCTCCATACCATGGCTCTCCCCAGTTCCAATAATGACAAATATGCCAATAATAATGACTTGACCTACTAGTACCATTGACCAAAGTGTGCTTGGTATCTTTAAACACCTTTTCAGCAAAAGCCTGCATACCGTAGTCACCTTCTCCTGAAGATAAACACCCTTCATGGCCATCAAAATCCATTTGAGACACACCGGTTTCATTAAAAAAGCGCCCTAGATTTCCAGCAATTTCCTGTTGAAGATTAAAATTGGTAAAAAGCGTATTGTAAGGATAATCCATCATCATACCTACCGAAGTTCCCTTTGCATGAGCTGATGCTTTTGTTCCATAAGCTCCACGTTGGCAATCCAACAATTTATATGGGCGTTCTGATGTCACTTCACGGAAACGGATAATTTCTTCGCCGATTTGGATCGCATGTAATGTACTTGGTTTTATGTTTTTAAAATACTCATCAGATTCAACTGTAATTTCAGTAGCCGATGGAGTTATATTTTCTGTTAGTATGGAAGAACCCGTTAAAGCAAGGCGTTTATCAGGCAACGGCGTAACATAAGGATCATTAGTATTGATAAAATTACTAAGCGTATGTACACCTATGCGAATTCCTTTTTTTGATGCTTTATCAACACAAACTTTCATTCCGGCATTACCATTGGGGAAACTTGTAGGATTTAAAACAAAACGTCCCCAGGATTGAAACGGGCTTTCATGGTAAACAGACATAAGTCCAGCCTGTTGAGCATAATTTAATAAGGTATCTATATTACTTTCATCAAAATCAGAAATCATATAGGCTCTTCCTGTTTCAGACGACTGCTTGTGCCAAACACCATTAATCAATGGATGCGGAAGACCTTCTGCAAGTTCAATCGCGCCAATACGAGACAACACCTGATTCTCTGAACATCCAAAAAGTGCAATCTTTGAACCTATAGTAGTTTCATTGGGTATTGCTTCAACTGGCATATTAGGATATTGATTCCAAACTGTAATTTTCCGATCTTTTGATCTATCCAGACTGAATGCCTGTAAACTACTACCGTAAGGCTGACCTATTGCCACTGAACCTCGTGAATAATCTGCCCCTTCGGAATTTTTTAAATCGCCTCCAAGGGTTTTAACATTTAATGATTGAAGTCCGATCGCATATTCGCCATCACGTACTACACCAACCACTTCTCCAATGGTCTGTCCAATAATAGTTGGATATGAACCCCAGATAACTGCATTTACTTTATCTTTTGCATTCAAACGTATTAATTCAAAAACAAGATGGGTTTTCTTTTGGCTAACTTTTATGTCTGCAGAGACTTTAGAAGTTGTGAAATTAAGGGTAATAGTACCTGATTTGCTATTAAATATAGCTTGAGTCGGTTCTTCCCATTCGCTGCCGGTACGAACCATTAATAAAGGTGCCTTTTCTCCAATAGCAAGGTAATTTTTTCCTGTTTTAGGATTCAACATTCCCACGATCTGGCCCGTTGCGGAAACATTGAGATTCAGATCATCTGTTTTTAAGTTGATTTGTTGCGCCGAAATATTCAAAAATTGAATAAGTAGGGTAAATGTAATCAAGATTGTTTTCTTCATGATATCATTGGTGTGTTTGTTTGTGTGCGTTATTGGCATTAAAAATACCTGTTGTAACATTACAAAAAAACAACCAATACTCAAAAACTTTACTGTTTATTTTCTTTTAACCTATAGTCTTTTTAAAATTTTTCTAAACATCATACTTTTCTAAACGGGGTAATGATTCAAAAGACACCTTATCTTTGCATCATCATGAAAAATGAGATTGCATCAAAAAATAAAAAAAATAGTTTCCTGTTTCTTGTCTACTTAGCAGGCCTTAGTATTATTGGTTTTTTATCCACCGATATGTATTTACCCGCATTTGATAAAATGCGCATAGATTTGAATACTACCAAAAGCAATATAAGTGCTACACTGAGTTTATTTTTAGCAGGGTTTGGAATTGCACAATTATTATGGGGGCCAATTTCCGATAAAGTTGGTAAGCCCAAAACAGTTTTAATGGGCTTAAGTATTTTTACAATTGCCTCTTTAGGTATTTATTTTACAGAAAATGTAAATGTCTTACTATTTCTAAGATTAGTACAAGCGATAGGTGTTTGTGCAGCTGCTGTAAGTTGGCAAGCATTGGTTATCGAAAGATATCCAAAGGAAGAAACCAATAAAATATTTGCCTCTATTATGCCTTTGGTGGCCCTATCTCCTGCACTAGCACCGCTAATGGGGGCTTTCTTACTAAATTATTTTGGTTGGAAATCTATATTTATAGCGTTAGCTATAATTGCGGTATTACTAATCTTATATACGTTAACAATAAAAGAAAGCAAAATAGGCAATAGCCAAAATACTAAACCAACTGGTTCAACATCAGAAAAAACTTACTTATCACTTTTAAAATCTAACAGATATTTTGGAAATGTATTAATCTATGCCCTTTGCTCTGCTGCCTTTTTTGCCTGGCTTACAGGTTCTCCTTTCTTTTTAAAAGAGCTTGGATACAATGAAAGCGAAATTGGTTTTAGTTTTTTTCCGCAAACCATTGCATTTTTAATTGGTGGTTATGGATACAGGAGTGTATCCAATAAGATAGAAGGCAAAAAATTACTTCCTGCCTTACTTATCGTATACTCGCTAAGTGCAGTATCACTTTATTTGGTTACTATATTAATTACCCCCACTTTAACCATATTATTAATACCGTTTTGTATAATGGCCTTATCCAATGGCGCTTGTTACCCTATAGTTGTAGCAGAAGCTTTAAAGTCATTTCCACATAATTTAGGAAAAGCCGCTGCTATGCAAAACACAGTTCAATTGGGAATTTGCTTTTTAGCGAGTGCCATTGTCTCATTATTTTCAAAGGATGCTTTACTAACTACTACAATTGTGATGACTTGTACAATTCCATTTGTTTATATTGGATACAGATTGAGCTTAAAAATTTAACACCTTTTCCAGATGATGTTTAAAGTTTCGTCCTATAGGAATTTGATGCCCATTCAATAAAATGCAATTCCTTTCAAGACGTGTAATCTTTTGAATAGATACGATAAAGGATTTATGAACCCTGATAAAACCATCTTGAGGGAAAATATCAAGCATAGCTTTAATTGATCCTTTAAGTATAATCTTTCCTGCATACGTATAAATTATTGCATAATCTTTGAGCCCCTGAATGTGGGTGACATCGTTATAATAGAGTTTTATGCGCTGTACACCACTTTTAACAAAAATAAAATTGGCTTTCTCGGAGATGAGATTATCCTCAATATTTATATTCTGCGCTTTCAGGACTAAGAATTCCGTGATTTTTTCAATTGCTTGTTTAAAACGGTTAAAGGATACTGGTTTTAATAAAAAATCTATGACTCCCATTTCATAACCTTCAAAAGCATAATTCCGATATGCGGTTGTAAAAATTGTGAGGGGTGGATCGGATAATTCTTTTAGAAATTCAATGCCTGTCATTTCCGGCATCTCAATATCCAATAGCAATACATCAGCAGGGTGATTTTTCAAATGGCGTAAAGCCTCGCGTGTATTGGTAAACAGGGAAACGGAATGTATATTGTCAATCCGTTTTAAGTAACCTTCCAGTACTTCAAGTGCAAGGGGTTCATCATCGACAACAACAATTTTCAGCATTATTTCCACTTCGATCTATTTAAATTACAATTCGATTATCAACTTGGCCTTATAAGCGTTTCTCTTATCTTCCAGCTCAAGATGGTGTTTAGCTGGATAAAGCAAATCCAGACGTTTTTGTAAATTATCGAGGCCTATTCCACCCCTCCCTTTACTAGAAGCTGATACTGGTTTTGAGTTCTCAATAATGACCGTCAATATCGTATCATTCAACTCAATAACCACAGTTAACCAACCATTTTCGGTTTGTTTACTAAGCCCATGTTTAAAGGCATTTTCTACCAAAGGCAACAATAGTAAAGGGGCAATTTCATGCCCACTTAGTTTAGCGTTAATATTCAATAAAATAGTAAACTCAGCACTAAACCTATGCCGTTCCAATTCAATGTAATTGCTTAAATAAGTAATTTCTTTTTCTAATGACACCTTTGCATCATTACTGTCATACAACATGTATTCCATCATTTCCGACAGCTTCAGTACTACATCTGGTGCAAGTTCTGATTTCTTAAGTGTCAATGCATACAGATTGTTTAATACATTAAATAAGAAATGTGGATTTACCTGAGCACGAAGAAAATTAACTTCAGCATTTAGTTTTTCTACTGTAATCTTCTGAATAATGAGTTGTTGACCATACCAATCTATACTTAATTTAAGCGCCAGCATTAAACCAAGATACCATAATGTACTAAAAAAATTATAGGATAAAGTTTCCATTAAACGGCTATTGCGCATTGGACCTATAACATAACCATACAAATAAAAATCAAACAGGCTCTGGGCTATTAGGTACACGATCACAGAAATAATAACTGCTGTGAAATAAACAAAGTAGCGTTTCTTTAACAAATATCTTGGTAAAAAGTAATTTAGGTTAAGGTAGGCTATAATAATGAGGAGTGTAATACGAACGGTTATACATGCTACAAAATAAGGCATACTAGCCTTGTGTATGAGGTACTTTTTCTCATAAATAAAGAACCCTGTAATCAGTAGCCAATAGCCACTATGCACCAGAATGTATCTTAGAGAAACAGTACCTTTTGAAAATGGCAGCTTAACCGGTTTATCCAGAAAATCCATATTTAAATATCATCTATTATAAAGGAAACTAAAAGTGTTAAGTCAACAAAATTATTTCGACGAACAACGTAAAAAGTAGAGGTTCATCTACTTTTTTGTTTGCTGGTCTACTATTTTTCTACATCATTTCCTTTTCTCCTAATATTGCTATCAAATAAAGTCAAGTATTTTAACTTAAAAATTGCATTATGAAAACAACAACATTCAATCTAGCGTTTATTAAGATATTTACGCTAATTACATTATGTTTAACTGCATTTGGGTTTACAACAAAATTTGGATTGGACAGCTATGAGATATTCTTAAATAGCAAGCTCATCTTAAAACAGTCGGTGAATCAGCCATTGAGTTTAAGGGTACTACAACTTAATAAGGCAAATGACACCGATCAGCTACGCATTAATTACAAACATTGCACTTTAAAAGGTGCTGGTACCAACAGAAATATTATTCTAAAAGATGAGAAGGGAAATATATTGAAGAAATGGGCATTTGCTGATGCTACAGGTTCCGATTTAAGTATGACAATACCTGTAAAAGAACTGTTATTACTTGAAAAAAGCAATATTCGTAGTGATCTCAGCCTACATTATACAGCGAAGGAACTTTCAAAAGGAGAAACACTTGCATTTCTTAGCGTTAAGTAAATAATTGATCTCATAATCATCCTGTGAATATCCTCTTCGTCCTCCTGAGTTTATTTCAGGAGGACGATTGTTCCTATTCCGGAGCTTACAAAAAGCATCTTCAAACAAAAAATCCGTACCTTGATGCAATTACTGTAAACACAGCTACCTAATAGCAACAATAAAAACAAAATGGCAGAGCAACGCATTCACATTTGGGCAGGGATGTCACAAAATAAAACAGAAGAACAATTCTACAAATACTTTGATCAGAGCAAATTTCTAAAAGACAACCACAATTTCAATAATGATGAAACTTACCCGAGAGATGCTCCAGATTTCAACCTTCGTTCTCAGTTCAGCAAAGACATTGGTATGCAATATGACTACGATGCGGACTGGATTACCATTTACCACGGCCGCAAAAGAATCAGTATCCAAGCCGCCATTGAAGAACTACCAGTTTGGGATGATCAAATAGAAGTAGAAATTTATCAGGCTTGCATTAGTAAAGGTGTTTCTACTGTAAACGCTATCCTTTGTTATGCAGATGATGAGCTTAATATAGAAAACCCACTTGAAAGTTATAATGATATGATCTATATTGGTAGTTTTAACAACCCGAGCTAAATGACTAAAAAGCTTCTCCTTTTCTGTTTCATATTGGTAGTTGCTTCTTTTCATAGTATTGCTCAGAAAAAACAACTGCGCGCACAAATAAAGCAGATAATTGCCGATAAAAAAGCAGATGTAGGTGTTTCTGTTTATGGAATAGAAAGTAAAGACACCATTACTTTTAATGGTGACAAGCACTACCCGATGCAAAGTGTTTTCAAATTTCATATTGCTATGGCTGTTTTGAATCAGGTAGATAAAGGAAAGCTAAACCTGTCACAAAAAATCCACATCAAAAGAAGTGAATTATTACCTGATACCTGGAGTCCGATCCGTGATGCTTATCCTAATGGGGATATAGCCTTACCCCTTTCCGAAATTATCAAATACACCGTTGCACAAAGTGACAATAACGGCTGCGATATTTTAATGAGGCTGATTGGAGGCCCAAAACCTATCAATGATTATATCCATAACCTGGGAATTAAGGATGTCGCAATCAAAGCCAACGAAGAAGAAATGCATAAAGAATGGGATGTACAGTTTTTGAACTGGAGTACTCCAAAAGCCGTTACGGAACTTCTAACAAAATTTTACACGAAAAAAGTACTTTCGATAAACAGCTTTAATTTCTTATGGAAAACCATGGTGGAGACCTCTACAGGTACCAACAGACTCAAGGGGAAATTACCAAAAGGAGCTGTGGTTGGCCACAAAACAGGAACCTCAGGTACAAATAAGCAAGGTGTAACCGCCGCAATTAACGATGTAGGTATTGTGAAATTACCCAACGGAAAACATTATGCAATAGCTATTTTTGTTTGTAATACCAGAGAAAATGAAGCTGCCAATGAAAAGATAATCGCGGATATTTCAAAACTTGTTTGGGATTACTTCATCAACAATCCCAAATAAGCTCAGGCTAACAACGATTTTTGTGTAATTTTACACAAAATATTAAGTAATATGTCTTTTACCACCTTAGGTTTATCTCCTGCTTTATTAACAGCATTAGGAAACCAGAATTTCACAGTACCTACCCCTATTCAAGAAACAGCTATACCAGCCATATTAAATAAAAAAGACATTCTTGGTATTGCTAAAACAGGTTCTGGAAAAACTGCGGGTTATGTTCTGCCACTTTTAATGAATCTTCAGGAAACATTAAGAGCAAAAAATCGCCATGCAAATGTATTAGTTTTAGTCCCTACACGTGAGCTTGCCGAGCAGGTAAAAGATGTTTTCCTGTCTTTCAGTAAAGCACTTCCACAGTCAATTAAAACATTAGCTGTATACGGTGGCGTTTCTATTAACCCACAAATGATGGCTATGCAGGGCGTTAATGTACTAGTAGCTACACCAGGCAGACTCTTGGAATTGGTAGATTCTAATGCGGTACATTTATCCAGTATTGAAACATTGGTTCTTGATGAAGCTGATAAGATGCTTAATTTAGGTTTTAAAGAAGAAATGAGCAAAATCATTTCTCTTTTACCAAAAAAGCGCCAAAACTTATTATTCTCTGCAACACTAAGTCCTGATATTGAGAACATCCACCAAATCTTACTACATGATCCCATAGTAATTAAAATAGAAGCTGAGGAAGACACCTTAGACACAATCAACCAGGTAGCTTACATCATTTCTGATGAGAAGAAAGGTCCTTTTTTACGCTATCTGATCAATCATCATGAGATGAAACAAGTGTTGGTATTCACGTCTTCTACTCACCAAGCCGATGCGGTGGTTAACAAGCTTCGCAAAAATAACATTGATGCTAAAGCGATTCACAGCAAAAAAAGTCAGGGTTCCAGAACCGAATCTTTATATCTTTTTAAATCAGGAAAACTTAGGGTTTTAGTGGCTACAGATTTAATGGCTAGAGGGATTGACATTAACTTCCTTCCTTTTGTAATTAACTATGAATTGCCACGATCACCAAAAGATTATATCCACCGCATAGGCAGAACTGGCCGTGCAGAGGCTGCAGGTGACGCAATTTCACTAGTTAGCCCCAATGAGCTCCATCATTTTGAGGTAATTCAGAAAAAGATGGGTAAGAAAGTAAAAACTACTTATCCGGAATAATCTTATAAATCGCACCCTTTTCTTCGTCAATCAGGTTAACAAGCAGATAAATTTCGCCGTCCCGACCCTCTCCGAAGCTATAAATTTGCCAATATCCAGGTTCCCGGGAGATGGAGAGTTTCTCCATTTTCCAGAGTGGCTTGTTCATGTCAGTCAATGTCCAAACAGTTCCCATTAAATCTCCAAATATGTACTTACCGACAAGCTCTGGGAGTTGTTTCCCACGATAAAGAAAACCGCCGGTCACACTGATGCCCTCATTGCGCCCGTAATCTACTATCGGATTGATCCAATTCTTTGGATCAGGGTCATTTGGATATTTAACATGCATACCTTCTCTTACGCGCCAGCCAAAATTCCCACCCTTAGTAACAATATCAATCTCTTCCCAGTTCTTCTGGCCTACATCCCCTGCAAACAACCGTCCGTCAACCTTGTCGAAACTGATCCGCCATGGGTTTCTAAATCCATAAGCATAAATTTCTGGTCTTGCATTTTCTACACCTACAAATGGATTGTCTTTTGGAATAGCATAAGGAACCGTATTCACATCTATCCTAAGTATCTTGCCAAGTAATGTATTTAAATTCTGTCCATTGCCATAAGTACCATGCATATCGTTATACGCCCCACCATCCCCTACTCCCATATACAGGAAGCCATCGGGGCCAAACTTTAGGTCTCCTCCGTTATGGTTGGATTCGGGTTCATCAATAATCAGAACATCCCTCGATTTGGTTTTATCAGCCAGATCAGGATTTTCCGTAGAAACATTGTATTCACGGATAATACTTTGATGATCTACACCTTGCGTTTTAGGAATGCGCTTGCTAAAGTATACATAGAACTTACCATTCTCTGCATATTTGGGATGGAAGGCTAGCCCCAACAAACCCATCTCGTCACTACTTCCCATCATCAACACCTCATCTGTAAAATCTAAAAAAGGCTCTAACAAAAGTTTACCACCCTTAATAATCCTGATCCGTCCCTTTTGTTCGCAAATAAATAAGCTGCCAAATTTATCATCTGGTGCCGCAAAAGCTGTAGGATATGATAGTTGATCAGATACAAGTTGAAGATTGACCTTTACTTGTGATAAGCCTGCTTGTGCTTTGACTCCTGTATTAACACATAGCAGCGCAAGTACAATTACCAATAAGAGTTTCTTTGATTTCATAATGTTAATATAATAAAATTAACTTTGAGTCATGAGACATTACACACTAACCGCTTCCTTAATTGTATTGACTATTGCCCTTGTAGCATGGGGACAAAAAGGTCATAAAGCCATTGCCGCTATCGCAGAAAAACACCTTACAACAAATGCTAAAACAATAATAAACAGCTATCTGAAAGGCGAAACTATGAGTGACGCAAGCACTTGGGCTGATGAGATTAGTAATGATCCGCAATACAAAAAGACTGCCTCATGGCATTATATAAACCTGCCTCTGGGACTAACCAAAGAGCAATTCACTGATTACGTGATTAAACAAGACAAAGACAATGTTTACACTGCCATTTTGAAAGCAGAAGCAAATCTGAAAGACAAAACACTTAGTCCGGCACAAAAAAATCAGGCATTAAAATTCCTGATTCACCTTGTTGGTGATGCACATCAGCCAATGCATGTTAGTCGCGCAGAAGACAAAGGAGGCAACAATGTACAGGTAAGATTTAACGGAGATGGGACTAACCTACACGCCCTTTGGGATGGAAAACTTATTGATCACGAAGGACTCAATTATACTGAAATGGCAAAAAAATATGACTGGGCTAATCCTGAACAAGTTAAAAAATGGCAGGCCGATAGTCCAATGCAATGGCTATGGGAAAGTTATCAGGTGAGTACCCAGATTTATGATGAGATACAGCCGGGAGGAAATATTGATGAAGCTAGTTATAAAAAATCAATGGCTATTATTCACCTACGGGTTGCTCAAGCTGGTGTGCGCCTGGCAGGAGAGCTAAACAGGCTATTCAAAGACCAGCAAGCTACCCCTAATGCAAAGACCGCAATACCTTCGACTGCCATAATACCTGCTACTAAAATTACAAGTACCCCTATACCAAAAGTAACAGAAGTAAAACTAGCAGATCTAAAAAACTCCGTTGGGAAGAATGTAGTTGTTACAGGTAAAGTATTTAGTCTGAAAGACATTAAAAGTATGGTACTCGTAAATATTGGCGCAGCACACCCTAACCAGCTTCTTACACTGGCCTTAAAAGGAAATGCGAAAAAGCTAGCAGATAAGATTAACGGAAAAACCATCACCGTACAAGGTACAGTCACTATGTTTAAAGGTAAACCGGAGATGGTAGTAAACGAGCCTGATCTAATAAAGTTTTAGTCAAAATTCCAGATTCTATAAATCAGTAATATTGGTATATAATCCAGTAATTGGTATAACTATCTATTGAGAAATAGGTGAGACTTTTGTATTAGCAAAAGTGATGAGTAAATAAAATACTTATTATTTATTACACAAATCCAGTAAACCAATTGTTAATCAATTAAAGCGTTACAACGATGAAATATAGAAAACTTGGAATTGGAGACAATTCCCTTGAAGTTTCGGCAATAGGATTAGGATGCATGGGGATGAGTTATGCCTACGGAGAGGCTCCAAATAGAAGCGAAATGATCACTTTGATTCATTCAGCTATTGAACGAGGCCTTACCTTTTTTGATACGGCTGAAATGTATGGCCCTTTTACTAATGAGGAATTACTGGGTGAAGCTTTAGCTCCTTACCGTGATCAGGTGGTCATTGCTACCAAATTCGGTATTAAAATACAGGATGGAAAACAGGTACAAGATAGCAGTCCAAATCAGATCAGAAAGGCAGTAGAAGGTTCTCTGAAACGTCTGAATACTGAAGTTATTGATCTTTACTATCAACATCGGGTAGATGCAAATGTACCAATTGAGGAGGTCGCAATTGTGATGAAAGATCTGATCAGTGAAGGAAAAATTAAACATTGGGGGCTTTCCGAAGCAGGTGTACAAACGATTCGTCGTGCCCATGCTGTGCAACCCATTACTGCCATTCAAAGCGAATATTCTCTATGGTATCGACGGCCAGAGGAAGAACTCCTCCCAACACTCCAAGAGCTTGGGATCGGTTTTGTGCCATTTAGTCCATTAGGTAAAGGTTTTCTAACAGGAAGATTCAACAAAGATTCCAAATTCGCCAGTAACGATTTCAGAAGTATTGTACCACGATTTACAGCGGACGCACTTAAAGCCAATCAGGTATTGGTTGATCTGCTGAAAAAAGTAGCTGATCAAAAAAGTGCAACACCTGCACAAATTGCCCTTGCATGGCTATTAGCCCAAAAGCCATGGATAGTACCTATTCCAGGCACCACAAAACTAGAGCGTTTAGAAGAAAATATGGGCGGAGCAGACACCCAGCTTTCTACATACGAATTGACGGAAATTGAATCGGCATTAGAAAAAATTAAGGTGGTCGGTGACCGATATCCAGAAGAATTGGAGAAGAGAACAGGATTATAGTAAAATTACACTAAGTATAAAGTCAAAAAAATGGAAGCAAAAGAAAATGAAAATGCCATATTTCCAAAAGGTGAAAGAGCGTCATCAGATTATTTCACAGGGACAGCTTGGGTAAACATTTTAGTTCCAAAAGATGAGACTGAAAGTTATTCTGTTGGAGATGTGGTGTTTGAACCGGGTTGCAGAAATAACTGGCACACGCATCCGGCAGGACAGATTTTACTGGTAACAGACGGAAAAGGATATTATCAGGAAAAAGGAAAACCTGCTCGTTTGTTAACCAAAGGTGATGTCGTGAAAATACCTTCAGATTTAGCACATTGGCATGGCGCCACCCGCAACAGCAGCTTTACACACATAGCCATAAGTAACATTACCGATGAAGGTCCTGTAGCATGGCTGCGGCCTGTAACTGATGAAGAATACAATAAGGTGCATGATGATCAACCTGAAAACCTTAAATGATACTACACTAAATCCGCGCTAGTAACAAGCTAAAAAACATAAAAAAAACTAAAAAAATGGAAAAATTTGAAGTAAAAGCATATGGCACTCAGTCGGCTGAAGCGCCATTAAAACAGTTAAGCATAGAGCGCAGAGAAGCAACTCCTAGAGATGTGGAGATTGATATTTTATTTTGCGGTGTATGCCACTCTGATTTGCACACAGCACGAAACGATTGGGGCGGCACCATATATCCTGCTGTTCCCGGCCACGAAATAGTAGGTAGGGTTACCAAAGTAGGTCATGAAGTAAGTAAATTTAAGGTGGGTGACCTTGCTGCCGTAGGTTGCCTGGTTGATTCGTGCAGAGAATGTTCAAGCTGTAAACAAGACCTGGAGCAATACTGCATTCCCGGCTTTACCGGAACTTATAACAGTAAAGACAAGCACTTAGGAACAAGAACTTATGGGGGTTACTCTGAAAAAGTAGTTGTAGATGAGCATTTTGTATTAAAAGTGCCAGAAAATCTAGATCCAGCTGCTACCGCACCATTACTTTGTGCAGGGATTACTACCTGGTCACCACTGAGACACTGGAAAGTTGGAAAAGGAAGCAACGTAGCCGTTGTAGGCCTTGGTGGTCTTGGTCACATGGCTATAAAACTTGCAAAAGCATTAGGTGCTAACGTTACACTTTTTTCGAGATCACCGGAAAAAGAAAAAGACGCATTTGAATTAGGTGCCCATTCAGTTGTCATTTCTACTGATGAAGAGCAAATGTTAAACGTATCAGGAAAGTTTGATCTGATTATTGATACCGTTCCTTATGTACATGATACAAACCACTATATTCCTACACTCAATATTAATGGTACAATTGTGTTGGTAGGTTATTTAGGGCCATTAGACCCGATGCTGAATACTGTGCCAATGATTATGGGCAGAAAATCTGTGGCTGGTTCCTTAATTGGTGGTATTGCCGAAACTCAGGAAATGCTTGATTTTTGCGGTGAGCATAATATCGTTTCAGAAATCGAGTTAATCAACATGCAGGACATCAACGAAGCCTACGAGCGTATGCTAAAAAGTGATGTGCGTTATCGTTTTGTAATCGATATGAATTCACTAAAAAACTAAAATTTAAGTTACTGAGGGTAAGCATAACCCATCCTCAGTAACTACTTTAGTTAGCCATGACCGGAATCTTATAAAAGAACTCTTCGGCCACTATTTTACCATCTTTAACTTCATATACAGCAATTTCTTTCATCGCCATTCTTCCCATCCCTTTATAGGTGACATCCATATCCATAACAACAGTAAAGAAATCTTCTGCAACAAGTGCTTCTGAAATACTCGCACTGTGCAATTCCTCGACCATATTTTCCCATTCAACAGTTTTATTTCTAACGGCATCCTTACCTTCGGTTAATTCCATTGGAGTACCCTTAGGTTCGCTACTAATAATATCTTCGCCATAAAGTTCATCAATAGCCTGTAGGTTCTTACCTTCCCGGCAAAGCTGTATTAATCTATTTGACACTTCTTGCGTATTCATATCCTTTTGAATTTGATTCTATTAAAGTTACCGGTTTTTCCTGTATTGTATTTACAAAATATCCGAACAAATGCAGTTTAAATGTAACTTTATTCAAAACTATCCAAATGAGTAAATACCAACAAGAATGGAAGCAAATGCTTCAAAAAGATGAGGAGTTTAAAGACTGGAAAATTAGATCAAGTGGAGGTGATCTGCTAATAAGGGTACCAGATGATACTGACATGGACTTGCTAAAAATACAGTTCTCTGCTATCATTGCTCCTATTGCTCCTCTAATCAAATCGCCCAAAACAACCCTTAAGTTTTATGTTGGAAGTACTGAGGAGGCAGATTTTATATTTAGTTTGAATCATTAATAACAGCTCTATAAAGAACCAGGAAATGAATTTAACAATACAATTAGCAAAGCACTTAAGAGATGTTCATTTTGGAGGAAACTGGACTACATCAAACCTTAAAGATAATTTAGCGGATGTAACCTGGGAACAGGCAACAACCCAAGTATATTCTTTTAACACCATAGCAACTCTTGTTTATCATATAAATTACTATATAAGTGCTGTTCTAAAGGTACTACAAGGAGAACCACTTCAGGCCAGTGATAAATATAGCTTTGACCTTCCAGCAATCCTATCCCAAACAGATTGGAAAAACTTGTTGGATAAAACCTTTGCGGATGCTGAAACTTTTACTTTGTTGATTGAACAATTGCCTGAGCACATGCTTTGGGAAAATTTCACAGATGAAAAGTATGGAACTTACTACAGGAACATTCAGGGAATTATTGAACATACGCACTACCACTTAGGGCAGATTGCCCTGATTAAGAAGATACTGTTGGATATTGGCGCAATCCATAAATAAATCTTAATTTTACTATTATAATCGTCACCTTTATTTATTCCTTATGGACAGTTCTGTCATTTCAAATGAAGCACTTAATATCTTTCGCAAGGGATTAGCTCAATTCATCACTTTTAATGAAAACGAATGGACTGAATTCATCAATTACCTGAACTATAAAACCATTAAAAAGAAAGATCACTTTTCCGTTAAAGAAAAAATTTGTGACGATATTGGTTTTATCATAAATGGATCCTTACGCTATTACCATATTAAAGATGGCACAGAGATAACAGGCTATTTCAGCTTTGAAAATGAATTTGTAAGTTCTTATAAAAGTTACCTTACCCAACAACCTTGCACGGGTTACATACAGGCACTTGAGCAAACCGCACTAATCCTCATTTCACGTAAAAGTATGGATTCGATGCTAAATAGCCCATTACTTGCCTACAAAATGGAACGGTTTGGAAGATTGGTAGCCGAGTATTATATCTGCTGTTATGAAGACAGGATTACCTCCTTTATTACTAAAACACCTGAAGAACGTTATCTAAAAATGCTTCAAACGGAACCAGAAATTATGCAGCGCGTACCTCAGCACTATATTGCCAATTTCCTCGGCATCACACCCGTATCGCTTTCGCGGATCAGAAAAAGGACTTTAATATTCGCTTAGCAGGTACCAAATCTAAACAATTTCTTATCTTTTGTTAACGTTTTGTTTTACAGACCCTAGCTATATTTGTTTCTATACAAACAGAAAAAACATGCATACAATATTAGGGGCCGGCGGACCAACAGCAAACGCACTTGCGCAAGAACTACTGAGTCATAATCTTAATGAAACGATAAGATTGGTTAGTCGCAGGCCTGCAAAAATTACAGGTGCTAATGTTACCTGGCAAAAAGCCGACTTACTAAATTACCCAGAGGTACTTACAGCAATAAAAGGTTCTGCTGTGGTTTATATGTGTGTCGGATTGATCTACGATAAAGCAATATGGCAACAACAATGGCCTATAATCATGCAAAACCTAATCAATGCGGCAAAAGAAACACAGGCACGGCTAATATTTTTCGATAATGTATATATGTATGGATTGGTTAAAGGTCCTATGGTTGAAACAACACCGTATAACCCAATTAGTGTAAAAGGAGAAGTAAGAGCACGTATAGCCACACAACTGATGGATGAAGTTAAGGTCGGAAACATACAGGCAACCATTGCCAGGGCTGCCGATTTTTACGGAACTGACTCCATGAATAGCTTTCTGGATATGATGGTACTTGATAAGTATGCAAAAAAGACATCCGCACAATGGATAGGCGATCCAAAAGTACTGCACAATTTTACTTACATACCTGATACCGGTAAAGCGATGTACCTTTTAGGCCAAACTCCGGATTCGGGAAATCAGATCTGGCATTTGCCTACCGCTGCACCAATTACAGGAAAGGAATTTGTCACACTAGCAGCCAATATTTATGGGGTTAAACCTAATTACTCTACCATCAATAAGTTTATGCTTCAATTGGTGGGGCTATTTAAAAAGGTTGTTGCCGGAACCGTAGAGATGTATTATCAATATGACCATGATTACAATTTCAATTCTTCGAAATTCGAGCATACATTTAATGTAAAACCAACAAGCTATAGCGAGGGAATTAAGTATATGTCGGAGACTTTCTATCGCCCCAAATAGCTGCTAAAAACTATCAGAAAATAGCCACTCTTCAATTCTGCTAATGGTATTCTCGTAAAATATTTGGTATGTATCCTCAGTTACATAGCCAATATGAGGTGTTGCCAACACATTATCTAGTTTTCGAAGCGCGTGGTCAACAGGGAGCGGTTCAATATCGTAAACATCTATTGCTGCTCCTGCTATTTTTCTGTTTTGCAATGCATTAATTAAATCATCTTCATTTATTAATGGGCCTCTCGAAGTATTAATGAGGTAAGCTGATGGTTTCATTACATTAAACTCTAAAGAGGTAACAGTATCTCTAGAACGTTGGCTTAATACTAAATGGAGGGTTACAAAGTCAGCGGTTTTAAATAACTCCTCCTTACTGACCAGTCTAGCACCCTGTTCGTTTGCCTTCTCTGAAGTAAGGTTTTCACTCCATGCAATCACCTCCATTTCAAAAGCCGTAGCGTAACGTGCTATTGTACTGCCAATGTTCCCCAAACCTACAATCCCAATGGTTTTTCCTTTAAGGTCTACTCCTACCTCTCTCTGCCAATTACCTTCACGCAAGGAAGTAGATTCTGCAACAACATGCCTGGCCATGGCAAGTAGCAAAGCCCAAGTTAACTCAGGAGCCCCACTTGAATGATAACCTGTAATTGATATGGTAATTCCCAATTCTTCAGCAGCTGCTGTATCTATTGAAGCATTACGTCTGCCAGTTGAAACTATAAGTTTAAGGTTAGGTAATTTGGATAAAATCGCCCTGGTTAATGGCGTTCTTTCTCGCATTACACAAACAACCTGAAATGGCTGTAAGCTATCTGTAATCTCCTCCTGCGACGCCATGTGATGATTAAATACAGTAACATCCGCATTTTTACGGATGGTTGACCAATCGCCATACGAAAAGGCTACATTTTGATAATCATCTAATACTGCAATCTGAGGAAGGGTTTTCATTTTCAGTCTTTTAATATAATGAAGCGAGGCGCTTGATTTAAAATTAGGAATAAATCAGGTACAACTTATGATCTGAAAGTAATAAAACCGGCTTTTCAACTGCTAAAAAAACACAAACTTTTTTAAGTAGATTTATGTTGCATTTTTAAAACAATCATATGAAATTTAAATTAGCGCTCTTATTATCAATAATTACAATTTCAAGTTTCGCTCAGGAAGCCGCAAGTATTGCAGGATTAAATACTCCTCCAAAGGAGATTAAAGAACCGGCAATTTTAAAAAAGCTCAGATTAATAGTCGAAGCTAATCCTAATAATTTAAAAGCACATGAGGAGTATCTAGACGGATTTCGTCGTTCATTTAATATAAAGATGACATCTGATTTCAGCGTTTTAAAAAATCAATATAATCAATGGATAAAACGCTTTCCTGCCTCTTCTACCGTTCCATTAGTACTAGGCGAATATTTTTATAGAATGGAGAATCCAGAGGCTAAAAATTATTTACTAAGGGCTGTTGATGTTAACCCCAATTTAGCAAAAACCTGGCACATGCTGGCAATTGATGCAATGCGTTGGGGAGATAAAAATATGGAATCTGAATATTCAAGGAATGCCAAAAATAAAGATCCGAAAAATATTGAGTATGCGATTTCCTATGCTTATTCATTTGTAGACACCGATAAACCAAAATTTGATTCATTATTACTAGACGTCGCCTTAAAATTCCCAACTGAGGATGATGCCGCAAAAGCATTATTATATTTGACATATAATGAAGACGATGAAAGTATACGAAGTGCTTATTATAGTCAGCTTTATAAAAGATTCTCGACTTCTAAATCACCAGCATTTAGAAGTGCCATGGGTAGTTATTTCTCCTTGTTAATCAATTCCGATCAACCTGAGAAAGCTTTGGATTTGGCATTAGATATGGTATTTGTTATTAAAACAAACACACTCGAATGGAAGCATAAAATTCAAGTGGCTAAGGATTTTATCAATTTCAAGAAACTTATGGCTGCTCAAAAATATAATGAAGCTCATGAAGCGCTCAATAATATAAAATTAGAAGACGACTTTAGCCTCAGTTTTGTTCATGCTGCTGAAAAGGTATTGCTTACTAAGGCTGAACTGGCCGATCTCGGTGGGCAAACACAAGCGGCTTACGATGCTATTGCCGTAAAATATTGTGTGGCACCAACCGATAAATTAAGAACTGTATTATTAAAGTATGGCACAAAATTAGGTAAAGATAGTACCACTATTGATCAGGAGATATCGAAATGTAGAATGGCTAAAGCCAAACAAGCTACTCCATTTACATTAGTAGAATATCAAACCGAGCAAAAAGTGTCTCTCAATGATTTTAAAGGTAAAATAGTTTTACTTACTTTCTGGTTCCCCGGCTGTGGGCCATGCAGAGCAGAATTTCCGCACTTCGAAACTGTGTTAAAGAAATTCAGCAAAGACCAAGTCGTTTATATTGGAATCAATGGAATGCCTGAACAGGATGATTATGTCATTCCTTTTCTCAAATCAACCGGCTATTCTTTTAAAGCCCTTAAAGATGATAAAGAAGCAGATCTGGGAAATTTAACTACATTTGGTTATCCAGCAAATTATCTAATAGATCGGAATGGGAAAATTATCTATTCAAAGTTTCAGATCGGACAATCTAATGAAAGGACACTTGAATTGATGATCAGTGAATTGGTCAATAATCCTGTGCTTTAGACAACTCAATACTATCACGAAGAAGTTACAGAAGCTCAATGGCGTTATTAAGCTGCAAAACGCTCTAATTTCATCAACTATAGATATTATTAAAAGCCTAACCTCTTGATTTTATTAGGTGCCTTCTAAATTATATAACTTAAAAAGTTATATTTAGTATTTGTTAGGTATAATATAATTTTAGATGATCAGATTCGCAAAAAGGAGTACTAAAGTTACTCTCACAATTTTAGCGGGTGTGGTAATTGCGCTCTTTACCCTGCAATTTACCCCGCCAAACTCAACTCCGCTCCAATTAAAAAAAGGAGCACACATTGTCCTGATTGGAAACAATCTAGGTTCAAGGATGATGAATTATGGGCATTTTGAAACAGAAATGCACTTACGGTATCCTGACTTTAACCTCTATATAAGGAACATGTGCGATGGAGGAAATACACCAGGATTTCGACCACACGCAAGCAGAAATTCTCCATGGGCTTTTCCAGGAGCAGAAAAATTCCAAACTGAACTTGCTAATAACTCTGACAGCCAAGGACATTTTGAAACCGAAGATCAATGGCTTAGCAGACTCAAAGCTGATGTAGTTATCGCATTCTTTGGATATAATGAATCTTTTAATGGACCGAAAGGTCTTGAAAACTATAAAGCCGAACTCGATGCTTTTATAAAACATACATTAAAACAACAGTATAATGGTGTTTCGGCACCTCAACTTGCGATAGTATCCCCTATCGCTTTCGAAGACTTATCTAAACAATTTGATTTGCCGACTGGAAAACAGGAAAATGTAAACCTGTCTCTTTATGCAGATGCTATGAAAGAAATTGCAGCAAAAAATGATGTACATTTTGTTGATGCATACTCACCTACAAAGAATTGGTTCGAATCAACCGAAAAGTTTATTACCATAGATGGTTCACAGCTAAGCGATGAAGGATATGCACGCTTTGCTCCACTATTAGCGGATCAGATTTTTGGCAAGGTATCTGTAAAATCCGAAAAGAACAAAGCCCTTGTTAATGCTGCAGTGCACGAAAAAAACTGGACATGGCATAATGATTTTAAAATCCCAAATGGTGTACATGCTTATGGACGCCGATATGATCCTTTTGGCCCAGACAATTATCCTGCTGAAATTAAAAGACTCCGCGAAATGACAGCGATAAGAGATACTGCTATCTGGAAAGCCATAAATGGCGAAAAGATGGATCTTATTGCTGCGGATAAAAACACTACTCCCCCTCCTGTAGTAAAAACCAATTATACTCCTGGGAACAATGGAAGTTTGAAGTATTTATATGGTCAGGAAGCACTGAGCAAACTAAAAGTTGCACCAGGTTTCAAAATAGAGCTTTTTGCTTCAGAAAAAGAATTCCCAGACCTGGCTAATCCATGCCAAATCACTTTCGACAATAAAGGTCGTTTATGGGTGGCAACAATGCCTAGCTACCCTCATTACAGACCTGGTGATGCTAAACCAAATGATAAGCTAATTATCTTAGAAGATACTGATAATGACGGCAAAGCTGATAAACAAACAACTTTTGCAGATGGCTTACATCTACCATTAGGATTTGAAATCACTGCTGAAGGCGTATATCTTTCGCAGGGAACAAATTTCATGCTTTTAAAGGACACAGATGGTGATGGTAAAGCTGACAAGAGAGATATTCTTTTGAGTGGTTTCGATGATCATGATACGCATCACAATATCCATGCCTTTACTACCGACCCTTCCGGAGCGATATATATGGGCGAAGGTGTATTTTTACATACCAATATAGAAACATCTTACGGCCCTGTTAGAGCCACAAATGGTGGGTTTTATCGTTATAGTCCTCAACGCAGGCATTTAGAACGTACTGCACAACCATATGTTCCAAATCCATGGGGTATTGCATTTGACCAATGGGGCCAAAATTTCTATGCGGAAACCTCAAGTCCTGATGTTTGCTGGATGTTACCGGTTTCTGTAAAACCGAGATATGGTGTGTTTACGGAGAAATCAAGAGATTTGCTTCAGCCTGAACACCGTGTTCGTCCTACTTCCGGTTTAGAATTTGTTTCCAGCCGCCACTTCCCTGAAGAACTACAAGGCGATTTTCTAATCAATAACACTATCGGTTTCTTAGGCACTAAAGAACATACTTTGGTTGATGAAGGTACAGGTTACAAGAGCAAGCACAGACAAGACCTCCTGATAGCAGAAGACAAAAACTTTAGACCAGTGGACTTAGAATTTGCACCTGACGGTTCATTGTATGTTGCCGATTGGCACAACATTTTGATTGGTCACATGCAGCACAATGCCCGTGATCCACTAAGAGATCATGTTCATGGTCGAATTTACAGGATCACCTACCCTTCTCGTCCTTTGATAAAAGCACCAAAAATTGCTGATGCAAGTATTCCTGAATTACTGGACAACCTTAAATTACCGGAAGATAGAGCTCGCTCACGTACCAGATCTGAGTTACGCGGACGAAACGTTGAGGAAGTGCTTCCTCAAGTGAAATCATGGGTAGCTAAATTGGACAAAACTGATCCAAGATATGAGCACAACCTTTTAGAAGCACTTTGGGTAACCTGGGGGCTTAATAAAGTAGATATTCAATTACTTAAACAACTGTTAAAAGCAAAGGATTTTCATGCAAGAGCAGCCGCTGTAAGGGTATTAAGATATACAGGACATCAAATAGCAGATCAGGCAGATTTATTAATGCAAGCGGCCAGTGATGAGCATGGCAGGGTTCGCCTTGAAGTTATTGCCGCAGCATCATGGTTACCTAAAGAAATAGCATTACCGATAGAGATGGAAGCAGGTAAAAAGCCTCTTGATGATTGGATGAAACCTGCCTATGAAACTGCCATAGCACACTTAAACGACCGATCAGTTGGCGAGAAAAAAGAAGAAAAAACAACTACAGCGCTTAGTGGTGTAGAAAAGGATCTATATGTAAAAGGAAAAGCAATATTTGCTAAAGAAGGCTTTTGTATTACTTGCCACCAGGCAGATGGTAAAGGTTTACCATCATCTGGTTTTCCTCCAATTTCAGGATCTGCTTGGGTTACCGGAAGTCAGGATCGTTTAATTAAATTGGTACTAAAAGGCTTACAAGGCCCAATTGAAGTTAAAGGAAAGAAATACGCTGGCCAGGTACCAATGACTCCTTTTGGAGGTATGTTAAAAGATGAAGAAGTAGCTGCAGTGCTTACCTATGTAAGAAACTCATTTGGCAATCAGGCATCTGCTATTTCTCCGGCAAAGGTTAAGCAAGTAAGAAGCGCTACAAAAAGCAAAACTGGATTTTACTCTCCTGCGGAACTGTTAAAACAACATCCTTTAGAGAAATAGTGTAGCTTACAACTCTTTTGTTATCGTGATCAATCTTCGGGTTGATCACTCCTCATTTCTAAGAGGCTGGCATTAGAAAAACACATAGAAGTGGTAATGATAAATTTCATTATCGCTTTTTTTATGACATTTTTTAGCTTCTTAAGATGGGTAGGCTTTTGTACCGGTATTGCTAAGTACCCATTCGGTGCTGGTCGAACGAAGTCCGAACGAGGTGCATTTAAATGTAATGTACGACTATGTTATAGGCCGTAATTAGCACCTGATTGGGACTCAATACTACAGTGCTAAGATTTTAGGCAAGTCGAAGTTCCAATTTAATTTCAATTGGACTTTTTGATTTTGAATAACCAAATATAAGAGTTTTAAAAGGAATGCATACATTCCTTTTAAAACAATCGTTTAAAGAATGCGCTCCTTTAGCGCACTTAAATTGAATATGCTTTTGGCATCAGGATTTTCACCCATAAGTACTGCCACTACATTTTTTACTGTAAGCATGCACATCTGTCTATATGTAGCAGCCGTAAGGCTACCTGAATGTGGTGTAACCAACGCTCTTGAATGATGCAAGATCGGAAACCCGGGAACCGGAGGTTCCTCTGGTAAAACATCTGCTGCAAACCCAGAAATCCTTTGCTCATTAAGTGCCTTTAACAGCGCTTCGTGATCTATAAGTGCGCCTCTGGCAGTATTAATCAATAAAGAATTAGGCTTCATCAAAGAAAGCTGTTCCTCTCCTATTAATGTTCCAATTTCCTTTGTAAATGGTAGGTGAAGACTAATCACATCTGATTGTTGCAATACCTCATTCATTGATAAATAACTATACGGCAAATCCTGAGGAGATCTGCTCCAATACAGAACATTCATTCCAAAAGCCTCGCCAAGTTTAGCTACACGTTTACCAATATTACCCATTCCTAATATCCCAAGTGTTTTGCCGTTTAACTCATCACCGGCGTATTGATTACGCCAATTCCAGTTATCCTGTTTAACCTGAGAAACAGATTCATACATATTGCGCATCAGCATCAGCATTAACGACAAAGTATGTTCAGCAATGGTTACTGCATTTGAGCCGGGAGCATTTATTACCATAATATTTCTATTGGTAGCTTCCTGAACATCCACATTATCTAAACCAACACCACACCTTGCAGCGATCAGCAAAGCCGGGCAGGCTTCCATTAATGCTTTATTTATCTGTCCTTTCCCACGGGTAATAACTGCATGGATCTCAGGATTTTTCAACACTTCAATTAAAGAAGCCTCATCATATCCGGTCAATACATTTACATGCTCCTGAAGAATCGTTAATGCATCATCAGCAATCGTTTCAAGTAATAAAACGTTTTTCTTCATTGGCTATTTATGATATAAAGTGGCATCATCTGATCTATACCCTCTAAAATCATTCCTATTCGAAACGTATAAGCCTTCTTCATAAAACTCGTCTTCAAATATCAATGGATCAACGTCACTTCCCGGAGTCGAAGAAATTTCTACAAGATTACCAGCAGGGTCGCGCACAAACATTTGCATAGCGCCGTCAGGCAACTGTCTCACTTTTCCCCAAGGCTTTACATCAATAACGTTAAGTTCTTTCATACGGAAGAAAATGCTGTTAAAGTCGTCAACCTGTACACAGATGTGTCCACGGAAGGAAGTAGTATCTTCCCATTCAGAAAGATGTAATTGTTGCTCATCATTAAATTTGAAAAACATAACCGGGTAGTCAAACCTAAATGCTGCAAGTGGTTCTAAGCCTAGTTCATTTTGATAAAATTCACCTGCTTTTTCCAGGTTGTCTACAATTAGTGTAACGTGATTAATTTTTACTGCACGTGCCATATCTAAATATTTTTAGTACTATTTAATTACCTATTTTAAATTTTCTGTTTGAATTCCTTTACGAAATCAAAATTAGGTGTCAATCCTAATCCAGGTGCTGTTGGAGCACCAATAAAACCATCTGTAACTTCAATTTTCTCTTTCACCAGTTCATACATCATTGGGTTTCCACCAAGAGAAAACTCAATTATTGTTGCTGCTGCGGATGCAAAAGCCACATTTAAACCAGCCATAAAAGAAAAAGCAGAACCCCAACAGTGAGGAGCCAGTTCAAGCTGATGAACGCTTGCCAAATGACCTACTCGCATGGTTTCTGAAATACCACCAATAATGGCCGCATCTGGCTGAATTACATCTAGTGCCCTTACTTCCAGCAAATCACGAATATCAAAACTAGTGTATTCGCTTTCTCCTGCCGCAATTGGAATAGCGGTTGAAGCTCTTACTTCTGCAGTACCATGTCTGTTATCAGGACTAATTGGTTCTTCAAACCAGTATAAATTACAATCTTCTACTCCTCTGCAAAACTGTTTGGCTTCAGGTACACTAAAAGTTCCGTGCGCATCAGCCATCAGCTTAATATTTGGGCCTAAGGCTTCTCTTGCAGCTCTTACACGATTAATACTATTTTGAACCGTTTGATCCATAATACCAACACGCATCTTTACTGCATTAAATCCTTTAGCTACATAACCATTTAGTTGTGCCCCAATGTTTTCGGCATCTGCCCAGCCACCGCTTGCATAAGCAGGCATCTGATCACGGCAAGAGCCACCTAACAGGTCCATTACCGGAACACCCAAAGCCTTACCTTTTAAGTCCCACAAGGCAGTGTCTATACCACTCATAGCCGATACAGTTAGCCCCCTTCTTCCAAGAATTGGAAATCTTCTGCCTCTGCTAAGCGCATAATGATCACGTGTGCCATTATACATTTCTTCCCAAAGGCGATTTATATTTTTTGCATCCTTGCCCATTAAAATAGGCTTCAATTCATTTTCTATGCAACTTACAATGGATGCACATACCCCAGAAGATCCTACGGCAGCTTTAGCCTCTCCGAATCCCTGAAGGCCATCTTCTGTTGTAATTACAACAAGAGTCATGTCAAAATTGGTTAGCAGACCATAGTCAGAAAAGTGTTGCTTTTCTTTCGGAATGGGACAGCGCAACCAAAACGCTTCTACATTTGTTATTTTCATTTAGGTTTATTTTGTGGTTTAATTTGTGTTATTAATAAGTTGAGATAAGGTGTCAAAAGATTTTCTGGTAAGCATGGTATAAAATTCTTCAGAAACTGAAGTACTGCCATGATCTTCCAAAAATTTCTTTTGCTCCGGAGATAAATCTATTGGATTTTCGTCAATAGAATTTGGATACGGGTTGGCAGGTGTACGGTCTAATGGAGAGCAGAACTCAACAGAAAGCACTTCATTGTATCCTATTTCATCAAGTGTATCTATTATTTTTTTCCAGTTCAAATTGCCCATTCCCGGTGCCATTCTGTTGTTGTCAGCCACATGGAAACCTACCAGTTTTCCTTTTGCTTTTCTGATGGTTTCGAACATATCGATTTCCTCAATGTTCATATGGAAAGTATCCAGACAAACACCGCAATTAGGTCCAACAGCCTGAGCTAAAGCTAAAGCCTGCTCTCCCCTGTTTATAAAATAGGTTTCGAACCTATTAATAGGCTCTATTCCAATTAATATTCCTGATTGTTCTGTATACTCGTAAATCTCTTTTAAAGAATCAACTGCCCATTGCCACTCTTCTTCCGGTCTTCCATCCGGCACGATTTTTCCGACAGTACCAGGTACCACGGAAACCATATGGCCATCCAGTTCTTTAACCATTCGGACTACATCTTTTACATATTGCACAGATTTTGCCCTTTGGGCTTCATCTTTAGCAAGTAAATTACGGTCTTCGAGCATCAATGTAACAGATCCCCAGCAGGATAAGCCATGTTCTTTTAATAATTTTCGCACCAGATTGGTGTCGTAATGTTCAGGACTCCCTGCAATTTCAAGTTTGGTATAGCCAAGACTGGACGCTCTACGAATTGTTGTTTCTATCGTTTCGGATCGCATCCAATTATGTATTGAAAGTTCCATAAAGAATTAAGTAAGGTAATATTTGGTTAAAATTGTGTGTATCAGAAGTGAATTATTACTCTCTGTAAGGTACGTTCATTTCGATTTTACCAGCCCATTTTTTCGGAACTGGTTTATCTAAAGTCCAATGAACAGCATTGATGACAAGTCTTTGAAGTCCTTCCTCATTAAAATCCTTCGGATGACCTAGCGTAGTTATAAATGACTTTCCGCCGGCAGCTGTTTTCCATGTCCACGCAACAGGATTATCAATTGCAGCCTTATCGGGATTGATAGATTTACCCATTAACAACCATGTTGATCCCTTTACAGGATAATGTGGCAATACGTGGTACAACCATGAGTCAGCGTGAAAATTATTAGGTACACCGGTTAAAATTGGGTGCTTAGCCTCAGCAGGGATGACAGAAACATCAGTAGTAGAATTATGACCGTAATGCGTGTGACCACCTTTTCCCCATCCAGGAGGCGCTCCAAATGCAAATTCTGCGAATGCATTCCACTTTTCAAGAGGATGTCCTGCCGGATAATTAAATGCATGTGTAGTTGTTCTAAAGCCCATTAGCGGTTTGCCAGACTTTAAATAATCATCGATATATTTTACCTGATCTTCGGGTAAGCGTCTCCAACGCAAAAAGAAAACGGCAAGATCAGCGTCTTTTAAAGCTTCCAGACCCGGGATATTTTCTTCAGATTTATAATCAGGTGAGGATTTCAGAACGATGGTGCGCATTCCATAGTTTTTCTCTAATTCTGCGGCAATAAGCGGCATTGTAGCTTCACTACTATATTCATGATCACCTGTGACAAACACCACAAGTGGCTTTTTCGATTTGTTCTTTTTACTTTGTCCTACAGAACAGTTAGTGTTGAATAGCAATATGCTCATTAAAATTAAACATACGATGCCCTTAAAGTTTTTCATTGTGGTTCTACTTTTATTTGGTTTGATGGGTTAATTAAATACGCGTCAGCCCGGAAAGCAATTAATTTAACGGTTAATCAAAAATATGATTATTAAAATAAAAACCAAGTTAAAAAACACTATTCGTCTGTCACAAGTTCGTGTCCAAATGCAGTAAAAACTACTCAGGCACGTATTGTATGCTTATAAATTACTATCCGGTTATTAAACACTGTCCATTTTATGCATAATAATCTTTAATTTGCACGTTTTAAGATAATTATGCTCCAATTTCTTCAATCTATTAATTTATTTGTCAGCAAATTAGTGCAACGTGAAACTGACTCTATTAATCAGGCTCGTGTTAAAATGTTAACGTATATTCTGATTTTATATTTACCATATACAGCAATATTAATCGCAGCTTATTATTTCGGAGGAGAGACACAACACCTCGTTCGAGTAAGTGCTGTTTTCATTACTTGTGCATTGCTCCTCACGGCTATCTATTATACTCAGGCGTGGAAATTCACCTCACACATTGTTCTTTTCTTCCTCACGTTGGCCGTATGGAGTAACATATTATTCTATGTACATAATATTAATGTAGAGACCTTACAACTTATCTGGTTCGCAAGCGCACTTAGCTTCTTTATGCATGGCTTAAAATGGGGATGGTTCTATTCAACAATCAATGTAATTCCTGTACTCATTTATACAGCCATTAACGACAAAACCTACTTCTATATCGGAAATGGACCATACGAGGTTACACAAGCTACTTATCTTTTTGTAACTGCATATAATTTTTTGTGGGTCATTTACATGCATTATTATTTTTTCAAAACTTTTAATCGCAATTTCCTTAAGCTGACTTCTACAAAAAATGAGCTTAAAGAACTTAATAAAAAACTTACTGCAACACTATCCGATCTTAAAAACACTTCCGATGCCAGAATGGATTTCTTATCAACAATGTCGCATGAATTGCGTACTCCTTTAAATGGCGTAATTGGAATATCAAACGCACTGTTACTTCAAAATCCAAGAGAAGATCAGGAAGAGAACTTAGCTGTTCTTAAATTTTCTGCCGAAAACTTGTTGTTGCTTATTAATGATGTTCTGGACTTCAATAAATTTGATTCTGATAAGGCTGAGCTGGAAAATATCCCTTTCAACTTAACTGAACTTATAAAAAACAACTACTCAAGCCTTAAATTGAAGGCTCGTGAAAAGATGCTTGATTTAAATCTTTCTATCACTGAAAATTTAGCCAGTAAAATTGTCACGAGTGACCCAACAAGATTGACTCAGGTATTATTGAACCTGTTAAATAACGCTATAAAATTTACAGAGAATGGCTTCGTAAGCTTACATATAGACACCGTTAGTTTAACTGAAAGCCAAATAGTTATCCGTTTTACGATTGAGGATAGTGGTATTGGCATTGATCCGCAAAAGCAACAATATATTTTTGAGCCTTTTATGCAAGCGTCTACCAGTATAAACAGAAATTATGGTGGTACTGGCCTTGGCCTTCCTATTGTTAAAAAGGTTTTAACCATGTTTAATAGTAAAATTAACATGGTTAGTACTCCACACGTTGGCACAAAATTCTTTTTTGATATCGATTTTCAATACCAGATTACCAAGACTCAAAGATCAACTAAACCGATAAACTCTGGTTCTGATTTAGCTAAAATCAGGGTTCTCGTTGCTGAAGATAATCCTGTAAATATTCTGGTTATTAAAAAAACTTTAGAACAATGGAAGATCCAACCAATGATTGCGGAAAATGGGCTTATTGCACTTCAAAAAATGGAGCTAGAAGATTTCGACATTATCCTAATGGATCTTTACATGCCTCTTATGGATGGATATCAAACAGCATTAGCAATACGCAAAATGGATAATAAAGCTAAAGCCAATGTACCGATAATTGCCCTTACAGCAACAGTGAATGACAATGTGATGGAAAAAGTTAGAGAAGCAGGAATGAATGACTACTTACCAAAACCTTTTAATCCCGAACATCTATTTAATAAGGTAAAAAGACTAACTATTGAGGCCGAAGAACTATCGAATATATTGTAAAAATTCATCCTTTGTTGCTTTTTCCAAAAATGCACCCGAATATTCGGCCGTTACAGTACTGCTGTTTATGTCCTTTATTCCTCTTGATGATACGCATAAATGAACCGCATCAATCACTACGGCAACATCATCAGTTCCTAAAATAGTCTTTAATTCATTAGCTATCTGAATGGTTAAACGCTCTTGTACCTGCGGCCTTTGTGCGTAATACTGAACAATCCGGTTTAATTTTGATAAACCAATAACCTTTCCCGAAGAGATATACGCAATGTGTGATTTACCAATAATAGGCACAAAATGATGCTCGCAATTGGAATAAAGAGTTATATTCTTTTCCACCAGCATCTGATTGTATTGATATTTGTTATCAAACAAAGTGATTTTTGGTTTATTAGCTGGATTAAGGCCACTAAACACCTCTTTTACAAACATTTTGGCAACACGCCCCGGTGTTCCGCTAAGGCTATCATCTGTAAGATCCAGCCCAAGAGTTTGCATTATTTCCTTAAAATGACCGGCAATAATCTTAATTTTTTCCTGATCTCCCAGCTCAAAAGCATCAGCTCTTAAGGGAGTATCGTAAGATGTACCAATATGTTGTTCGCCTAGCAAGTCTTCCAGTTCGGTTAAAGAAAGGTTATCCTCCGTTGTATTCAGCACAGTTCCATTCTGTTTCATAAGGCATTATGATTAATTTTTAATCCGTATCGATTTTTGGTAAAAAACAATTCGCAAATATAAAAAAGAGGATATCTAAAATGCGGACATTGCCTCTTTTTTATTCAACCCTAAAAGAATGAGCAGGTACTACTGTACTCTAATCTTGCCTTTCATAACTACATGAATGCTGCAAAAATAATTTGCTGCGCCTGTTATTTCTGTTTTCCATGAGCTTTCTGGTGCTATTACTGATGAACTCCAAAGCTTTTCCCCTTCTTCTGTTACATCATGGGCCATCATATCACGATTTATCCATATTATAGTATCACCTCGTTTAACTGTAATATCATCGGGCACAAACTTCATATCTTTAATCTCAACCGTATAAACTTGTGGTTTCTCCGGAGTTGAGGAACAACTAACAAATAGAAAAGCTATAAACGCAAAACAGATACCGTACTTGCTCATCTTGATTTATTTAAAATTCATTTGTACCATTTCAGCGTGGCTCAAGTGGACTTTTAATGCTGGAACTACTTTTTCTAACAAACCTTTAAGTTCTGCATTTTTAGCTGAAGGAATTAATAAGCCTTCTACTGCCGAAATTACTGCTTTGTGATAAGCCACCTCATTATCTATATAAGCCTTATCAAATGCTTTTCCTGATTTTGTAAGTAAGGATTTTTTTGTTTTTTCTGCATCAGCCATTAGTTTTTTGCTGACTGCATTGTCTTTAGGAGTTACTTTTAATTTGGTAACCAATGCCACTGCTTGTGCTACAACAGCTTTGTGGTCATTAGACATCGTTTCGGCAAACTTAAGAATATCTGCATTCTTAGATTTGGTTTTAGCCACAGCTGCATAATTGATATCAATCTGGTTTGCGGTAACAGCAACAGAAGCTACTTCGGCATCATTTAATTTAGGACTCTGAGCTAGTGATGTTACTGTAAATACCACTGATAATGCCAGTGTGATCATACTGGATGATGCTAACGTTTTAATCATTTTCATGTTTCTAAGATTTATTTTGTTTACTTAATATCTATTAGAGACACGCTGATTAAAAAGGGTTACATTTTATTATCCTGTCAGTCACTCTGACTATTCCATCGTTTTGATTATTTAACATAACTTAGCACATCACACCCCCCCTTTAATAAAGAATAGATGCAAGAGCTTATTTCGCCATTGGGAGAACAGCTGCTAAGTGTAAAAGAAACTACTTACAAAGACCTCAGCACACCTGCTCAGTCAACCATGTACACTGTATTGTTTATTAAAGAAGGAAAAGGATTATACCACGCGGACTTTGGTGTTTTTCCTTTTACCGCCCCAGCTTTGTTGTTTTCAACACCTCTACAAGTTATCTATCTTGAAAAAGCTGAATCAGTTAAATGCACCCAACTGCAATTTCATGGCGATTTTTATTGTATTGAATTTCATCGTACAGAAGTGAGATGCAATGGATTATTGTTTAATAACATTTACATAGATCCAATTATAGGATTAACGGAAAAAGAGGCGAAGGTATTTGAATCAGTGATAAGTGATTTGAAAGAAGAACTGAACCACAAAACTCTTTCTGATATTGTACCTCGCGCTTATCTGCAACTCTTTTTGGCCAAATCGAGCAGCATCAAAATGAATGCGATTTCTAATCAACATAGCGAAAGAGATGAACTTATGGAGCAGTTTAGTCAATTACTGGAAGAACATTACCTCAACTTACGTAAACCAGCTGATTACGCCGAATTACTTTCCATGTCGAGGGATAACTTTACCAGACGTTGCACCCGATATTTTAGAAAATCTCCTTCGCAGTTAATTCAGGAAAGGTTAATACTTGAGGCAAAAAAACAACTCCACTTAACCAGACAAAGCATTAAGGAAATTGCCTATAACTTGCAATTTCAAGATGAATTCTATTTCAGCAGGGTATTCAAAAAATTCACCAAGGTATCGCCACAAGGCTTTAGAGACAAGACAGGTATCTCAATTGTAGCGGATATGTCCAAGGATTAGCCCCTTTTGTCCATGTTCTCCTAACCAGGCATGCTATAGATTTGTGTAAAAATCAATAGCATGAAAAATTCTATCATAAATACCATAGCCAATCTTGATCAATTAGGAAAAAATGCAATCCGCTTCGGAATTGTTGTTGTATTTCTATGGATAGGTGGTTTAAAATTTTTCGCCTACGAGGCGGATGGTGTTGTTCCATTTGTAGCCAATAGCCCCTTTATGTCTTTCTTTTATAACCATCCTGATGAATATAAAAGCCACATGAATAAAGAAGGTGAATTGATTCCTGCAAATCATCAATGGCATATTGATAACAATACTTACGGGTTTTCTGCCGGCTTAGGAATATTTCTGATTACACTTGGCTTATTGGTTGCATTACATAAAGTAGCTCCCTTAGCAAGCATGGTTGGTAGTGGTTTGATATTTCTGATGTCATTAGGGACCTTATCATTTTTAATTACCACACCCGAAAGCTGGGTACCTCATTTAACAGATGAGCAATGGGGATTCCCCTACCTATCTGGTCGCGGACGATTGGTTATTAAAGATATTGTAATTCTTGGTGGAGCAATTATTACAATGAGTGAATCTGCAAAACTTTATCTTCAAAGAAAGAACAAAAGTGGGTCTGTTCAAAAGTTAATTTGGCCTCATAAATCTGAATGACAATGCTGTTCCTGTGCCTAATAAGGCACCGGCAGCTACATCAGTAGGGTAATGAACTCCTAAATACAATCTAGAAAAACTAACTGAACTAGCCCACAGATATGCAGGAGCAACTACATACCACTTAGGGTAAGCCTGCGACAAAGCGGTTGCTGTTGTAAACGATGTAGAAGTATGACCTGAAGGAAATGAATAATGTGAAGGTTGATAAACTGCATTAATCTTAACGTTTGCCAGAAACGGTCGTGGGCGTTTAACCGCTTTTTTAATCAGCATAGTCACAAGTGCATTAACAGCTGAACTACTAAACACATAGAAAGCATTTTGTCTCATTTCCTTATCTTTTCCAATTACGCCTGCAGCAAACAAACCTACAGGAACACCTACATTAACTACATCATTGTTGTTAGATAGGAACATAAAAAAACCTGTTTTCTCTGGTGTTCTTGTTTCAGAAAGACCTATAAGTATCCGATCATCTAATCTTTGCAATCCATTTTGAGCATAACTACGAAGTGGCAATAAAGACATGAAACCAATTTGAATTACCAGAAAGTATTTAAAGTATTGTATTTTCAATGTTTGCTCCTCCGTTCCTTATGTTATATAAATTTGCACTTACAGTATTATAATTCAAAATAACAGTTAGTTTCTGAATATACCATTATAGCGCATTACTTAATTTAAAATTATTGCTTCCTTATCATGGTCGCTCACCATTTCTTTTAAAAAGATTTCTTGAATTTGTTTTACCTCTTCCAGGTACATCGTTTTCTTTCTGGTGCCAAAATAAAGTGTGTTCTCTATTACATTATATCCCTCCCAAATCTGTTTCACATTACCAGAGTCAAGTTCTTTTTTAGATAAAAAATCAGGGATAACAGCTACTCCATTTCCACCGCTTAAACAGCGGATAATGGAACTCATGTTTGGCACAATATAATTCGGTTTAAAGTCAGGTCGTTTTCCAAAGTTTATATGCCAAAACCTGCGTAAATGTTCCATATCACCAGTTGTACCATACCAGGTTTGGTGTTTTAACCAATCTTGTATGCCATTCAGATCTTTATTTTTCAGTAAAGGGTCAAGCTCCTCTGTAGATGTTTTTGAACCTCCTATCACCACTATCCTTTCTTTAAAAAACGGGGTATAAACCAAGCCTTTATAATCGCCTTTATGAGGAGTTATAATCAGATCCAGAATTCCATTATCCAAATCACTTAGCATTTGAGGATAGTCGCCAAATTTAATGATGACATTAAACTCTAAACTTGGCAGATAAGATTCCAATGTGAATTGAAAAGTTTCAAAACACATACCTATACTTATCGTCGGCTTTTCCTTTTCTGCACTCTTATGAAAATGTCGCTCAGCCTCTTCTAATTTACAAAGCGATTCCTGTATATAATTGTAAAGTATCTTTCCCTGTTCTGTTGATACCATTTTACGCGAAGTGCGATCAAATAGCTTGTAGCCAACATACGATTCCAAAGAGCTTAAATGCAAACTCACACCCGGCTGCGAAACATACAACGACTCGGCCGCCCCTGTTAGGGTTCCGGTTTCATAAATAGCCTTAAAGGTTCTAAACCATTCTAAATTAACCATAACGACCTATCATAATTATAATACAAAGGTATGATTTATATTATTTTAATAGTAGTATGTCTTGCCGTAATTTTGTCATCACAATTAAGAAGTAAAATCAATTCTATTAAAATGGAAACAACAAAAATATTTGTAATTAACGGCGGACAGGTCTTTGGGCACTCTGGAGGCCGTTTTAATAAAACAGTTTTTGATACCACCCGCCAGTTTTTTAATGACAAAGAAGGATTTGAAATCAGATCTACTGATGTAAACGAAGATTACGATCCGAAACAAGAAGTTGAGAATTACGTATGGGCGGATATAGTTATTTACCACACCCCTATCTGGTGGTTTCAGGTTCCTCACGGACTAAAAAAATATATTGACGTAGTATTCACAGAAGGTCATCAAAGTGGTATTTATCATAGTGATGGGCGTTCATCTCAAAACCCTGCCATCAATTACGGAACTGGCGGCATGCTACATGGCAAAAAATACATGGTTACTTCATCATGGAACGCACCAAAAGAAGCATTTACATTACCAGGAGAGTTCTTTAATGAAACCAGTGTTGATGATGGTGCATTGTTCGGCTTTCACCGTATGAATGCCTTTACCGGAATGAAACCACTACCTGGTTTACACTTTCATGATGTAGAAAAGAATGCTAATATTGCAGCTGATCTTGAAAGATATACTAAACATTTAAACAGCATTTTTATAAATAAAGAACATGAGCATTTACTTAACAGCAATCTCCAGAGCGAAAGCACAACACATTGATCAGTTTAAAGCTCTTCTATTGAATCTGGTTGTCGAATCCAGAAAAGAAGAAGCCTGCATTCAATACGATCTTCATCAATCCGCAGGAGATCCTGCTTTGTTCATCTTTCATGAAGAATGGGCAAGCAAAGAAAGTCTGGAACAACATGATCAAACGCCTCATATATTAAATTTTATTAAGGAGTCTGCTGATATTATTGATGGTAGTGTTACCATACATACCACAGAAAAACTTGCCTGACATCAAATAGCTATCTCAGATAGCGCAATAAAAAAATAAAAAACAATGGAATACAGAAAATTAGGAAAAACAGATTTAAACTTATCAGCCATTACTTACGGTGCTTTTGCAATCGGCGGAAACATGTGGGGAGGAAACGAGAAACAAGATTCAATTGATGCCGTTCATGCATCTTTAGATCATGGTGTTACCAGTTTAGATACCGCTCCTTTTTACGGTTTCGGCTTAAGTGAAGAACTTATTGGCCAAGCAATTAAAGGTAAAGACAGAAGTAAAATTCAGCTATTAAGTAAATTTGGTTTAGTTTGGGACGGTAGCAATAACGGAAAAGGCGAGTTCTTTTTTGATGCTAGCGATGACGGAAAAACCGTTCCTATTTATAAATACGCTGCAAAAGCAAACATCATTAAAGAGGTTGAAGAAAGCTTAAAACGATTAGGAACAGATTACTTAGACCTATTACAATTACACTGGCCAGACGCTGCCACGCCAATAAGCGAAACTATGGAAGCGCTTGAAACCCTGATCCAACAGGGAAAAATCAGAGCAGCCGGAGTAAGTAACTATAGTCTTGATCAACTAAAGGAAGCAGAGCAATCGATCTCTACAGCTTCAAATCAGCTTCCTTACAGCATGCTTAACAAGGCAATTGAAAACGATATAATTCCTTATACCATAGCAAACAACATCGGAATTATCGCTTATAGCCCTTTAGAAAGAGGTTTACTTACTGGTAAATATTTTAAAGAAGCTACCTTAAAATCTGATGATCACAGAAACGGTTATTTTGGTCAGTTTGATCCTGAGAAAGTAAAATCATTTCTGAATGCTATAGAGCCGTTAGCAATAAGTAAAGGCGCTTCATTATCTCAATTGGTATTAAAATGGACAACATTGCAACCAGGCATAACTATAATACTTGCCGGTGCAAGAAATGCAACACAAGCTATAGATAATGCTAAAGCAATAAACATTTCTCTTAATGAAGATGAACTTGCTTTAATTAACACTGAGTTAAAGAAAATTAATTAATCTTCTTTAATAACATTCAAAAAGAGCGCTGAAACTAATCAAGTGCTCTTTTTTCTTTTTTCACTCGGTGCAAAATTACTGCTGCATCAATTGAGTGCGATTTATGAATATCATTATCTTCCTCAGCTATATCTGAAAGCTTTTGATAGTACTTATGAAGAACATCCAATTCTGATTCTGTTAAATCCTCAATATCAACCATCCTGTTACTCGCATGTCGGCTTGCAGCTATCAATTCGTTTAATTTAAGCTGAATGGCTTTAGAATCCTTATTCTGAGATTTCTGGATAAGGAAAACCATTAAGAAGGTAATTATTGTGGTACCTGTATTGATAACCAGTTGCCAGGTATCAGAATAGTTAAAAATGGGACCGGACAATATCCATGCAATTACAATCAAAAATGCTACGCAGAAGGCTATTGGGCTACCAGTCCAGTTTGTAATTTTTGTAGATGCTTTTTCAAAGAAGTTTCCTGAAGTATTTTTCATAACGAATGACGATGTTTGATGTTTAAAACCTTAGATTAAATCTAATGAAATAAAGCCATTTTCATCAATCTCTTTTGGTAAAAGCAAGTATTTTAAATAAATTTAAATCAAGATGTTACATATTGACTATATAAGCATCTAAAGTCAGTACCTTCATCCTATAGAAGAGCAAAACCTGAAATGAAAAAAATTATATTAGACGTTTCTGGAAATAAAGCACATAAGCTTGAGGTTGATTCAGCAATCTCCTTTAAACCTTTCATCAGATACCTGAAAGAAAGGGTAAGAAGCGAAAAAACCGTAAAAAGTTTATTGTATAAAACCGCGCTTAAAGAGTTTAAAAAATATGATGTTGAGGAAGCAGACATCCCCCTTGAAAGCATCCATAAATATGAAAGCTTACTCGAAAACATGTATGCTTGCCTTACCCCTGCCCTTACAACTGAAGATAAATTAGCCTGGGGACTTTGCTTTCCTTTACAGCCAATAACTTTTTATGGTACAGAATTGATGTACCAGTTATTGGAAAACAAAAAAAATGATAGTGAGGACTATGTAGTCTCAAAAACACCTGCCGAGTACCATAAAGAGCGTTTGCAGCTCGTTTACTCATTTATTCTAAAAGAGCTATACAATTTTCATGTGCCCGTAAAAACGCATCAATACCATGCAGGCATTAAAACGGACACTGGCCTTTCGGGTTATTTCTATGTAGCTATTAATACAGATTTTATAGAAGTTACCCCAAAAGGTGAGTTACCTCCGCTCAATTTCAGAGAACTTCAGCAATACATAGGAGAAAGCTCCAGCTACGAGATTCTGGAAAAAGTATTACCTCTTGATCTTTTTCAATTCAGGGGCATTTCTGTAATTACAGTATCTGATGTAACCGCCATACAAGCTGTAGAAAACATAAAAAACATCCGGCTTACACGTACTCCCGGCGATCAGGACGGCGGCACTTATAAGGGTGTTATTCAATCTTTAAAAACAATAGTACAAAATAACAAAATTGAGTTCGACTTATTTCCGTTTGTAAGGGTAAATAACAAGCCGGTTTATGGCAATGTAAAGGGTGGCACAGGAATCCTATTTTCGGTATGGGGCGAAGATAATTTAGATCCCGCAACATTTCAGCAATATGCTGAGGGCTATTCTGCCAACCCAAACTCATTCTTTTCTCCTGATATTTTAGAAGAAGATCCTGTAGTGTATCATTGGCTTCATCATTTTGTAGAGCTGGGGGTTAAATCCCTTGCCCTCACTCCTGTTTTTTACGACCATGTAATTGTTGGTGTTTTAGCTGTACACACTTGGGAAGGAGAAACATTTGATGAGAAAACTCTTGCCCTGTTAGAACCTGCCATTGCTCCAATAGCGCAACTGCTACAAATCTATATTGATGAATTTAACCTGGAACTGGAGAACATTATAAAAGAGAAATTTACCTCTATACAACCTTCGGTTCAATGGAAATTTAATGAGGTAGCATGGCATCATCTGCATGATAAAAAGAAGCATCTACCTATTAGAAACGAAGATATTAGCTTTAAAAATGTGTATCCTTTTTACGGGGCTATCGATATCAGAAACTCTACAATTGAAAGAAACACAGCTAGCAAAGCAGATCTAAGCCATCATTTAAGCTTACTTTCTGAAACACTGGATATCCTTAAAAACCAACACTACTCTTCCTTAATGGAGGAAATGATTTTTAATTCCAAAAAGTGGCAGCAGGTGTTACTACTAGAAACACTGAATACTCAGGAGGAAAACAACATAAACAGTTTTTTAAGAGAAGAATCCAGCGATTACTTGTTCCATTTATCTCAGCAGGAGCCTAAAATTAAAAAGCTAATTGACAAATATTTGCTGCTTACCAAAGCTATTGATGGCGATGTTCATAAAAACAGATATGCACTGGAAGTTTCCATGCAGATGATAAATACTGCCATTAACAACTATTTTGAGGCTGAAAAGGAGAAATTACAAGAATCTTATCCTTGCTATTTTGAAAAGTTCAGAACTGATGGCGTTGAGTATGATATTTATATCGGACAATCTATATCTCCAGATAAAATCTTTAATCATTTTCATCTCAAAAATCTGAGACTCTGGCAGCTCTCATCAATGGCTAATGTAGTGCGAATGACTCACGCTTTACTGCCTGCCATGCCCACAAAGCTATATACCACCCAGCTATTATTTATACATAATCATACCATTGACATTAGTTTTAGAGCCGACGAACGCAAATTTGATGTTGAAGGCGCCTATAATATCAGGTATCAAATGATCAAAAAACGGATAGATAAAGTTCATATCAGAGGCACCAATGAACGTTTAACACAGCCTGATAAGATCGCATTAATCTATTTTAATAAGCGAGATATTGAAGATTACCTACCTTTTGTTACTTATTTACAGGAAACCGGAGTTTTACATCAGGATACAGAAGAACTTGATTTAGAAGATTTACAGGGGTTAAGTGGGCTAAAGGCTTTGAGAGTTGGCGTTATACATACCGATAAAACGAACGACATTTAGCCATAGATATGTCAAATACTTTCAAAAGTATTTACTTATGAATATTAGTATATACTTTTGACTAAATTAACTATTTAGTCAAAACTTATGAAAACTCTTTTACCCTTATTTGGTCTGTTATTACTGCTAAGTGCTTGTGATGACACCAAGATTCAGCTTAGGGCTCCACAGCCGCAGGTTGCTGAAACAAAAGCAGATAGTACTACCGTTATCGTTAAAGACAGCATCAAAACAGATTCAACAAAGGTTATTGCCAAGAAATAACATAGAGGGATTTTTTATCCCATCAATTCTTTCATAAGTTTATCAAAGTCGGCTTTCATTATAGCAAGCTCCTCTTCAACTTTTGCTAGTCGCTGCTCCAAATCACTTGCAGGTCTGCTGTAGTTATCATCCGACACATCATCTTGTGTTAAATCAGGTGTTCCACTTAGTAAATGAACATAGCGCATTTCCTTTTGTCCTGCGCGCTTAGGCAACTGCAAAACGTAAGGCATTTCTGGGTCTGATAGACGCTCAAGTACAGATTGGACCTCTTCTAATGATTCAAATTCATACAATCTGCCAGAATTGGTATTCAACTCGCCTGGTGTTTGTGCACCTCTAAGCATTAGCAAACAGATGATGGCAACCTCTTGAGGAGTTACCGGAAAAACGATAGCAAAATTATGCTTGTACTTAACACTTCTGCTGGAACCACCCGTTGCTGTCGAAATTAAGCTTTTTCTTTTTAAAGTATCCAGCGCCAAAATTACTGTTTGATCATCATATTGAACTACCGGCTTACGCGAAGTCTTCTGATTACAAGCTGCTGTAATCGCATTGATAGTCATCGGGTAATACTCAGGAGTAGTTTTAGATTTCTCCATTAATACCCCTAAAACACGAAGTTCTTCGGCATTTAAAACAGGTAAGGTTTGTGCTGAATCCATTAAACTGTATTTAAGAATTAGATAAAATAAGGTTGATCGTATTTAATTCATCCTCACTAAAATTGGTATTTTCTAGGCATTTTAATGAATCAGCAAGCTGTTCCGGTTTGCTTGCGCCAACCAATACAGAAGTAATTCTTTCGTCGCGTAAAATCCACGACAATGCCATGTGAGCCAGTTTTTGTCCTCTTCCTGCAGCTATTTCATTCAGTTTATTAAGCTGAGCTAGTTTTGTATCGGTAATTTGATCACGCTGTAAAAATCCATGAGATTTTGCTGCTCTTGAATCTTCCGGAATACCTTTCAGATATTTATCTGTAAGCATTCCCTGTGCTAATGGAGAAAACGGAATACAACCAACACCTTCATTTCCTAAAAGATCTAACAAACCACCCTCTATCCAACGCTCATACATAGAGTATTTGGGCTGATGAATAAGGCATGGAGTACCCAATTCTTTTAAAATTTGAATGGCACGTGCAGCCTCTTCCGCCTGGTAATTTGATATACCTACATATAATGCCTTACCCTGACGAACGATTAAATCTAATGCAGTCATGGTTTCCTCAAGTGGAGTTTCGGGATCAGGACGATGATGATAAAAAATATCAACATAATCCAGCTCCATTCTTTTTAAACTCTGGTCCAGACTTGATACCAAATACTTTTTAGAGCCCCAATCGCCATAAGGCCCGTCCCACATCGTGTAACCAGCCTTACTCGAAATAATCATTTCATCTCTGTAACCTGCAAAATCGCGTTTTAACAACTTACCAAAATTCTCTTCGGCAGAACCTGGAGGCGGGCCGTAGTTATTGGCAAGATCAAAGTGGGTAATGCCACTATCAAAAGCAAGTTTTAATATGTTGCTGCAATTTTCTAATTGATCTACATGACCAAAATTATGCCATAGGCCTAATGAAATTGCTGGAAGTTTTAACCCGCTTTTACCGCAACGGCGGTATTGCATTTGAGTATATCGGCTTGGATTGGGTGTGTACGGCATATAATAGATAAAATATTCAGTAGCGGTTTTTGCCGCTACTGATATTCAAATAAATTACTACTTATTTAGCGTTTTTTTTCTCGGTAACTTCAGCACGAATTTCTTGAGCAAGAACTTTTAAATCTTGCATAGCTTTACGTACTCTTGTTCCAGCTGC
>Ga0065714_10064456_pt1 | contig 70947 bp, 64 predicted proteins | sample MisRhiReplicate2_FD_59101 | JGI IMG/M metagenome (GOLD analysis project Ga0065714, IMG submission 59101) | Miscanthus rhizosphere microbial communities from Kellogg Biological Station, MSU, sample Rhizosphere Soil Replicate 2: eDNA_1 v2... | ecosystem: Host-associated > Plants > Roots >...
TTAAATTCCCAAACTCTCTCTTACTCTTTTAATAGTCTCTGTAGCAATCGCTCTTGTTTTCACAGCGCCTTCCTGAAGTTTTGCTTCCAGTTCTTCAAGATTGTTCATGTAGTAAGAAAATAACTCTCTTTCTTTTTCAAATCTTGTTAAAATTAAATCTAAGAGCTCTTTTTTTGCATGACCGTAACCAAAGTTTCCGGCTAGATATTTAGCTCTCAATTCTTCTGTTTGCTCTGGAGTTGCAATCAGCTCATAGATTGCAAAAGTCTTATCAGTGGAGGGATCTTTTGGTTCTTCCAAAGATTTAGAGTCACTTTCGATGCTCATTACCTGTTTTTTCAATTGCTTTTCAGGTAAGAAAATATTGATGATATTTCCTCTTGATTTCGACATTTTGTGTCCGTCGATTCCGGGAACATATTTCGTGTTTTCCTGAAGTTCGGCTTGAGGTAAAACCAATACTTCACCCATTTGATTATTAAACCTTGAAGCTACATCACGGGCAATTTCCAAATGTTGAAGCTGATCTTTTCCAACAGGTACAATTTCGGCATCGTACAACAAAATATCTGCCGCCATCAAAATAGGATAGGTAAACAAACCTGCGTTTACGTCCTGCAAACGGTCAGCTTTATCTTTAAAAGAATGCGCTAAAGTTAGTCTCTGATAAGGAAAAAAACATGATAAATGCCAAGATAGTTCACAGGTTTCAGGGATGTCGCTCTGTCTGTAAAAGAATGTTTTTTCGGTATCAAGTCCGCAGGCAAGCCAAGCTGCAGCAATTTCGTACGTGTTGTTTTTAAGTTCTTTTGCATCTTTTATCTGTGTAAGCGAATGAAGATTCGCAATAAATAAAAATGATTCGTTTCCTGATTGCTTTGATAGTTCAATCGCAGGAATAATAGCACCTAAAAGATTTCCGAGGTGCGGTGTTCCGGTGGCTTGAATGCCGGTAAGAATTCTTGACATTTGTTTTGAATTATTTATAAAAATTAATGAATTGCAAATTTAATGAAACTATTTAAAGTCTAATAATGGAATGCTTATTTCCTTTATTTGTCATCCTGAAAAGTATAACTGTTGAGATTCTTTCAGAATGACAAAGATTACGTTTATAGATGTTATTTATGAAGATAGCAATTATTCAGTCTGTTTGTTCATCCTGAAAAGATCTCAACTTTATTTATAATTGTTTTAAAATTACGAAGGAATTAAAATCTTATCTCCTCCATATTTCGGTTCAACGCCAAAAATCAGATCCCAATAAACTTTTGCTTTTGCGAGATATTCTCGGCTGTTGGTCTTGAGTCCTGCATATTTATTCACATCCTTTGCATTGTAACCGTAAGCTTCAATTCCGTTTTTTCTGGCTAAAAATACTGCCCTTTCATTATGAAATTTTTGCGAAATGATAATCAGCTTTTTCTGTCCGAAAATTTCTTTTGCTCTTACAACAGAATCTAAAGTCCTGAAACCCGCAAAATCAAGAAAAATCTTATCTTCCGGGATTCCGTATTGCATTAAAGTAAGCTGCATGTCTTCAGGTTCATTATAATCTTTTCGGCTGTTGTCGCCACTCATAATGATGTATTCTATCCTACCACTTTTATAGAGATCAACAGTCGCTTTTATCCTGTTATAGAAATAAGCATTTGGTTGTCCGTTGTTAAGTTTTTTGCTTGTTCCTAATAATAAAGCTGTTTTCGTTTTGGGAATTTCTTCAAGATAGTTGGAAACATAGGCATTGCTGTATTTCTTAATGCTGTAATTGGCAAAAGCAATAAAAATAATTCCTGCGACGAAAAGAAGCAGGAAAAATTTTAAAATATTTTTAAAAACTTTTTTCATTAAATATGAATTGTTTAAAATTCAAGACCATTCGGGAAAGCTTTCTTTCTGAAGATCAATAATAATGCAGCTCCCACAGTAATTGCAGAGTCAGCAACATTGAAGATGTATTTAAAAAATTCGATGTGTTTTCCACCGATTATTGGCCAGCTTTCAGGAACCGTCCAATCAACTAAAGGAAAGTGAAGCATATCAACAACGCACCCTTTCATAAAATTAGAATAACCGTCACCGATAGATGTTATTTTTGAAACTCCACCATAATCAATCCATCTTCCAATACTTTCGTCATAAACTGTTCCGCTGTCGAAAATCAGTCCGTAGAACATTCCGTCAATAATATTTCCGATTGCTCCTGCGAAAATGATAGCCATCGGAATAATCAAATAATTTGAAGCTCCCTGTTTCAGCCATTTTTTAAATAAATAAACCATTCCACCTATCAGGAAGAGCCTTAAAACTACGAGAAGATATTTACCAATCAGTCCGCCAAAATGGAGTCCGTAAGCCATACCCGGATTTTCAACAAAAGTAAGTTTAAAAAAAGGTAATACAGAAACGCTTTCTCCTAAACTAAAATGAGTTTTGATATAAATTTTTGAAGCCTGATCTATAAATAATATTAGAAAAGTGACAGCTAAGATCTTTTTCATTACAAATTAGTCTTTGGTTTGTCTTTAAAACTTTTTCCTGTATTTTCTTTTTTAACAGGAGTTTTTTTCTCGAAAGTTTGAGTTTTCATTCCTCTTGTATGAAATTTTTCGTAACGAATTCCCATATCTTTCATAACGCTTTTCAGTGCGTTCAGCTCCATTTGGTTTTTGGGGTGTACAATTAATGCTTCCATTTTTTTTATTTAATTCTTTTTTGTCAGTCTGAGCCATAGTCGAAGACTTATTTTTTAGACAGTTCGTCTAATCTTTTTCGGTCTTTTGAAGACAGATCATTGATTCCGTTTTTGCCCATTTTGCTCAGAAGTTTGTCGATTTCCTTTTCTCTTTCGCGTTTATCAGAATTAAACTGTTGATCTATCGTCAGATTTTTTGGCTTGTCGGGGTAGAATCTGTTTTTGATTCTGTCTCTGTTGAAAAACCATAAAACGGCGATAAGAATAATTCCTAAAATCAAATATTCGCTCATAGATATAATTAAAAATTAGGTTTATAAAATGTCATACAACATTTCATAAACCCAATAATTTATTTACAAAAATAAGATAAAAATATTATCTCTGCATATTTTTAGCCTCGATGCTCAAAGTAGCGTGCGGAACTGCCAAAAGTCTTTCTTTCGGAATCAGTTTTCCGGTCACTCTACATACACCGTAAGTTTTATTTTCTATTCTGATCAAAGCATTTTTCAGATCTCTGACAAATTTTTCCTGTCTTCCTGCCAAAATAGAGTTTTGCTCTTTACTCAAAGTTTCTGCACCTTCTTCAAAGGCTTTGAATGTTGGTGAAGTATCATCAGTCCCGTTATTCTGGTCGTTGATGAAGCTTTCTCTGATCAGCTGCAGATCTTTCTCTGCTTTTTCTATTTTTTCTCTAATAACTTTTTTAAATTCCTGTAAATCAGAGTCATTATATCTTACCCTTTCGTCTTGCATGGTCTTTTTCTTTTTTAATAAAATTATGAAATGGAGTTTGAAAAAACAATAACTATACGTTAATTTTTTTCAACATTTACTTTAAAATTAATGTCATCAATGTCGATTTCGTTAAAATTTGAAAGTGAAGATACAATTTCTATTTTATTTGACAAGACTTCGGATGAAATATATTCTTCATTTTGCTTAATTTGATCCAAAAACGGACTGTTTTCTTCCAAAATGATGCTTATTCTGTCTGTTAATTCAAAATCTTTGTCTTTTCTCAGATTTTGGATCCTGTTAATAAACTCTCTTGCGATACCTTCAGATTTTAACTCATCAGTCATCTTCAAATCTAATGCCACAGTTGTTTTTCCGTCAGAAGTTACTGTCCATCCCGGAATATCTTTTGTGGAAATCTCAACATCAGCAACTGTGATTTCATAACCTTGCAGCTCAATTTTTCCCTCTTTTTCTAAAGATGATATCTGCTCAGCTGAAAGATTAGTAATTTCATTACCAACAACTTTCATGTCTTTTCCAAGTCTGGAACCTAAAGTTTTGAAGTTAGGTTTGATTTGTTTTACAATTAAATGAGATGCTTCTTCGGCATTGATTAATTGTAATTCTTTAACGTTAACTTCCTGCTTAATTAATTCTGCAACTGCTAAAATTTGCTCCTCAGTCTTTTTATCCAAAACAGGAATCAATACTTTTTGCAAAGGCTGACGCACTTTTACATTTTCCTTTTTTCTCAAAGAGAAAACCATACTCGTAATATTTTGTGCTAAATGAGTTTTTTCAACCAAATCTTGGTCGATTAAACTTTCATCCGCAACCGGGAAGTCTGTTAAATGTACAGATTCTGAACTTTCTTTTCCTGTTACTTTGTTCAAATCCTGATACAATTGATCCATAAAGAATGGAGCGATTGGCGCAGATAATTTGGCAACGGTTTCAAGACAGGTATATAAAGTTTGGTAAGCAGAGATCTTGTCATCAGAGTAATCTCCTTTCCAGAAACGTCTTCTGCATAATCTTACGTACCAGTTACTTAAATTATCATTGACGAAATTGCTGATTGCTCTTGCAACTCTTGTCGGTTCGTAATCTTCATAGAATGCTTTTACTTCTTTGATTAAAAGATTTAATTCAGATAAAATCCAACGGTCAATTTCAGGACGGTTTTCTATTTCTTTTTCAGAATAATTAAATCCGTCAACATTTGCATACAAGGCAAAGAATGAATACGTGTTGTAAAGTGTTCCGAAAAATTTTCTTCTTACTTCATCAATTCCTTCAATGTCAAATTTCAAATTTTCCCAGGGATTTGCGTTTGAAATCATGTACCAACGCGTTGCATCGGGACCGTAAACGGCAAGCGTTTCAAACGGGTCAACAGCATTTCCTAAACGTTTTGACATTTTCTGACCGTTTTTATCCAAAACAAGTCCGTTACTCATCACGTTTTTATAAGCAACTGAATCAAAAACCGCAGTTCCTATGGCGTGAAGCGTATAAAACCATCCACGAGTCTGATCAACTCCTTCAGCAATAAAATCTGCCGGGAAAGCTTTATGGTTGTCAATTAATTCTTTATTCTCAAAAGGATAATGCAACTGTGCATAAGGCATTGAACCTGAATCGAACCAAACGTCAATCAGGTCGCTTTCACGGTTCATTGCTTTTCCGGAATCTGAAACCAAAACAACTTTGTCAACAATGTTTTTGTGTAAGTCAACCAAAGAATAATTTTCTTCAGACATGTTTCCGATTTCAAAGCCTTTGAACGGATTTTCTTTCATCAATCCTGCGGCAACAGATTTTTCGATCTCATTGTATAATTCTTCTACAGAACCGATTATTTTTTCTTCTGCCTGTCCCGAACCTATCGAAGGGTCTGTTCTCCAGATCGGCAAAGGAATTCCCCAATATCTTGAGCGTGATAAATTCCAGTCGTTGACGTTTTCTAGCCAGTTGGCAAAACGACCTTCTCCGGTAGCTTTCGGCTTCCAGTTGATTTCTTTATTTAAATCTACCAAACGGTCTTTTACCGCCGTCATTTTCACAAACCAAGAATCCAAAGGATAATATAAAACTGGTTTGTCGGTTCTCCAGCAATGAGGGTAGCTGTGAACATATTTTTCAACCTTGAAGGCTTTGTTTTCTGTTTTTAAAACAATTGCCAGTTCTACATCCCAAGATTTTTCAGGAGCAGTTCCGTCATCGTAATATTCATTTTTAATATATTTTCCTGAGAAAGTTTCTGGAACATCATTTCCTTTGATAAATTTCCCTTGAAGGTCAACCAACGGAACTAAATTATCGTTTTCGTCTTTTACCAACATTGGCGGAATTCCGTTTTCTTTGGCAACTCTCGCATCATCCGCACCAAAAGTAGGAGCAATATGTACGATACCAGTACCGTCTTCCGTTGTTACAAAATCTCCGATGATCACTCTGAACGCTTTTTTTTCCCTTTGGTCAAGATACGCTCCGCTTGATTCAGGAGTTTCATCCGGCGTAAACCAAGGAATTAACTGTTCGTATTGAGTTTCAGCCAATTTTTCTCCGGTAAATTCTTTTAAAACTTTATACGGAATCGTTTTGCTGTCTGAAGTATAATTAGCCAAATCTTCAGCAGTTCCTTCAACGAATTTTTTACCGAAATTCTTTTCTAATAAAACTCTCGCCAAAACAACCGTTACGGGCTCAAAAGTATATTGATTAAAAGTTTTAATAACAACATATTCAATATCTCTTCCTACCGCCAAAGCTGTGTTTGAAGGCAAAGTCCAAGGAGTTGTCGTCCAAGCTAAAATGTTTACATCTCCATCGATATCATTAAATAAGTCTGAAGAATCTTTTTTAACTTTAAACTGAGCAACAATGGTTGTATCGGTAACATCACGGTAAGTTCCAGGCTGATTCAACTCGTGAGAAGAAAGCCCTGTTCCTGCTTTTGGAGAATACGGCTGAATGGTGTAACCTTTATACAACAATTCTTTGCTGTACAATTGCTTCAACAACCACCAAACCGTTTCCATATATTTTGACTTGTACGTGATATAAGGATCTTCAAGATCTACCCAATATCCGATCTTTTCGGTCAGGTGATTCCAAACATCTGTATAACGCATTACCGCTTCACGACAAGCTTTGTTGTAATCTTCAATCGAAATTTTTTTGCCAATATCTTCTTTCGTTATTCCAAGCTCTTTTTCTACTCCTAATTCTACCGGAAGTCCGTGCGTGTCCCAACCTGCTTTACGGAAAACCTGTTTCCCGTTCTGAGTCTGGTAACGGCAGAAAATATCTTTCAACGCTCTTGCCATAACGTGGTGAATTCCAGGCATTCCGTTTGCTGAAGGCGGACCTTCGTAAAACACAAACTCAGGATTTCCATGACGTGTTTCCACACTTTTTGCAAAAGTGTCGTTTGCTTTCCAGAACTCCGAAACATTCTCGGCTACGTCTATAAGGTTGAGGTTTTTATATTCTTTAAATTGGCTCATTGTAATTTCTCAATTTCGTTGATTAATCAAGTTGGCAAATTTAGTGATTTTTGTCGGTTTATAATATATGTTTTATTTTGATTCGGTTTATTGAAAATTTTGAGAAGATCAAAGTGTTTTTAAAAGTGAATTGTTAATGCTGGAATGTGAATTTAAAAGTTTCTCAATAACAGAATCTGTGGTTTCTATCAATAGGAGTGAGCTTTAGCCCGCTTTCAAATTCGATGAATGATATTGGCTTTAGCCAAAACCTATTTTTCTCTCACAGATTTTGCAGATAACACAGATTTATACAATTTAATTTTAAAAATAATCTGCGAAAATCTGTGCGATCCGTGGGGAAAAAAATGCTTCAAATTTTAAATTTAATTTAAATAAATTTGTCTTCTAAATTTAAACTATTGGAACTCTTCCCACCCATCGAAAAATCAAGCATTCAGGACATCAAAAAATTTCAGGAAGAAAAACTTCATGAGCTTTTGAAATATTTGGAGGCACATTCACTTTTTTATCAAAAATTATTTAAAAAAAATAATATTAAGATTTCGGAGATCCAGACTTTAGAAGATTTGAAGAAAATCCCGACAACATCGAAGAATGATATTCAGCAGAATAATGATGAATTTTTCTGTGTTCCACAAAATCAAATCGTCGATTACAGTACGACTTCCGGAACGCTCGGTGATCCTGTGACTTTCGGTCTTTCAGAAAAGGATATGGAAAGAATCGCTTATAATGAAGCTATATCTCTTTCTTGTGCAGGAATTTCCAAAGGTGATGTTGTGCAGATGATCACAACAATTGACAAACGTTTCATCGCAGGACTTGCCTATCTTTTAGGTTTACGAAAAATGGGAGCAAGCGTTATCAGAATGGGACCTGGAATTCCCGAGCTTCAATGGGATTCTATTTTCAGATATAAACCGAAATATCTGATTACTGTTCCTTCATTTCTTCTAAAAATGATTGATTATGCCGAAAAGCATGGAATTGATTATAAAAATTCAAGCATTTACGGAGCAGTATGTATCGGCGAAAGCATCAAAAATCAGGATTTTACAGATAATATTCTTTCACAGAAAATAAAAGAAAAATGGGATATTAAATTATTCTCAACCTATGCTTCCACAGAAATGAGCACTGCTTTCACGGAATGCGAATTTCAGGTTGGAGGACATCAACACCCTGAATTGATTATCACAGAAATTCTTGATGATAATGAAAATCCGGTGAAGGGAGGAGAAAGCGGAGAACTGACGATTACGACTTTAGGTGTTGAAGCACTTCCACTATTAAGATTTAAAACAGGAGATTTAGTTAAAGCACATTACGAACCTTGTCAATGTGGTAGAAACACGATGCGATTGGGTCCTGTTGTCGGAAGAAAACAGCAGATGATCAAATATAAAGGGACCACTTTGTATCCTCCAGCGATGAATGATATTCTGAATGATTTTGATGGTATTTTATGTTACCAGATTGTAATCCAGTCAAATGAGATTGGTTTAGACGAAATTATTATTAAAGTAAGCACAGAGAGCGAATCAGAAAGTTTTGTCAATGAAGTGAGAGATCATTTCAGAGCAAAATTAAGGGTGAGTCCGAAAATTGAGATCGTAACTTTTGATGTTTTGTCTAAAACCGTTCACAATCCAAACAGCAGAAAACCTATTAATTTTTTAGATTTAAGATAGTTTATTCAAATAAACAGGAAATATTATCATTTAATTAAATTAGAATTTCTCAAGGAATATTATATTTGCTGACTTTTAATTATTATATTAAACTATGAAAAAATTATTTCTAATGCTGTTCTTTGCTATTGCATCCACGGCTTTTTCACAAAACAAAATTAATGTCATTCAGGGAAATTATGATTTTCTTAAAGACCAAACCGAAGTAAATGTTCAATTGAAATTTGACAATGCGGCTTATCAGGAGAAGAATTTATCAGAAGCGCAATATATCGAAAGCAGAAAAGCAGATATTACAGCACGAAAAGGGGAGAAGGTTTGGGATAACTGGACTTATCAATGGGAAAAATTTAAAACTTCAGAATATTTAGAATATTTCTATAAAGGGATAAATGCAAAATCAAAAAAGATAAAATTTAAGAATGATGTTAAAGCAAAATATACTTTAATCATAGATGCGAAATGGATCTACGCAGGTTGGTATGGTGGTATGATCGGTTCTCAGGAAGCCAAACTTACAGCAGATTTGCTATTTGTGGAAACAGACAATCCTTCAAATGTAATCATGAAATTACAGGCAGATAAAATTCAAGGCAAGAAAATGAACGACCAATTTTCTTGGGAATATGGAAGAATTGCTGCGGCGTATGAGATTACAGGAAAAAAACTTGGTACAGAAATCAAAAAGGTTTTAAAATAACAAAAGCGGTCTGAAATTTTCAGACCGCTTTTTTATGGTTGTTGTTTTTCTGTTTTAATGAAATTGGCGAGATTTACGATTGCAGTATCGTGTATTCTAACAAACGTATTTTTTTTGTCCCAGACATAACCTGCCAAAACTGCGCAGATTTTCCTTTTCACATCAGGGTTTTCCGGTTGATGGAAAAATAATTCCTGAAGATTTCCGGTGTACCATTCTTTCACATAGGTTGTAAAAACGTTGACTCCGTATAAAATATAGTCAGCAAATTCTGTCTGCCAATCAACTTTTTCGCCGTTTAATTGTCTTATTGCCAATTTTGCTGCCGTCATTCCGCCTTCTGTTGCGAATGCCATTCCAGATGAAAAAACGGGATCGAGAAATTCTGAGGCATTTCCCGTTAAAGCAAATCCGTCTCCAAATAAGCTTTTTACCGAACAGGAATAATCTTTCAAATGTCTCGGCTCAAACAAAAATTCAACATCACCAAAACGTTTTACATAATAATCTGAAAGTGAGATTGCTTTTCGTAAAGCTTCTGAAGTATCTCCGTTTTCAGACAATTTATCAATATATTCAGTCGGACCCACAATTCCCACACTTGTATTTCCATTTGAAAAAGGAATTACCCAAAGCCAAACCTCGGTTTCAATAATATCAAATGAAATCAAAGTTCCTTCTACGCCTTCTTCTCTGTTGACATCTTCAACATGAGCAAAAATCGCAGAGTGCGGAGAAAGTTTTGAAGGTTTTTCTAAATCTAAAAGTCTTGGCAAAACTCTTCCGTAACCACTAGAATCGATTACAAATTTTGCGTGGATTTCTTTTGTTTCGCCTTCTTTATTTTTTACAGTCGTAATAGAATCAGTTCCGTTAAATTCAATTCCGATTACTTCAGTTTCAAATTCTAAATCTACACCTTTATTGATGACTTCATTAGCTAAAGCCTGATCAAAATCAGCTCTCGGAACCTGCCAAGTCCAGTCCCATCCTTCTCCGAATTTATTACTAAAATCAAAAAGGCAAACTTCATCACCTCTCAAAAAACGTGCCCCCAATTTTTTCTCGAAGCCCATTTTATCCAAAGCAGGAAAAAGTCCGGCCTCATCAAAATGATCCATTACTCTCGGGATCAGACTTTCGCCAACGACAAGTCTCGGAAATTTTGTTTTTTCAACAACTTTTACGTTGATATTGTTCTTCTTTAAGTAGGCAGAAGAGACGCAACCGGAAGGTCCAGCTCCGATTACGAGAACATCAACAAATTCTTTGATCATCTTTGATTTTTTATTTTAATAATAACTTATATCTTTGCCGCAAAATTAATGACAATTAATTATATTTTACAAAATTATATATTATTACTTTTAATTGATGAAAATAAATAACTTTTTAGAACTGAGGGATTTTCAGAAGATCATTATAGAAAATGAAATAATAGAACTCGATGAGGTACTTCTCAACCGTGTGAATGCAAGTTTTCAGTTTCTGAAAGAATTTTCAAAAAACAAAGTAATTTATGGAGTCAACACGGGCTTCGGACCAATGGCTCAGTTCAAGATCAGCGACGAAGATACCCATCAGCTTCAGTATAATCTGATCAGAAGTCATTCTTCAGGTATCGGAAATCCTTTGCCGGCAGATGAAGTGAAAGCATGTATGTTGGCGAGATTAAACACTTTATCATTAGGAAATTCAGGAGTTCATGAATCTGTTGTGAATTTACTTAAAGAATTAATTAACAGAGATGTTACACCGTTGATTTTCGAGCATGGCGGAGTGGGAGCGAGTGGAGATTTGGTGCAATTGGCGCATTTAGCTTTAGTATTGATTGGTGAAGGTGAAGTTTTTTATAAGGGTGATAGAAAATCAACGAAAGAAGTTTTTGAGACTGAAGGTTTAGAACCAATCAAGGTAGAGATCCGTGAAGGTCTTGCTTTGATGAACGGAACTTCTGTTATGTCTGGAATTGGAATTGTTAATGCTTACAAAGCAAATCTGTTAACTGATATTTCGATTAAATTATCTTGTGCGATTAATGAAATTGTTAAGGCATATGACGATCATTTATCAGAAGCTTTAAACGGAACAAAACTTCATGCAGGTCAGCAAAAAATTGCTGCCAAAATGCGCGAACATTTATCCGATAGTAAATTGATCAGAAAAAGAGCTGATCATTTATACACTCATTTCGAAGAACAGGAAAAGGTTTTTAAAGAAAAAGTTCAGGAATATTATTCTTTAAGATGTGTGCCTCAAATTCTTGGACCAGTTTTAGATACTTTAGAATATACCGAGAAAGTTCTTGAAAACGAGATCAATTCTGCAAACGATAATCCAATTATAGATGTTGAAAATCAGCACGTTTACCATGGGGGAAACTTCCACGGAGATTATATTTCTCTGGAAATGGACAAGTTGAAAATTGTCGTTACAAAGCTGACCATGTTGGCTGAAAGACAGTTAAACTATCTTTTAAATGCTAAAATCAACGAAATTTTGCCTCCTTTTGTAAATTTAGGTAAATTAGGCTTCAATTTTGGAATGCAGGGAGTTCAGTTCACCGCAACTTCTACTACGGCAGAAAGCCAGATGCTGTCAAACTCAATGTATGTTCACAGTATCCCTAATAATAATGATAATCAGGATATTGTAAGCATGGGAACGAATGCTGCGGTAATTTGCAGAAAGGTAATCGAAAATGCTTTTGAAGTATTGGCAATTGAAGCAATCACGATCATTCAGGCAATTGAATATCTTGACTTTAAAGATAAAGTTTCATCATCAACAAGAGAATTGTATGATGAAATCAGAAAAATCATTCCGGCTTTTTCAAATGATATGGTCATGTATCCGTATTTGGAAGAAGTGAAGAAATATTTAAAGACAATGTAATTATTTAGTTTGATTAATTGTCAATAAAACTAATACGAAACAATATTAACATTAATACATGAAATGTGCTATCATAACAGGCGGTTCCAGAGGTATCGGAAGAGCGATCTGTATAAAACTTGCTGAAGATAAAAATTATCATATTCTGATCAACTACACTTCAAATGAAGCTGCTGCAAGGGAAACTTTGGCTAAAGTTGAAGAATTGGGCTCTACAGGTGAGATCCTTAAATTTGATGTAGGAAATGCAGAAGAAACATTAAAAGTTTTAAATGAATGGCAGGAAAATAATTCAAAATCAATTGTTGAAGTGATTATAAACAATGCCGGAATTACAAGAGACGGATTATTTATGTGGATGCCAAGTGAAGACTGGAACTCTGTGATCAACACGAGTTTAAATGGTTTTTATAATGTGACTAATTTCTTCATTCAGAAATTATTACGCAATAAATACGGAAGAATTATCAACATGGTTTCGGTTTCCGGAGTAAAAGGTACTGCGGGACAAACCAATTATTCTGCGGCAAAAGGAGCTTTGGTTGGAGCTACAAAAGCTTTGGCTCAGGAAGTTGCAAAAAGAAATATTACTGTGAATGCAGTTGCACCGGGTTTCATCAAAACAGATATGACTCAGGATTTTAATGAAGATGAATTAAAAGCAATGATTCCTGTCAACAGATTTGGTGAAGCAGAAGAGGTGGCAGATTTGGTTGCGTTTTTAGCTTCGAAAAAATCTTCTTACATTACAGGTGAAGTAATCAATATTAACGGAGGAATTTATTCATAAAATCAGGTGGCAGATAATAGGTAGCAGTAATTACTGGAAACCTAAAAAACTGCAACCTAAAACCTAGAATTTAAATGGAAAATAGGGTAGTCATTACCGGAATGGGAATTTATTCTTGCATCGGAACTTCTTTGGAAGAAGTGAAAGAATCCCTGTATCAAGGTAAATCCGGAATAGTTTTAATTGATGAGAGAAAAGAGTTTGGTTTCAGATCTGGTTTATCCGGAGTTGTCCCGAAACCGGATCTCAAAAATCTTCTCAGCAGAAGACAGCGTGTAAGTATGGGTGAAGAAAGCGAATATGCTTACCTGGCTACACTTGATGCGCTTAAAAATGCCAGTATAGACCAAGACTTTTTAGATCAGAATGAAGTCGGAATTTTATATGGAAATGACAGTGTTTCTAAAGCGGTTGTAGAATCAATCGACATTGCAAGAGAGAAAAAAGATACAGCTTTAATGGGTTCCGGAGCGATTTTTAAATCTATGAACTCTACTGTGACGATGAATCTTTCCACGATTTTTAAATTAAGAGGAATCAATTTAACAATCAGTGCAGCTTGCGCAAGCGGATCTCATTCTTTGGGATTGGCTTACATGATGATCAAAAATGGTTTTCAGGATATGATCGTTTGTGGCGGAGCTCAGGAAACCAATAAATATTCAATGGCAAGTTTTGACGGATTAGGAGTTTTTTCGGTAAGAGAAAACGAACCAACCAAAGCTTCAAGACCTTTCGATTCTGAGAGAGACGGGTTGATTCCAAGTGGTGGAGCGGCTTCTTTAATTGTTGAAAGTCTGGAATCTGCTCAAAAAAGAGGAGCCAATATTTTAGCAGAAATTATTGGTTATGGTTTTTCATCCAATGGCGGACATATTTCAACACCGAATGTTGACGGTCCGGCTTTGGCAATGAACAGAGCTTTAAAACAATCAGGTTTAAAAGCTGAAAATATAGATTATATCAACGCTCATGCAACCTCTACACCGATTGGAGACGCGAATGAGGCAAAAGCAATTTACGAAATCTTTGGAAGTGAAGTTCCGGTGAGTTCCACAAAATCGATGACCGGTCACGAATGTTGGATGGCAGGAGCGAGTGAAGTGATTTATTCGATTCTGATGATGCAGAATGATTTTGTGGCACCAAATATCAATCTGGAAAATCCTGATGATGAGGCGAAAAAGATAAATCTTATCGCTGAGACAAAAAATCAAAAAATTGACGTATTTTTGTCGAATTCTTTTGGATTTGGGGGAACCAATTCCGCATTAATTGTAAAAAAGTTTGAGTAAAAACATGGAAAGGGAAAAAATTGTTGCGATCGTTAATGATTTTTTGATCAACGAGTTTGAAGTTGATGGCGATGAAATCAACAACGGGGCAAATTTTAAGAGCACTTTAGGCTTAGACAGCTTAGATTATATCGATATGGTGGTTGTGATCGAATCTAATTTCGGAGTGAAATTGGGTGAGGCAGACTTCAAAAAAATAGTCACTTTTGATGACTTTTATTCTACTATTGAAAATAAAATCGCTGAAAAAAACGTATAATTATTGATTAAACTTTATTTTCTTATAAATTTTATTGTAAAATTAATTCAAAGCCTTTGTTGGGTGAAATCCTCTGCGAACTTAAGACATTATTTTGTTTTAAAAACTTTGTAGTCTTTGCGTTAAAAAATAAAGTCTGAAACGAGATATGAACAAGTGGAAAGGTAAATCTAAAGGGACGATATCAGGATATAGAATATTCGTCTGGTGTATTAGAAATATCGGGATCAGGAGTTCTTATTTTGTGCTTTATTTTGTTGCTGCTTACTACTTTTTGTTCGAAAAAAAGAGCAATCAATATATTTCATATTATTTCAAAAAGCGACTCAATTATAACTTCTGGAGAACGATAATTTCCAGATATAAAAGTTACTTTACATTCGGAACCGTTTTGATTGATAAAACTGCTATTTCTGCAGGATTGAGGGATAAATTTACCTATGAATTTGATGGAGTTGAAAATCTTAAAAATCTTTTAACCGAAAAAAAAGGCGGTGTTTTAATCAGTGCTCACATCGGAAACTTCGAAATTGCGGAACATTTTTTTGCTGATATTGATTTTGAATGTCAGATTAATTTAGTAACAACAGATCAGGAAGTTACAGTTATTAAAGAATATCTCGACAGCGTTACCGTTAAAAAAAGCAATATTAAATTCATTTATGTGAAAGATGATATGTCGCATATTTTCGACATCAATGAGGCATTGTCCAAAAACGAATTGATTTGTTTCACGGGTGACCGTTATTTTGAAGGTTCAAAATTTCTTGAGGCAAACCTACTCGGAAAAAGTGCGAAATTTCCTGCAGGTCCTTTTCTCATTGCATCCAGATTGGGAGTTCCGGTCGTTTATGTTTATGTAATGAAAGAGAAAAACCTTCATTATCATTTGTACGCAAGAGTCGCTCAGCAAGTGAAAAAACGCGATGCACAAGGGCTTTTAAACTCTTACGTTCAAAATTTGGAGTCAATGATCAAAAAATATCCGCTTCAGTGGTTCAATTATTTTGATTTTTGGGATGATGTAGATTAAATTTTTCTACATTTACCCATTGAAAAACTAAGTAAAACTCAAATCATTAACATCAATTATTTTAAGTATTCTTTCTAATTATTCACAAAGTTTGTCATTCCTAAGGAATCTAAGCGATGGTGAGATGCTTTCAGCATGACAAAAGAACTGCTTAACTTTAAAAGAATATCTTTCTCCTTTGAAAAAAGAATACGACATATTGGTCATCGGCAGCGGATTGGGAGGTCTTGTTTCAGCTCTTATTTTGGCGAAAGAAGGCTTAAAAGTCTGTGTTCTGGAGAAAAACAATCAATACGGCGGAAACTTACAGACATTTTCAAGAGATAAATTAATTTTTGACACCGGAGTTCATTATCTTGGTGGACTGTCACAAGGTCAGAACCTGCATCAGTTTTTCTCTTATCTTGAAATCATAGACGATCTGCAAATCCGGAAAATGGATGAAGACGGTTATGATAGAATTACTTTCGGAGATGATAAAATAGAATATCCTCATGCTCAAGGTTACGAAAATTTTGTTGAGCAATTATCTAAACATTTTCCTGAGGAAAGAGAAAATCTAGAAAATTACTGTGAAGAAATTCAGAGAGTTTGCAATCATTTTCCGAGATACAATATTGTTGGGAAAGATCATTACAACGAAGAAATTCTCCATTTAAACACAAAAAGATTTATCGAATCGATCACTTCAGATCAAAAATTACAGGCTGTTTTATTGGGTTCAAATTTTCTGTATGCGGGAGATTCTGAGAACATTCCTTTTTACGTTCATGCCTTAACGGTAAATTCTTACATTCAAAGTGCTTATAAATGTGTAAAAGGCGGAAGTCAGATTTCAAAACTTTTAATCAGAAAACTAAGAGAATACGGAGCAAATGTTTATAAACATTCCGAAGTTTCTGAAATGATTTTTAATGAAAATAATGTCTTAAGCTCAGTAAGAACAGCCGAAGGTAAAGAATATTCCGCAAAACAGTTTATTTCAAATATTGAAATCCGTTCAACTTTAAAGCTGATTGGTGAAAAAAGACTGAAAAAATCTTTTCTGAACAGAATTCTGAGTTGGGAACCTGTTTCATCTTGTTTCAGTGTTTATTTGGTTTTAAAGCCCGATTCTATTGTTAATTTCAATCATAATATTTATCATTTTTCATCTGAAGAAATGGTGTGGAATGCTTTTAAATATAAAAAAGAAAACTGGCCTGAAACGTACATGCTGTCATCAACTCCGGCAAAACAATATCCGGAATTTGCAGAAAGTCTGACCGCAATTTCCTATATGGATTTTGATGAGGTTAAAGAATGGCAAAATACATTTAACACTATTGCGGACGAGCATGAACGCGGAAAGCAATACGAAAAATTTAAGCTTGAAAAAGCAGAAAAAATGATTGATGCCTTGGAAAAGAAAATTCCTGACCTGAGAGAATCTATCAAAAGCATTTATACTTCTTCTCCGCTGTCTTACCGTGATTATATCGGAAGTTTCGGCGGAAATATGTATGGTTATGTCAAAACATCGGAAAATCCTTTAAAAACAATGGTTTCTCCACGCACTAAAATTGATAATTTATTTCTGACCGGGCAATCTGTCAATATGCACGGGATTTTAGGCTGCACAATCGGTGCTTTTAATACCTGTGTGGAAATTTTGGGTAAAGAACTGATCGATGGTCGATTGACACAAATGATTAATAAAAATAAAAGTGAAGAAAAATAGTATGTGGATTGCTGTCATTAAGAATGGAACAAAGTGGAGTGAAGAATCCAGATTGACAGGCATAGATTTCTCCTTTCGTCAAAATGACATTGGAAAAATCATTTTTTTTATTGTTTTAATACTCAATTTCACAGCTTGTGGTGTCAGAAAATCTATCAAACACGTTCCGGATGTACAGCAATATTCTTTAGAAATTCCGAAGGTCAATACTATCAATGACTCAACTTTTAGTTTTAATCAAAATTATTTAACCAAAAACAAACAACAGCTTTGGGAACTTTACATCAAAGGAAATCCTTTGCAATTGGGTTATAACAATGGAGCTTTAACGCAACCTTTAATGCAGAAACAGGAAAATATTTTCTTTTCTAAAGTGGAAGGCTTTGTGCCTTCAAAATTTAAGCAGAATCTTTTAAGAGGTTTCCTGAAATGGTACAATCGCAAAATGTATCTTAATATCAAAGAAGAAGACCAGGTAGAATTGTACGGATTATCTCAATATTCATCGAATAAGTTTGATTTTATTGCTCCGAAATTTCTAAGAAGTATGTATTTGCATGGTGCTCACGATATTGGTCACGCAATGCAGGATTTGGCGATGGTTGGTTGTACTTCTCTTGCAGTTTGGAATGAAAATACAGAAGACGGAGATTTACTGATCGGCAGAAACTTCGATTTCTATGTCGGTGATGATTTTGCTAAAAATAAATTGGTAGAATTCGTAGAACCGGAAAGCGGAATTCCATATCTATCGGTAAGCTGGCCAGGAATGATTGGTGTGGTTTCCGGAATGAATAAAGAAGGGATTACCGTAACGATCAATGCAGGTAAATCAAAAATTCCGTTGACGGCAAAGACTCCGATTTCTTTGGTGACGAGGGAGATTTTACAGTATGCAAAAAATATTGACGAAGCGATAGCGATTGCAAAAAAGAGAAAAGTTTTTGTTTCCGAATCTATTTTGGTGGGTAGCGCAAATGATAAAAATGCTGTAATCATCGAAGTTTCTCCGGACAATTTTGGAGTCTACAGAGTTGAGAATTCGGGTAAAGTTTTTTGTACCAATCATTTTCAGTCAGAAGCATATAAAGATGATAAACGGAATCAAAAACATATTATAGAAAGCCATTCCGAATATCGATATGAAAAACTTCAGGAACTTTTGCAGGAAAATAAAAAGCTAAACCCTAAAAAAATGGCTTTGATCTTAAGAGATAAATCAGGATTGAAAGATAAAAAAATTGGTTATGGAAACGAAAAGGCGATCAATCAGCTTTTGGCTCATCACGCTGTTATTTTTTCGCCTCAAAAAAAATTAGTTTGGGTTTCTTCAAATCCTTATCAATTGGGCGAATTTGTATGTTATGATCTGAATGAAATTTTTTCGGATAAAAGATTGAAAAGTGGAGAGTTTGCAAAATCAGAATTGAATATTGCAAAAGATTCTTTTGTAGATTCTCAAGAATTTAAAAATTACGAAGAATTTAAAAAACTGAGTTCTCAGTTTGAAGAAGATAAAATCCTTTCCGAAGAACTTATTAACCATTATAAATCATTGAATCCCGATTTGTGGCTGGTTTATTATCAGGCTGGAAAATATTATTTCAATCAAAAAGATTATCAGAAAGCGAAAATTGAATTTGAAAAAGCTTTGACCAAGGAGATTACCACGGTTCCGGATAAAGAAAATGTTGAGAAATATTTAAAGAAGACTTTAAAAAAGTTGAAGTAATTTAAAAAAATTAGTTATTCTCAGGACTTACTTTATTTAAAAAAAGAAAAGCTGCAATTCCCGAAATAAAAGACATTGTAGTTGCTAAAATCAAACTTCCGATCAGATATTGCAGAAGATTATTTTTTACCAGATCAAAATTCAGTTCCTGACTCATAATATTACTGTCACCGCTCACAAAAGGTGCTCCCAAAAACAAAGAAGCAGCAATAATAAATGGAATAAATGGTGGTATACTGACATTTGATGCTACAAAAGCCAGAACTTTATTGAGTTTAAAAAGTACAGACAGAGAAATGACCAGCAATGTATGAAATCCCCAAAAAGGAGAAAGACCGATGAAAACCCCAAGTGAAATTGAAAATGCTTTGATTCGGTTGCTTCCATCACTTTCCAGAACGTCTTCTTTGATGAATCTCTTAAAGCTTTTTTTTTTGAAATTATTGATAAAATTTCTCGGAATAATATAAACTAAAGTGATGAAAACCAGAATGGTATTCACAATACTGATTCTCGTGAAATCTTTGAATGGTCTGAAATGTGAAACTCTTTCCGCCGGATCGTACAGAACTTTTATAGGAACGTTTTTCACAGGAATATGCCGCCACGCGGTTCTTACGATAATCTCGATTTCAAACTCAAATTTTGGGGTAAAATATTTCTTTGGAATTTTATGTAAAGGATATAATCTGTAGCCGGATTGCGTGTCTTCCAGCTTAATTCCGGTCTCAAACCAAAACCAGAAATTAGAAAAACGATTTCCGAAGCTGCTTTTTTTAGGAATTCCGTCTTGTGACATATTTCGGTTTCCAATCAATAGAACGTCTTCGTTTTCATTCAATAAAGCCTCCACAAAAACAGGAATGTCGTCGGGATAATGTTGTCCGTCAGAATCAATCGTGATTGCGTGATGGTAACCCAATTCTTTTGCCTTTCTGAAACCGATTTTCAAACCATTTCCTTTTCCTTTGTTTTGAGGTAAATTGATGGTGGAAATCTGAGAATAGATCTTTAAAATTTCTGAAGTAGAATCTGTAGATCCGTCGTTGATGACAATGATGTTTTTGGTGTACTCCAAAACACCGTCAATCACTCTTCTCAGTGTTTTTTCGTTATTGTACGTTGGGATGAGGATGCAGATTTTCCTTTCGTAAATTGCATTTTGTACTTCAGAAAGTGTCATTTATTTTAATGAATTTTTTTCTGTTGCGTTCATCGTTTTAGACTGCATTGCAAATTTCCTGATGTAGGTTTTCAGTGAGGCGTTTTGTTTGCTGTAATTGCTGAGTAGAAAGGTTTTGTCTTCTTTCAGATTTTTATTATACCCAACAATTTTCGGGATATTTTCCTGAACGCTCATTCTTATCACACGCAGTTCTGCATTATTTGGATTGTTTTTGATAATGCTTTCCAGACTTGTAGCTCCGGATTTCACAAAAGATTTTCTCTTATTCTTTTCAGTGGTTACTTTGGCTTCAAGTATATTTGCAGCGGCTTTATATGCTGAAATTACAGGGTCTGAAGATGATTTTTTATCAGCAACTCCGATAAAGTTTTTTGCACCTTCAACAGATAGATTGGCTTTTGAGTAAGAATTTCTCAAAGCTTCTAAATCACTACTTTGAAAAAATAAAAATAAACAGGTTAGTAAAGAAAATAGGAGTTTCATATTTTAGTATAATTGACTGACATTTTTAATGCAATAGTCTCGCCAAAAGAAGTCGTATTTTTTACTTTAATTTCAGTTTCACCTTCGTTAATATCCAATTGCATCGTTAAATCAGGCGTTTCAAAAGGATTGATGATCGCCATAAACTTCACGTTTGAAGCAGATTTCAGAAACAATTTTTTTCCAACAAACTCTTCTGTCAGCTCTTTTACGATCTGCATCATACAAACTCCCGGCGTCACAGGATTTCCCGGAAAATGACCTTTAAAAATATCGTGATCTTTATTCAAGGAAATTTTAGCAGTATAACTTCCGTTTTCTGCTTTTTCGTAGTTTTCTAAAGTATAAAAATCTGTAAGTATGGTTTGCATTTTTATTCGTTTTCGGTTATTTGGTTTAGTTTTATATTGATCTTAAAATCTTTGTGCTGAAGATTGATAACCTCTGCAAAAGTAGTTTTTTTTGCCTCAAAAGTAAAATCGATTTTCTCTTTATTATTCTGTGTGTAAATGATTTGATTTAACAAACCATTTTCTTTATCGAAAAATAGATAATATTGTTTTTTATCAAATTTCGAAAGATAAATTTTGGAATCGTCATTCTCAAAACTTTCTTTTACAGGGAATTTTTGTCTTAATAATTCCTGAAAGTCATTTTTCAGAAAATTAATGACCATTTTTTTATCTAAATCTGCCAAAACATAATTAAGTTTAAAATCATTTTCAGATATTTCAAAATCGATCATTTTATTACCGAAATCCGAAGTCATCACAACCCGGTGCATGGTTTCGGAGATTTTTTTAATGATTAAAATTCCGCTGATGTGATTTTTATAAACATCCATCTGGCATTTATAAACATAATCTTCTTTGGATGAAAAATAGAGATTTTCAACCGTTTTTTCTGTATTAGAAACTGGTTTTCCATCTTTTAACTGATACGATTTACAGGAAATCATCAGCAAAAGAATTGAACTATAAAGAAAACTCAGAAGCAGGAATCGGCGCATTGATCTTTGTGTTTTTGAAAACAATATTCGTCGTATCGCCCGAAGCTTCGGTCATATTAACCTGTGAAACCGTTGACTGATTCTTAGGAAAATGAAGTTCGATCTGTTTAATATATTTCAAAAGCTGAGCAGACTTCGGGGTGAATTTCGCAATATTAGAACTTGAATTTTTCAAATAAACTACAGAAAATTCTGGATCGCTGAACATTTTTCCGTTTGAACTTCCAACGATTAATTTATTAATTTTCTCAAAAGTTTTGCTCTTTGCATCGACAGATGATTTTTTCCCCTGATCATTGATGAAAATTTTGTTTTCTTTGAAAATAATGCTGTATTGATACGGTTTTGTATACTTCCAGCTCAGTGTATTTGGAGATTTCAGAGACATTCTTCCGTAAGTGACGATGCTTTTATCCAAAAAATCCATCTTTTTGGTTTGAGCGAAATCGCTTTGCAGAGTTTTTATTTCTTTTGTTTCGGAAGAAATTTTTGTCACAAATGCTTTTGCTTCTGCTCTGGTCATTGCCGTATTCTGAGCAAAAACGAAACCTGAAATTAATAAAAATGCTCCGAAAGCTATATTTTTAATCATTTTCTAATTTTTTATAATGGAATCAACTGTAAAAGTCGAATACTTTTTGTCCTTCAAAAATAACAATAATTCGACCAAAACATTGTACGTTTTCTCCGAAGTATCGTGAAGAAGGATAATGCTTCCTTTTTTTAAATTTTTGGTTATTTTTTTTAGAATTTTCTTCTCGTCATCTGTGATCGTATCAAACGAACGAACGTTCCAACCGATACTTTTCTTGTGAGTTTTCCTGATTGCCTTTGCAATATTCGGATTGGTAACTCCAAACGGAGGACGGTATAAATTGGTTTTTATATTTCCGACTTTAGAAATAATCTCATCACATTTTTCAATTTCTTCAACCATTTTTGAAGTGGACAAAAAACCTGTATTGTTTGAATGGGAAAGCGTATGATTTCCAATTGTATGACCTTCTGAGATAATTCTTTGAAAAATTTCAGGGTATTTTTCAATCTGTTTTCCGATACAGAAAAAAGTAGCTTTCACCTGATTTTCTTTTAAAATATCTAAAAATTTCGGAGTAAATTCAGTCGGACCATCATCAAAAGTCAAAGCAACTTCTTTGATTTTTGTCCTTTTATGAGTAATGCTGTTGACGAAATATCCTAACGTAATATCAAAAGAACCCCAAATTACAACTGCAGAGAACATCAAAAAATAAAATAAATAAACCCAAAAACTTCCTTGAAACATATAAATAAAAATGTTGCAGAAAATATAAAAGATGATAAATGGGTAGTGTTTCATTTTTTATTGTTTTTGGATTAAAACTTTAACAATCTGTTTGTCATTCCGTAGGAATCTCGACAGTGTCTTAAATTTGCTTAGATTCCACGCTCCACTTCGTTTCGCTCTGAATGACAAAGACTCTGATTATTTTCACACAAAATAATCTAATAAATTAAGCTTTCTCCAACAAAACCAAACTATGGTCATTTCCACCAAGATGATTATACAAAAGAACATTTTTAATTCCTTCTTTTTTCACAGAATTAATCATCATCACTTCCGGAATCTCCTGATTTCTCAAAATATGACAAGCCATAAATGTTGAAAAGCCACTCGCTGTATTGAATTCTCCACTCAAATGTTTGCAATAAAGTAATGAAGAATTTGGAAATAATTCTGAAGCTTTTTTATAATAAACATCAGATTCTGAATCTCCACTGAAACCTAAAATTACAGCATCAATATCATTTTTAGTTAAATTATTTTTAGCTAAAAAATCCTCAATAAATTGTTGAGCTTCGTCTAATTTTAGTTTATTAATGATTTGAATAGCTGTAAGTTGAGCGTAAGAACTTTCCGTTTTCTCTTTTCCTAAAACAAAAAAACTTGAACCTTCTCCCCAAATTACACCTTCTGTTGTTGAGTTTAAATAATCAACAGGAAGATTTTCTTCTTTTTTGATGGAATTATTTAGCTTATACAATTCCATTGTTCGCTCGGTTTGTTCGTCTGTTGAACCAACCAAAACGTTTTCAGCTTCACCATCGAGAATCTGGAGTTTAGCATCTAACAGCGAAAATTCTAGTGAAGAAGATGTGTTTACGTACGTAAAATTATAGCCGTGGCACTGCAATCCCAAAGCAATTTGCCCCGAAACCGTATTATGGGTGGATTGAATGAAGTAAGTCGGAGTCAAAAACTCTTCATTATTATCAATCACATTTTTCAGAAATTTTTCGGAATCCTGTGAGCAGCCCATTCCGGTTCCTACGATGATGGCATCCGGTTTTTCAATTCCTGCTTCCTGTAATGCTTTTGTTGAAGCTACGGAACTCATTTTTACGGTTTTAGACATTCTCCTGATCATTGCAGGCGGAATGAATTCTTTGTAAACAGGCTCAATAGCTTTTAAAACCTGAAATGAGTTTTCAGGTTTCGGATTTTGGAAAAAATTTTCATTTAAAGTGTCCTGAACCGAGATGCAGGCTGCACTGTTGATGTAAACTGCACTCATTATTTAGAAAAAATTAAAGTTGAACAGTTTCCTCCAAATCCAAAAGAATTGGAAAGTACGTGGTTGATATTTTTTTCTTTCAATTCTGTAACAGGTTTCAAATCAAATTCTTCCATCTTGGTTTTGAAATTCAAATTTGGGAAAATAACGTTGTGTTGCATTGCCAAGATCGAATAAACGGCTTCAATTCCTGCCGCTGCAGCCAAAGTATGGCCTGTAAATGCCTTCGTAGAACTGAATTCCGGAACTTTATTTTCACCAAAGATTCTGATCATCGCAATTCCTTCAGATAAATCATTATTCGGTGTTGCCGTTCCGTGAACGTTGATATAATCGATGTTTTCTTTGTCTAATCCGGAAACTTTCAATGCTTTTTCCATTGCTAAATAAGCACCTTGTCCATTTTCCGAAGAAGCGGTCTGATGATGTGCATCGTTTGCATTTCCGTAACCGGAAAGATAAGCGAGAACTTTTTTATTTTCTTTTTTCACAACTTCATCAGATTCCAGAACAATAAAAGCAGCAGCTTCACCTAAGTTCAGACCTTTTCTGTCGTTGTCAAAAGGGGTGTTGTAGGAATCCGTGAGAATCATTAATGTATTGAATCCATTCAAAGTAAACTTCGAAAGAGAATCAGTTCCGCCAACAATTACGCGGTCGAGAACGTCGTTTTTAATGAGTTTTGCGCCCATCATAATGGCATTTGCAGCAGATGAACAGGCTGTACTGATGGTAGAAACCATACCTTTTAAATCCAAAAAATCTGCAATTGCCAAAGACGAATTTCCCGCATCGTGAGAGTCGATATATTTTTGCTTTTCAGGAAAATCTTCGTAAGTGTAGAAATATTTTTCGGTAATATCCATTCCGCCAACGCTTGTTGAGGAAATCAACCCGGTTTTATATTCATTAATATCTGAAATTCCGGCACTTTCTACAGCTTCTTTTGCGGCTACCATTCCTAACAAAGTAGTTCTTGTTGCGTTGTTATTTTCATTCAACTGAAGTTTATGCACCAATTCTTCATTAGATAATTTTATTTCGCCGGTTTTAATATTTCCTTTGTGACGGGTTTCAAATAATTGAATGTCTGAAATTCCGTGTTTTCCGGTTGTCAACGAAATAAAATTTTCCTCAACATTGTTACCAATGGAGGAAATAATGCCCATTCCTGTGATGGCAATTTTTTGACCCATTTTTTAATAAATGTACAATGTATCAATTTAACAGTGCAACAATATTGATACATTGCTAGATTGATACATTGTTAGATTAATTTATTTTGTTCTGTTTTCTTCGATGAATTTTGCCATTGTATCAATCGACTGGAAAATTTCCTTTCCTTTTTTAGGGTCGGCTAATTTTATTCCGTAATCTTTGTCAAGAAGAACGATCAATTCGAGAGCGTCAATAGAATCCAATCCAAGACCACCTCCGAATAAAGGATCAGTATCTTTAATTTCTTCTACCGCAACGTCTTCAAGGTTAAGAACTTCGATAATTTTGTTTTTTAATTCGGTTTTTAAATTTTCCATAATTTCTTTAATTTACAATGTATTAGTTTACCAATTTTAAGATTGTTACATTTTTACACTGTTATATTGTTACATTTATAAAGTTAACAAATATACAAAAGCTTTATAACTTTCCTGATAGAGTTCTACCCAGCCACACAAGACTTTTTCCGCTTTCTGTGATTGCAGAATCTGTGTCGCATACGAGTTTAAAAACTCTACATCAAATTCATTCAGAACAAAAAACGCATTCTCGGTCTGCATTTTATGTTTAATACTGATTTCGCCTACACAAATGTTCGGTAGAGTATACACAAAAACAGCGGGACTTGGGAAATAATTTTCCTGAGAATTGATGCTTTTTTGATATTTGAAATCGGTGTCTAAACTTGATGATTTGTTGGCAAAAACCAATGCTGTTCTGCTATGGTCTTCATCTTTTAAAATCATTTCGGAAGCGAGAAAAGCCAGTTTACTTAAATTATCCATTTTATGAAATTTCGGATAATTCAGTTCTAAACTTTTATAGGCTTCTTTTGCAAAATCTGAGAAATTTTCGGTTGTAGTTTCAAAAATAATTTGTTCGTTGACGGTTATTTTTGAGTTTTCTATGGTGCAGGATTGTGTTGCTATCATTAATGAATTTTGTAATTAAGGTTTTCGCTGTGGATTCTGATGGGTATTAAAAACAGAGAAAACCGCAATTTCATTTTCTATAATTTCATAAATGATAATGAAAGGAAAGTGCAATGGGTTATTTTGAATTCTAGAAAAATAAGCTTCAACCTTTTGCGTAAATTTTTCTCCAAGTCCAATTTGTCGGCTTTCATACCATAATGCAGATTCAAGCAAATCAGCTTCAGCATTTGGAGATAGGGAAAGATGGTAAATCATAATTTTTTCATCAATCTTGCCTTCACTTCTTCCCACGAAGATGTTTTTACTTCGCCATTCAAGTACTTTTTGCGTTCTTCCTCAATTTGGGCATAAACATAGTCTGGAACTTGCGGGTATTCAGAATGTTCTAATTCTGAATCTTCCTCTTCTGCATCAATGATTGCATTGAAGATACGAAGGATACGTTCATCCGCATCATCTATATAGTCGTGAATTCTTTGTCTGATTTCTAAACTTGATTCCATTTCCTAAAACTTTAATTCTATCAAAATTACAAAATTATTTTATGCTTTTTCTAAAACAATTGCCGCATTACATCCACCAAAACCCGAAGCTGTTTTCAAAATATATTTGATTTCTGCCGATTGGTTTTCTTTAATAATATTTAAATCTTGCGAAACTCCGATTTCTTCAAAATTTTTAGATGGAATCAAAGTATTGTTCAAAGCAGATTCCATTGAAATAATGATTTCCAATAAACCTGATGCACCTAAACAATGTCCGTAATAGCCTTTCATACTGTTCAGCGGAACATTTTGTAATTCCATTCTGTTGAAAGCAATCGCTTCCATTTCGTCATTGTAAATCGTTGCCGTTCCGTGTGCGGAAATAAAATCGATTTGTTTTGCTGAAACTTTCGCTTCTGTCATTGCATTTTTGATGCTTGCAAACAATCCGTCACCTGTTCTTGAAGGTCCGGAAATGTGGTTTGCATCATTGATGGCAGAATCGCCTAAAACTTTAAACCTAAATTTTTCGTTTATGCTTGGTTCTGAAGTGATGTAAGCTGCTGCGGTCGCTTCCCCGATATTAATTCCGTTACGGTTTTTGTCGTAAGGTTTGCAAGGTTCGCAGCCGATTGCCTGAAAAGAATTAAATCCTGAAATCACAAATTCTGTAATTTCATCTCCGGCAATTACAAAAGCATCTTTGTATTTTCCTGACTGAATCATATTTTTGGCAACAGCAATCGCCATTACTCCTGAAACGCAGGCATTGGAAACGACAATCGGTTTTGTTTTAAATCCAAAAAAATCTGCAATCTTTTGAGCTAATTTTGAAAGGTAAATATCTTCCGGTAAAGTCGTTTGGTTTTTTAATAAGCTGATATTGCCTTTTGTTGTCGATAAAATAAAAGCGGTTTCTTCTGTGATGTTATGTCTTTCAACCAAAGGTTTTAAGCTTAACAAAAACATTTTTTCGAGTCTTGTGAAATTCTGATTTTCGAAGTTTTTATTGAATTCTTCTTCGAGTTTTTCAGAATCAATCATCGAAGCATAAAAAGCATTCTGATTTTCTATAATTTTATTTAGAGCTACGCCTGATTTTCCTTCTAAAAGAGCATTCCAATTAGATTGTACATCAAAGCCTAAAGGGGTAACGCAGTTGTAATCTGTGATGTAAACTTCTTTTCTCATAATCCCATTTTATCTTTCCAAGCCTGAAAAAAATCGGGATTGTATAAGCATAAATTATTATCAGAGTCCAAAAAAACCTGAATGGTTTCTCCACTGCAAACCAATTTGTTTTCCTGATTGAAAATTTCATATTTGTAGATCAGCTTTGCGGCAGTTGAATTCACAAAAGTTGTCACAATATTGAATGTTTCTCCATATTTTAAGGGAAGAAAATGTTCACACGTACTTTTTACGATGGGTGTTACGAATCCTGCTTTTTGAATATCAAGATAGGTCAAACCGTGCTGTCTTCCGAAAGCTTCTCTTCCATCCTCAAAATATACGATGTAATGTCCGTGCCAGACAATTCCCAAAGGATCTGTCTCATTGAATCTTACGCGTACTTCCTCCGTAAAGGTTAATATATTTTCTTTAGACTGCATTTTGTTTTCTTTCGTAAAAAATGGAAATGGTTACCATCGCAATATAAAATAAAAATAAGAAAATCAACTCTTTTGCGATTCCGGTAAGTCCACTGTTTCTTAAAATGATGTCGTAGTAAGCATTTAAGCCCCAGTTCATTGGTGAAAATTTAGCAACGGTCTGCATAAATTCTGGCATTAAGAATACGGGAACCCAGATTCCTCCCACTGCTGCCAAAACAACAACCGAAGTCGCTCCAAAAGGAGCAGATTGTTCCTGAGTATCAGCTAAAGTTCCTAGCAAAACCCCGAAACCAATCGCTGCTAAACCTGCGAAAATCGTTACGACAATGAGATGAAACATTTTTCCTGTGACATCGAACTGCGGTAAATCCATATAAGGGAAAAGGTAAATTCCCACTGCAACCATCAGTAAAAACTGAATGATGCAGATGATAAGATAAGTAAATGTTTTTCCTAAAATATGGATGTAATAAGGCGTTGGACTTACACGAACTCTCACGCTCGTTCCCTGACTTTTTTCCTTAACTAAATTAATGGAAAGCGGCACCACAATAAAAAATATCGCAAAAAGTGCCCAAGCCGGAACGTTGTGCTGAACGGAATTTGGCATCACATCCATTTTTCCTTTTGTAGGCGTGATTTCTTTAAAGCTGATTAGATTTTTATTTTCATCAAGATTTTCTGTAGTTCCCAATTGATCCTGGAAAGCTTTGTAAATCTTTTTATTTTCGATCTCAAAAACCATTTTATTAACGGCATTCATCACATTGTTTTTGAAACCGATATTGGTTGCCGGATCAAAATAAAGATGAATGTCTTTAGCTTTTATCTCAGTTTTTTTCTTTGCAGAAGCTGAATCTGCTTCAAGTCCAAATGAACTTACGATGGTCTGAACTTTAGAATCAATATTTGAATTTAAATCTTTCGTTAAATTTTCAGGAATGACGATCGCCATCTGATAATCGCCCGAAAAAACTGCATCCTGAGCCGATTTTTCATTGTAATTGGTCACTAACTCGAATGTTTTACCATTTTCGAGCTCGTATTTTATATTTTTTGAAATTTCAGATTTGTCATTATCAATAAAAATAATTGGGATTTTTGATCCTTCCAGATTTTTGAAAGTAGAATCCTGAATCAATGTAATCGTTACGATCAGCAATAAAGGCATCACGAAAATGATCACAATTCCCCCGATATCTCTTTTCAACAAAAGGATTTCCTTAACGAAACTTCTCCACAATTTATACAACAACATCTCTTAATTCTTTTCCGGTTAATGAAATGAAAACATCTTCTAAATTCTCTGCATTGGCAACTCTGTTCACCAATTCTTCGGGTGTTCCGACAGCGTGGATTTTTCCGTGATCGATAATAGCGATTTTTGTACAGAATTCTTCGGCTTCAGAAAGATGGTGCGACGTGTAAATAATACACGTTCCTTTTTTATTTAAATCCAAAAGATAATCAATGATTGCTTTCTTCGACTGAACGTCAACTCCGACAGTCGGCTCGTCCAGAAATAAAATCTTTGGATTGTGAAGCGTTCCTGCAATAAGGTTGCAGCGGCGTTTCATTCCGCCTGAAAACTGTTCGACTTTTTTATCTGCAAATTTTGACAAACCCATTAATTCTAAAGATTCATCAATGGCTTGTCTTAGTTTTTTATGACTTAAACCGTACAGACTTCCGAAAAACATTAAGTTTTCTTTGGCTGTTAAAGTTGGGTAAAGCGCATATTCCTGTGGAACGATTCCAATGATCTGTCTTAATTTAAAACCATCTTTCTGAGGAGACAATCCGTTGATTTTAAATGTTCCCGAAGTTGGTTTTATCAATCCCGAAAGCATAGAAATTAATGTTGTTTTTCCTGCTCCGTTTGGACCGAGAATTCCGTAGATTTCGTTTTGTTCGATATTCAATGAGATATCATTTACAGAAAATTCTTCTGCATGCTTGTATTTTTTGTACAGGTTTTTTATTTCAATGATATTCTCCACGTTAAATTGCTTTTCTCAGTTTTTTATAAAAAGCCTCCTCCAAATCTGCAATATGCAACATCGATTTTGAAAGTTCGTTATAAATATTGCTTTTTGAATTTCGGTTTTTGTAAACTCTTGCAATATCTACGGCAAAATCTCTCCAAAGATCACCAATTGCGGTGATTTCTTTAGATAATTCTTTCAGTTCATCATTTTTAAGAATCACAGCAGCTTCCTGCAAAAATGCGCCGTAAATAAACCTGAATCCGCCACCGCCTGTTCCGATTTCCTCCTGCATTCTGATCAATTGACCTAAATAGTGGTTGGTTATTTTTGTTCCTTTTTTCTCCGCCCATTTCGGAATATTTCTTGCCACCCATCTCATCGCTTTTACCCCAATAATCGGAACTGGAGCCAACATATTTTTGCAGGTATCTTTAATTCCTTTTTTGATGGCCTCTTCCAGATTTACATTTTCGGGAATGTAAGTCGGGTAGTACATATGACCTTTTGGAGGAAGTGCGCCTTTTGCATAACGTACTTTTTCTAATTCGGCTTCAGTAAGCGAAGTCGTGTAATCCATCACAGGATCACTGATCAGGAATTTGCCGTTTTCTTTTCCGTAAACTACCAAATTATGGGCATTGAAATGAAATTTATATTCTTCAGGGAAATACGTAAGGTTAAATACTCCAACCTGTAAACCTGTAGGGATATTTTGTTCTAAATTTCTTTCTAAAGCTTTTTGTGCTTCCTGAGGATTAGAAAATTTTTCTCTTTTGATTTTAATTCCCAGCCTTTTTGCTGCTTTGCTGAAAATAGCTCCAGGCATTGGTCTGTAACTGAAACCTGGCGCAAAATTTACTTTTAAGAAAGGTAAATACACGAAAAACAATCCGGAACCGATTCCGAAAATCATAGGCTCACTGAGTTTTAGCCCTTTGTTGAGTAATAAATTGGATGCGACACCGTTTTCGCAATGTGCTGTCTGATGGTGTTCAAAATTAAGTTCCATTATTTTCCGTCGAAATTTTTTAATTCATCTACTGAAATTCCGAAGTTATCTGCGTATTTTTTCAAGGTAGAATCGCTTAGTTTTTTAAATATTTTTGGTTTTGCATGTCTTTTGACGGTCCATTGCCACATTCCGACATAGGCTGCGAGAACCTGCAAATCCATTTTATTGAGTTCCATAAAATAAATGATCGGACTTACGGTATTATTGGCAACGTTTTGTTTTGCTTCTTCAATTCTTTCATTGATGAGTGCCATCGATTCGTCAAGGGCAGCTTTTTTGGCTTCCCAGCCGATGCTGTTTGCAGTGGTATAGTTATCGTTCTCGTCAGTTACATAGACCACTTCGGTCATATTCGCTGAGGTCAGACTGCTTTCGTCCTGTGGAATGTCTTGTTTTTTCACCCGAAAATATTGATATTTTGATAGATAGATGAAATTATTTGCATCCGTCTTCAGATTGTTTTTCAATCCGCTAAAGTAATAAAAATGCAGGACATAGGATAATGAAATGTATAGGAGATAAATGCTAAATTTAAAGCAAATTGTACCCTTAATCACATCATAAACAAATTAAATTTATGTCCGTCCGGATCTGAAAAAACAAAACCATAATATTTATCACCAAATTCTTCCGGATTAGAATTAAGCTTTCCACCTGCTGTTTTTACTTTTTCTGCCCAATTGTTAACTTCTTTTCTTGTTTCAGCGGATAATGTGAAGATGACTTCATTTGATTCCTGCTGATTTGAAATGTTGACATTCGTATTTTTGCTTAACGTATCTTTCAGGAAAAAATTGATCACAAAGCCATTGTCTCCGAAAGAAAAACTGGTCAGTCCCTGAGATCTTCCATTAGATTTGAATCCTAAATTTACATAAAACTCTGTAGTACGGTCAATATCTTCCACGGCAAAATTTGCCCAAATCATATTTGATTTCATAATTGATTTTGTCAAAGGTTGATTGGTTACTGCTACAAAATTTGTTCCTTCAAAAGCAATCTGCGGATTTTATTTTTAAATGAAAGATGATGTAACAAACGCTTTCAGAATCCTACTTATTTAATATTAAATTAAAATTTCACTATGAAGAAAGTTTTTATTTCTCTTTCGCTCTTTTTCATGATCAATGCAATGGCGCAGAAATTTGATACGCAGACAATGACCGACGGTCAGGGTTATACGTACGAAACTGTAAAGAATGATCAGGCAGGAGTGAGAGTCTATACTTTAAAAAACGGATTGAAAGTCTATCTTGCAAAGAACGACGATGCTCCGAGAATTCAGACGTATGTACCTGTAAGGACGGGTTCAAACAACGATCCGAGTGATAACACCGGATTAGCGCACTATCTTGAGCATATGGTTTTCAAAGGCACTTCTCATTTGGGAACTCAGGACTGGGCAAAAGAAAAGGTTTTGTTGCAACAGATTTCTGATCTTTACGAACAGCATAAAGCAGAAAAAGATCCTGAAAAAAAGAAAGCTTTGTACAAGAAGATCGATGAGGTTTCTCAGGAAGCTTCAAAATATGCAATTGCGAATGAATATGACAAAGCAATTTCATCTTTGGGTGCAACCGGAACTAATGCTCACACGTGGTTAGACGAAACGGTTTACAAAAATAATATTCCGTCGAATGAGCTTGAAAAATGGCTGAAAGTAGAAAAAGAACGTTTCTCAGAATTGGTTCTTCGTCTTTTCCATACAGAATTGGAGGCGGTATATGAAGAATACAACAGAGCTCAGGATAATGACAGCCGTTTAGTAAATTATACTTTAATGGAAGCACTTTTTCCCAAACATCCAAACGGACAGCAGACTACAATCGGGACTTCAGAACATTTGAAAAGTCCTTCAATGGTAGCGATTCATAAGTATTTTGATACATATTATGTACCTAACAATATGGCAGTTGTATTGGTAGGAGATTTAGATTTCGACAAAACGATAAAGTTAGTTGATCAATATTTTGGAACGTTCAAATACAAAGAACTTCCAATGAAAAAAATGGTTTCTGAAGAACCGATGACGAAGGTGGTGACAAGAACTGTGAAAAGTCCGTCTGCGCCGAGAATGACGATAGCCTGGAGATCCGATTCTTATGGGACCAAAGATGCAAGATTGGCAAGCATGGTCGGTGAAATCTTAAGCAACAGTGGTGACGCAGGTTTAATTGATTTAAATATCAGCCAAAAGCAAAAAGTACTAAGCGCAGGAGCTTACGAATCTCCGTATAAAACTTATGGAGCATTCACATTATATGTCGTTCCAAAAGAAGGACAAAGCTTTGATGAAGCTAAAAAATTGTTGCTTGGACAGATCGATTTAGTTAAAAAAGGTCAGTTCCCGGATTGGATGTTGAAAGCGATCGTCAATGATATGAAAGTACAGCGTATGAAAGGTTGGGAAACTGCCGATGGTTTGGCAACAACGCTTTACAATGCTTATATTAACGAAAGAACTTGGCAACAGGAGCTTGACGAGATCAACGATTATGAAAAAATAACCAAAGCAGATATTGTAAAATTTGCAAATGAGTTTTTCAAAGATAACTATGTGGTTGTTTATAAAGAAAAAGGCGTGAATGATAAGTTGGTTCGTGTACAGAATCCTGCAATCACACCAATCAAATTAAACAGAGAAGCTCAATCTCCTTTCCTTAAAGATATTTTGGGAACAAAAGCAGGAGAAATCAAGCCTCAGTTTATTGATTACAAAACGGCTATCGCAACCTCTGAAATCAAAGACAAAAAAGTGAGCTTTGTACAGAACAAGTACAACAAAGTAGCTCAGGTAAATTATATTTTTCCTTTCGGAACAGATAACGATAAAGAATTGAGCCTCGGAGTAAGCGTTTTACAATATTTAGGAACCGATAAATATACACCAGAACAGCTGAAAGAAGAATTCTATAAATTAGGAATTTCAAACAGCTTCAGAACTTCAAATGACCAGACAATCATCTCGTTGAGTGGGCTGGAAAGCAATATGAAGAAAGGTGTAGAGCTTTTAAACCATTGGATGACCAACGTAAAAGCTGATAAAGCAATCTATGACCAAACGGTAAAAACGATCCTGGAATCGAGAGAAGTTGCAAAAAAGGATAAAACAAGAATCATGGCAGCACTTTCCAACTATGCGAAATACGGGAAAGATTCAAGAATGACGGATATTATTCCTAAGCAGCGTCTGGAAAGCATCAATGTAGATGAATTGATGTCTAAAATCAAAACCCTGAATCAATATCCTTACGAGATTTTCTTATACGGAGAAGATCAGAATGGTCTTGAGAAAGCGGTGAAACCTTTCGTTGCCAACACAAAAATGCAGCCTGCAAAAGCTAAAGAATATGCAGAACCGGCTACTGAGGGTAAAGTATATTTCACACCTTACGATATGGTACAGATGGAAATGGCAAAAGTAGCAAAGGCTAAAAATGTAGATTTGACCAACTTTGGAAAAGTAAATGTCTTCAACGAATATTTCGGACGCGGATTGTCTTCTATCGTCTTCCAGGAGATCAGAGAAAGCAAGTCTTTAGCATATTCTGCTTATGTTTCTTATGCTCCAGCTTCTGAAAAGAATCACCCGAACTATGTAACCAATTACATCGGAACTCAAGCGAACAAACTGCCTCTCGCGGTAAATGCAATGAACGATCTGATGGCGGATTTCCCGCAGATTCCTGCACAGTTTGAGAACTCTAAAGGTTCTGCATTAAAGCAGATTGCCTCAAACAGAATCAACAGAACCAATATTTTCTACAACCAGTTGGCATTGAAAAAACTAGGTGTTGATTACGACATCAGAAAAGATATCTATGCGGAAATTCAGACCTTAAGCCTGCCACAATTGACAAGCTTCTACAATTCTGATATCAAACCATTAAAATACAACACTGCCATCATCGGGAAAAAAGAAAACCTGAATATGGAGTCTATCAATAAAATGGGAGAATTCAAAGAAGTGACTTTAGAAGAAATCTTCGGATATTAATTTTTCATTAATATAAATTGTTTGAAGTGAAGCAGAAATGCTTCACTTTTTTGTTTCTGTATGTAAACTGGTAAGACTGAAAAGTATGTATATTTGAGAGTTAGCCAATAATCATTAGAAGGAAATTGAAAACGAAATAAATATAATAATAAACTGAAAAAATAATAGCAGACTAAAATGAAAGAAATCTACTCAAACAAAATTTTCAATTGGATTTTGATAATAATTTCAATAATCAACTTAATTGATACTTTTTATCTTTTAACAATAGATTTTGAATATTTTAATGTTTTAACTTTAAGAATTATTCTTTTTATCATTCCGGCTTTATCATTATTGTCATTCTTCGTCATTAAGCTAAATAAAGAATTTTACTCACGATTATTTATTTTAGCCAATTTAATTGCTCCAATCATTTCAATATATTATCGGTTTTTGGTAGATTTACTTTTTTACTCGGTCACGAGAACTGATCTTATCTTAAATCCTGCAATTCATGTAAAATTATTAATTGGCATTATACTTTTTCATCTTTCAATTAAATTTTCTAAAAATTCAGAGAAGCAAAGAGAAAATGAATATGGAATTATGACTATGGTTTACGGCATCTTTTTGATCATTCTTTCCTCTAGTAAATTATTTCATACCGATTCATTCAATTTTTCAGTAATTGAATTTATAATAAAGGTTTTGCTGTGTTTTGGTGTTGTTTTAATTGGAAATAAATTGAGATTAGAGAAAATAACGTTTAAGAAATACCTAATTCTGACATTGATTTTAACTGTGGTTATCACATTTTTCTAAGACTAATATGAGATAAATAATAAATTTACCCAATCTGTATACTTCTTGCTTGTAGCTATATTTTCCTGCAAAAAGAAAGGTAATACCAAGTTTATTTTTGAATATAAGAGCTTGACAGATAGTTATTCTTCACAAAACGAGATATTTACCACATAGCAATCATAAAGGTTTAATGGATGTTGAGTTTATTAATTCAAATTCAACTTCTTGATATTCAAGTTTAGGATTATCAATTTTTTTAAATTTAAGTCTTTCTAAAAGTTTTATGGCCGGATGATTGTCACGATTGGTTACAGCCCAAATACGTTTGAGCTTCATTTCCTTTAATCCGAAATCACTCGCCAATGATAAAGCCTGTGTCATATACCCTTTCCCCTGCGATTCTGGCAGCAAAACGCAACCCAATTCTCCGTCGTCATTTTCAAATCCTCTATAATAACCACAAGTTCCCAGGATCTTATTGGTAGCTTTATCTGCAATTCCCCAATGAACAGAATTTCCCTCAAAGTAATCTTTGTTGATTTTATTCTGCATTTCTGCGGCGATCTCTACCGTTGTTGCCTGTACAGTATCGTAAAAAGAAATTTCCATCAGATCAGGCATATCTGCAGCGGTAATGTTTCTCAATGAAATATTTCCGTTGGTAAGTGTTGGAAAAATAGAATAGGGAGGTCTTTTCATGGGGTTGATTTTAACACATATTGCAAGAATTAAACGTGAAATTTACTTTCTCTTCTTGTACTTCAGATGGATCAAAAGATATATTTCATTCTTTTCAAGATCATTGCACCAGGTACGCTCAGTCACTAATGCATTTTCATAGAGATAAAGATCTTCCATATTGTTGACGTACTCTAATCTTTCAGAAGTTTTATATTTAAAAAATGAAATAAGATTCACCTCATCACCAACTTCTGGTGCCATGGGAAATTCTACAGAGTTTTCAAACTCAAATTCTATATCGTAGGAATAAAACCTTACTTTAACGCTCATATTTTTATTTTCATCAAATATAAACTTAAATTGTCTAGTCGCTGCGTCAATTCGAGTGTTTTTCGAAGAAAAATGTATCGAGAATCAAGATTGTAAACCATTCTATTGAAAAACTTCTCGATACAAATTCTTTTAGAATTTTATTTGAAGTGACGATGTGAAAAACGTAATTAAATTTAGAAAAACAAAAAAAGCCAACTCAAAAAGTCAGCTTATATTGTATTTAAAACAAAGTTGTTTACGATTTCAGTTCCTGAATAAACAGACTAATCTCTGTACGAATCAACAATTCTTCATGCAAAAAGGTTTCGCAGAAAATATTGCAGATGTTTTCGTATTGAGAAATCAATGAAGCTTTAGAAATGATTTTATCACCAACTTTCGGTAAGGCAAAAATTTCAATCTTCTTAATATTGGTAATGAAACCAATCACTTTTGTATTTGACTCAGAGTTTGCAAAAAAACTTTGTCCGAGAATCGAGGATGAGGTTTGTGCCGAATGTTCTATAAGACCAGTTTCCAAAAAATGATTGTTGTGGACGAAGATATTATCTGAAGTAATTTTAAAAGAAGTCACCACCTTTTCAGGAGTTAGCTCAAGAATATAATCAGCCATCAGCATCGGTTTGCGATGAGGTAAGAAATGGTGGATGTTGATGAGGTTATCTTCTTTTGACTCCATTTAAATTGTTTTTTTGAAACTTTTAAATTATATCATTTCGCCACTTCGAATAGATTTTGAAGAACTCATATCGAGAGGTTTATGTACTAAAGTTTTCGATATAAATTCGTGCGGAATTTTACTCGAACTGACGAATTGTTTTAAATCTATTTTACAACCGTTTTCATCTGCGATTTTGCAATTACGGTTTCATTGATTTTAGTAATAATCTCCACCAACGTCACGCCAAGCATTTCATTTAGAATAGTAGCTTCGGTAATCAGTTGATCTCCAACTTTTGGCAAGGCATCTGTTTCAAAAGATTTTATCGCACCAATATAACCTGTCGGAGCGTCTTTTCCTAGAAGAAAATATTTATATCCTGTGTGCAGAGCCACACTTTGAGCCTGATGTTCTATCAGTCCTGAAGCCTGAAAAACCCCGTCATGCACAAAAATATTGTCTTCTTTGATCGTAAAGCCGGAGATCACATGGTTTTCAGAATATTCTGAAACTTTGCCTACCATTACAAAAGGAAACTTTTGCGGAATAAGGCTTTCGACAAAACTCTGGTCAGAATTGGGTAAAGTAATTTCCATTATACAACAGTTAGTAACGAACAAGAATAGGCAAATCTTCCGCTTTCAGGTACACATAAAAGAATTTTTTCTCCTTTTTTCAGTCTCCCTGAATTCATCAACTGTTCAACAGCAACGAAAATAGATCCTGCGCCAATATTTCCAATTTCTGAAAGATTATAGAACCATTTTTCCCAAGGGAAATCTAATCCTACGTTTGCAAATTCTTCTTTTAAACCTTCTTTGAAATAACCAGAAGAAATATGCGCCAAAACGTGGTCAACAGATTCTGGATCAAGCTGATGTTTGTCAAAAGATGCTCTTAAGCTTTCAGCACCTTTTACCAGAATATATTTATCTAAAATTTTAGTGTCTTGTTTTAAAGCAAAAATAGATTGTTTCAACCATTCGTCCGATGGGTAATCTGCCCAGGATTTCAGGCTTCCGTCTTCCTGCTTTTCACAACCTGAATACATACAAGCTTCAATTTCGTGAGCGTAAGAATAGAAATCAATCCAATCGATTTTTAATGAAATTTGGTTTTCTCTAGGCTTATTTTCTAATAAAAATGCACCTGCACCATCAGAAAGCATCCACCTAAGGAATTCTCTTTTGAAAGCAATGATTGGTCTTTCTTCCAAGAGTTTCAGGTTTTCTGCTTCATGATCAAATTTGTCGGCAGTCATCCAGGAAGACATTTTTTCAGAACCTGCACATACGGCAGCTTCCTGTACTCCTGCTTTTATGGAAAGAAAACCGTAGTTTAAAGCATTCATCCCAGAGTTACAAAGTCCTGTTGCGGTATTAATTTCGATAGACTTACCAATATTAAGCTCACCGTGTACCATAGATGCATGTGAAGGCTGGATCTGATCAGGAGAAGTAGTTCCTACAGATAATAGTTTCAGGTCTTCTTTTTTGAAATTCTCATCAAAAAGTCCTTCAACTGCCTTTGCAGTAATCTGAGCATTAGAATGGGTAGATTCTCCGTTTTTATCTAAAGCGTAATATCTCGTCTTAATTTTGTTGTTCCTTAGAATTAAAGCTCTCGCTTTAGAAGGTGTATTATTTACTAAGCCAAGATAGCTTTCCATTTCGTCATTCGAAACCGGCTCATTCGGCAAGTATGTTGAAGCTTTTGTTATAAATACGTCGTGCATTTCTATTTTAAATTAATTCCTTGTAAATATTCTTTTTGTTTTTGTCTTTTAGACCACAAAACGGGTGCTAATAATATATGGAAAATCAACACAATGGGTGAAATGATCCAAATTGCTGCCATCAAATATACCTTAAAGAATTTTATCAGCAATGGGCGTTTTTCTTTTTTCTTCATAATCAGATTACTCCATATGGTAAAGATTTTGTTGCCTACTTTCTCAACTCTTACTAAGAATGGTCTGATCTCGACCGCTCCGTTTTTTACCAAATCAGGTTGAAGATTCGCAAAGTCATTATTTTCAAAGTGATTTTCGATGATTTTTCCATATTTTCCGGCACCGTTTATTTCTTCGTCTGAAACTCCCGCCGCTGGAAGCATTCCTGACTTTTCTTTTTGTCCGGTTGTCAGCCAACGGAGAATCGTCAAAACACTGGTGTAATTATCATGTCTGTCTACCAAAGCAATGTTTCCCACTAATTTGGCGTTCATATTTTTTAAATAAACTTTCAGTTTTTCCTGAGAAAGCATCCACATATTTCGGGTTCCGGAAACGGTAACGACAGGAGTATTTTTTAATAAACCTTCTGCATAACCGCTTTTCAGAAAAGAAATGATAGGAATTGATGGGGTAAGATACCAAACCTGATATCCGAAAAGGATGAGGTCATACTTTTTGTTCAGTACGTTTTCCGGCGGAGGAACGATCTCACTGGGAATCTGTAAATAAGATTCCGGGAAAGTATTGAAAAATACATCACTCTGCCATGGAAAAGGGAAATCTTCCTTTAGCTGAATGTTGTAATAAGTTACAATATATTCGTCTTTTTTATCCTCAAACGGCTGAGCAATATTTTTCATAATATCCTCCAGCTGACCCGTCTGTGTATAATAGAGAACAAGTACGTTTTTCTGCATTAATATTCTTTATGGATTACAAAAATATGCTTTTAAAATTTATTATTCGTGTCCGAATACTCTTATTGATTCAGAAGTGAACACTAAGTTAAATGCCGGATTTTCAAAAACTATATTTTCTGCATTCACAAAAATAATAGTTTTTGGAAGTTGAGTGATTTCATTTATATTAAATCTGGCATCCGAAACCAAAAGAACATCAATGTCTTTGGTGATTTCGGAAATATTTTTGATGTAAGTGATTTTTCTTGTTTTAACGACATAATTGTTTTCTGCAATCTGTCTTTTTTCTTCATCTTTAATTAAACTGAAAACTCTTCTTCCGGCTTGCTGAAGCGTTAGCAAAATATCTTTTTGACCAAAATCATCGGCGATATGCAAAATGTTTGCATCTTTTGGGATGTGTTTGTTCAGTTCAAAATAAACGGATTTATTTTTCTCAAAATCCTGTTTGACTTCCTTTACGACTTCGGTTTCTTTGTAGAGATAGGTTAAGAATAATTTCTTTTTAAAATAATTTTCGTCCTCAATTTCATTTCTCAGTTTGGCAAATTCATTTCTGAAATAAGCATTGATGTTCTTGGCTCTTTCTTTGTAAACCGTTCCGAATGAGAGATCATCTTTTTTGATTCTTTCTCCTACTTTTACGATAATATCACCGTCGTAGATGATGAAATCACCTTTTGGTAAAACTTCAGAATTTCCGTGAATGTAGAGCGGTAAAATATCCAAGCCAAATTCTTCAGCAAGATAAAAAGCACCTTTGTGAAAACGTTTCACATCATTCGTATAAGATCTTTCCGCTTCGGGGAAAACAACCAAAGAATAACCCTCATTGATTTTTTCCTTCAATTTTTCCTTCCCGTTTTCGATGCCTTGAGAAACAGGATAAAATCCTAAAGCTTTCACCAGTTTTCCAAATACAGGAGAATCATAAACCCAGTCATTGACAAGATAAACGATTTTATGAGTTGCCATTGCAATCGCCAAAGTGTCTAAAAACGAACTGTGATTGGCAATGATGATCGCTGGGTTGCTGAAATCTTCATTCGGGTTTGTGATGACTTTTTTCTTCACAAAAGGTGTAAGATGTAAAACAGATTTTAAGAATAAAGCAATTGCTTTTTTAATAGTATTTAAGGTTTTTCCTTTGGCTTTTCTTACAAAGAAATGTCCGACAAAGGAGAAGAAAATTCCACCCAGACCATAATAAATAAATGACAGAACGGAACGTGCAAACAATCTCAAAGTTATTGGTGAAAGTCCTTTTTTTGTTCTATTGATGATTAAAAACCTAAACCAGAACGGGTACAAAGTCGAAGTGATAATGATAACAGAAAGCATTCCGATCAAAGCAACCAAAGCCAATGAATGTAAAGCCGGATGTTTTGCAAAGATTAAAGAACCGATGGAAAGAATCGTGGTGAAAACTGCTAAAATTATTGAAATTCTATACGTTGGAAGTTCATTTTTCCCTGTTGTGTGTTCTTTCTGCATCGCTTTCGTCAGGAAAATACTGAAATCATCTCCAACCCCGAAAACCAAAGTGCAGACAACGGTGCTGAAAATATTTAATTCTAGACCTAAAAAGTAAAGAATTCCTGCTGTTACAACTCCCGTTAATACAATCGGAAACATTGTGAGAAGGGTGAGCTCAAAATTTCTGAAGAAAATAATGATTGTGAGAAGAATTGCCAATAACGAATAATTGATCAACGTATTAAAATCTCTTTTCAGCAAACCTAAAAAGTTCTCGTTCAGCTGCTGACGGTCGATAGCAATTGCATCGTGCTTCTTTTCTACATCTTTTATGAAGACATCTCTTTTCTTTTCGTCTACTTTCACAACATTCGAAACGGTATAAAAACCATTTTCCTGACTGAGAAATTCCGAGATCTGAAGGGCTTTTATTTTTTCGTAATCTTTTAAACTTAAAGTAGAGTAATTTTTATTTAAATTTTCATTAAACTGATCAAAAGCTGAAGAATTAAAGCCAAATTTATTTCCATTACTGACCAGTTCAGATATCGTTTGATTTTTTTTATTTTGATTCCAGAAATGTTTCCAGATTTCTACTTTTTTCTGCTGATCGTTTTTAGAAAGAACAACATTTCCAAGTGAATTATAGCTTAAAATTTTGCCGTCTTTTTTTTCTTTCTCCAAAAATCGGCTCAGATCTGAATTTCTCGCCAAAGCTTCTTCTTCAGAATTCCCATAAGAAATAGTATAAATTGATTTTGAAGTAATGTCTGACAGCTTTTCCAGCTTAGCCTCGCTTATTTTTAAATCTTTCGGAATATAATTCAAATCGCCGATATCTTCATTGAAGCCAACGTGCCTGAAACCAAATAAGCACGCAATGATCACAATCGAACAACCGATAATCAAAGGTTTATTTTTCTCATAAGGATAATGGCCGATTTTATCAATGAAATTGGTGTTTACTTTACCCGATTTTTCTTTCGGATAATACAATTGCGGAACAATAATCAATGCTAAAACTGAGGAAAAAAGAACTGTAATAGAAGCAAAAAGTCCCAGATCTTTCAAGGCTTCGGAACGTACAAAAACCAAACATAAAAATGAAACAGCTGTTGTCGCACTGCTCAAAATAATTGGTTGGGTAATTTCCTTGTAAAGCTCTTCAATGTTGTTGTTATGCTTGTAATGCGTGAGAATGTGGAGCGCATAATCAATCGTTATCCCGATCAAAATGGCACCAACGCTTAGTGAAATGGCTGAAATTTTATCTTTAATAAAATACAAAACCAACAACGCCAACAAAACTGAAAACACAGTCGGAAGAAAAACAATGATCGGCGTGAAAAAGTTTTTAAAATAATACATCAACAAGATCAGAAGAACCGTCATTGAAATAATAACCGTATTCTGAATGTCTTTCTTGATTTGTTGTGCGTTGGCAACGGCAATTACTGGCGAACCAAAATAGCATAGTTCCGTTTTTCCTTTAAATTCTTTGTTGAGGCTGTCTTTGATTTCGTTCAATTGATTGACAAAAACTTCATTGTTTTTAGTGTCGTTGCTTTTATTTTTTGGTTCTATGAAAAGCAGAAGGTTTTTCCCGTCTTTGGTAACAACGTAATTGTCTTCGAGTTTAAAATCTTTGCTGATGTTTAAAGCATTCAGTTTTTTAATGCCTAAAAAAGTGATTCCAAGAGGATCTTTTTTAATGAATTCTTTCGTTACCAAACTCGTTGGCGAAACCAAAGAAACATAATTATTCTCAACCTGTTTTGCAATGCTGTCTTTGGTGAGTTTTCTTTCAATTTCCTTATAATCGTTTTCATCTAAGAACAGAGGCAGATTCTGATTGACGAAATCAAATGTTTCGGAAATTTCATTGTCATTCACTTTCCCCTGAATTGAACCGATGTATTTTTGTAAAGGTTTTGTTTTCTCTAAAAATTGGTCAGCGGTTTCTGATAACTGAAAATTGTCATCTTTTGATTTCTTTTCGATAATGACAATAATTTTATCTGAAAAGTTAAGTTGTTTCAGAACTTTCGCTGTAAGATCGGATTTTTCGTTTTTTGGAATGATCTGATTGATATCTTCTTCAAAATTAATTTTAGAAGCGAAGAATAAGCACAGCAGGGCAACTCCCAAAGCAGTTGCAATAGAAATGATTTTGTTTTTGGCGATCAGATAATATAAAAAGATGAAAAGACGATGCATGAGTTTCTCAAATCAGGTTTGCAAATTTAAATTTTTAAGCATTAGTTTTAAAACATTTCTGATAAGTTTTCGCTGAAAATCAATAAAATATTCCATTTAAAATGAAAAATTCTTTTACTTTTGCAAAAGTTTCCCTTAGCTGACCAATATATTTTTAAACACAAAATTATTCTTAATCGGGAAATAGCTTGGTATGTTGAGAACATTTGATGAAAAATTAAACGGATTCCTGTTTGTAGTAATATTTCCATTTCTGCTTTTCTTCATGTCTTATTATGGCTTCGAATCTTCGTATGTAGAATTGAAATCGATGAAGAATGCTCCGGATTTTATGTTTTCTTCGGTTTATGCCTATCGGGTAATTCCTAATTTTCTGATGATTCATACTACTGAAGCTCTCGATTACTTTATTAATCATAATTTTTCATCGCTCAGGAAAATCCTTCTAAAAAACGGAACCTCTTTTTATCACAGTATTTTTCTTATCAACAGTTTCTTTTTTGTTCTTTCATCGGTAGTTTTAAATGCAATTTTAAAAATGAACCCGATTAAAATACTTCTAAATTCAAATGTCAAAAAGATTGTGCATCTTTTAGCGATATTTTTTATTGTAATTGTTCAGTATGTACCGACCAATTGTGATTTGATTGCAGTTTTCTTTTATTTGTTGGGGATTTGGTTTTCGTTACGATATTATCATCAAAGCAAAATTTCTGATTTTGTTTTTTTGTGTCTCACGGTTTTTGTGTCTACATTTGTTAGAGAAACAGCATGTCTCAATATTGCTTTTTTTGCAGCGATTTTCATAGATTTTGAAAGATTCAAAGCGGGAGTTTTTAAATCAGCAAAAGAAATTATTTTGCTGGTTTTGTCTTTTGTATTGCCGTATATTGGCCTAAAGATGATTATTCCGCAAGATGCTTCGTTTTTTGAGGGTATTTATCTTGCCAAAAATTTCACCAGTCCATTTAATCTTGCGGGATTACTTTTTGGCGTCGTTGGTTTTTATTTTATTTTTGGTCTTTGTGGTGATGCAGGAAAATTAATTCTTAAAAAATATCTTTTCTTCTCCATTCCTTATCTTGGAATGATTACTTTAGTTGGTCTTTTTTGGGAGACCAGACTTTTTTTACCACTGCTTCTTTCGGGATTGATTGTGGCTTTTCATCGGTTTAAAAATATTCATACTGCTTAAATGAGTTTATTACATCCATATTATATAATTGCAATTATTTTCATGTTGCTCTTTAGCTTCCAAGAAGTATTTGGCAGAAAAGTTGATAAAAAATGGCTTTGGTTCTTGGGTGGCTATCTTGTTGTATTAGCAGGGTTGAGAGATCATGTAGGGCCAGATTACGGCAGTTATGTAGGGATTTATATTTACTCTGATACCAAAGATTATGTAAGTATAATTCTCAAAGCATTTTTTTTGGAAGGACCCCGACCCGTAGAGCTGGAGTGGCTTTTTGTTTTGATTAACAAAATTTTGATTAATGTATTTGAGGCGCCGTTCTATGTTTTGACATTGGTGATTGCTATTATTACGATTTTCCTTAAAATAGAGTATGTTGATGATAATACATTTTACCCTTTCACTTTTATTCTTTTTATGTTTATTCCGGGGTTTTTTATTGGTGAAAGCGGGCAGATTCGGCAATGTTTAGGTTCTTTTATTGTTTACTATGGCATCAGATTCATCAAACAGGAGAAATTGATTTTATATTTACTATGTGTTTATTTAGGTGCCGGTATTCATAACGTTTGTTATATTTTCTTACCCATGTACTGGGTAGCACGTGTTCCGTTAAATAAAGTTTGGATGCTTATCTTGATTATTGCATCTATATTTGCCTCACCGTTTGAGGTGTACAGGTTTTTTGGTGGTTTCTTGGATAATATTGCCGGAGATAATGTTCTGGTTGAGGGTTTTAACGGTTATATTGATGAAACTACACAGCGTCTGAACGGCGGTATTGGGATACCTGAAGGGATGATGGCTGTTCTTACGTTCTTTCTTTTCACTTTTGACACCCAGATGAAAAAAAAGTTTCCTTATTATGAGTATCATCGGAATTTTGCTGTGATTGGAATTTGTTTCTATTTCATATTCAGAAACAATCCTATCTTTTCTTCAAGATTGGCGGGCGCATTTATTGGTTTTTCTTATATTATCATTCCAAATACTATGTATGTTGTTTCGGACAATACAAAGAAATTGATCTATACAATTATCATTTCACTTGTACTTTTTAACTTTATAGTTTTTGCGAGTTTTAAAAACATTATTGGTGGTAGATTTACAATTGATCTGTATAAAAACCATATTTTACCTTAATATTTCCATCATTTTCTAACTTATTTTTACATACCACATTGTGGTGATTTGTTTTGCGCTAAATTTTTCTTGATATTAAGAAAAATTCACTTAATATTATGTTAAATTCATTAATATTATTGTACTTTTATCGAGGATTGATAAAATGAATTTATTATCAATATGTTAATACATTTAATTATTTGATAATATAATTATTTTATATTTTGATAATATTTAAAACAAATTGATTATTGTTTGTTTTGGTTCAAAATTGGGACAATGTTTGATTAAGTACAATTTTAAGTATGAAAAGTAAAATGATTAAGAATCTAATAGCAATGTTTTGCTTAGTTTCTTTAAATGTGTATTCTAACAGTAAGTTAGAAAGAGAGAGAGATTTTATTACTGCTGAAAATGTAGTACGAGACTTCATAAAAAAGGATACTTTAGTCAGGATCCCCGGAAATGCAAATGATTCCAAACTCGACCAATCACGAGTTGCCCTTGCTCCCGACTGGACAAAAGCACCCAATAGTTATATTTTTGATCCTACGCAAAATGTTGAAGGATTATATATTCCTGTGAAGAAGGCATATGAAATGTGGCGAAGCTATAAATATTTGGCAAGTGCAGGAGCAATTAAAGGTAAAGTAACCGCAGATGTTCTTTGGGAAGATGTTCCCGGTCTTATCAAATCCGGGACCAATTACAGCCTGGAAGTTGTTGATTCCGGCGAAAACGGAAAAATAAAAGTCATGATCAACAAAGCCAAAAAAGGCAATGCTGTTGTGGCTTTCAGGCTAAATGGTGAGATTTTCTGGTCATGGCATATTTGGGTGACAGATGATCCTACCAACGGATCGACGTATAAAAGTTTTACCGGTGTTAAAAGAGAAAGAAAAAACGGAATAATAGAAAATATTCCCGATGCAGATTGGAAATGGATGGATAGAAATTTAGGCGCCATTACCAATACCAATACAAGCGGAGAATGGAACAGAAGCGGCGGATTGCTTTATCAATGGGGAAGAAAAGATCCTATTCCGCCGTTGGTTTTGAAGGGTAATGATTTTTATGAGGTTTCCGGCTCGATCGGAAGAGTGAGACACCGGGGCGCAAAAAATTTCACCAATGCAATCAATTTTGATGTACTCAGAAAATTTGTATTGCTTTCTAATGCGACTTTAGATAATAATCTTCAGCTTTCTGTAAAAAATCCTCTGAGTTTAATTTATGTGAATAAGGATGATAATTCAGGTCCGGCTTATTATAATAATAACACAAATCTTATGGTCAACTGGTTTGGAAGATCTGCAAGCTTAGTTGACAGTAAGTTACCAGAGCTGAATTTATGGTCAGATAATTCCAGAGGAAAGGTTATCAATGGATATAATAATGATGTAAATGCTGCACCATATCGTGATAAATCTCCTTTTGATCCATGCCCGAACGGATGGAGAGTTCCATCAATGCTTGTTGCAAATCTGGCATCGGGTGCTTATGTAGATGATATAAGAATTGATTATTCGCCATTTGGTGTGAGAACTAATTTGGGTAAAAGTGCTTTTGAATCAAATGGTTATCACATTATAAAGCCTAATGATACTAATGTTCCTGCTTTTATGGCTGGTTTTAAACTGTATCCAAATGTTGGCTTTGATATGTCAAATGTTGGTGGAAATAACATGGGAGTTTTTCCGGGCACAGGGCAATTAGCGATAAATGCTCAGGGAGGGCAATATACTGATCAGCATCACGTAGGTTTATGGACGGCGACATTAACCCGTTTTTTTGATACAACTCCTGCAGTAAGTGCAAGATCACTATTTATGGTACCGGATAAATACCAAAACGACACTCCGGATGCTGCAAACCCTGCTGTAAAAGGGAGGTATTGGTATATGCCTACATCAGGTGCTAAAACATCAGATGCAAACGGATGCAGATGTGTTAAAGATCCTCTGTATCTTGTTAACGGATATGATTTCCCGACACAATATTTAAATGCAAATAAAGAATATGTTGAAGGTTTAAATAATCCTAATACCTATCAAGTTGTAAAAGCTGCATCAGCATCTACTTTAGAGATTCCTGTGACGAAAGCTTTCTCTGTTCAAAGTCAGCTTTTGAATAATCCGGAAATTCTAAACCCTGCAAATTTCAGTAATCTTAAAGCAAATGTTCTATGGACGACAAATACAGGCTTAATTAATACAGTTACAGTTACAAACCCTTCTCCGGGATCGGTTTCAGGTCTTATTAATTCTAAAATTGTAATTTCATTAAATCCAAATCAAAGCGGAAACGCAGTTGTGACTTTACATAATGGGAGTATTTCAAATCCTGTATATTGGTCATGGCATATCTGGGTTACAGATACAGCAGTTGGCTCTTATAATTATACAACAGAAACACCAAATGCAACTGCTGCAAATTATGTCAATTACGTACCACAGGGAGATGTTTTAAAAACAGAGTTTATGGACAGAAATCTGGGTGCTGCCGATGCATTTCCTGTGATTACAAATCCTCTTGCGCCAACTGTTGCTGAGTATGAGAAAATCAGAGCTTCTACAGGTTTGCAATATCAGTGGGGAAGAAAAGATCCTATACCATCATTTCAGTTTGCTGATAATCGTTCGCCGTACAATGTATTTTTAGGAAATGCAAATGCAAATGGAGCGGTCGCATACACAACACTTACTCCTGCAGTGTATAATAATTTATCAGGATCTTACATTGTTCCTCATGATACCTATACGAATAGTTCTAATGCGAATATATTACCAACAGATAAAACTTCGGATAAAGTAGCTAAAGTATTGTCTTATTCAGTTAAAAATCCTTTAGTTTATATGATTCCGAGTACACTTGCTCCTTTCAACAGTGTGGTTCCTAATTATACGAACGGTACAGACTGGTTATTGAATGAACCGAACGTTGCCGCAGACAGGTGGGGAAGAGGTGGAGAAAAATCTCCGTTTGACCCTTGTCCGGAAGGTTGGAGGATTCCGGATCTTACGGGAGTGGCTATTATTGCTAATCTTGATTACGGAATTTCACCTTGGTATAAAAAAGATAAAAAAGCAGCAACAAGTTATAACGTTATTAATGATTATTTGGGAGTAAGGGTTCAAAATACCACAGCTTCTACAATAGGTTATACTTTTAATGATGCAGACTATTCGGTAGGTAATTATCCTAATTCCGGTTCGCGTGGCTTTAGAAGTGTGATGGGCAATCAAACTGCACAGGGAACTTTTGATGTAAATAATTTTCAATATCCGGGTATTTGGACGGCTGCTTTAAATTCAAACTATATAGGCAGACCGATCAATCTGCTTTTCAATGCGTCTTCAAACGGTATGATTGCTTTCCATGATAACAATGACCCGTATTTTGGAATGAATTGCCGTTGTGTGAAAGTTAAATATGACCAAAACGGAAACGAAGCAGGTCCTATTCCTGCAATTCCGGTAACGGCGGGCGCATCTGTAAAAGCCTCAAATATTTTCACAGAAAAAGAGATTTCGCAGATTGCAAAAGAAAACAAAATCACACTTTTCCCAAATCCGGTGAAAGATGTATTGTATATTAAAGCAACAGATGTGAAAGATTATTACTATCAAATCTACAATGCTTCCGGTCAGCTTGTGAAATATGGGAAGTTTGAAAACAGCCAGACAGATGTTTCTTCACTTGCTCAGGGAATTTATTTGGTAAGAATCAATAATTCTAATACGGTGGTAAAGATTTTGAAAAAATAAAACTACAAAAGAATTTTCTCGAATTCTTACATTAAAAAGAAACAAAATAGTGCTTAGCTCTTTGTAAATTCATATTTTTGATTCCTTAAAAACAATAGATTTGCAAAGTATTTTAAGAGCTGTTTTGCTTCTTTTTTTATGGAAAGTAAATCCGAAAACATATGATGAAACGAGAGAAAATATTATCCTTTTTTAATATTAAGATTTTTATTTATGTCATAATTATTGCAACAGCCCTGTTTGCGCTGGTTTTTACCTATCTGCATAATGCAAAATCAGACGGATATATCTTGGGTGACTGGCTCATCAATTATCAGGACGGAGGTTTCAAAAGAAGAGGGCTTTCCGGAAGTTTTTTCTTCTTTTTACAGGATGTTTCAGGTATCAGACTGAATTTATTAGTCTATTTTTTTCAGGTCATTATTATTTCAGGTTTTTTTTATTTCTATTTCAAATTGATACAGTATAAAGAGGCAACTTTTCTTTATCTCTCACTTTTATTATCTTCCATAGGTTTTGTAGGGATTTTCAATTGTGTAGATTATGTAGGTAAGAAAGAGTTTATAGTTTTTTTTCTGTTCGCTTATTTTGCATATCATTTAAATAAAAATTCCCTTTCAAAATCGAAAGAATATCTTATTTGTACAGGACTTTTTATTGCCATGTTCTTTCATGAGATTACTTTGTTTTTTATTCCTTATTTTCTGATCGCATTATATTTAAAAGCCGGAAAATTTGAATTAAAAACGTATTTAAAATACCTCATAGCTGTTTTTGTCCCTGCTGTTTTCATTGCACTTTTTGGTAATAATATCAATGAAGGGCAATCTTTACAAATTCTTCAGAACAGGGGAGTGGTTTTGACTAAAGGTATTTTCTTTTGGGATATCAATGAAAGGCAATACATGATAGAACATTTTAAAGAATACAGATTGTATTTCATAAGTTTTATACTATCAGTCATTCATCTGAGGTTTTATTTAAAATATCAAACTGACCGAAAGATGATATCTATTTTATTAATAAGTGCTTTTATCTTCTCTTTGCCATTGTTTTATCTGGCAATTGATTGGGGAAGATGGATGTATATTCACATGATATTCATTATAGTGCTTTTCGCAATGCATCTGAAGGATAGCGTTAATTCAACCAAATCAGAAATATTAAAAATAAATCGAAAATTCTACATTACATTATTTATCATTATTTTGTCTTTGACATATCGCGTTGAAATGTCAGGAAGAGGCTTTACTTTTGAAGGTTTTTTCTACAGAATCTTCATTGCACCCCTCGAATTATTGCATAAAATGATCTGATGAAAAATCTATATAATAAAAAAGCTTTACTTTTGCAAAAATTTAGAGAATGTCGAAAAATTTAGTAATCGTCGAGTCTCCGGCAAAAGCAAAAACTATTCAGAAATATTTAGGGAAGGATTTCGAAGTCAAATCAAGCTTCGGACACATCCGTGATCTTCCGAAAAAAGGAATGGGAATTGACCTTGCCACCTTCAGTCCGGATTACGAAGTTTCTGCCGACAAGAAGAAACTGGTAACAGAATTAAAATCTGCAGTAAAAAAAGCCGAAATGGTTTGGCTGGCTTCCGATGAAGACCGCGAAGGTGAAGCTATTGCTTGGCATTTGGCAGATGAATTAAAGCTGAAGCCTGAAAACAGAAAAAGAATTGTCTTCCACGAGATTACCAAAAATGCTATTTTAAAGGCAATTGAAAATCCACGAGATATTGATCAGAACTTAGTCAACGCTCAACAGGCGAGAAGAGTTTTAGACAGAATCGTAGGTTTTGAAATGTCTCCCGTACTATGGAAGAAAGTAAAGCCGGGATTGTCTGCAGGAAGAGTGCAGTCGGTTGCAGTACGATTGGTTGTTGAAAGAGAAAAAGAAATACGACAGTTTACCCCAAAAGCAAGTTTTAAGCTTGACGGAATTTTCTTAAATAAATCTGAGCAGGAAATTGCTGCAAAACTTAAAAAAGATTTCGAAAAGGAAGAAGACGCAGAAAAATTCTTGGAATTGGCAAGAACGACAGAATTTAAAGTTCTGAATGTTGAGACCAAACCGGGAACACGTTCTGCTTCTGCACCTTTTACTACCTCTACACTTCAGCAGGAAGCTTCATCAAGATTGGGATACAACGTAACTAATACAATGCGTCTGGCTCAGAGATTATACGAAGAAGGTTTTATTACTTATATGAGAACTGACTCCGTAAATCTATCCCAGGAAGCCATTGATGGGGCTAAAAATCAAATTGTATCAGAATATGGAGCGGAATATTCTGCACCAAGAAAATATACCACCAAATCATCTTCTGCACAGGAGGCTCACGAAGCAATCCGTCCGACAGATTTTTCCGTAAAATCAATTGGTGATGTTCAGCTAAGTAAATTATATCAGTTGATTTACAGAAGAACGCTGGCTTCTCAGATGGCAAATGCTAAAATTGAGAAAACGGTTATTGAAATTGGGAATGCAAAACTTCCGCAGCATTTTGAAGCGCAGGGTGAGGTCATCATCTTTGATGGTTTCCTAAAAGCGTACGGAATTGTAAAAACCGAGGATGAAGACGAAGAAAGCAACGAAAAATTATTGCCGAAAGTTACAGTAGGTGAAGTTTTAGACTATAAAAAAATCACTGCTACAGAAAAATTCACAAGACCAAGTGCAAGATATACAGAAGCAGGTTTGGTAAGAAAGCTGGAAGAATTGGGTATTGGTCGTCCGTCAACGTATGCTCCGACTATTCAGACCATTCAGAATCGTGAATATGTAGACAAAAGAGAGCTCGAACCGCAGATTCGTGAAGTGGTGAAAATCTCTTTAGCAAAAGATAAAATCAAAAAAGAAGTTCTTGAAGATAAATTTGGGGGTGACAAAAATAAATTTGTTCCTACCGATATTGGTGAAGTGGTGAATGATTTCTTAACCAATAATTTCTCGGAAATTCTGGATTACGGTTTTACGGCAAGAGTCGAAGAAAGCTTTGACGAAATTGCCAATGGAGATCAAAAGTGGAAAGAAATGATGACCGATTTCTACTCAAAATTTCATCCAAGAATTGAAGATGTAGAAGAAAATGCAGACCGTGCCAACGGAGAACGTCTTTTAGGTGTAGATCCGAAAACCGGAAAAAATGTTTACGCAAGAATCGGAAGATTTGGCGCGATGATTCAGATTGGTGAGCAGGACGACGAAGAAAAGCCAATTTTTGCATCGCTAATGGCGGGGCAGAACATTGCAACAATAGGTTTAGATGATGCTTTAGAACTGTTTAAACTACCATTTGAATTAAATGATTTTGAAGGTCAAAGCGTGACTATCGGAGTCGGAAGATTCGGACCTTATGTGAAATGGGGTGAAACATATATCAGCATTCCGAAAGGTGAAGATCCGCTTTCTGTAGATCAAAAACGTGCAGAGGAAATCATTGCTGAAAAGAAGTTGGCAGATGCACCCATCGCAACTTTTAAAGGCGAACCTATTACCAAAGGAACCGGTAGATTCGGACCTTTCATCAAATATCAGAGCATCTTTATCAATGTTCCTAAGAGATATGATTTTGATAATCTTTCTCAAAGCGACATTAATGAATTGGTTGAAGCTAAATTAGAAAAAGAAGCCAACCGATACATCCAACAATGGGAGAAAGAGAAAATCTCCCTTGAAAACGGAAGATGGGGACCCTTCATCAAATTTGGAAAAGCAATGTTCAAAATTCCAAAGAAAAAAGATGATACCAAGTATGAATCTGACGAGCTGAAAGAAGTCTCTCTCGATGAGGTTAAAAAATGGATTACCGCACAGGATCCTAAGGCTTTCGCTGAGAAGAAAAAACCTGAAGCAAAAAAGCCGGCTGCAAAGAAAACGACAACAGCTAAGAAAGCCCCGGCTAAGAAGCCAGCTGCTAATAAATAATAATTTTAAGCTTAAATATAAACCCCTTTTGATGATTTTCAAAAGGGGTTTGTTACATCTATGATTTTAATCACCGGTAACTAAATCGGGCTATTAATTCTTTTACCCGATCCATTATGAAATCACTTTTTTTATCAAAAAAATTGAAATCATTTTTCTTGTGGATTATGCAGGTTTGTTTTTTATAAAATCTGCATAATCTTCCAAATTTGCGAGATTAAAAAAACTATAAAATATCCCAAGAAAATTCTGAGATTAAATATTTGTCTCAAATTCTTTAAAATCTCACCCGAAAGCGCAGGATGCTCAACATTAACATTAGTATTAAATTAGCTTTAAATCAATATTATGAGTGCGTCCAAGAATTTTACCCGCAAAGAATTTCTGCAAATTTCAGCTTTGGGAATCGCAACGGTATTCTTCGGTTCATCATTTACCCATGCATTTGATTTTTCAGACAAACCTTATTTCAATTTAAAACCCATCGGAAGATCACTGGAATTGGATGGGTATTACATTTGGTGCAGTTCGCCGATCTGGAGTGAAGATGGAAAAGTACATCTCTTTTATTCAAGATGGAAAAAAGAAAAAGGAATGGGAGGCTGGCTCAACGGTTCGGAAATCTGTCGTGCAGAAGCCAATTCTCCTTTTGACGATTTTCAACACAAACAAGTTATTCTCGCTCCGAGAGGGGGTGAATTTTGGGATGCAACAACCTGTCACAATCCTTTGATCAAAAAAGTGGAAGATCAGTATTATCTGTTCTTCATGGGAAATTCTAACGGAAAGACGAATACCAAAAGAATAGGATTAGCTACTTCTAAAAGCCTTGACGGAGATTGGACAAGACCTGAAAAACCCTTACTTCTTCCCGGAGAAAAAGGCGCTTGGGACGACCATTGTACAACAAATCCCGCTTTTGTAAAAGGAAGCGATGGTAAATACTGGCTTTTTTACAAATCCTGGAATACCGAAGAATATGAAACTCAAAAAGGAGTCGTGCGGGGAAACCGAAAATACGGATTGGCAAAGGCAGATTCTCCAGCCGGACCTTACACAAAAGTCTCTGAAAATCCGGTGATTGATTTTTCTTCTTTGCCCAACAATGCTCAGCTTGAAGACGCTTTCATCTGGAAGCAAAACGGAAAATTCCATATGGTGGCTCGTGACATGGGATTTTATAATCACGAATATGGTCTGCATTTAACAACAAAAGACGGACTGCATTGGACAAAACCTCAAGTCGCTTATCTTGAAATGAAACATTACATTCAGGAACCTGAACCGCCAAAACATTTAAAAAGATTCGGAAGACTGGAACGCCCGATGATCCTGATGAGCAAAGACGGAAAAAGGCCTCAGTTCTTATTCGGAGCAACGCAGGGCGGAGCGTTTGAAACGTCTACGGCTTTTGTGTTTGAGATTCTAAGAAATTAATTTTTTTCATATAAATTATTGTGAGACCATCATCCTGTTTTTGTTGATGGTTTTTTTTTAATTATAAAATGATTTAATTTTAATATTTTTGGACATTATTAAGCATATTTGAGAACATGGATTTTGAAGATTTTATCATTTCCCCAAGAAATTTCAGGACAGAAAACTGGCAGATTGGCAATCAGATTACCAAAGAAATAAAAGAAGACAGCATTGTTTTGCTTTTCGTTTCAGATTACAGAGGCGCAAACGGCGATGCGGAAGTACAGGATTTTACAGCAATAAGAAGAGAATTTTACAAACTCTCAAAACTTGATTTTGAAATTCCGGTGGTTGACCTGGGAGATTTGGTTTCAGGAAAATCGGTGGAAGATTCTCATTATATTTTGCAGGAAGTCCTTTCAGCCTGTCATTATAAAAGAGCTATTCCGGTGATCATTGGTGGTTCTAATGATTTTGCTTTTTCTTTATTTTCGGGATTAAATTTTCATCAGAAGAATATCAATTATACACAAATCAGTAATGTTATTTCACTCAAACAGGGGGAAGGAATTGATGAGCATACTTTTTTAAGCAAAATTTTAGGCTCAAAAAATTTCTCTATCAAAAATTATCATCACTTAGGTTATCAAAAGCATTTGAACGAATCTGATTCTGTGAAACTGATCAAGGAAGTTGAATTTGATATCGTCCGTTTGGCTGAGATGATGAATTCTACTGAACGTACCGAACCTTTTTTCAGAAAAGCCGATCTGGTAACTGTGAATTGTGATGCTATTGAAAGTTTCAGCGATGCATTCTCAATGAATCCACAAGTAAACGGTTTGAACCGAAGAGAAATCTGTGCCTATATGAAAGAGATCGGTTTGAGTGAAAATCTGAAATCTGTAGGAATTTTTAATTATAATATTTACTCTGAAAATCAGCTCAATCATCAGCTTTTGGCACAAATGATCTGGTATCTGATTGAAGGAATCAACATTCAGCATTCGCATCCGAAAGAAAGGCAGTATGAAATGTTTTATGTTTTGATTGAAGATAGACAGTATGCCTTTAAACGGGATACATTCAGCAATCTTTGGTATTTCGGAGATGATGAAAATATAGAAAACTGTATTCCGTGCTCAAGAAAAGACTTTGATGAAGCTAAGAAAGGCTGGCTGAGTTCGAGATTTACCAAAAGCTAAATGATGAAAAACGTTCCCTCAAAAATTTCCATCATCGTTCCGGTTTATAATATCGAAAATTATCTGGCAAAATGTCTTGATTCTTTGGTGAATCAAACTTATCAGAATATTGAAATTTTAGTAGTCAATGACGGGAGCAAAGATGATTCTGAAAACATCATTCAGGATTTTGCGAATAGATTTCCTGGCAAGATCAAAGCTTTTTTTAAAGAAAACGGCGGATTAAGCGATGCAAGAAATTTTGGAATTGATCATGCAACCGGAGATTATTTAGGTTTTGTTGATAGTGATGATTATGTTTCTCAAACAATGTTTGAAGAAATGATTGACCTTGCAGAAAAACATCATGCCGAAATGGTGATCTGCAACATACAAAAGGTGGATGAGAACGGTAATGTAACTCAAAAACTGACGCAAATTCCGAATATGCCTGAGAAAATTGACCTTAATGAGAATTTTTCCGTATTTTCTGATTTAAGCTATTTTGCGTGTAATAAATTGTTTAAAAAAGAAATTTTTGCTGGAAAAAGATTTAAAAAAGGAGTGCATTTTGAAGATATTCAGCTGATTCCGCAGCTTTTACTGGAATGTAAAACCCTGGCGCAGACCCAGAATTATCATTATCAATATTTGGAACGTACAGATTCAATTTCAAAAAGTCATACAGAAAAAGGTCTGGATATTTTGAAAGCAGTGGAAGATGTTGAATTTTATTTTAAAACTTCACAGTATTCGATAAAGTTGAAAGAATTGAAAAATTTCCAGATTTTAGAGGGAGTTTATACGTTTTTGGCTTATCTGGCGTTCGTTAAAGATGAATCTGTTTTTTATAAAATGTCACACAGTCTGAAGGTTTTTATGAAGGAACGGAATATTAATTTTAAAGATATATTGATTTACAGTCGTTTTGATAAGAATTATCTTTTATCTTTGCCCCTGAAAAAAAAAGTCTTTTATTTGCTGTTCTTTACCGGGCAAAAAAAACTGATAAGAAAATTAATATAAACACAAATGGAAAGCAATTTGTCAGCTCACATTTAACTGATTGACAATGATTTCATTAAGACTTTAAAGGCAATAAAGCCCGAAAAGTACTTAAATAGAAAAAAAATGAAGAATTTTGAATTGTTCTTGGATCACTCTGGAATTTCTATTTTTTACGTAAAAATAGGTCTGGGTTTTCTGTTCTCCTTTTTTATTACCTTTTTTTCGATCCCAACGATTACTAAGATTTCCAGAAGAAAAAATCTGATGGATGAGCCTGGAGTGAGGAGCTCGCACATACGGAAAATTCCTAATCTTGGTGGTATTGCTATTTTTTATTCCATCGGAATCTGTGCCTCGGTTTTTGCATACGAGCTTTTTGATTTATATAAATTTCTTTTTGCATCGTTAGTTATTCTGCTTTATGTAGGGGTAATGGATGATATTGTGGTAATGCGTGCTTATAAAAAATTGGTGGCCCAGATTATAGTGTCAGCTTTTATTGTTATTGGTTCGGATGTCAGGATCAGAAATCTGTTTGGCATCTGCGGAGTTTATCAGATCAATTATCTTGTAAGTGTGATTTTCACGATCATAACATTTATTATTCTCATTAATGCTTTTAATCTTATTGACGGAATTGACGGTTTGGCTGGTGGATATTCTTTGATCTGTAGCGCACTATTTGGAATCAGCTACTATCGTTTAGGCCCGTATAATTTTCCTCTTGTTATTCTATCGGTAATTATAATTGGATCTGTACTTGGATTTCTCTATTATAATCTCACCAACTACAGAGCCGCAAAAATTTTTATGGGAGATACAGGTTCTATGCTTTTAGGCTTTTTGTTAGCCTTTACCTGTATTTGTTTTATAGATATTTTTATAGACAGAAAGTTGCCATACGTTCCTAGATACCATTTGCAATCTGCTCCGGTGATTGCTGTTGCTATCTTGATTCTGCCTATTGTGGATACATTAAATGTGATTATTATAAGATTGTACAACAAGAAATCTCCTTTTTTGGCAGATAAAAATCATATTCACCATAAATTATTAAGACTTGATCTTACTCATAGAAGAGCAAGTTTCTATATTATATCTTATTATCTTTTTATTGTTACTATAGCTTATCTTTTTAGGCATACTGATGTAAATCTACTTTTGGTGATGATTTTATTGCTTGGTTTTCTCGGAGCATATCTTCCCGATTTTATATTTATGTTTAGAAATAATAAATTAAAATATAATAATTAAATTTCTATTTTTGCAAACTACATTAATTTATGATGAAATTTTATAAGTATCTACTAATTTTAATATTACCGTTCCTTTTGACGTCTTGCATTACAAGCAAAGATGTCAAATATATGCAGCCAAGTGAAAGTCTTGTCATTAACGAAGAAGGTTTAATTCCGTACAATATTCCAATCTACAGGATTACTAAAAATGATATGTTAACGCTGAATATTGTTACGACTCCAAAAGGAGATGCAGCACAGTTTTATTCTTCATTAAATTCTTCCGGAACAAATGGTGGTGGAAATATCACTATGTCAGGAGGAGGAACTTCCGGCGCAGGAACCGGGGGGAATGCGACCATCTATTTTAATGGACTAAAAGTTGATTCGAAAGGTGATATTAATGTTTTTGGAATAGGCTACGTGAAGGCTGAAGGAAGAACAATAGAAGAAATCAGTTCAGAGCTTCAGGAGAAAGTAAATGAAAATTTTCAGGAAGGCAAATCTGAAGTGAGACTTAATATCGACGGGATCACTTATTATATTTTGGGAGATATTGAGACCGTGGGAATTACAGGAGAGAAAAAAGCACACAAAAATACGCTGACACTCACAGAAGCAATCTCAATCAATGGAGGTTTAAACAGAACAATCGACAGGAAAAATATTGTTATCCACAGAAAACTTCCGGAAGGAATTAAAGTGGCTAAAATAGATCTTACCCGAGAAGATGTAATGAATTCTCCTTATTACTATGTACAGAATGGCGATGAGATTTTACTGACCACTCAGAGAAGAAGCTTAAACGGATTCGGAAAAGATCCTATTCAGACCCTTATAAGCGGAGTTACTGTGATTACTACTGCATTATCAATTTATTTGCTTCTTAAAAACCTTTAATTATGATTCCAGGAAAAGAAGCAACTGTAGATAAAAATGCAGCTCAGAAAGAAAAGTTCGGAACTTTTGCTTTATTTGATATTGAACATTTTTTAAGAAGACTCTTAAAAAATTGGTATTGGTTTGTCTTTATGTTCTTTATTGGCTATGGAACTTCTTGGTTTTATGGTAAATACTATGCTCAGAATGTATATTCATCAAATCTTTCGTTAAGTATTTCAAATAGTACTGCAAGTTATTTTACACCCAATCAATCTATTAATTTTATCTGGGGACAAGGTGGTAATCAGGATGGAGTGTATTTAAAAAAGATGCTTTTGTCAAGATCTCATAACGAGTTTTTGGTTAAAGAACTCAATCTATTTGTAAATTATCAGACAAAAGGTTTCATCAAATCAACTTATCTCGATAAGGATGATTCTCCGGTTTTCTTAGATATTGACAGAAAGCATTTGCAACAAGTCAATTATCCGATTACATTAATTCCAAAAGGAGGAGGTTCTTATGAAGTCGTTTTACCGGAAGAAGGTGAGTCTACAAATCTTTACTCTTACGAATTTGAAGGTTTTCAGGCTGTTAACGGTTTTGCTAGACCAGCGAATAAAATTATTAGAGTTAATGAATGGTATACCTCTCCAAATTTAAGATTCAGATTGGTTCCAAACCCTGCAGCAACTAAAATCAAACTCGAAAATATTATTGTAAATCTTACAACAGTAAATGATGCCGTAAACGGGATTATCGGTAGTGTTGGAGTAGATTTTGATAAAGAAATCAATACAATTATGATTATTTCTAAGACAGGATATAATCTAAACAGTACAGTAAATTTTCTCAATAAATCTGTTACTGAGCTTCAGAAAAAAAGGTTTATAGACAAAAATACTGTTGACAAAAACACGGCAGATTATCTGAAAGAAAACCTTGCAAGTATCAGAAAAAAATTAGACTCTAGTGGTTCTGTTCTTAATTTTCTGAAAATTTCAGAGAAACTATATGATATTGATAATCGTGATGAAAAATCATTAAAGGAAATAAAGGACTTAGAAGCTAAAAAAGCTGAAATTCTAAGTAAGATGTCTTCCCTCAATAATATAAGAAACAGCGTAGAAACGCAAAATTTTGATAAAATGATCAGCAGTTCTGCTGCAGGTTTTGAAGATGGTCTATTTTCTGCCTCTGTTTCAGAATTGAAAGCACTATATCTTAAAAGAAGAGAGCTTGCATCTATTTACACTCCGAATTCTGAACCAATGAAGGAGATCAACAGACTGATCAATGATGCCAAGCAAAATTCTACAGGATCATTACGAAATATTTATACGGTTTACACAGATCAGCTTAACAAGATAGATCAGCAAGTTATCTTAGCTAATTCAGAATTGTCTACCTATCCTGAAAAACAAAGAAAGTATCTTGATGCAGAGAGAGGTTATAATATGATTGAAGCTACTTATAACAGTCTCCTCAGCAGACAGAATGAAAGTAAAATGAGATTGGCAACCAATCAACCGGATATTACGGTAATCGACCCTGCTAAAAATTTAGGACAAGGACCGATCGGACCCAATGTGAAAGGAACGAAGATGGCTATCATCGCAGGTCTGCTTGCGTTGCCGTTTGCTTTTATTTTAATTGGCGGACTTTTAGACAGTAAAATCAGAAACATAAAAGAACTTTTAACGGTTACTAAAATACCATTACTCGGAGTTATTGGGAACAATACAAACGAAAACATGCTTACGGTTTTAGAACATCCTAAATCTTCGGTGTCAGAAGCTTTCCGTGGGATAAGAGCCAATATGAGATTTTTGGCAAGCGAAGACGGTAAAAGTAAAGTAATTTTGGTTACTTCTTCTGTCGGTGGTGAAGGTAAAACATATGTTTCCATCAACTTGGCATCTGTTTTAGGTTTAAGTGACAAAAAAACCATCTTACTTGGGATGGATCTTAGAAAGCCTAAGATTTTTGGAGATTTTAATATTGATAATAAGAATGGTATCTCTAATTATTTAACAGGTGAAGTAGGTATTGACCAGATTATTAATAAAACGAAGATTCCAAATCTTGATGTTGCCACATCGGGGCCTATTCCTCCAAATCCATCAGAGCTTTTGATGAGCGATAAAAATCTCAAGCTAATTGAGGAGCTGAAAACCTTATACGACTTTATTATTATTGACTCACCTCCTGTAGGATTAGTCGCAGATTCTTATGACTTGATGAAATATTCGGATGCTAATCTATATATTGTTCGTCATGAATATACAGAGAAGTATATGCTTAAAATGATTTCTGAAAAGTATCATAATGACGAGATCAAACATTTAGGAATTGTTTATAATGATTACGTCGTGAAACAGGGTTATGGCTACGGTTACGGATATGGTTACGGATACGGTTATGGCTATGGTTATTTTGATGAAGATAAAAACTATAAAGAACCTTTTCTGATAAAATTAAGAAATTTTATAAAAGCTTATTTAGACAAAAAAAGTTAATGATAATAAACCCTCAGATGATGAGGGTTTGCTCTTATCAGATCCATGCATTCTGTTAAAAAAAGAATAATTTTGCCAGTTTGTCGTTTACTTTATAATAAATTATGTTTTTTTGTTTATTTTTAACGAAACATTAAGGTTATCATTAATACAAAAATGTTTTATATTTGCAAAAATTAATTTTTAAAATAACCATAAATCCATATTCTTCTATGAATAAAAAATTATTGTTTAGCTTTCTTACCCTCTTAGGTACAATGGTAAGTGTAAATGCACAAAGAAATGAATTGGGAATTCGTCTGGGCATGAGTAATTTGGTAGGCGATATAGGAAATACCAATTACATTTTGCAGCAGCCATTGGATTTAAACAGGGCTTCAGATTGGGGAGTTCCTTTTTATGGTGGTTTGTTATATAGATTTAATTTTAACCCTCATCAGACTGTAAGAGTAGATTTAGGGTATAATCAGGTTCAGTTCAGTGATAAAGCTGCAAAGGAAGAATATAGAAGAAACAGGAACTCATACGGGAAAAACAATGTATATGAAGCAAGTGTTGTTTTCGAGTACAATTTGTTTCCGGTGAATAACGAGCAACTAAGTATGGTAAGTCCGTATATTTTTGCTGGGATTGGAGGCTTGATGTTTGACGCACCAAAAGCAACGTTAAATCATGACTTCAGAAGAAATGCAGATGGTGTGGCGCAAGCTCCAAATGATGAGCTTGATTTTGTGACTACCACAGAATATACAATGGGTAGAAAAACAGTGGCTCATATTCCTTTCGGTGTTGGTCTAAAGTATAAATTCAACCACGGTTGGGCAATTTTTGCGGAAGCTACATTCAGACTTGCATTAACAGATCAGTTAGATCACAGCAAAATACTTGCTAAAGATGTGGTGTCTAATTACAATGCAGATATTTTAAATCCTTCTACCGGCGGATCGCTTTTGCAGACAGGAGATTATTTTATTGTTTCCAAAGAAAGAGAAGCTGCTTTTATCGGCAGCAGAAATATAGGAGATCTAGAATCAAGAGATTGGATGAATACCTTTAGTTTAGGATTGACCTATTCTTTCGGAAGACCACCATGTTATTGTGATTAATTAATTATGTCGTTGATTAAAGAAAAAATAAATTCCGAGAATTTACCGCAGCATGTAGCCATCATTATGGATGGTAATGGAAGATGGGCTAAATCTCGTGGCGAAGAAAGAACGTTTGGTCATAAAAATGCCATTAATGCAGTAAGAAATGCCATTAACGCATGTAATGAAGTTAATATTCCATATCTCACACTGTATACATTTTCCTCAGAAAACTGGAAACGTCCTACGGATGAAGTAAATACGCTCATGACTCTTCTTACCGAAACATTGCTTTTGGAAGCGGAAGAGATCTTCAGTAAAGGTCTGAGAATGCATGTTATCGGAAATTTAGAAAAATTACCAACATTAGTAAAAGAGCAGCTTTTAAAAGTTGTTGAGCTTACAAAAGAAAACACAAAAGGAAATTTAGTTCTGGCAATCAGTTATGGTTCGCAGAACGAAATTCTTAATGCAGTTAAAAACATCAGCACCGACGTAAAAGAAGGCAAGGTTGATGTAGAAAATATTGATGAAAAATTATTTGAGAATTATCTCTATACAAAAGATTTTCCACCTGTAGATTTGTTGATTAGAACCAGTGGTGAGACAAGAATAAGCAATTTCCTGCTTTGGCAGATTGCTTATGCAGAGCTACAATTTCTCAATGTTTTGTGGCCAGATTTCACAAAAGATATCTTTTTTCAATGTGTTGTAGATTATCAAAACAAGGAAAGAAGGTATGGCCTTACAGGCGAACAGATACAAATCCAGTAATTTAAGAAAAGAAAGATTAAGATAAAATGAAGTTTAGACTATTACCCATCATTATGTTTGCTGCTTCTGCACATTTTTATGGACAGGTGACGCCACAAGACAGCACAGCGGTTAATACCACCTCTGTTCTTGCGGAAAATCAAACAGGAACTTACACTCTGAAAGACATTGTTGTTGATGGGGTAAAAAAATATACACCGGCTCAGATTTTAAGATTTACGGGTCTTACAAAAGGAGAGGAGGTAGATATTCCGGGACAGAAAATCAGTGGTGCCATCAAAAAACTTTGGGACACACAATCTTTCTCTGAAGTAGAAGTGTACATTCAAAGCATTGAAGGTAAAACAGTAGTTTTAAAATTTTATCTTGAAGATTTAAAAGACCTTGGCGAAGTAAAATTCACAGGAAAAGGGATTGGTAAATCTAAAAATGAAAAATTAGCTAAAGACAATAACCTGAAACCAGGTACAAAGATTACTCAGAATCTTATCTCGAGCCTTAAAACAAATATCCCGAAGGATTATGTGAAAAAAGGTTTTGCTGATGCTAAAATCAGTATTGAAGATAAAGTAAATGCAGGTGATCCTAATTTGGTTGACTGGACGATCAATGTCGATAAAGGCAGAAGAGTAAAGATCAGCCATATTGAGTTTGAAGGAAACCAAAGCGTTACCGATGCTAAATTAAGAAAGAAGGCATTCAAAGAAACCAAACAGAAGAGATTCGGAATTGGTGGTATTTTGAAGTCATCTAAATTTATTGAAGAAAAATATCAGGAAGATAAGCAAAGCCTTATCAGCTATTATAACTCTTTAGGATACAGAGATGCACAGATTGTTTCTGATTCCGTTTGGAGAAATAAGAAAAACAATTACGAAATCAACGTAAAACTGAGTGAAGGAAAACAATATTACATCGGTGATATTACATTTACCGGAAATACAGTTTACTCAACAGAATATCTTCAGAGAATCTTAGGATACAAAAAAGGAGATATATATGATGCTGTAGGATTCAACAAAAAAGTTGGTGAAGATGGAGGTAAAGAAGACGATTCAGATATCAAATCGATATACATGAACAACGGTTACCTTTTCTCAAACGTTACACCTGTTGAAAAATCTGTAAATGGTGATGCAATCAATCTTGAGATCAGAATCAACGAAGGAGAACAGGCTACATGGAACAGAGTAACCTGGGAAGGAAATACCACAACTCATGATCACGTTATTTTAAGAGCTTTAAGAACAAAGCCGGGAGAATTATTCAAGAAAACAGAAATCAAAAGAACATATTTTGATTTAGCTGGGATGTCTTTCTTCGATCCTCAACAGATCGGTCAGGATATTCAGCCGAATCAGCAAGATAATACTGTTGATATCAACTGGAAATTGGTAGAAAAAGGATCTTCTCAGGTTCAGTTACAGGCAGGTTACGGTGGTAACAGCTTTATCGGAACTTTAGGATTGACGTTTAACAACTTTTCACTGAAGAACTTCCTTAAATTTAAAGATTTCAGACCGGTTCCTCAAGGTGATGGGCAAACATTATCTATAACTGCACAGGCAGGACAATATTTCCAGAATTATGGTGTCTCATTTGTTGAGCCATGGTTATTTGGAACAAAGCCAACTGCACTTTCTGTAAGTTTAAATAACTCAAGAGTTAATTACAGTCAGGTAAGCGGTCCGGATCAGAGATTGAATATTTTCTCCGCAACGGTCGGTTTAAACAGATTGTTGAAATGGCCGGATGATTATTTCTCATTATATACAGGAATTCAGTTCCAGAAATATAACTTCAGCAACTATCCGTTCGAATTTGGAGATACAACGGAATTATATGGAAATGCCAATAACTTAAGTTTAAATGTAGGTTTAAGCAGAAACTCTGCGGGTATTGATCCTATTTTCCCGACGATGGGTTCAAATATCGAATTATCAGGTAAATTTACTCCGCCATATTCATTGTTTAGTAATAAAGATTATTCTACAATGGCTCCTACAGATAAATATAAGTGGATGGAATTCTACAAAATCAAATTCAAAGCTGACGTTTATAACGAAGTTGTAGGTAAATTGGTTTTAAGATCTTCTGCTGAAATGGGATTCATGGATGGCTACAACAAAGAATTGGGGGCACCGCCATTTGAAAGATTCTATGTAGGAGGTACAGGGCTTTTTGGTGGTAGATTTGATGGTAGAGAATTGATTCCGTTAAGAGGTTATGAAAACGCTTCTACTTACGGTGGTACTGTTGATGATATTACTCAAAAAGGTGGAGGTACTATTTATAACAGATTTACGTTAGAATTAAGATATCCGATTTCAATGAACCAGACTGCTAAAATTTATGCCCTTACTTTTGCTGAAGGAGGTAACGTTTGGAACTCTTGGGGCAAATACAACCCTTTCCAACTGAAAAGATCAATTGGTGTGGGTGTAAGAGTTTACATGGGAGCATTTGGTTTGATTGGGTTTGATTTCGCATACGGATTTGACAAAACTATTCTTGGAACAGAGCCGTCAGGAACGAAGACTCACTTCCTAATGAACCAATCTTTATAACAGCATGAAGAATTTTAAAATACTTTTCACTTTTATACTATTATTGCTTTTCGGTTTTGGCAACGCACAAAAAGTGGGCGTAGTTGATACAAATTATATTTTAAATATGATGCCGCAGTACAAAGAGGCAGAAGCAAGATTAAATTCCCAGATCGATACTTGGGAGCAGGAACTTCAGAGTATGCAGGCTGAGTACGAGAAAAAAAGATCAGCTTTCGAAAACGAAAAAGTTCTTTTGGTAGGAGATCAGTTAAAGCTGAGAGAAAAGGAAGTATTGGATTTAGATAAAAACATCAAAACCACTACGAGTTTAAGATTCGGAAAAACAGGAGAGATTCATCAATTGAGAGCAAATCTGGTAGAGCCTTTTCAGGATCAGATTTATGCAGCAATCAGAACGATGGTTCAGAAAAACGGATTAGGTATAGTTCTTGATAAAAGCAACGATATCAATGTCATTTCTCTTGAAAAAAGATATGATTATACAGACAAAGTATTGGATATTTTACTAAAAGGAACAAAAGAAAAAGAAAAAAAAACTAATAAAAAATAATAAAAGTTATTTTTCAGAATTAACTTTTACTTAAATTTAAAATCTAAAAACAAATTAATTATTTATTACCCCGTTATGAAAAAATTAAGTGTATTATTTGCAGCAGCGATGATGGTTGTGTCTGTAGGTATGGCAAAAGCTCAGAAAATTGCTACTTTGGATGTCGCAGGTATTCTTAATGCTATGCCAGAAAAGAAAAAAGCTGATACAGAAATTACGACATTTGTGAACGCAAAGCAAGCTGAAATGAAGAAAAAAGCTGAAGCTGCACAAACAAAGTATGCTCTTTATACTAAAGAAGCTCCTACAAAAACAGAAGCTGAAAACAAAGCAAGAGGAGAAGAAATGCAGAAACTTCAGGAAGAGATGGCTCAGATGGAAGAAAAAATGAGAAAAGATGCTACTGCAAAGCAGGATCTACTTTTTGAACCTATCGAGAAAAAATTGATGGATGTTGTAACTAAAGTTGCTAAAGCAAACGGTTATGATTATATCATGGATGCAAACTCTACAGGTCTTGTTTACAAAGCAGGTCCGGATGCTACTGCAGCTGTAAAAAAAGAATTAGGTCTTCAATAATAAATATTATAAAGATTTATAAAAACTACCATCTCTATTAGAGGTGGTTTTTTTATTTTTACGCTATGGAAAAAGAAGTTTCAACCACGGTAAAAGTTAGATTCAGTGATTGCGATCCGATCGGGCATTTAAATAATGTAAAATATTTAGATTATATGTTCAATGCAAGAGAAGACCATGTAGAAGAATTTTATGGTTTTACCTACGAAGAATACACAAAAAAAACGGGCTGCACATGGATTGCCATCCAAAATGAAATTGCTTACCTGAAAGAAGTGAGGTACAATACGCAGGTTGTCATCAGCAGCAAAACAATCGAGATACAGGACAGAACTGCAAAGGTTGAGATTTTAATGAAAAGTCTCGATGAGAAAACTGTTCATGCCGTTTTGTGGGTAAATGTGATTTATTTTAATGTCAAAACAAGAAAATCTGAAGTTCATCCTGAAGATATAAAAGGTATTTTCCATAAATTCTATGTAGATTTAGAACAGAAAGACTTTCAGCCAAGAGTTAAGTTTTTAAGGTCACAAAATGCAAAAAATTCATAAAAATGCAAAAAATAGCAGTAATAGGAAGCAACGGTCAGTTAGGAAACTGCATTAGAAAATTAGCTCCCGATTTTGAATTGGATTATGAATTTATTTTCACAGATTCTCAGACTTTAGACATCACCAATGAAGATCAGATTAAAGAATTCTTTTCTGAGCACAAACCGGAGTTTTGCATCAATGCTTCAGCATATACCGCAGTAGATCTTGCTGAGCAGGAAAAAGAAAAAGCATTTGCGGTAAATGCTTATGGTGTAGAAAACCTTGCAGTTGCCTGTTTAGAATATAAAACCATTTTCATTCATGTCTCTACAGACTATGTTTTTGATGGCGAAACCAACTTAGATTATTCCGAAGATGATTTCACAAGTCCGATTGGTATTTATGGTGAGTCAAAAAGAACAGGAGAAGAGTTGGCTTTGGAGGCAAATCCCCAGACGATTGTTCTCAGAACATCTTGGTTATATTCAGAATTCAATAAAAATTTTGTAAAAACAATGCTGAATTTATTCTCTCAAAAAGAAGAACTCGGAATTGTTGGTGATCAGTTTGGTCAACCCACCAACGCAAATGATCTTGCAGAAGCTATTATGGAAATCATTGAGAATCCCAAAAAGACTTTCGGAATTTTCCATTTCTCAAATTATCCTGAAACTACATGGTTTGAGTTTGCAAAAAAAATCGCAGAATTTTCAAAATCTTCTGTAAAATTAAATTCCTTAACAACCGAGCAATATCCAACCCCTGCAAAAAGACCGAAAAGAAGCACAATGTGCCTCGATAAAATTGAAGAAATTTATAAGATCGAACCAAAACATTGGGAAAACAGCCTGGAAGAATGTGTAAATATTCTTTCCAAATAATATGAAATATATGAAAGATCTGATTACCGTAATCTTAGTTTTATTTGTACAATTTACTTTCGCACAAAATGTTTATTTAATTAAAGTCGAAAAAACCAACGAAAACAAGGATAAATTTCTTTATCATATAAAAGAAGAAATCAACAACGCAGAATTTCTTGGTGAAATTGAAGTGCAAGGCTATTCGAAAGATGACGCAGCCGTCTTTTCTAAGATTTACAAAAAAGCGAAAGAAGTTGGCGCAAATGCATTTTCACTAAACCCATTTGAAACTGTAGATGGTAGCCCGCAAAAATTTGATGCAGCTCATTATAAATTAAAACTTTATTACATAAAATCAGATACATTCTCAAACGAAGAAGGGAATTTATATTTGTTTGCTACCTCTCCCAAAGATCAGAAAATAAGCATCAATAGAAAAGACTACATCTTGTCGCCACGCACTTACCTGAAAATGCCTTTGGTTTCAGGAGAAATTTACACAGTTTCCACAAAAAAACTTTTAGGTTCGACGATTAAAATTCAGAAGAGTGCAAAGAACGCTGATCAGTATTATCAGATATCTTCAGCTCGTTTAGGTAACAGCAGCCAGAATGACGGAACCCTGCACTTAAAATCAGGTGACATTGTAGGGTTAGAAAAATCCTTCGCAGAATTTTTAACCATGATCTATCAGGAAACCAAATAATTTAATCAATTGAAAGCAAATGGGCAGCAAAACCTCTGGCAACTTCAGAGGTTTTTTATGTACATAATAAGTATCACTTTCTAACCTATAACCTTATTACTCTTAATTTTCATGGGAGCTTCATCCCGCTCTCCACTCTATCTTTTTTGGGGTGGTCTCCACTTCGTTCCACCCACCCCAAAAAAGGATGCCGTTTCTATCGGGGCTAGGAGAGTTGTTCTGCGGATTATTGTTTTTTTCCTAAATAATCAAACATTCAAAATAGTCTACTTTAATTAACGCAATCTCATCATTTCAAATAAGCTACAAGATATAAGAATCAGTATTGCGATTGTTTGGTCCTTATAGCAAAATCTGTTTTGAAAAACAATTCATGTAGTTCCGCACTTTGCAGGGTAGCAGATATGTAGAAAAAAAATATCAGATTTGCGTCCCGTAAAATCAGCAAGTTTGTAGCATGATTACCGCAATGCTTTCTGCGCTCCGTAGGAGCGTTCAGATTTAGGGATGAATAATTTCCGGCTCGATTGGGTCGTAATATTTTCATCCAAATATCCTGTAATATTCAAGCTCCGTAGGAGCAGTATGTTTGTAGCAAAACATCTACATGATAATTACAGAGCTCTGTAGGAGCGGAATGTTTGTAGCAAAA